>SDBS01002486.1_pt1 | contig 18347 bp, 12 predicted proteins | sample 2277091 | NCBI WGS metagenome assembly SDBS01 (sample SAMN10404972, study PRJNA504765) | marine sediment metagenome | isolation source: marine sediment core GS10_PC15, 163 cmbsf | place: Arctic Ocean: Southern Knipovich Ridge | collected 2010 | reverse complement strand
GTGATTGATATGGGCGAACCTGGGTAAACGAAGTACCCGGCCTCGCCTATTCGCCATACATCAAACTTTGCATGGAAATGCCCCGCTAATACATAGTCAACCGGAAGCTCTTCAAATGAGGAGAGGTGGACGGGCATATACCGTTTCGTTTCTTCGGGTCCGAAGTCGCCCCGGTCAAAGAAGGCATCGAGAAGCTCTCCATGATAGAGAAGGATGTTCGTACGGTTTTTGCCTAGGTGGTCTGCAAGTTCCTCGAGTCGCCTGGAGACTTCCATTGCATCGATCTGCTCGAACGGGATACCAACAAGTCGCACATCGTCGAAGTCCAAAACATTCTCTCGCCAATCTGGGTCGTTCAGCACACTTACCCTCTTGCCGAAGTAGAACCCGGGCTTGAATGATTCGTGGTCGTGATTCCCAGGAATAATAACCGTGTCATAGGTGCCGCCGGAGAGAAGATCACGGATATGTGGTCTAAGATTTTCGGCGTTGGCGCTGCTATCGAAGAGATCTCCGGCAATGATTAGGAGGTCCACATTTTCTTCATTGCATATCGAGATGATGCTCTTGAGGGCTTGCCAACGGCGGTCCTCGAGTTCTCGAAGGTGAAGATCACCCGTATGTAGGATCTTCATTTGTGTAATCCTTTATAAGGAGTGTCGATTAGCCACCTTACGTCACTTGCGGATCAGCCGGCGGCGGATCGAGGCGCGTTTGATAGGATTGGCCGGTTTCGATGGCCTGTTGCATCTCGTCGTAGATCTCTGGGATGACGCGCTTGGTGCGGTATTCGCTGTATTTCTCCTCATCCTTGCGCTTGACAATAGAAAACGATTTTATGATGTAATCGACATCATCGCGCTCGACACCGTACAGGTGGTAGAAAGCCGCGTCGAGCTCACAACGGAGCAGAAACCGTCCTGTATGAGGCTCACTCGGATGTTCCTGAGGCGTTCTCGGGACCACTTGTATTCTCTTTTGATTGCTCCTCTACATCTTCCAGGCCAGTTTCAAGCCCAATCCCTAGAGTCTGTGCCAACTGCTCGATATCACTGACGATATCGGCTTCAGGGGATAGCTCAGAATGGAACACCTTGAGTTTGTCAGCAAACGCCTTCTTTGAGGAGCTCTCTGCTTTTTCGAAAATATCCGGACTATTTGAAACCGCACGCCGTAGCCAAACAATCTCTTCAGTATCGCCTCGATCTAGGATCCCGGACAGCACAGTTCGGACAAACCCATCAGCTTTTTCTTCCAGCACTTCCTCATCAAGTAGGTGTTTTCCATAAAGGCTGAGTACGGATGCAATGTGTACGTCGCGGTTTACCAAGAGCTCGTCTCTGAGATTCCGAAGAAAAGTCTCTCTAGAGTGATCCGATAATCCATTAAGGATTAGGCTCCATTCATCATTGAGACGCGAGGGAGGCGCCTGGCCTCTAAGTAAACCCCGCGCGTGAACAAGTAGCGCATCGTGGATGCTTGAAGAAAGATCTAGACCAACGTCATATTTCACCAGCTCTATCACAAGCTCGAGTAACTGTCCCTCGCTAGAAATTTCTTTTGACCAGGTAGCATCATTTACTGATCGAAGCCCATTTGTGATGAAATCCACAAAACTCGCAGCGTCTTTGTAGTCGATTGAATGAAATATAAGGAGATATAACCCCGCCAGTTCGTCGGAGAAGCCCATTCTTACTAGAAATTGAATTAGTTGCGCACCGTCTAGGAGCTGTTGAACAAGACCGCCGATGGCGTCATTGGAAAATTCGCGGGCAAGGAAAGAATAGTTGCTTGTAAATTGACTAGGTCCGATGTAGGCATAGGCGTCAACTCTCTGCGCAATTAACTCCAATGCTGCAACGGAAAAGTTTTTGGCGTTGTCGGCACCTTCTGGAATCTTAAACAACCATTCAATCTTGTCGTATTTAATTATCAGATTGTTGAATTCATTGAGAACAGATTGATCACTTAGAGGATTCGCCAAGAGGGAATTGTAGTAATTTAGCCCACTTGCCGAAGAGCCCGGTGGCGGATCAGGAAGGGCGCCCTGTGGGTTAAGCTCTAATAAGAGCAACACACAGTTGGCAGCGGCTACTTTGCTTTCCGCTGTGCTTGCTTTGTTCAGATGATGCAATAGATGTCCACCTGTTGATAACTCTTTCAGAAAGGAGGATGCCTGGTCAGATATATCGTCATAAGAAAGCTTCAGGAGGGAGGATATGCAACCTTCTATCTCGTCCGGTTCTAAAGTGTTTGCCACGTCGAGCTGTTCGCGGAGAGATTTGGTCAAATTCCCCCAATCCCAGGCTTCTCCTATGCCTATGATTTCCCGAACAGCAATGGCCACTGAACCCTTAACAAGCCCATTCTTGCAAGCCGTAGTGATATCTTCAATGATCAATTGTGGTTCAGCGCTAGGAGCGAGACAACTTAATAATTCTGTGGCGGGAGCCAGCTGGACAGCTTTGGTCATAAAATCAATGTAGAATGTCTGATGACCTGGAATTCTTAGACTTTCTTTGATTAGACCCGTATGCCCTTTTTCTTGAATTTCGTGGAGGATAGGGAGCAGCCCTTTCGCCCAACTTTCTGCAACCTCAGCTACGATCTGAGGTTCGGGAGGTTCATTCTTTTGATCAGTACCATTTCCCGGGTTGCTGCGTGAAATGCTCTCAAGAACGTTGCGAGCACAATCAGGATAGTCAGAGGACGATGAACTCTGAAGGATAACGACAATCCCACTTCCAACCTTTTCGTCTAATTTATTCCACTGTTTAACAAGCGTTGCTCCATCGCGAACCCACCGCAACAGATCGACATCTGACTTTTTTCCCTCATCCATCTTCATGTGGATACTCCAATGCGAGTGCGGCCATCGCAAGCGTCTCGGGTTGGCTATGTGCCCATTCACGATGATTCTCTTCGAGAATGTGGTCGCAAATGGTCGTAAAGCCATTTATTAGCGATAGTTCTTTAATCGCGCTCTGGTTACCCTCAAGGAGGGCCCTCTCAATACGGTCTGCAATAAGAACCTGAAGCGCCTTATTTGGTTCTACGTTGAAGTGGATTGCTGCCAGATCTATACGCCATTCTGAAAAAGCCACAAGGTTCTCAATTGGTGATTCGAGAAAATCTTTACGAATCAGATCCTCAGCGGGCTTATGGATTCTGTCGGAGACAACCACATAGAGGGCTTGATTACAGAGTCCTATTTCTGGACACCATTGTCGGTGAATAGACCCCAGTCTATTTACAAATAATTTGACGTCGCGCGGGGTAGGAGAACTACCTTTTAGCAACTGCCATTGGCGAAATAGACGGTAGACAATATCAAAATCCGATTTTGGCTCGTGGTCGGGCAACGATTCGCTAATTCGGTCCAAGAAGTAAGATTTCCAATCCGATAAGATAGGAGAGGCTACGCGAAAAGTTGCTTGGAATGTTTTATCAACGAAGGCTGAGACGAGCTCGTCATTAGAGGAGGGGCAGGCATTCTTATGGTCGATTTTCCATAGGCGTTCAAGCGCAGAGGGATCAAAGGGCACCATAAGCCAAAACCGAGAGATCCATGGCTTATCATTTTCACCCTCTAGGCTAAAGAATATACGCATGGTCGTCCATATCGAGAGAGCTTCTTCGGGATCGACTCGATCTAGATTGTCGATTACTACGACAAGCCCCCTCAGGGGATTCCGAAGAGTGGAGTCCATCAGACGCTTGAAAACGTCAGCGAATTCTATTGAGGTTGGGTCTGGACTACGGATAGTCGTCTTCCGAACAACTTCTTCATTCTTTTGAATGATTAAGGGGAATACACTCTTTCCTCTAAAAACTGCTGCGACTAACCCAGCCGCTAATGGCAGCAGCGAGATTACAAGGCCAATTAGCCACAATGGTTTGCCAAACAATAGAAGCTTGCTTTCGAATTCACCAAAGAGGACATATCCGAGCGGAAGAAACAATGCGAAGATAGCAAACAGTACGCCCCAGGGCGAGAGGACATTTTCAACTTTGGTCGTAGACTTTTCCTTGCGCTTACTCAATCGATCTAGGTCCTCAGTCCAGTCTTTGCTAACCGCCCATTTCTCTTGGGTTAGGAACTCAATAAGCTTTTCAAGGAATGTCCGGCGCAAAGGATCTCCTTGATGGGTCCAGGCGTCGAAAACAAATACCCGCAGCTTGTGATTAGCCTCCTCGTTCCTTTGGAATAGAATCCTCTGAAAAAACCCGACAACGGTTGATTTACCACTGCCCCAATCTCCAACTAATGCAATGGACTTTCCTCCGACGTCATTAGCCACAAGGTCTGCCAAAGCTTGGGCGACTCTATAGTGAGAGCCAAATGAGTCATCTTCGGCTGGCACATCAGATAGCATATTGGTTCTGCACGAGTTAGGCATGATCCACCATTCTCCTTGAAAGGGGCGTTGTTCAGAACGTAAGGCTCACAGCTCCTCCAGCTCCAGCCGCGACACAGCCACTTCCATATCCCTTTCGCTTGGCATGGTGTAGCGAGCGGTGCTGTCAACCCGCTTGTGTCCCATTAAATGCTGGACTGTCACCAGGTCCACCCCCTTGTCCAGCAAGCTGCGGGCGAAGGTGTGCCTCAGAACATGGGGGCTCACCTTATCAAGGTTTGACAAACGAGCATACTTCTTGACAACATCATAAACGGCCGCGTCGGTCAGGCCGTTTCCCCGCTGGCCTATGAACACGCGCGGGTCATCGACCTCCGGCCGCTCGGCAAAATACGCCTGCAGCGCCCGACGGGCGTCCAGGTTAAGGGGAACCTCCCGGTATCTGCGGCCCTTTCCAGATCGGACGATAACTTTTCCTTTGCGCGTAGACATTTCGATATCTTTTAGCTCGAGATTGCATAACTCGCCAACGCGCAACCCCGTGTGGCGAAGAAACTGGATAATGGCCACGTCCCGCTTGCTCCCATGCTGCTGGACCGCCCGCAGCAGCCGGTGATAGAGCCTTTCATCAAGCGATCGGGGAGCTCTTTGCGGTTCTCCAAGATTCCGCACTCGAACCGGGTTCTCCTTGATGAGACCCTCCTGGATGGCCCAGGTGAAGTAGGCCCTGAGCGACGACAGGTGCCGGTTGATGGTTGATGGCTTGAAATTGCTCGCTGTTTGGAGGTGCATTTTGTAGTCGCGCACGTCGACGGGCGTCACGTTGCGAAGCCGCACGTTCTCACCGTTGGTGACCTTGAACCACTCACCAAACTTTTTCAAATCCGCCAGATATCCGCGGACAGTGTACGGGGAAATACCTTCTGGCCGATTTCGCAAGTGCTCTTCGAATGCTTCAATTGGAGATCTCATTGTGTGTCCTTGGGAATCACTCCGAGAACTGCTGTCCCGGATTGTCGCTTGAGAATTTTATGGCTTAATTGCACGAAACCACCACATTGTATGGGGGAGTTAGGGGGAAAGTCAAGTTACAATTAACATTATCGGGGGTGCTTCAAGAGAAGGGTTTTTGTACAAGTACTATTGAACTAAGCGCTTCGCGCAGGCTTTCCTAGCACCGCATACTCTCCAGTAATTACTTTCCCCAATCGTAAAACGCTATATTTCCTGTCAACCCTCATTCCTCATAGACAGGAGATATGACCACGACACTCTTAAGACAACGCATGATCGAGGACCTGCAGCTGCGGAGCTTAGCCGAAAGCACTCAGGAGAACTATGTGCGCGCCGTGCGCCAATTGGCGGAGCACTATGACAAGCCCCCGGATGAAATCACCGAGGAAGAACTGCGCCAGTACTTTCTCTACCTCAAGAATGTTAAGCGCGCTTCCAACAGTACCTGCACGGTCGCCTTGTGCGGCATCAAGTTCTTTTACCAGCATTCACTCAAACGGGCATGGCCTACACTCGACCTTGTCCGGCTGCCGCAGGAGCAGAAACTACCGACAGTGCTCAGTTTTGAAGAGGTGCACCGGGTCTTGACTTGCCTGCGGCAGCCGCACTATCGGGTCTGCCTGAGCACGATCTACTCCTGTGGTTTGCGCTTGCGAGAGGGCGTCTACCTGCAGGTTGCCGATATCGACAGTGCCCGGATGCTTATCCATGTCCGACATGGAAAAGGCGCTAAGGACCGCTATGTACCCCTGCCACAGCGAACGCTTGGATTGCTTCGTGATTACTGGACCAGCCACCGGCACCCGACATGGATCTTTCCGTGCCGTGGGGAGATCACAGCAACAAAGCCAATTTGCCCAAGCTGCGTGCAGCATGCGCTTCGGAGCGCATTGAAGGAAAGCGGCATTCAGAAGCGAGCTACCGTTCACACCTTGCGTCATTCTTGGGCCACGCATCTCCTTGAAGCGAGTGTGAACCTACGCATCATCCAGGCCTATCTCGGGCATCGTTCCCCCAGAACCACAGCTATCTACACTCACCTGACCCGTAAAACCGATGTCCTGGCTGCCGAAGCTATCAATCGGCTGATGGATGAGCTGGTGTGGTAGAACTAGCCACCATCATCCATCGTTATGGGCCAGCTTATCGGGAAAAGTATGGTCCCCTATATTTTCCGTGTGGCCATCAGCAATAACCGTCTCCTGAAACTGGCAGATGATCAGGTCACCTTTCGATACAAAGCATCTGTCACCAGGGAAACCAGGACCTGCACTCTCTCAGCCCAGGAATTCATGCGCCGTTTCCTGCAACACGTTCTACCCAAAGGCTTTGTGAAGGTCAGGTATTATGGCTTCTTCAGCCCCAGCAAGCGCCGCCTGCTCCCCAGGCTCCGTAGACTTCTGGGTCTCCCTGGTGCAACCACGCATTCGGATGATCAACAGGTCAATGCGATATCTCTCGTATTACGCTGTCCTGTCTGTGGCCAGGAGATGAAGTGGTTAGAAACGCTCAAACCCAACGGCCGCCGCCCGCCTTGATCATGACTTACGTTGACCGCACGATCTGCACTTATCGCTTAGCGCTGGGCGCCCGTATCGGCGTCATTGGCTTCGGTTTGCTTCCTGGTGGTAGATCGTGCAAGGCAACGTTTTCCATCCGTCACTTGCACCCGATACCGCACTCTTTTTCGCTGCTTCGGCTTGCTACCTGCCCTCTGCATCAGCTACAATCGTCTCATACAAGCACGATTTGAAGAGCTGCTCTTCAACAATCACTTTGCATAAATTCCAAATACTTGCTCAATAAGCTGCGCTCGGCTTAGTTCAACTTTGGATTATGTGGCGGCTTCGCGCCACATAAATCCTTAATTCTTTGTGCGGGGAGTTTTTCTGGTAGAAAAAAAACATTCAATCGTTTGTGATGCACAGCTCATAATTGTTCATCTGAAACGCTAAAGGCATCCGGCCAGCCGCCGTGCTCTTCGATGACATCGTCGATCTCCTGCATAATGCGAAAGGTTTCATTTAGCGCAACGACGATCTGCTGGTAGTGGTTAAGGTCATCTCTAGTGAGCTTACGGCCTTTGCGGTCCTTGAGCCATTTGTGGCAGACCTGGTAGCCACCGATGTAAAAATCCCAGATCTCCTCTGGTACGTCGTGGAAGCCGATGGTGCCATACTCTGTTGCACGATGACCCTCGCGGGCTATGGTTTTACCTGCGTCGAGCCAGACGGTGCCGTCAGACCATCCAACCTTCCCGACCGCTGGGTTCTTAGGTCCATTATAGGTTGTGAAGATGTCGTTGATCTTGGGAGATTCCATTAGGTGATAAGCAACTAGCTCTCCACCAAGGCGAGTGAGCTCCGAAAACAACTTCAGGCTGTGAGTCGTGGGGACTCTCGGGAAATCCAGTCTAAGAAACCCTAGGTATTTTGCCCTATAATTCGGGGAGTGTAGTACTGCGTATACGTAGTTGAGCACCTCGTCATCAGTTATCGACTTGTCAGGACTCGGAGATATGACAATACCATTGAAGTTCGACATTTTTTGGCTAAATCGCAAGCCATTCTCATCTTGGGGATGCCGTCTTGGAAATGAGTAGCAGTTAACGGAGCTAGTGTTGGAAAGAAAAATTACATCAGTAAACAGCCTCGTTACGAAAACGTGAGCGAACTCGGCATCCTTCACGAGCTTTGTGGTGAGCAAGACAGGGGATCCATCTATGCATGCCATTAATTGCTCGAGGGGACGAGTCCATATGCGCGAGTCATAGTAGGTGTACCTGATGTCGAATGGTCGGTAAGCATAAGGGATTATTCGCTTCGGATCGAAATGGTCCGGAGATAGTTTTACGAAATTCCTCCCCGCTTCGGTCAATCTGTATCCAGAGCCTCCTGAGGACTCAAGCTCTCTCCGGAACTCCTGCAACTTCGGAATCACTTCATCCATATCGAAGGCAACAAGAAGATTATCGTCACCTGGTTTACCCGACACACATTGGAATTGGATGATTTCGGTGAGACTCGGCCACGATTGGTATTCTGAGCCGCCTATCGCAACGGGTACAAGTAGGAAAAAGGGTTCAAGAGGGTCTATTTCCCCGAATCGCAACCGTCCTTCTAGCAATGCCTCGTACTTTTCTTCTCGGGTTCCGACAAGCTCGGCGTACTCATAAGTAGGCTCGTGAAAGCTTCCCCTAGCCGTGAGGGAAATTGAAACACCTTGAAGGATGTCAAAGACATTTTGGTCAGTTGCACCTGAGGCTCCTAGATAACGCACCTTCTGGCTGCCGTGCAAATTGATAATTTTGATTTGTGCATTGTCGCGGAGGAGGATCTGACGCATCCCTCTATGAAGTCGACCCGAGAGAAATGTGTTGTTGGTAATCATCCCGAACACGCTATAGTGAGACTGACTTAACAAATGCTGAGCCAAACCAATGAACTTAATATAGTCATCAGAGAGCGGTTGAATGTTCTTTTCTTCACGCACTAAGTTCTTGTAGGGAGCAATTAACTCCTTAGCATAATCCCCCTTATTTGATGAAGATCGGGAGTATGGTGGGTTACCGATAACAACAGTGAACCGCTGCTTCCGCTTAATTTCGTTCACTGCCTGCGCTTCATGTGCCAGCGCAGGCAGGAAGTCCAAACGCATCTGTCCTTCGCCTGAGGGTTCAAGGGAGTTGGTAAGATAGACACGCGCTCGCTCGTCGCTGTCGAAGCGGTAGCCAGTCTCGTATAGTTTGAGCCCGATCTTGAGGTGGGCGATGGCGTAGGGCGCCATCAGGAGCTCAAAGCCGTGCAGGCGCGGTAGTAGGTGATCGGGCACATATTCGTTCCAGAGTTTATTTATCTTCTGATCACCGTGGTCCTCGGCTGTCCACTTCTTAACCATCGTTTTGTGGATCAGGTCAATGACCTCAACCAAGAAGGTGCCAGTACCCGTGGCGGGGTCGAGGATCAGGACGAATACCTGATCTGGCATAATGCCATCTGGGATCTCCAAACCCTCTTGACGCTCCGCCATCTCGCCCCATGTAGTTGTGTCGGCGAGGCCGTCGGTGAGGTCGAACTCAGTGCGCAGCAGCTCGTCCACCGAGCGCACGATGTAGGAGACCACCGGTCGAGGGGTGTAGAAGACACCCCGCCGCATCCGCTTCTTGGCATCATACTCTTTGAGGAAAAGCTCGTAGAAGTGAATGACCGGATCATCTTGAGGGCTGCGATCCCCGAAGTCCCTGAGCACGGCTTCCATGTTGGCGTCGTCGAGCAGCTCCACGACCTCGCTCACGCCTAGCTCGTCAAAGTCGATGTCCGACCCACCCGCCTGGCCACGCTGCCCTCCAACATCGAGGAAGGTTTCCATCAACTCTTTTAGAAAGGGATTAGTTACTGGCAGTTGTGTCGCTATATCGTCAGTGGTGTCTCCTCCGGGGTTTGCGATGCGTGCTGAAAGTAGGCCGTAGGCGATAGTCTGAGCGTACATGTCGGCGAAGCCATCCTCATCCAAGTCGTGGATTAGAGCCTCCTGGAAAGCCTTCATGAGCTTTGTGACAGAGCCATCCTCCGTTTCAATAGACAGCACAGCATTGATTCGGTTTCGGATTCCGCGGGCTAGTTCGGCGAGCTTGATGGCAAGAGCCTTCGATGTGGTGATAACCTCCCGGTGCCTTAGCGTGAAGGCTGAGCGCCAGGTCTCTCGCCAAACATCCACCTCTCCCTCGTCTTCAGGCCATGCAAGCTTCTCGTTGAGCACATCGGCAACATGGTCGAGGTGCAGGGGGGTGTCGAGATTATCCCAACCGAGGACTTTGAGTGTTGGTAAATTGCTTTGCTGATCATGAGTGAAGTGGGCGAGGTTAATCCTGCGCTCTTCACCCTCGCCATAATTGGAGACAAATAGGAGATCGTCCACTTGCCAGGCCACGCGCTCGGCGCTGTTAGCGGATGCTCGCTTCTTCACTACTACCCGGCTAAGGATCCTCCGGAGTGCCGCGACGGGAAGTCGTTTGGGCTCGAACTTCACAAAGAAGATTCCCCACGGCTGGTTTACCGATAGGGGTCGAAGGCGCTTGATCTCCTGAATCTTTGCAGCATTCTTGCTGTCAATTCCCAGTTCTTCAGGCGTATAGTCGTAGGTTAGCTCTTCGAAGTCATCGGAACTAATAGGCCAGTCAAGTTCGTCGCGTAGGTACTTAATCAAGGATGGAAACGTTCTGATATTCTTGAGTAATTCACGGTGATCGGTTGACATCGGTTTACCCCTCGTTCAACTCCATCCAACACTTGAGCGACGGCTTAACGCCTACGGGTGCATCTACACGCTTCAAGTACGTGTTCTTAATATGCTTGAGCACCTTCGCCCGGATGTCCAACAGGGTCTGCTCCTCCATGATGCACCTTCGAGGTGTGCTTGGCTTGGACCTTATACTCTCGACGATATCCCTTGGATCTTCAATGATGACATCGTTGTCTATATCGTAGAGATACCATCGGGTTGTTCCTGCCTCCTCGGTAAACTCGCCTATTTCCCTGTCGAGGGCGGGCAAGCTGTAGCAGAAGAAGACACCGCGTGCCCCTTTAGCAAGGCGTTTTCTCCCGCTGAAGATCGAGCCGGGAAGGCCGTTTAAGTAGGTTGCAAGTTCTGGATTCTCTTGGAGCAGCTTCTGATATTCCAGGTGCATATCCTCAACTGCAGTTTTCTTCCCTTCGTACGCTTGGTTGAATTCCTTGAGGGCTTCGTAGTCATCTTCAGGGGTCAGGAGCTTCTTTCCCTCAATCCCGAGTGTCTTAGAGATCATTAGCGTCTTCTGGGTGACCTTCTTGTAAAGCGACAAGATAGCGTTAATCTCATCAGGAGGCAGGAAGTTCCAGAAGATGATCTCTCCTCTATAATCTGCTGTCTCGGGGTGATCCCTGACCATTTGTTCTTCCACCTTGGGGTTGAGGCGGCGGTCGACACGCCCGATTCGCTGCATGAGTCGAACCGGATTCCAGTGGATATCATAGTTGATCATCCGGCAGGCATCCTGAAGGTTTAAGCCCTCGGAGAGGATATCGGTGGAGATGAGGACCCGGATCTCCTTCCTGCCCCGCTCCTCAAGATCACCTGAGGTGGTTCCATTGTAGTAAGGGGAGAAACGTTTGATAATGTCAGCGCGACTGCCCTTGCTGGCACTGTCTATCTGGACCAGCCCATCGATGCCACCCTCCGCCAACTGCTTGTAAAGATATCGAGCCGTATCCGCGAACTCAGTAAAGATAATGACCTTCTTGTCTTTCAGATCCTTCGAACGGAGAAGCCGGAGTAGCTTTTTGAGTTTATCATCGTGACCAGGTTTGAACTTTCTCGTTTCTTCAAGAAAAGCGACAATCTGGTCAAGGTCGAGTAACGATTCCGCGATGATGTCCTCGACCTTGTACTCCTCCCTGGAGAGTCTGGTAACAGATTGAAGGAACTCTAACGGGACAATATCTTCATCCGGTTCTTCCATCTCCTCGTCATTCCAGAGAAGGAGTTGACGCTCCGTTGAGTAGCTCAGAATTCCGGCGTTCTGTCTCTTCCACCGCTCAAGGCGCTGCAGCTCCCCCTCGGTTTCACTGTGAACTTCGAGAAATGCCAGTAGTTTCCGCATCAAGCGATCACAGGAAACCTCAAAAGCGTATACCGAACTCTCGAATCTCTTTAGAAATAGGGTGCGGATCAAGCCGACGATCTGTTTCTGGCGACCTTCCTCGAAGGGATCAATGGTCTCATCATCGCCCTTATAGTAGGCCAACGGGTAGTAAATAGGCAGGCTGAAAAGTGGATAGCGCTTTTCGAATGCCTTCTCTATAAGGTCGAGGAGGTAGCCATAGGTCTTTCTAATGGAATATTCTGCGACCTTGGGTGACTTCCTTTCAGGAAAAGCGTTCGACAACCCGGTTTCTCGGATTTGACTCTCTTTTGCGTACGCGCGGCTACGTTGTACAACCAACTGTTGGAAGATTTCGTCATTAGCGAGGTATTCATTGGCTTCAGAGATACTCACACCGAGGTCAAGCAGGTCTTCACCAAGTAATTTTCTGAGTGCTTTTTCCATGTTATTAAAGTGAGCGCGCAGATTGTTCACCCCCAAGGTTCTGGCGAAATAAGTTTCATCTCTTCGTGTGAAGAGCTCGACCATATGCCTGAAGTCGCTCAACCGGTTATTGATAGGTGTGGCTGTCAGCATGAATAAAGTCTTTGGACGCACGGTATCATCCAATAGATCGAAAAGCTCATAATATCGAGATCTGCTCACTCCAGCTTCGGGATCACCCTGACTTCCTGGGTTACGGAAGTGATGTGCCTCGTCAATGATAACGACATCAGCCAGCTCGGCGATGCGATGAAAACGTTCGGGATAAGGCTCTTTGCGGTTCAAATCCGTTATGTTGAATACCGCGAGGTTGCTGAAATCCGCACCGCCTCCAATGCCACCGATATGTGGAAGCCAATCCCTGAGGTGAGGTTCCCAGACACCTTCCATTGCCCCTTTGGGCGCAAAGAGGACAACTCGCTTGCCCTCTTGGAGGATTAGCCGTTCAATGAGCATTAGCCCAACGAAGGTTTTACCAAGACCTACTCCGTCGCATAGGAATGCTCCTCCATACTGTCGGGCGATCTTCATAAGAGCCCAGTAGGCCTCTTTTTGGTAGCGATCCAGATGGAGAAACATCTTCGAGGATGATTCCTCCCACTCTCCAGCTGTCATCTCGTGTCCCCGAAAGAACTCATGGATAGCTTTGGCGTAGACGTCGAAGGGAGTGTAGGCGTGGGTGTGTCGAGAAATTACCTTGAGTATGTCCTCTGTAACATCCTCCGCATCTTCCCAGTGCAAGTCGAACCATTCCTGTAGTTGAGCTACCTCCCGGCCGCTTTGGACCTGGATGTTTAATTCTATGTTCTCGGTGAGCCCTGGGCGCGTGAAATTGCTAGAACCAACAAGCGCCTTGGCACCAATAACTTCCTTTTTGGCGTGGGTAATATAGGTTTTGGCGTGAAATTTATCGCGGTTATAAACACGACACTCGATCTGACCCGATTCCAGGGCTTCAACCACTGCGGGTGCGCCATTCAGGAATGGATTTCCCTCTTTTGTAGCCTCGAGGCTGTTATTCAAGTGCCCTTCGGCTCTTGTCCTAACCGCTTCAAGTAAGGCTGCACGAGTTCTACGAGTCGTCTCATCTCCCATCAGGATCCGGATCTTCTCTAATTGCTGCCATTTTCCATCCAGCTCAAGTAGAGAGCCAATCTCGAAATATCCAGTGGCGATGTCGAAGCTCTTTGCAAGTTCCGACCATTCCTGGAGATATCGCAAGCCAGTCCAACCAGAGATGCTGTTGTCAACGATGAAGAGATCGCCGCCTTTTCGTTTCGTAGAATCCGACATCAAACCCGCCTCTCCGTGTCCTGCAAATTTGCGTAATGGTTACTTACCTCCAGCACCTTTGATCACTTCTGCTAAGAGGTCTGATAAACCCAAGAATAAGCTCGTTAATCTTTCTTTTCAGGAACACACTCTATGTATTTACGCATTTTCGGTTGGGATGGAGCACAACCCCATGAGCGATGAGAACTTTCTCGATAATCGCGGGTATATCCATGAGTGAATGAAAGGGAACCGGGCTTTCGGGAACAATCCCACGGGGTTTGTTCCTCTCCATCCTTACCACACCGCTCGACCAAGCATGTTTGGGAAGGATCATGCCTTCCCCCTCTGCAATATTATTTGTCCAGAAACGGATTTTTACTTCAATCATCCGCTCGCCTTGCTGGGCTTCGATTCTCGCGAGATCTTGTTTCTTGGCCACAGGTGTTCCCTCCTTTATCGAGAACTCGTACAAGCTTGCAACAAGGGTTCCGATGGCTTACATCCCCCGTGTGCACAAATGCTGTCCGTAAAAAACGTTTGCATCATGATTCACTCACTGCTGCTTTGTGTCTTCAATTGCAGGATGTTTTCCGTATGCACAATCGCCTTTGTCAGATCCCAGTCCTTCGTTTAAATGTGCGTACGAGCGATCATAATTGACTCCGAGAGGTAAAGGCTCGCAGAGGTGAAAGAGAGCTTATAAGCTCGGGGGTCGTTATTTCCGGGCATGCTTATCTTCCAGGCACAAGTAGAGACGAGAACAGATTCGAGAATTTACTAATTAATGTTTGTCGGTTTTCAATGAGCCTTTCAACCAATCGTTCAGGTCTTCCTTGTGGAAACGCCAGTGCCGCCCCACTTTCTGTGAAGGTATTTTCCCCTCCTGTGCTAGCTTGTATAACGACGACTTTGGAATACGCAAATACTCCGCGGCTTCATCAACCGTCAGAACGGTTGCCTCATTTGTATTCATTTGAACCCTCTCTTCCGAGAGAAAACCAACGGTATCCAAATTATGGACAAAACTAGTCTTGTATTGCTCGTTGTTTGAAGTTATTGCCAGCTATTAGTATAGGAATAATGAGGGTTAGGGAAAACCCCCTGTTTGTACTTGGGCAAATGGAACTAACTAGATTAGCTTAGTTTAATCCTACAGCACCCTGAGAGAGAAGCCGGATCTGATTACTTTGCTCAGATGCTGAAACAACAACACTGGTCGCCTCCAGCGGTAGGCAACGTTTGCTCAAGAATACGGTGTGGCGATCTCCACATGACCAGTTGCTTAGCAATTCACACTCTCAAGTTCCTCTATTTGAGATTCTGAAAGGAAAATGTGTGTTTGAGGTGGGTGGAAGCCCGGCCAGATAGACCTAAGCTCTGATAGAGCTATGGGAGGTTCGATTTCCACCAGATCTGCGAACGAGATTGCCACACCCTGAGAGCGTCCTGATAAATATTCAAGAAACTCCTTCCTCGAAAGAGCCGATGCTTTACCAGAAGAAGCCCATAACTTTCGAGGCGATGAAATCTTGACATCTGTTATGCGCGCGAATGCTGCTAGCTGTTTCTCAGGGGAACTGGCGTAAAATAGAATCGTGGCATTGGACGAGATTTGTGGACGAACCCGCCTAATTTCTACAATTTTCTCCCCAGCAAGGATCTTGTTCATATGCTCCGGTCGAACCGAGAGAAGAACTGCAGATCGTGTTGTATTAGGCATTGCCTTCGTTCCTTCCTGTTGAATAGTTGTATAGAGCTTCAAAGGTCATCGGTTCAATTTTTGAAGGTCCCTGTAGCATAGGAGATTTACCTTCAATTTCCATAAGTATTGTCTCAAAACGCATTAGAGGGATAGGTTGAGGCAATAATTCTGTATAACTAAAGCGCATCGCCATTATTTCTTGATTAGGATCACCGCCCGCTGTCCTAAGTACGTCTTCCCACGTATAAACCCCGAGTCTGCTGAACCGCTTGAATAGATTACTAGCCGGAGCAATATGTACCTCGTCCAACCTGGAACACGCTCGAATTTCTTTAACCCCTGAGTATCCAAATGCATCCGTGACATACCAGAGAATTCTAGCTGGTGCCTTGATGAATGATCCGGGCCTGGCAGATCTGAAGTAAACATTTTCGACATTCAGCGCTATCTTTTCCCGCGCTCCCCAGAGGGTTTGAGATGCAAGTTCTTCATCAAAAAGGTGCATCGACCAACTAGGACGGATAGGAACTAAGTATGTTGGAATGGGGGCGTCCTTGAGCTTCATGGGCCAAAGCAACCGTTCAAGTTCTGCCAATTCAAGAAGGTCAGCTGACCGAGAAGCCTCTTTTGCCATCCGAATGATCTCTTCAAGAGCAGCCTGTACGATCGGAGTGGCTAGTATTATGTTTTCCAGCTCACCAACCAGACCGTCCAAGGTACCAAAGAAATCAAGGCTGATTCGTGTAGCAAAACCATCCCCTACGCGGAACCCTATCTCGTTCATGGCCTCTATTAGCGCTGGATTAGGGCAAAGATTCTCGAAATGGGTTATGCTGACGCCTTCACGAGCACATTGCAGAATCAACGCAAGGAGCATGTGGCGCGATACAGTCCGAGCCAAGGGATGCTTTGAGATCCTAAGAAGGGGAATTCGCTGAAGGAGGTCCGTAGCTTTTTCGACCGCCATTAGAAGAAGATGTTCCTTCTTGGTTGAACTGCTTGCAAGTCGTAATGAATATTGATCCGGTTCGGCCAAGTATCTTCGTAATTGTTGATTAAATGCCTTCTTCTTCTCTCCCGTTTCATTGCACCGGAAAGAAGAATATAGACCAGAGATCTCATTTACCGATGCTCTCGAGATCTGTAGCTCTCTTACTCCTGCAAGCCTTGAAGGCTGAAAATCAACATCTCTTAGGGACTCATCAAGTAGTGCAACGAACTCACCTGGCGCAACTATGGAAATGGTAAAGGCTTCTTGAACCTCATCAGTTTTCTTTAGTAGCGCGGTATCTTGAGTTACGAAGAAGTGCGATTCTCCTGCAATTGCATGTGCAAGCTGACGAATATCAGACCTGGTACTCTCAGATGGATTATCAGAAAAGTAATGCAGCAAGGCGGCCTCGATGCTGCGCATTTCCTGAATATCAGTCGTCAATTTCTTGTACCTTCGAGTCGCACAATGCATTGCAACTCTTTGCTCTTGATCATCGTTTCTTTCAATTTCGTTGTGAAGTTCATCGGTAATATAAATACCCAATGAGTCAGGCAACCAATCTGCAGCGAGGGCCTTTGCCTCAATGCTCATGCGAACCGATTGATCTGGGCCGTCCGGCACTGGCTCCTCCAACCTGAAGAATACGTTCGCATCGATTACCAGGCGATAAAGCTCTTTCTCGTCAGCCGGGGAGCCTACTTCAAATAAGGGTAGATGGACAAGCGGTATCGACCATTTGACCAAGGGCTTTCCGGCACGCCCCTCGCTTTCACCAATTCGGTGAAAGCCAAGATTTGGCCAGATTTGGTTAGCATCGAAATCTCTTCTGCACTTGAGCTCAATACGCAAGTACATACCCGATCCAGCTTCTACTAGGTAATCAACCAGGGACCGAGCTAATCCCTTCCCGCTGAACTCACCATGCACACAAAGGTGAACAACTACAACTCGGGGCAGGATTGATCCCCTTTGTGTCACACGGTATAAGAGATATCCAGCAACCCTACCACCGGAAGTGAGGGCGCCTAATATCCTTCCTTGTCTCGCGTGCTCTTCAAATGCACCACGAGGAAAGAAGCCAAGGGCAGTGCTATTTTCCCTCCAGAGACGAATGCACTGCTCGAGCTCCCGGGTACCGTACTCGATTTTTCTTATTTCCATGTTGAGACCATACTAAGTGCTCGAATTTCCAGCGGACAGCGTCATATGCCACCTATCTAGTATCCATTTGGAGCGCCTCAACATGTCCTTCCTAACCTCATGACCTACCTCGTATCAAACCTCCGATTACGAAGGCAATCATTCGCTCCATCAATGCATGGACCGAAGCAAGATATTCGCTTCTGTTCTCCTTGGGGCAGAACATGAGCAATATTCGGTTAATGAGAGAGCCTGGATCATGGGATCCCCCAACTTAAGAAGCTACTTTATTAATATATAGGATGAAATCGAACGGCGCTATCCTGCGGTGGTAATAGATTCTTCATAGGGAGAATCCGTTATCATCAAATTTCGTATCCAAGCCAATTATCCTCTAATTGTCCCCATTAAGGTTCCAAGAAAGTGTTTCCTATAATGAGCATCGGGCACCAAATTGAGTGTTTTTATTGAGCTTGTCCAAGAAACCAAGCATGCTTGCCATTTTTGATATTTGATAATTCGCCCCTTACAATCCTCATGAGAATTCATTCCAGAAAGGATAGTGTGTATGGAAGTTACCGTTTACCCAATATACCGGTACAAGATCATCTGCGAGTCCCGCCCCGCTCCCTACTCTACCTCTCCATATGAGATCAGCGGCTCGGAGTTTGATCCCGAGTACAGCAACCCTCAAATCATTAGCCTCTATTTCAAGGATGCAATCAAGAGTCGCTCATTGGA
>SDBS01002485.1_pt1 | contig 18351 bp, 19 predicted proteins | sample 2277091 | NCBI WGS metagenome assembly SDBS01 (sample SAMN10404972, study PRJNA504765) | marine sediment metagenome | isolation source: marine sediment core GS10_PC15, 163 cmbsf | place: Arctic Ocean: Southern Knipovich Ridge | collected 2010 | reverse complement strand
GTATAAAGGACTGACCCTATACCGACATATGCTCCTTTTCCGGGGAGTTTCTTCCCGAAAAACAGGATGATGATAAATGCCAGTAGTGGCACTATTGGTATTAGCCAAGCATACTGTAGCATTCTGATCACCTCCAGAATAAAAACACCAAGAGGAAGAAATGTGAAAATCTAAATGATCTAAGAAACGATTTTGCTTGTATCAGCACTCCTCAAAGTACGCGCTTTTTTCAAAGCCTCATCAATGTTTCCAACCATAAAGAAGGCCTGTTCAGGAACATTATCGTGTTTACCTTCGACAATTTCAGAGAAACCATGGATTGTCTCTTCTAACGGTACATATCGTCCTTCCATAGCAGTATAAGCTTCAGCTACAAAGAAGGGCTGGGATAGGAATTTTTGAAGTCGTCTGGCCCGTCTCACCACGGTCTTATCTTCATCGGAAAGTTCTTCGACACCGAGTATGGCAATGAGGTCTTGTAAAGCACCGTATCTCTGCAAATAGCTTTTAGTTTTTTTAGCAAGTTCAGAGTGTTCTTCTCCGACAATCAAGGGATCAAGGACTTGAGAGCTCGATTGAAGTGGATCAATGGCAGGATACAAGCCTTGTTCGGCAATCCGGCGTGAAAGCACGACCGATGCATCTAGATGAGCAAAGACTGAAGCAGGCCCGGGGTCAGCTAGATCGTCAGCCGGAACATAGACGGCCTGCACTGAAGTAATAGCACCGTCTTTTGTGGAGGCGATACGCTCTTGTAGTTTTCCCATCTCTGTAGAGAGTGTTGGTTGGTAACCTACTTCGGAAGGTATGCGGGCTCTCAGCAACGATACTTCCAGACCGGCTTGCACATACCTATAGATGTTATCAAAAAATACGAGTACGTCTTGTTTTCGCTCGTCACGGAAATATTCGGCCATAGTTAAAGCACCTAAAGCAACCCGGAATCTTGCGCCGGGTGGCTCATTCATCTGGCCAAAAACTAGAACAGCCCGGTCTAAAACACCTGATTTTTGCATTTCCAGCCAGAGTTCATTTCCTTCACGAGTTCGTTCGCCGATTCCGCCAAAGACAGAAACTCCTCTGTGCTCGACTCCGATGTTTCTAATGAGTTCCATAATAATAATCGTCTTTCCCACCCCGGCTCCTCCAAATAGAGCGATTTTTCCACCGCGGGGAAAAGGGGTTAATAAGTCGATTGCTTTCAAGCCTGTCTCGAGCACTTGAGGAAATATTTCCAGTTTGTCGAGAGCCGGTGAAGACTTGAAAATGCTTTCAACTCTAGAGTTTGAAAGCTGTTCCTTTTCATCGATGATGTTTCCTAATACATTGAAGAGTCTGCCAAGGATCTGTGGGCCAACGGGTACAGATATCGGTTTACGGGTATCAAAGACTTCCGTTCCCCGGGCAAGGCCTTCGGTCGAATCTAGAGCGATTGTGCGCACCACGCCTTTTCCTAAAAGCTGAAGAGTCTCTAAAGGTAGCCCGTTTTCTTTATCGCTTACTCTTAGAAGGCTGTTAATAGCCGGAAGCTTGCCTAAGAATTCAACGTCGACAACTGGGCCCATGACCTGAGTTACTACTCCGCCTGCTGTTTCTTCGCTGAACTTTTTAGAAGTATTTAACGGTGGCTGTTTAGCCATCTCGTCACGATTCTTCATGTAGAATCACCCTTGTCTTTTTCTAAGCCACTCTTTTTTGAGCTTCGGTTGTTTCCTCAACCACCTTGGAAGCAAAAAGAACACTTATTAGATCATTTGTGATAGCTTCCCGGCGTAGTCTGTTGTACATCATCCGGCATTCTTTCAGTGTTTTTCCGGCCCGTTCTGTGGCTTCTTCCATGGTCATCAAGCGTGCGCCTTGTTCACTGGTAAATGATTCTAAAAGGACATCAAATAGTTGAACTCTTAAATAAATAAACAGAAGTTCGTTGATTATTTCTACGGGTGAGGGTTCATAGACCCACTTCTCAATCTTGTCTTCCTCTGTTTTCTTCCATGCCGAAATATCTATTGGAAGAAGTCTGGTGACTAATGGCCTTTGCTGAATGGGAGAGTAGAACTGGGTATAAACAGCATAGATCTCATCGACTTGACCGGATAAATAGATATCAGTCAGAAAAGTCAGGATACGCTCAACATCTTCCGGCAAGACTCCTTCACGACGCCAGTTTTCCGTGTGGATGATGTCACCTCTATATTTATTAATATATCTTTCACCCTTCCGTCCCTTTGTAATGAAAAGCACCTTTTGACCATCTTTTCTTCTTTTTTCCCAAAAATCCAGACACAAGCGGCAGGCAACCAGATTATAGTTTCCACACATACCACGATCTGCAGTCATCAAAAGCAGACCGACTTTTTCTACAGTTTTCTTTTCCTGCAAAAGAGGGGAAAAAGATGCCAGGCTTAGATTAGCGTGAGCTAAATATGTTTGCTGTTCGTAAAGGATTTCTCGCATCCTCTGGGTGTATTCCCTAAATCCGGCAGCTCGCTGACGTGTTCGCGAAAGCTTAGCAGCCGACACAGTTGCCAGCGTTCTGGTGATAGTTTCGATGTTTTCGATTGTCTTCATCCTCTTTTTCAGATCAGTCAGTTTGGCCATGGTTGTTCCTTTGTTAGCTGATTGACGTCTTTTCCTTCGGACTCGAGCGCTTCTTGGTGAAACTTTGTTTAAAACCTGAGATGGCTTCTTTTAGTTTTTCTTCCGTCACCGATGTCAGGTCTAAAGTTTCCTTGATATCTTTCATAACTTCTGGGTATTGCATGTCCATGAATTGGAAAAACTCTTCCTCAAACTTTTTAATCTGTTCTAAGGGGATCTCGTCTACATATCCGTGAACTGCGGCATAAAGGATGACGACTTCTTTTTCAAGAGGAAGGGGATTGTGTTGATCTTGTTTTAGGAGCTCTCTTCCGCGCTCGCCGCGTCTTAACTGGTCTAGAGTAGTCTGGTCTACTTCGGCTCCGAACTTAACAAATTGTGCCATTTCATCATACTGGGCAAGATCGATCCGAAGCCTGCCGGCAACTTTCTTCATAGCTTTAGTCTGTGCCATACCGCCTACCCGGGAGACAGATAGGCCAACATCCATCGCTGGCCTGAACCCCTCATTGAACAAAGCAGTGTCAAGAAAAATCTGACCGTCGCATATGGAAATAACGTTGGTGGGAATAAAGGCAGAAATGTCACTCGCCAAGGTCTCGACAACGGGGATGGCGGTCATAGATCCTCCACCGAGGTCATCCCGATACCTGGCTGCTCTCTCAAGGAGGCGCGAATGGATATAGAAGATATCTCCGGGATAAGCTTCACGTCCGATCGGACGCTTCAACAGCGTAGACATCTCCCGATAGGTGACAGCATGCTTGGTGAGATCGTCATAGATGACTAGAGAGTGACCACCTCTTTCCATGAACTCCTCAGCCATAGTGCAGGCTGTATAGGGTACGAGATAACGGAAAGCGGGTTCTTCATCGGCTAAGGCGACAACTACGATCGTATAGTCCATAGCTCCCCGTTCCTGGAGAAGCTCGACCATACGGACGACAGTCGAAGCCTTTTGACCGATAAAAGCGTAAACACAGATAACGTCGGAGTCTTTTTGACTCAGAATGGCATCTAAAGCGATAGTCGACTTACCGATCTTACGATCACCGACGACTAGCTCTCTCTGACCGCGTCCGAGAGGTACTAGTGCATCGATTACCTTGATTCCGGTATGAAGGGGTTCGATAATAGGATGTCTTTTAACGACGCCGGGAGCGATTTTTTCAACTGGTTGGTATTTGTCGGTCTCGATCGCCCCTTTTCCGTCGAGAGGTTGTCCAAGAGCATTGACAATACGTCCGATCAATTCATCGCCGACGGGAACCTGCAAAAGGTGTTTTGTTCGTTCTACAGTATCTCCCTCCTCGATTTGCTCTTCCGGGCCGAGAAGGAGACATCCTACAGAGTCGTTCAACAGATTAAACGCTATTCCATAAACGCCTCCCCGAAACCGGATCATTTCTTGAGAACCAACGCTCCTTAAGCCGGAAACCAGAGCTATGCCATCTCCGACTTCGACGACTCTTCCTTTGTCGGTAAGTTCCTCTAGGCGCAGGTCGGGAGGAGTTTTATCTATGATATTAGCGAGGAAATCTCGGGTCTCTTCAATTGTTGTTGCTCGCTTTTTTTTCAGCTCATGCTTTTCTTTTAGTTCAGAGAATTCTGTTTCCAGATTATCTATAAGTCTTCTGCTTACATCAAGGTCGATTTTCTTTTCTCGGCCAAGATAAAGTATGCCGACCACGTCCAAGCGTGGATTCACTTTTACGTCAATAGTGATCTTCCTATCCGCGGCAGTCGAGATTTTTTTTTCTAACTGTTGAATCAATTCACGGTCTAACGGGGTCTTAGTTTCAAGAATAACGTTTGCTTCTTTTAACTCTTTTAGAGTCTCTGACAAAATGGCCATATTAATATCGTTTTTCTTGCCCTTTCTATTTGCCACTAGGAGTTGCTCCTTTTTTTTCGGGTACAGAGATCTCTTCGAAGCTTGAGAGAATGATCTCCTGAGTTAGAGTTCTACGTTCCCTGTCTGTTAATGCTTCATCCAGGAATTGCCTGGTTGTCAAAGTAACCAGACTTGCCAACTGCTCACAAGCCTCATGAATGATTTTTTCTTTCTCTGTTTCGATTATTCTGTGAGCTTGCTGGATTATCTCATCTGTTTCCTGGTCTGTCTGAGACATAGCGGTCTTGCGTACTCTGGCAGCGTTTTCTTTTGTTTCTTTAATAATCTGATCAGCTTGCCCCTTTGCTTTTGCTATGATCTTCTCTGCTTCTTTTTCAGCATTTTTATATTCCTTTTCGGCATTGACCGCCTCCTGTAATTGTTCGACGATCTCCTGACGTCTTTCTTTGAGTTTTCTTCCAACGGTTTTTGGTATGGCGTAGACAAATATTCCCATAAGAATCATGAACTGGATAATTTCAACAACAAAAATAACAGGTTTAGCAGTGATCTCGTGTACAAACTCATTGAGTAGTTCAGCCATTTAATGTTCCTTCCCCGTTACCTCTGGTAGCTAGCACTTTGGTTATCATCGATAGGATGACTTTTTCATCAGTGTAGCCAATCGATTTTTTAAGGGTCTTACTAACGCAGTAGATAAGGCCCTGTTCCAATTTATCCTGCTCGGTTTGTTTTAACAGCCGGATCTCTTTCTGTTCTTTGAAGAGAATGGCATCTGCTTTCTTGTTAGCCTGAGCGATATCCTGCTCTTTTAGGCCAGCAGTCTCTTTCTTGCTTTCTTCAGTAATGCGCTCAGCCTCTTCTTGTGCTTCGGTTAGAATTCTCTCTGCCTTTCCCTGGGCATCGCATAGAAGAAATTCGGCCCTGGCAATTGTGGCTCGTCCACTCTTGATCTTTTTAGCTCTGTTGTCCATTACCTGAACAACAGGTAAAAATAAGGTTTTTCTTAGAATAAAGTAGGTCACAGTAAAGATAATCATTATACCCACGACTGTTATTGGGTTGATCTGATCTAAAGGATTAAGGGCCATCATTCAACACTTCTTTCAAAAATCTCTCACTTCCTTATAAATGACCAACTAGATCTTGGCTGCCACCATGAGCGAAACCACCAGGCAATAAATAACCAGAGCCTCTACGAGAGCCAAGCTGATAAGCATCGAGGTGAAGAGCTGTGAGGCTACGTCAGGTTGTCTGGTCATACCTTCGAATGCTGAGATGGCGATCTTTCTCATGGCCAGAGCAGCTACGATCGTTGCTGGAACAATCGTAAGAGTTGGGATGAATACTAGGAATATTGCTTGCATAATCAAACACCTCCGATTGTAAGTTTGCTATTATGTTATCCTTCGACCATTGCTTTCTTTCCTACTGTCTTTGGTTTCCTAATCTTTTCTTGTTTTTCTTCTCCCTCCTTTTCAGCATGAACGGCACCAGCCATAAAACTTGAGGTCAATAAGGTGAATACGAAAGCTTGTATAAAAGCCGGGATCAAACCGAGACCATGGATTATAAGTGGAATCCCGAATGGTGCAATCTCCATTATCAATACAAGAACAATGAATTCACCGCCAATATTTCCGAAGAGTCGCAGGGAGAGGGATAGGGCGTGACCGAACTCAGAGATCAATTGAAGGGGATTGGGCCAGATCAAGTGAAGGATTGCGCGAAAGAAACCTTTGAATACTCCACTGATAACAACGATTCCGGAAACGGCTATCAAAGATAGCGCCAAGGGCCCACTGTAATAAGAGGTTGGCGGTATTTTGACTATTGGAAGCGGTAAGATCATCAATAGGTTGCTAAGTAGAATAAACAGGAAAAGACAGGCTAGGAACGGGGCAATGACGGTAACGGCTTTTGGATTCATATCCCTAGCTTGTTTGACGAACCAATCCAGGACGAATTCGGCGAAGTTCTGTATACCACCGGGTACTTCTTTTAACTTTACCCGGCTGACAATTAGTCCGAAAATGATAAGAATCGAAGCGACTATAGCGAAATTAAAGATGATAATATACGGCATATATTCTTGAACTGCATGAGATTCCATCCTCTACCTCCGATCTTTAAAACATTGTTTGTCTAAGTCTGAACATATCTCTTATAGACATGGCAAAGGCAAACAGCATACCCGCACACGTGATAAATGGAAAAGTGTTTAACCAGCGGTCAAGACCGTAGCCAACTACACCTCCGGCTATCAAATAACTTGGTATGAGCGACCAAACCGCGATCGCTTTATAAAAATTTTCCGGAATCAGTTTATTTTGAGTCATGGTGTTTCCGGTTCTTTATCTGAATCGACTTCTTCTTCTACTATTCCTTCTTCTCCGACCGGTTCCTTGGCAGTTTCGGTGTCAACCGTCTTATCCTGACTAACAACAACAGCCTCAACTTGTGTTTCTTCCATAGATTTTGGTTTTCTCTGCCAGATCGTTGTGATAAGCAATAAGGCTAAGAAAGTAGCTATGGAATAAGCAATAAACGGGATAAGACTGGCATTGAAAGTGTTGAATTCAACACGGTTCCGCGCAGCGACGCTACCTAAATATATAGCAAGAGCAGGTATAATAAGTGCACCTAATACAAGTAGCATGATTGCGATTAGCCCTCGAAACTTGGGTGACATCAGGACCCCGGCAGTCATTGAGCAACCGGCTAACAGTCCTAGGAGGCACAGCGCAAGGAATTTCCACCAGCCGAGAAATATTGTCATGGGAATCAAGGCGCCAAGTGTGACCAGAACTATCAAGCTGATCCAGAGTGTTCTAAGGAAAACATCCAAGATGTATTTCTTTCTTTCTTCGTCCATGACACACCCCCCAGATATAGTGATATAATTCACATGCTCACTTAAAAAAACTTCTTATGTTCCTGATAATGAATTGATGAACACTGATTACTAGATCGCAGGGCTTCTTGGCAGCTCTCCACGGATAAAATGATTAATTGATATCCATAGATACGGTGAAACATGGGGGCTGTCGTTATTTGGGCAGCTCCACGATGCGGTTCTGGTACAAAACTACCATAGGCATCGCCTCTAAACACCAGTTAGGCCACTGATACGTCCAGAGAATATGTAAGCTCGGCCAGTTTTATTCTAATAAATATTACTTATTAAGTCAAACAAATGCGGGGAAAATAAGAAAAACTTCACAAATTACGGGTAGCTTCATGAACTGTATCAAGAAGGATATACCCACCTTTATGCAAGATCGTATCGCCAATATCCGGGTCCATTTTCATAGATGCGACGCAGGGAAAACTATGCCAGTACTTCGATGCCCACCAGTCGAATTTATCATCCACTTTTTTATTCAGTATGTTATAAGCAACATAATAAGTATCTCCACAAGGAGCGCTTCTTAAGACCTCAGCTTCCTCGACACGCTTATTCTTTACTTTAAGACGCAATTTGGGTTTTCCGACTCTAAAGTAATCGATAAACTCATTAATAACAGGGTGAGATTCATCGGGTTCCAATTCACAGAAAGGCTTAGGAAAGACAGTCTCCATTTCTAAATCCGAGCATTGATTTGCCAGCTCGTCTATGGCCCATTTAGTGAGCCACTCCGGGTCTTCCTGTGGCACTATAATAGCCCGGCAACCGGCTTTCTTCGCCAACTTGGGCAAGTAGAGCAGTACTTCTTCATGAATATTTATCGCTACCAAAGCATCATGAGTTTTCAGATTCTTAGGCAAGACATCCTGCGGCTCGTTTACATAAAAGGGCAACTCGGATGGGATCTTTACTATTTGGGATATGTCTTTTTCAAAGCCGATTTCATAGCTCTTCCTACATCGGCGGCATTTATCACCACAACCTGTGCAGAGTTTAGGATCGTCTTTTATATGTTGTACGAAGCGCTCTGCGTAAGTATTGTCGAATCTGACTGCGAAAGGGCGCTCACTTCTTTGTATAACACCATCACTTTGGACAATAGTTATTTTCAAGATCTATCTCCCGACCAGTAGGAATCCGCCTTCATTTTTCTTTCTGAACAGACATAGCTGATTACCACCTGATTGCTTGGCATAGTACATGGAGCGATCGGCGCGGCTCAATAGAGTTGCGGCGTCACAAGGTTTTTGATGGTCGAAGCCAACAGCCCCGATGCTAAGTGTAATGCCGTTATAATCGGCTCTAGCGACGCTCGAACATAGCCGGTTACCTGCTTTGATTGCCTTGTTTGTATCCGCCTCCGGAAGTATTATGGTGAATTCGTCTCCTCCGTATCGGAATGCTTGGTCCACATTCCGGCGAATGTTTGATTTTACCAAACGCCCTATTTTTCGCAACAACCGATCACCTTCATAGTGTCCCTGTGAATCATTAAGGCTCTTGAAATTATCAAGGTCGAACAGCAACAGCGATAATGGTCGCGACAGCCGCTGGGCTCTGGCGATCTCCTTTGGTAGGATCTCAAAAAACTGATGGTGGTTGAAAAGCTTGGTTAGATCATCAGTCGTCGATAGTTTAGACAGCTTTTTCTCCAAAGTCAGCTTTTCAGTTATATCTCTGGAAACGGCCAATACTCCGAGGTTATTGTTGTTTTCATCAAATATGGCTGAGTACTTTATCTCGTAGGAACGGCGCCCCTTCTTTATCGTTTCTATATGGACTTTCCCCGGTTTTTTCGAGAGACTGGCAATAACCTTGGAAACCGGTTTTTTTGATTTTGGACTATGACATGAAAAGATATCACGGCCAACTAGTTCATCGCAGTCAACATCTCTCAGCTCGGCTGCTCGCGAGTTACATACTCTGATCTTGTTCTGATTATCGACAAACAGAACTCCATCAGCCATGTATTTAAAAATATGCCGGTTAAAATCTTGGTTATCCATGAGACTTATGTGGGCGCTGATCGGGTGAGAATAAGATCCGATCTGACTAAGTACTCGTAGGCTCCCAGGGCTGCTTTTGCGCCTTCTCCGGCGGCAATGATAATCTGCTTTTCCGGTGTATCGGTTACGTCGCCGGCAGCAAACAGGCCGTCGATGTTCGTTTTTCCTCTCTTGTCTATGATAATCTCGTTGTTTTGGTTCATCTTCAACGCTTCCGGTGCGAAGGAAATATTGGGTTTAAGACCGATTTCGATGAAGATGCCCTCAACCGGTATCTCCCGCGTTTCGTCATTGTCTCTATTGGTAACTATGATGGCAGAGACCATAAGATCTCCTTTTATTTCTTTTACCTGAGTATTGGTCAGAATATCTACATTCGGTGCCTTCTCTGCTTTCGACTGGTAGACAATATCGGCTCGTAGCTTAGAGTCGGATTCGATCAGGTATACTTTGCTGGCGATACCCGTTAATTGGATTACCGCGTCCAGCCCGGAGTTACCGCCGCCGATTACGGCGACTTCCTTCCCTTGAAAAAGCGGAGCGTCGCATGTCGCACAGTAACTGACACCGCGTGATATAAACTCTTCTTCGCCAGGAACATTTAATCTCTTTGAAGATTTGCCGGAAGCTATTATCGATGTGTGCGACTGATATGTCTTTCCTTTGTCAGTCTCAATAACAAACTGTTGTTTATCCTTAATAATCGATTTAACTGCGTTGTACTCAGTGCCAATGGCGAAGGTTTCCAGGTGTTCCTCAAACTTTTTAACTAGCTCGGTTCCTTGAATAAACTGGTAGCCCAGATAGTTTTCTACGTTAGAGCTTAGGAGAGTCTGACCACCGGTATCTTTTGTTATTATCATTGTGGTGAGTTGTTTTCGGGCACAGTATATTGCAGCTGTCATTCCTGCCGGACCGGCGCCGATGATGCTTACATCATACATCTTCTAGATACCTAGCAGCTTGGCTAATCTTTCTCGATCGAATCCGACCGTGATCTCACCATCAACATCGATGACCGGTACACCCATCTGTCCTGATTTCTCGATCATGTGGTTTAGATTCTCTCTGTCCGTTGAAACATCATAGTCCGTAAACGAGATTGATTTCTCCGTAAGCCACTCCTTGGCTTGATGACAATAGGGTCAAGTAGGGGTCGAATAGATGACCACCTTTTTTTCATCAGCCATGTGCATTCCTCCCATGGGTTTATTCTTTATAAGAGCTTAAATGGTATAAGTAAAAAGCCATACACTACATCATAGTAGATTCAAGCTTCATTTACCAAAGAAATTAATGGCGATCTCGATTATGGCTACGATGGCGATCCCGCCAGCAAATCCGGCCGCATTTATTTGTAACTCTTTTCTCCTATCATTTATAAGGCTATATGAAAAGGTGAATATAAACAGACCGACTGCCATGCTCTGGACTAAGGGAATAACAATATCATTCAAAGTCATAGTTTCGAGAAGAATGCCGGCGATGAATGGTAATCCAGCGATTAGTCCGAGGTAAAGAAACTCAGAAACCGATATTGTGTTCGGGTAGTCAAGACCGTTTATTGTCAGACCTTGGAGAAAGAACCGGATTGCCAGGAGGAGAACGCTCACAATTGTTATCGCAAAAATCCCGGTAAAATACTCTAAACTTAGGTTAATGCCCAAACTCAAGTTTAGTAGACCAAAGGAAATGGCCAGAAGAACCGGCAACCTCCGTTCTTTACCCACTACGACGATCATGAGGGGCGCCAGAATAAATCCTGTGACAACAGCGATTATATGGCTTATAGCAATACCGGTAAATATGTATCCTTGTCTGGCGCTGGAAACTATGTCTATGGTTACATTGGAGAGTTGTATCGCCGTCAACAGTAAAAAAGTCAGACCGACAGCTAGAGTCAGAGAGCGAAAGATTGTCTCAGACCTGGGTGATCTAGTTTTAACAAAAGGAATGCTTAGGCCTAAATAGATGACCACTGCTGAAAGACAGGCAATGGTTAGCATGTTCTACTTTTTCCCTTTCTTCTTCTTTTTAAGTTTTTCCCGGTAGTCTTTTATGGCTGCATGCAAAGCATCAGCAGCCAGGTTGGAGCAATGCATCTTTACCGGCGGAAGTCCCCCCAGTTCATCAGCAACATCCTGACGTGTGATCTTCATAGCTTCATCAAGAGTCATGCCGATCGCTATGTCGGTTATCATGCTGCTAGTAGCGACGGCTGCACCACATCCGAATGTCCGGAATTTTACGTCTGCAAGATGGTCTTTGTCTACTTTTATCTGGATTTCCATCATGTCTCCACAGACCGGATTACCGATCTTTCCAATCCCGTCGGGATTTTTAATCTGACCGACATTATGTGGGTTCGAAAAGTGCTCCATGACCTTTTTCGAGTATTGGGACATTTCCATTTTATCTCCTTCAATAGATTTCTAAACTATCCTGGTGTAAGTGGAGACATTGCCCGGAGTTTATCAACGATTCCAGGCAACACCTTAACCACATAATCAGCTTGCTCGATCTTATTGTCTTGACTGAGTGTAAAGACAAGCGATCCGTGGACTTCTTCATGCTTTAATCCTAAAGAAAGCAGGACATGTGATGCTTCTAGTGTTTTTGAAGTGCAAGCCGAACCCGATGCGGCGGCTATGCCCATTAAGTCGAGATTCAAGATGATACTTTCTCCTTCAATATAATTAAAGCGAACGCTGGCATGGTTGGGTAGACGTTTTTTTCTTGATCCGGTCACATAGGTCTCGCTTATCTCAGCCGTCAAACCGTCTAAAAGCCGGTCTCTTATCGGATTTACATGGGCAACAAAAGCGTCCAAGTCTTTTACGGCAAGCTGGGCGGCTTTGCCCATCCCGATGATGGAAGCTACGTTTTCCGTTCCGGATCTTAGTTTACGTTCCTGACCACCACCAAACATAATAGGTTTTATTCTAACACCCTGTCGTACATACAATGCTCCGGTTCCCTGCGGGCCGAATAGATCGTTTGATGATATGGTCAACATATCGATGTTGTCGCCAACTACATTTACCGGGATTTTGCCGCAAGCGGCCGTGCCGTCGACGTGGAATGCTACTCCGTGTTCTTTAGCGATTTGTCCGATATCGGCAATAGGTTCGATAGTACCGATTTCCCCGTTGGCATACATGATCGAAATCAGGATCGTTTTTTCGGTTATCGCTTTCTGTATGTTCTTTGGATCGATCAGTCCGTCGCTGTCTATGGGTATATATGTGATATCAAAACCTTGTTTTTCTAAGGATTTACACAGACTGACAACCGAGATGTGCTCGATTGAAGAAACAATTATATGGTTGCCCTTTTTTTCTTTCTCTCTGGCTGTGCCAAGAATGGCCAGATTGTTGGCTTCCGTTGCCCCACTTGTAAATATGATCTCACGTGGATTCTCGGCACTTACCAGATCGGCAACCTTTTGTCGTGCTTTATCAATGGATCGTTTAGCCTGGGTTCCCCATGAGGTTATTGACGAAGGGTTTCCGGCGGTTTTCAAATACGGCCGCATCGCTCTAATAACTGACTGCGTGACCGGAGATGCTGAACCGCAATTCATATAGATTCTGTCCATTTTCTTTCTCCTCAAAAAGCAGTTTTTACATATTACTATTATTAAAGCATACTTGACATAATGATTGACCGTCAAGGCGAACAAAGTCTAAAACCTATGGTAAGAGGGCTTAATCTATGCTAATATTATATAATAATATGTTTTAATAAGGAGATGAGCGGAATGTGTTTGGGTGTTCCAGGAAAGGTTGTTTCTATCGATCAAGAACCGAATGAGATCGGTCTTGGTGGAATGGCCAGTGTTGATATCGGTGGAACAAGTCGTCAGGTAAGTCTGCAATTTGTTCCTGAAGTGAAAGTCGGCGAGTATGTTATGATCCATACCGGTTTTGCAATGCAGATCATAGATGAAAAAGAAGCTGATGAGATGATGGAAATGCTGAAGGAGATCGCCGATGGTGAAGTTTCTTAGCGAATACCGCAATAGGGATCTGGCCGAAGGTATTATAAAAAAGATTAAAAGTATTTCGACGAAACCGGCCAATTTCATGGAAGTATGCGGTACTCACACAGTCGCTATTTCAAAGAACGGCATCCGGCAAGTTCTGCCGGAAAACATCCGCCTGATCTCAGGGCCTGGGTGTCCGGTGTGTGTTACCTCAAACTATGATATTGACCGGATGATGGCCATATTGAAAGAACCCGATGTGATCATAACGACTTTTGGCGATATGATGAAAGTGCCGGGTTCATATTCTTCTCTTAGTAGAGAAAAAGCCTTAGGTGCCGATATTCGGGTCATTTATTCTACACTCGATGCGTTGAAGATCGCTAAGGATAATCCTGATAAAAAAGTGATCTTTTTTGGCGTCGGATTTGAGACAACCACTCCCACAATAGCCATGTCTATTATTGCGGCTAAGAAGCAGAATATGAAAAACTATTATGTAATGTCAGTTCATAAGGTAGTTCCACCGGCGATGAGAGCATTGCTTGATCTGGGTGAGATCAAGTTGGATGGTTTCTTATGTCCGGGGCATGTATCGATGGTCATTGGAAGCAGACCATACGAACCGATTGCAGCCGACTATCATATACCGTGTGTCATAGCCGGGTTTGAACCGCTTGATATCCTGGAAGCTGTGTATATGATGATCAGGCAGGTTGAAGAAGGACAAGCAAAGGTCGAAATTCCGTATAATAGGGTTGTTAAACCGGAAGGAAACCCAGTGGCAGTTGAAGCAATGAACGAAGTCTTCGAGGAGGCAGATGCTGACTGGCGGGGTATCGGGACGATTCCCGGATCCGGTTTAAAGATCAGAGATGAATACGCTGATATAGACGTCGACAGCCTTTTTCCTGATATAGAAGTGCCACCGACCAAAGAACATAAAGGTTGCCGGTGTGGTGAAGTATTGAGAGGACTTATCTATCCACATGACTGTGGATTATTCGGTAAGGTGTGTACACCATCATCACCCATTGGGCCGTGCATGGTGTCTTCCGAAGGTTCATGTGCTGCTTATTATCGTTACGAAGCAGTCGGTCAATCGGCTCGGACGTAGCCTAAAGAGATTGTAAACCAACGTTCTAATATCTATCCATCATTCAACAACATGACATTGAACTAGTCTATGTAAAACAGGGCTGAACAAGCGTAAACTATTTGACCGTTGATGAATTATTAGATAGTGTATTCCTCTAGGCTATACTGGATTTCTAAGCATAGGAAACTACTTGGTCTACAACTCGAATGGAGGACAAGTGACAGAAGAGTATATTTTACTGGCTCATGGTAGCGGCGGGGTTATATCACATGATCTAGTCAGTGATCTGTTTCTTAAATACTTGAAGGATCCAATACTGAATAAGCTGGATGATTCGGCTGTTTTTGATCTGAAAGGTTCACATCTCGGATTTACGACCGATAGCTATGTTGTCAGACCGATCTTCTTTCCGGGAGGCGACATTGGTCGTCTGGCTGTTTGTGGCACAGTAAATGATCTGGCAATGAGTGGAGCAACTCCCCGGTACATAAGTCTTAGCTTTATTATCGAAGAAGGGCTGCGCTTATCCGATCTGGAAAAAGTCCTTATTTCGATTGCCTCCTCCTGTGATGAAGCAGGTGTGGCAGTTGTTACCGGAGATACAAAAGTAGTCGATAGGGGGAGCGCCGACCAATTGTTTATAAATACGGCTGGCGTTGGTGAGATCCGTAAAGACATAGATATATCAGGATTGAATATTAAAGAGAAGGATGCCATAATCCTATCTGGACCGATCGGCAATCATGGAATAGCGGTGATGAGCAAAAGAGAAGGATTGAGTTTTGAAACACCGATTGAAAGTGATTGTGCACCGCTCAACCATCTTGTCAACGCCATTATAGAAACCGGTGCATCAGTTCATGCATTAAGGGATCCGACGCGGGGTGGTCTGGCATCGACCCTTAACGAATTTGCTTCTCAATCAAATATGGAAATCACAATTGATGAAGCGGAAGTGCCGATTGATGAGAGTGTCCTTGGAGCATGCGAGATGCTTGGTCTCGATCCATATCAAGTCGCCAACGAGGGAAAGCTTGTGGCCGTTGTAGATAAAAAGGATGCTGACAAGGTCCTTTTGGCAATGAGAAAGACGCGATATGGTGATAAGAGCAAGATCATTGGTGAGACATATAGCGCAGATAAAGGAAGAGTCATGGTTAAGACGCATATCGGTACGACCAGGATTCTTGATATGCTAACAGGAGAACAGCTTCCGAGGATTTGTTAAGGGACTTAAATCATCAGTATGATAGCTGTATAATAAGGTACATAAGACCTTTAAGAGGCTAGGAGGCATTGTTGACAGCTCAAGAAATCAAGCACGATGTCGAACTTAAATCCGAATTACCGATAATTCCTCTGAAAGAACTGGTTGTATTTCCTTATCTTGTTGTTCCTCTACTTGTCGGACGAAAGCGATCTGTACAAGCTCTGGAAGAAGCAATGAAGAGTGACCATATTGTATTGCTAATTGCCCAGAACAAGCAGATTCCGGAAGATGAAGAGCCAACAGAAAAGGATCTTTATTCTGTCGGAACGGCAGCGACAGTTCTGCAGGTACTAAGGCTTCCGGACGGAACAGCCCGCGCTTTAGTGGAAGGAGTAGCCCGGGCAAAGATCACCGACTATATTCAGAAGGATCCGTTTATTAAAGTGAAGATACAGCGAATAAAGGATCATGTCGAACGACGGAAGGAAAAAGCAGTTGAGTTGGAAGCCTTGATGAGCAGTGCCGTCAATCAGTTTGAACGAGCAGCTCAATTGGGAAAACCTATTCCTTCCGAAGTCATCGTGGCAGCTTTGAATATAGATGAACCGGGCAGACTTGCTGATTTTATTGCGTTTCATATATCACTGAAGACAGCCGAGCGGCAGGAAATCCTCGAAGCCGACAATCCCAGTCAACGGTTAGAGAAGGTTACTCATTTTCTTGTCCGGGAGCTCGAGATATTAGAAATTGGTGGCAAGATCAGAACAAAAGTCGAGGAGAGACTGGGTAAGACACAGCGGGAGTATTTTCTGCGGGAGCAGATGAAGGCGATTCAAGAGGAACTCGGCGGTGGCGAAACCGGGATGGGTGAAACAGAGGAACTCACCAAGAAAGTAGAAGAAGCCAAGATGAGTCCGGAAGCTGAAGAGAAAGCGATGAAAGAGATAAGCCGGTTTGCCAGGATGTCACCTGTATCAGCTGAAGCACCGGTGATCCGGACATACCTGGATTGGCTGATTGAACTACCATGGTCAAAAAGTAGTAAAGAAAAGCTTGATATAAAGAAAGCTCTTGAGATACTTGATGCAGATCATTATGGTCTTACAAAAGTCAAAGAAAGAGTCCTTGAATTCCTGGCGGTTCATAAACTGACCAAGAAGACAAAGGGTCCAATTCTCTGTTTTGTCGGACCTCCGGGTACGGGAAAGACATCGATCGGGAAGTCGATCGCCAAATCACTTGGCCGTAAGTTTATAAGAATGTCTTTAGGAGGAATAAGGGATGAGGCGGAGATCAGAGGACACCGCCGGACATATGTAGGTGCTTTACCCGGCCGGATAATCCAGAATATAAAACAAGTCGGTACGAATAATCCGGTATTTATGCTTGATGAGATCGATAAAGTAGGTGCTGACTTTCGCGGAGATCCGACGTCAGCTTTGCTGGAAGCATTGGATCCGGAACAGAATAATGCTTTTAGCGATCATTATCTGGAAGTGCCATTTGATCTATCCGAGGTTATGTTCATAACAACAGCTAATATTTTGGATACGATTCCACCGGCTCTTCGTGACCGGATGGAAGTCATACCGTTTCCTGGATATACCGAAGATGAAAAGATAAAAATAGCCGAGCAGTTTCTGGTGCCCAAACAATTTGAAGCACATGGTGTAAAACCAAGTCGGCTTGAGATCACCGGGGATGCCATCCAGAAAATAGTCAGGGAGTATACCAGGGAAGCCGGCGTTAGAAACCTTGAAAGAGAGATTGCTGCTATCTGCCGGAAAGTCGCTCGGGCTATTGTTGAAGGTAAGAAAAGAAAAGCAAAGGTCACTGGGAGGAACATTGGCAAATATCTTGGTGTGCTTAAATACAGATATGGTGTTGCTGAGGAAGAAGAGCAGGTAGGAGTAGCTACGGCATTAGCCTGGACTGAAGTCGGTGGTGATATTCTGTCTGTCGAATCAACAACGATGAAGGGTAAGGGTAATCTATCTTTAACCGGCAAACTTGGTGATGTTATGCAGGAGAGTGGTCAAGCAGCCTTTAGCTATACGCGAGCTAATGCGAAAAAGCTTAACATACCAGAGGAGTTTTACAGCAATCTCGATGTTCATGTTCATGTGCCTGCTGGAGCTATACCGAAGGATGGGCCTTCTGCCGGAATCACACTAGCTGTTTCTTTGGTCTCAGCTTTGACCGGTAAACCGGTGAGAAGGGACACGGCTATGACCGGAGAGATCACCCTTAGAGGGCGGGTTCTTCCTGTCGGAGGTATAAAAGATAAGGTCTTGGCGGCTCACCGAGCAGGTATCAAGCGTTTGGTTTTACCGGATGAGAATAAGAAAGATATGGAAGAGATACCCGAACATGTAAAAAAGGACATCAAGTTCTTCTTTGTCGAGAACATGGATGAAGTTATCGATCTGACAATCGATGGATTGATATTGAAAGGAAGAAAGGCAAAGAAAACAACTAGGAAGACAGACAAAAAGACGAAGAGATCCAGTAAAGCGAAATCGGCTAGATCGGTCAAATCTTCCGGCACGAGGTCAGCTAAGAAGAAAATAAGCTCATCTTCCAAAGTAAAAAAATCCGGGAGAAAGAAATAAGAGAAAGCTTGACCCGTTGGCAAAAAGAGACTAAGGGCGGGAATAGCTCAGCAGGTAGAGCATCAGCTTCCCAAG
>SDBS01002484.1_pt1 | contig 18355 bp, 19 predicted proteins | sample 2277091 | NCBI WGS metagenome assembly SDBS01 (sample SAMN10404972, study PRJNA504765) | marine sediment metagenome | isolation source: marine sediment core GS10_PC15, 163 cmbsf | place: Arctic Ocean: Southern Knipovich Ridge | collected 2010 | reverse complement strand
TTCAACTTGTGGAAAAGGTCAATAACCTTACTTTCAGAGCCGGGCAACCCAGCATCTACAATCATCAACCCGCAGTCGTGTTCAATTAAATAAGCTTGAGACAGCCCCATGGATATGGTGTGAATCTGCATTGAAGTTAATCCTGATAGTGAGCGTGCATGTCCCATTGGTTAAGTGGGTTTTCGACACAATTTTTTTATTGTAAGTGGAGTAGGATCTTCCCCTCACCCCATAAATCCTCTAAGCGGTAATAATCTCTCCTAGCATGGGAAAACAGGTGCAGTATGACCCCGCCATAATCAACTAATATCCACCCATCCTGAGGTAAGCCTTCTATACGACCGCGTATTTGATTCTGATTGCGCATTTGTCTTATGACATCATCAGCAAGTGCTTCCAACATACGTTCGCTGGTTCCAGAACATATCACAAAGTAATCTGTAAAATCGGATATTCCATGAATATCCAGCAATATAATGTCTTCCCCCTTCTTTTCTTCAAGAATCGAAGTGATGGTACGTGCAATATTTAAAGTTTCCAGGATTCACCTCATATAATTTTGTTTTCACCATTCGTTAATTCTTATCAGGCGTAATAAAAGATGCTGAATAAAGCTTGCTGTAAACAGCGCCTCCAGGTTTCAGGTCGCTGCGAAATAAATAAACGGACTTGATACGTGTAGCTCCCAAAAAGCCAACCTTGCAGTCCCCTAAAACCAGCCCGATTTCTTTCACGCCTTCAGAATTTGCGTTGCGAGAAACTCTCCCCAGAGTGAGATGTGGTGAAAAGGCACGCCTTTCGGGTGTATACCCTAGTCGAGCGGTTTCTGTTTCCACACCACGTTGGAAACCAGTCAATTCTGGAGGTGCTTTGACCCCGACCCAAATCACTCGCGGACGTCGTAAGGAAGGGTAAGCGCCTAATTCTCCAATGCTGACTTCGAAAGGGGGACGGCAGTTGGCTTCGGATAGTATTATATTTTCAAGCATCTCCAAGTTCGCCACTGAGACATCACCCAAGAATTTAATAGTCAGATGGATATTCTGCGCTGGTACCCAGCGGATTGGCATACCGGAAAGACAGTCTTTGAGCTGATTTATAACCTGGTCCAGACGTTTATAAATTTCTGGAGACAATTCTATAGCGATAAAAGCTCTAACAACACTCAATTTGGTTACCTCATTGATATTCAAGATTGGGAAGGAATACAAGTGTTGATTTTCTTGAATAATTTTCTGGCTAAGTTGCCAGCACTTTTTGGATGGCGTTTTCGAGATCTTTGTATCCTACCGGTTTGGTCAGATAAATCGAAGCGCCGCTATTAAGAGCAAGTTCAATATCGGATGGTAGGTTTTTTGCCGAAACCATGATAATCGGAATTTTGACCAGTTTTGCGTCACGCCTTATATGCTTCATAACTTCCAGTCCTGAAATATCTGACATCTTCCAATCCAGAATGATTGTCGCTGGCTTTACTTCAGCAATAAGACCGATTGCCTGTGCACCGCGATAGACCTGAAACACGCTGTGTCCCATTAAGCGAATCATTTCTGCGAACATCTCAGCGGTGTCAGGGTCATCTTCGACGATTACAATTGTTCGTTGATTAGATATCATTGTCTGAAAGCTCGCAAGCTTTTATACCACACGTACGTTAGAAATTACTCTGGATACAAGCTCGTTCATCATCATAGCATAAGATCATATATCCAACAGGCGTTGGTAATCGTCAGGAGTGTCGACGTCTATAGCCGATGTTGCTTCCATCCAGGGCAGCCAGGACACCTGATATTTGGAAAATAAAGCCCGTCCACCAATGTCACCAGACAAGTCTAAGAGGTCCGAAAATGTAACCCGATCAAATAGGACTGGGTTGCTACGGCGTCCATTGATGCTGGGTGCTACGATTGGGGATAATGTTTGGGTATGAAGTTCGACCAGTTTTCGTATCATGGACACGGATACCAGTGGTTGGTCCGCCAGCAAGAAGATTGCGGAGCATGTTCTGATTGGTGCCGCATTTATACCTGCGGCTACCGATGAACTTTGACCGGAACGCCAATCAGGGTTATGAATGATCGTAATTGGTAATCCTTCGAGTGCTGCCTTTACCTGGTTGTCAAAAGCACCTGTCACGACAATTACTGGTGCGAGATCCGCGGCTAGAGCAGTTTGGGCTGCAATTCTAACCAGCGGTTGGCTCCTGAAGCTCATAATTTGTTTGGGCTGCGCCATTCGAGTTGAACCTCCGGCTGCCAGTACAATCCCTGCGACTGGTTCATGTACTGCATGGACTTCGTCCTCAGGGTTGGTTGTTTTAAAGTAGCACCGTTTTGTCCTGGCTTCAATTTGAGGATCAAGGGTAGAGATAATGATCGAGTTGTAAGAGGTCAATATATTTTTTGCTATGTTGTTGGCATTGATCTGCAGTTGGGGTGAATCTGCCTGGTTCAGCAAGGCAATGCGACGAGCACTTTCGGGAATGTCTTTTAAACCCCCCGCGGGACTGGTCATCAGCACCTCGAAAGCATCTTGGGTGATCGAATCGCCGGGTAAAAGACCGGTAATTTTAACTACAAGCTCCGGATGTTGAACCCATTCGGGGCTTAACGGCTTGCCGAGCGCAGATAATCCAGCGGTGACGAGCACTGTATCGACCGATTGCGGGATGACGGGTTCATGTGGGGCGGGGGCTTTGATTGGACGCAACCGGGAACTATCGGCCTCGATCAGCAGCGGTAATCGTTGTCTTTCTGCTAGTTCACACACGCGATCAATGGTTGCTAAATTTAAACCTGAAACCCGATCTTCACCCGCTGGTGTTCCTGTAATTAAAATTACTCCGTTTGGAAGTTGGACTTCTAATCGTTCGAAATCCTCGGGTGTATGGATGGAAAAGTGGTGGTCTGCAAGGATGAGCTGGTTGGTAGCAAGGTGGGTTGTGGCAGTGACGAGTACGGCTTTTTTGTGGGGTGGCTCGCTGGGTGTTTCGAGTAATTCTCTCGCCAGCTGGAAGAGAACGGATGTTTTTCCGCCGGCACCAACCAGGGCTATTTGAGGGGAAGGATGATAACGGAGAGCTTGAACCAAGCGCATATTAATCCCAGATATGCGGGCGAAGCTCAGGATGGGAAAGAATCGCTTCCAATACTCCGCCGCCTAAGGCCAATGATTTATCCGAGACCAAAGTGCAGTGACGCGGATCATCCCTGGGGTCCATGTCGCCGATCTTTAGACCTTTCCAGACTCGAATTCTGGGATGCAATAAACCGCGCCGCACTCCCTTGAATGGCGCCAATACGGGTAGACTGTTGACTTCGGTGACAACTTGATCATTTTCCAGGTGATCGCCGATGTCAGCGTGGACGATAAACATACCATCCGAAGGTGAACGCAGAACGCGTTCTGATTTATTGTTATTAATACCTTCAGGAATCCGTGTATTGGCTTCTGGAGCGCCCTGCCATATCACACGACCCAAACTATGACCGCGATTGGTTTCAATTGCCGCATGACAGTTTTTTGTAGATATATATCCCGGACCCAACCCGATCACGAAATCAGCAGACGCTAGAATTGTATCAGGAGGGCGCTTCATCATGCGATAGTCGATCAACACAATTGGGGTATCCTTTGCTACAGTAGCTCGCAGTTCGAAAAAGGATTTCATTTGGGGGTCGACTAGGACAGGAATATATCCCTGTCCTAGGGTTGTAAATGCATTGGGAATGTTGGAAACTAATCATGCTGTGACATCCTCGACTGTAAATTCGTCCCTGAACACGGCTTCGGTAAAGGATACCAAACCTCGAACGACAAGGGGTTCAGGAAGTTCAATAATGATGAAGTGTATCCCGGCATGGTGCAGTTGAAGCGCGACCCCACTTGCCAGATCACCATCACCCCTCAGAAGCAAGATTTATGACATGTTGAGATTTCCATAAACGCGTTCTTCGGGTTCAAATTGTAGCATGTGCGTTTATGGGCGTCAACGAGTGTAATTATTTACTAAATTTTTTGACAAAGAAAGGGGGCAGTTGATCGCTATTAGCATCAAGTTGCGTAAGAAGCCGGATGCAAATATGGAAAGAGGGAGCCTTATGGCTCCCTCTTATCCATTAACTATCCAATGCACAGCACTATTCAGAGAACTTTAGGGATAACAAACAAGCAGTGTCATTCCCGCGTGAATCTCTCTTGGACTAGAGAGATTATTCATTCGCATCACTCGCCGTAAGTTAGCATCGTATTGGTTTACGATATTGTACAGTGTTTCATTACCCTTTACAGTGTAAAGGATGCAGGGATCATCATCGGGTGGAGGTGGTGGGGGTTTTTGGTGTTCTTGAATGTTTTCGAAGACTACCACATCGCAAATGCCGGTGTTGTAAAGAGTTACGTCATACTCTTCGGGACCGACAGCATCCCAACCATCTTGAACAACCTCCGAAACGACGTAATCGCCAGGAGTCAAACCGTTGAATCGCACCCAGCCTGTACCATCGGTCTCCCCTGAGATTTCATCTCCACCATATGCTGGTTTGACGCTTATCTCCCAACCAGCGATGCCGCTTCCATCGTAGTAATCAAGCTTGTAAACATCAACACACGCAAATTCGGTCTTGTTCTTGAAGCGTACATGCTCACATTCATACTGTTCTGTGACATCGACAACAAACTCTGAAGGTGTCACTGGTTCCCAACCGGTTTGCATTTCTTCCGAAACCGTCCAAGTTCCCATTGGGAGGTTCTCGAACTGGAAGTAGCCGGTCTCATCCGTTTCTTCTGTAAATTCGTCTCCGGTCGCGTCGTTTCTGACGGTGATCTTCCAGTTCTCCAAGCCTTGCTCATAGTGGTTGATCTTATAACCATCTATGCAGCCCAGCGGCTCGTTGGAGAAGACAACCGGTTCGCAGAACCCTGGTTTATCGAGATTGACTTTCTTCACCGAAGTGTCCACTGGACGCCACCAATCATAGACCTCCTCTTCTACGGTCCATGAACCTAAAGAGAGGTCTTTGAATGTAGCAAAGCCATACGCGTCTGTGTAAGTGGATACGCTAGGTTGGGTTCCGTCGTCTCTAATTATTGTCATCTTCCAGTCTTTAAGAGGAACTCCGATGGAATCAACTTTTTGAACTTCAATACATCCGCCATAGATCTGCTCGTTGACGAATACCAGCTCTTCGCAAACGCCTGGATCTATCGGGGAATCTAGTTCGATGGTCTTCTCATAGCCATATCCACGAGCTGGTTGCCAGCCAATTTTTTCTTCTTCGCTGACAACCCAAGTGCCGGGCTTTAAATCGTAGAAGAAGGCTTCACCCTTTCCGTCGGTGACCGCTGTCAGGGTGATATCATCATTGCTAGCAGTCATCTCCCATCCAGCGATACCAACCAGGTCGTAGAAATCTACGTACCCACCGGCATCCAGTTTCTTAACAACCAGGCACGGTAGAGCTTTCACCTTGAAGCGAACTTCGGCGCATTCCACATCATTTTCATCTCCACTGAGGGTGACTTGGAATGATGCGGGGGTGAATTCACGCCAGCCATCCGGTATCTCCAATTCAACGGTCCAGACACCGCCATCCAGCCCTTCGAATTTAAATTCGCCGTCCTCGTCGACAGTTGTCGTCTTGGAATCTCCATCTTCGTGTGTGATTTTTACCGTCCAGCCTGTACCTGTTGGCTGGTGGTAGCGGTCGATTACAAAGCCTGAGATACAAGTACCACCTAGATATTCCAGTGGGGGTTCATAAATATCCTCATCTTTTGGTGGTGTAACACCGCCTCCGAAAATATCGGTTGGGTCAGAAGAGAAGTCCAGACTAGAATTCGACACAGGCTCGAACACTTTGGTTTGTGTGGTTGTTGATAGTACTGCTTGGACACTTGCAATTGTGTCTGCAGCTGATGCTGAATCAATGCCGTTGGAGGCTAGAATTACGCCGCCTGGCACGATTATTGCAATACCTAGTATCAAGAGGAAGGCCGCGGCACCGAGCATGTACAGAGATCGGAAAACTCTAAAGGTGCTGCGCCTTTCCTTTTTAACTTGAGCCGTCATTTTCTTCCTCCTTTCTTTTGTAAGCATTGGATAGCATAACTGAATTTACCAAATTGGAGCTGATTATGGACGGTGATTGATTATGGGTATCTGTCTTATTGTATCACTCTCCTTTCATATTGGAAATAATACAAATCATATTGGAATTATTACAAAAATTTTTTTATTGGAGCAACCTTATTTCAATTAAACTTAACTCGCATAGCCTAAAAAACTAATTAATTTAGGTTTGTCTCTATATGTAAACACGGATGAGTGCAATACTTATTTATAATAGCAATAATTATTCCATATTACGAGGAAAAAAACAATAACCCATTTTTAATGTAATTCTCTTTTTCATGTTAAACGTCTAGTAATTAGTCAAGATGATCCTGATGTATGCCATACTGTGGAGTCGTTCGTGATCCTTCTCTGCGCTCAGAATCAAGCTCAGGGGCAAGCCTCGCAAATCCTAGGACTCGGGAGCCCTAGCAGCTAAGAGGAGGAGATTGCTTGTGTCGATAAGATATAAATTACAGAATTTTGTTTAATTCCTGACCTCGCGCCAAGGCACGCTCTTTCTGCCAGTCAAATTGGGTAGGTGGTATGGATGGGATTTCACCCTCTGGACGGCGGATTAATCCCAATGCGCCTTCCACGCATATCGGTACACACACCCCGCAACCCACACATCGCACCCGGTTGACCTGTATTGAGCCATCTACTAAAGCGAGCGCTTCAAATTGGCAGCTTGGGATGCATATTTCGCAGCCCACACAAAGCTCTTGGTCCACCTGATTGACAAAAGGTGAACGGGAGACCACATTAGCGACACCCAAATCAGCCATTCCACGTAGAATGCCGCAAGAACATGTGCAGCAATTGCAGATATAAGATATTTCCTCCTGGGTGTTGCTCACTGAGTGGACCAATCCGGCCTCTGCTGCACGACCTAAAGTATCAACTGCACCCTCACGAGTTAGAGGTCGGATAATCGGATTCTGATCGAAGGCACCTGGTCTGCTGCTGAGAATCATGCATACATCAATTGGATGCTCGCACGGATCCCCGACCAGTTTTTTTTGCACCCGGCATATGCAATCTAGAACGCCCCATGCTTGGGCATTGTTCACGATTTCGGTGGCACTTTCGTATGGCTGGACTTCCATATCAACTTTTATAGTTTCAGCAACAGGGATTACCCGGTGGAATGCAGGCTTCAATGATAAGGTCTCCCCGAATGCCTGTACGTAATATTCCTCAAACAATTCCGCCAGTTCGGCATCCATGCGACCGATCTGATACTCGTAAACGCCAACCACGAACGGCAACAACCCATAGCCGAGTCCGTTCTTTGCCTTACCGGCCGCGATCAATCCTCCCCGCGCCATTTGTTTAAGCTGCTTTTTCAGCACTTTCTGATTTTCAACTGGGAAACCTGATTCGCTGAGCCTCGAAGCGATTTGTTCAGGGGTCTCCAAAGAGAGCCGTAATTCGGCTGCCAGAGCTGCTTCTTCAGGTGTATAGAGCTTTGCCAGCAAACGAAGTTCGGCTCCATCGTTGGTTGCCGGGAAACCATTTGGGAGGGCATCTAACCGGGCTGCAAGTCGCTTGTAAGGGTTTTTGTTCAAGGTGGATCTCCTGGATGAAGACTGTGAAAATATATGATTGTCTGATTATTGATTGTGTACTTATATCTTATCATCATCTGCAACAATACAAATTGGTCTCAACCTGTGTTGGGGTCAATTCGAATTACAGCAATCTATCGCTGTGTGGGTCAGTATCCTTGTTAGATCGAGGATGGAATCTAATTCAACCCACTCCTCCATAGCGTGAAGACCAGCATCTATAGAACCAAAGATTGCTCTTTCAACTCCTGCGGCGCCAAGAATTGCAGTGTCTGTCAAAAACGGTATTCCAGTTATTGGAGCGTGCTCCTCTAATGTCTGCATGGTGGTTGCCTGTATGGCTTTTATGATCCGATATTTTGCATAGTTTGTAAGACATAATGTGCGATCTTACCTTCCCCTGCGCTGCTTTCTGTGCATGATGGGTTGGTTGAATCTATCCTTACCAAATCCCATTTCAAAGTGTCAATTAGATAATCGCGATCAATAATACTGTTTGTCATATCATCTACCTTCAAAGAAATAAATATCTAGGATCTTCTTTCTTAATCTTGTAGCCTCATTAATATTCGCGTCACAAGAAAGGTTAACCAAGGAGAAGTATTTTTCTTATCAGCGAAGGACCAGCCTTTCCAGGCTCGATACATTGAATTAGCGGTGTAATGCGCCTCTTCGTCGGCTTGTAGTGTGATCTCCGAAACCATCTCTTTCAGTCGAGTATCTTCTCTAAGAAAGGGGAAACGGCTGAGAACTTCAGTGACGTGCAGGATGTCGTACCATACATAAGGGTATTTAAGTTTGCGGAAGTCTGTACCAATCCCAAATAAGTACAGCTTATATTCACCCCGGTGTTCCCAATGATTAAGAAGCACTTCGGAGCCGGCTCGAGTGGCTGGACTATCAAGATATTCCGGTGCTAGTGATAGGGCTTTCAGCGCATACACATTCGCAATTGGACAGGGATCAGCTTTTTTGCCCGGTCCTTTGAATTTGCCGAGATCCGGTGATGCCTTACACCGGTAGCCGTTCTCTTCCACCAGGCTTGCCAGATGCTCCAATGCATTTTGGACGCGCGGGTCACTTCCCAACCCCATTGCTTGCAAAGAGTAGAGAGATGTGGGAGCATCGCATAAAACCCAAGACCAGGCATCCTCGCCTGTTCCTCCGAAAGCTTTGGGGATATTAATTTGAATCTGAAATGCGCCCTCGGGCGATTGGTGAGCCAGCAGCGACTCAACAGCATCTGACATTCCTGGGTCGTCAGTTCGCAGTCCAAAGTCGGCCAGGGTGCTGAATTTGTAAATAGGGTGTTTGGCATCGTTGTGGCGCTTGATTGAATATCCTGGCCAGGTAGAGGCTTCTGCTATTAGTTCTTTGATTTTGGGGTGAGCCAGCATTGTAGAGCGAGCGGCTCCTGCGTCCGGGTCATCTGGGGGTATGTCCAATAAATCAATCATCGTGCGGTAACGCGTCCATGGCTCATCTGATTTCAACAGCCAATGATGCAAGTCGTTCATTTTCAGCTCCTTTTAGAATGACAAATAGGGGTATGTCATTCCGAGCATAGTGAGGAATCCCTGAAGGGGTGGATGTGTTACTACCTTTGATGGTACGAAATTGTGATATGTCTAAGGGATTCTTCACTCCACTTCGTTCCGTTAAGAACAAGTTTCTGTTCCTGATGACAGATAGGGGTATTTCGCTCCGTTTTGAATAACCGGCAGTGGAGAACACTGCTACAGTAGAGATCATTGGGCAGACGAGAACCATATCCGTTTTTCTTCCCCCTTTCGACAACCCATATACAGTGGATCACTAAATAATCGTCCGCATTCACGGCTCTCCAGGCAGATTTACCTGGTATATACTCAATGAATCCCACAGATCTTCCATTCTCGTAAATAATCTTAATTTTCATACCTTCTGAGAATCGGTTTTTCAGCCAGGTCAATTTCCGGCTATACCCTTCCGCTTTTGGTTTGCTCTTATAGCAGAAGAATCCCTGTTGGGACACATTCGTTTCGTCGACCTCAATTATTTCGGTTTCGATGGGCATCTTTACTCCTCTTTCATCGATTAAATGGGTTCGCTTATTTGTTTCTTGAATATTCATCTGGCATCCAGACGGATTTTATTAGCTCGGCTTCGGAATGTTCTTTGGCGATCAGGCGCGCCTTCTCAGCAACCAGCTTGTGTACTATCAGAAGCTATTTATCAATAATCAACACCTTTGCTCCCCTTATCTTGCGGGTTTTAAGCTCAAGCAGCGCCTGGTTGGCATTTTGTAATTCGAACTCTTCATATTCGGGTTTAATCGGAATCCTTGATGCCAGATCTAGAAATTCGATCACGTCATTCCTGGTTACGTTAGCTACACTTTTGATCTCTTTTTCCATCCAGAGCTGGGTGGGGTAATCTATATTGAGGAGAAATTCCTTGTCTACATCTTCCTTACGGATGGCGTTGATCACCAATCTTCCGCCAGGTCCCAGATTTTTTAAAGCCTCTACAACCGGCTTCCACACTGGCGTGGTGTCGATGATGCCCCTCATTTTTTCTGGCGCTTCTTCTCCGATGTCTCCCGCCCATACAGCTCCCAATTCTTTGGCAAATATTCTTTCCCTTTCCGTTCTCGAAAAGACGAAGACTTTTGAATTGGGATATTGCTGTTTCACCAGTTTCAAGACTATGTGACCCGAACCCCCAAATCCTGTTAATCCGAGATTGTCTCCGTCTTTAATGCCGGTTAATCGCAGTGATCGATAGCCAATCGCACCTGCACACAATAAGGAAGCTGCTTCCGAATCAGAAAAGATATCTGGTATGGGGTAGGCGAACCTTTGCGGTACAGTCATATACTCACAATAACCGCCGTTGGCATCTCTTCCGGTTGCCTTGAAAAGGGCGCACAGGTTCTCATTTCCTGCTAGACAGAATTTGCATTCCCCACATGCGGAATAAATCCACGCAATCCCAACTCTGTCTCCAATTTTATGGATAGTGACGTTTTTACCCATCTCTTTTACATATCCAACAACTTGATGACCGGGTATAACCGGAAAGTGGGTTGGTGGGGTGCGACCCTCGATTTCATCCAGTTCGGTATGGCAGACACCGCAGGTTGATATTTTTACTAAGATTTCATCGTTACTTGGAACCGGTTGTGGGATATCTGTCATCTCTAAGGGAGTGATGTTTTCATTTAAATTATGGATTTTATTCAAGAGCATTGCTTTCATTGATGGTTTACTCCTGTGGATCTCTTATTGTTTATTGAGTATGCAAAATAAAGATCATCTTCAACATTCAGACTCCTATGAAGAATTCTAGCATATTCGGATATTCTAGATTGAGTCTTGAAGCCGTGACTCTCTATTGCGTAAATACTGCTCGATTTATTGATCTTTGTGGTCAGAGTACTGTGTTTTTTCATACTCTTATAGACCAGCTCAGCCGTATGCACGTTTCTGTACGACCGGCATGAATTTAATCCTGCAGAGTTGAAAAATGAGTGGCGGGGAGGGATTGAGGAAATTCTTAATCTATGGTTGGCTGGTCTTCATCTCTTGACGGCGTTCACGAATAGGTACCAGGAACACTGGGCAGTCCGTGTTTTGCACGATCCGTTCGGCAACGCTGCCGATAATCAGGCTATCCATGCCTCCGCGTCCGTGTGTCGCCATCATAATAACATCTACCTTCTCTTTCTGTGCGATTGAGACAATCGTCTGAGCAGGTCGAGAGCCTGTGACAATTACAGTTGTGTTCACACCTGCTTTCTGGAGATTAGTTGAGACGCCCTCAAGGTATTCTTTTGCTTCGGTTTCTGCATGCTCGCGCAGTTCTCGAATCTCATTTATTACGGCACCATACATTTCTGCCTCTGGTACCTGGGGAACCGAGATAAGCAGAACAACGCTTTCAAAGATAACGGACGCTTTCACGTAAGGTAATACTCGCTCGGCGAATTCTGAGCCATCTAAGGTGACTAGAAGTTTCTTGAATTTAGGTACAGCTGGGGTTACCCCTTCAATCGGGTGGATGACCATTATTGGGCAAGTTGCCTGCTGGAGAACCTGGTTTGCTACGCTTCCCAGAAGCAAGCGGGACACACCCGACCTTCCATGCGAACTGATGACGACCATATCAACGCCGATTTCTTTCACCAACCCGTTAATCGACTCTGCGACTTCACCAGTTCGGATGGTGTGATCTACCTCTATCCCTTTTGCTTCGAGAGATTTTTCAATCTTCTGTAAGTAAGTCTCTCTCTCCCCATTGATTGACAGCCGCCTACCTTTAAATGTAAGGGAGAAATGGATCGATTTTAGAAAACTTTCTTTTTGTTTCACTGTTAATAAAGTTAGGCGACCTTCATATGCAGTACATAGAGCTTCGGCTGCTGGAAGCGCTTGTTCGGCAAATTCCGAACCATCCAGCGGGACCAGAATATGTTTAGGAGCCGTGACTTGACTTTGCGATCGGCTTGCGGAGGTTGAGTAGGATGTATCCTGGATTATCTGGCTTAGCGGGACGACGACGGGACCGGCGCTGGTTATCGCGACTGCCTCGCGTGCCTGACCAAAACCAAACCCCCCCAACATTGCTTCTTCGAGGCCTCCAAGTTGCTCTGCGATAGGACTGGGTGCTCCAAGCTTGCTCCGATAGTAAGTGAATGCTGCGAAAAGGATGGGTATGAAAATGAAATAGGTCCAGGCGCCCTCGAAGAAACGTTCCTGGAATATTACTATTGTTGCAGCGCTAGTGATTGTTGCTGCGGTAATGGTACCAATCAGGGTTAATAATTGAGACGAGGAGTTACTACGACCCAATTCACGGATCAGCCGTTTCGAAGCCGCCCAACCAGTCATACTCAAAAGGACGAAAACACCAGCTGCATAAAGCGCCAGGTAAGTTACTTCGTTTGTTCCGGCGAGTAGAAAAATAAATATTACCAATCCCACTTCAAGCCAGACTGGTTTATCGGCTACATCAAACTTATTGCGCTGTCCCAGGTAAGCCGGAATATAATTGCGGTTCGATAATCCTAAGGCGAGATTCTGCAAACCTTGAGCGCTGGCCGCTGAAGCCGACAGCAGAACTGCGATGCCAATCAAAGTACCCATGTATGCCAGCGGCTGGGGAAGCAAAACGTCCATAGTCTGTGTAAAAACCGATACGTGCGGATCGGTGGGGATCGAGATTGCATAAATTGCAGGACCGACGATAAGCATAGTCACTGCAGTCGTACCCATGATAAGGAGTAAGCTGCCAAAAGCTTTGTTGCTCTTTTCGCGGGGAGTGCCGTCATAAGCGGCAACTAGATTGGCAAAAACCTCAATACCGGTCATCACAGCAAGCATACGGGTGAAGCCGCCAAAAGTAAAGTGTAAGTATTCGCTAGAAAATGCACCCAGGTTAATCTTTGGTAAATGAAAACCGAATTTAAAAATCGTTGCCAAGATCATAGCCCAAAGTAGAAGCAGGACACCAGCAGTAGCCGGTCCAAAAGCGCGAGCCGCTGTTTTCGGTCCGCGGTTTACCAGCCAACCGGTAAGGATGCTCAGCGCGATCGCTATGATTGTCCGGTATTGGATTCCAAGGATGGATGTGTTTAATATTGGCAGCCTGTCTGCGAGAAATGTGACCATAGCAGCCATGCTCACCAGGAATGTCAGCGTGTATTCTACAAATGTGATCGCGGCATTTATTTTTACCGCCCAACTGCCAAACTCTTCTTCGCTAAGACCGCTCCCGCCGCTGCCATCGGTTACCCACCGCATAACCAGTCGGTACATTGCAGAAACCACGGCTATCGTAAAAACTACCAGCCATATGGTAGTCCCAAAGGTGATGCTTGCAACCCCTGCAACAACGATTAACCTTAGGAAAGGACCAAATACATATAGGGGCGATGTTGCTGGATCACCTCCGCCAGCCAGTGCTCCTTCAACTGAGTTTGATAACTTATGCGAAACATGTGCCATCTATAAAGAACCCTTCATATTGAGTGCAAGTTGCCAGATTGACAAGCCCGCTCCAATTTAATTTTTGACAAAAAACACAAGTGCATATTATATCCAATTATCCATTTTCTGCCATACAAATTTATTTTAGTAGGCATCTATATCGATCTTCAGCAGAAAATAGCGATAAGGGAGAATTGATTAATTCCCAAAATCATCCTCCAGCGTGAAGATGCTGGAGGATAAAAACAAATGTGTTGTTTAGGAAAGTTTTTTAAGAAAAAATTGAGGCAAATGCCGCTATTCTTTCCGCCCGCCGCTTAATTCGCCCTGTAGTTTTTCTAATTCCTCCCATTGATCTCCGGCAGCCAATTCAGCCTGTTCGGGCCACGTTTTTGGATCTGCAAGGGTAATTCCAGCTGTATCCAGGATCTCGCTCAATTGGCTGATACGGATGTCAGCCAATTGAGCGAAACTCGAAATCCCATCCTCTTGAAGCAGGGAATTGATCTTGGGTCCAATGCCCTCGATGCGTGTTAAATCGTCCATGTGGGAGACATCTGTAGTATGCTCCTCAGCTACCTGAGTCTCAATTTCAGCTTCTTCGACCTCAGATTGTCTTGTGGATCGAGACAGCAGCCACCAAACCAATGCCAATACCAGAATAAATACTATTATCCAAACCCAATCATTGACCCCGAATTGCTGTGCAGTTATTGCGAATTTCAACTGGTTCGCCTCCAGGAAAAAATTTGATGATGAGATCATTTCTTATCTGCTCCTCATTTGAAAGTAATTAATAATCACTCGTTCATTATAACTCATGCACCATAAAATTTGATGGTTTGTCCTATTGATCTTTTCCCTCAATAAATTGGGGCGACCATTCCAATTCCGTTTTTCTGCCTTTCTTGAAACTGTGATCACATTTCGAATATCCACCTGCGAGAGTAACCGTCCGTTCTAGACCGTATCCACAGGTTCTGCTTATGGGGTAATCGAGAAAGCAGTAAAAATGTGAAAACTCACCGGCGCCCCGGGAATGAAAAAACTTCTGGGCACCGCGCTCGCTGAAATCGTAGTTGTAATCGAAAGCTACCCAATCTGGAGTTGAAGAAATGCCGGGAAATCGCTCGGGCGGCATTAGGACTGCCGTCAACAGAAACTGTAAAGGAGTAGCTCAGCCAATTTATTATCTAATCGCATATAATCTCATTAGTACAACGTGGGTTGTATATCAAAAAGATTTAGAAGCGAGGTAATAATAAAATGGGTTCTGTACACCGATTTATTGGATCGGGGAATGATTATGATTGGGAAGACGTTCCTGCCGAGCTTTATGAAGCTGAGGGTGTTCATGGAGCGGTGAAGCGAGTACTTGTCGGTCCGGCTGATGGAGCACCGAACTTCGTCATGCGCTATTTTCATATCGAACCGGGCGGTCACAGCCGGTTGGAAAGACACCCGCATGAACACGGAGTGATAATCCTACAGGGGAAGGCAAAAGTCCAATTGAACGAGGAGTTCGTGACGCTGGAGCCTCTGGATACGGTTTTTGTAGCAGGAAATGACCTGCACCAATTCACCAACATCGGAGATGAGCCGCTGGGTTTTATCTGCGTGATTACGGCAAATATCTAAACCAGGGATAGCTATGGATGTAGGTGCGATCTTAGATGGATTAACTTAATTGTCTCACGAATAGGGGACGGTAGAACGTCAATTAGCGATTCTGGGGGAAGGAAACCTGAGCGCATATTACAGGAACGGCACCTTCAGGGTAATGGCGTCGGCCAGTAATATACGACGTTTTGACCGTTCGAGATTCAGTAGAGTGCGAAATGAAGTTGTGATGGTTTTAGGGGCTTTTAAGGATCCTTCCTCGAAATGTATGCGCTCGGGTGACCGATTTCCTATCTGCTGAACGGGTCGACTGGTTTGCTGACCGACTGGACAAAAAACTGCGACAGTGCCAGATGTGAGTCGGACTTACTGAATTCCATGTAAGGGAGTGATGATAGACATATGGCTGTCAAGAGATCGTTGGGCTATATCAATTATCGATTGCATAACTTGCGGTGAGTCCATTTCACTTTTAAGTTCTGAGGTCGTAAATGGCTCTTCGAAAGAAATCTTAGGGATCAGGTTGTATTTTTTGGGGAAAAACATTTGCTGCATAAGCTGGATTGTTTCTGCTACCTTTTGTTGTTTATGGACGTCTTTAAAGAATTTAACAAACCGGTGATTCATTACGGATGGGGAAAGAACACCGCTGACCATGGTAACCACGACTTGTGTTTGGGGAACCTGTCGCAGGATCAATTCAACACTGCGTGACCAGGTTTCCAGAGCCCCCTTCGCACCGGGTAGGATGGCAGGATCAGGATCGACCGCTCCGCTGGGGAAGATGAGCAGGGCAATCCCTTTTTCCAGTTTTCTGATAATATCGCGCACTACATAGAACCTGTCGTAGAGATCGTCGCTCGTGAAGATCAGATGCCGGCGGGTATTAGGTAGTTTTCGCAGAAATGGAAAACCACCGGCGACGATGTTGAGATCATCCCGGGGAAGGCTTGATGCAATCACGAATTCGTCAAATGAGCCAGGGTGGTTGGATACGATCAGCAAAGGTCCGTCCTGAGGTATATTTTCTGCTCCATAGATATTAACGCCATTCACAAAGCGCGGCAGTATCTGGCGCATCGCTTCACAGATGCTATCTGTGCGCTCCACAATTTGATCAAAGCGGGCGGCAAGTTTTGAGAATTGATGTGCAGACGGCCAGACGAAAGGTGTTAAGAATTTGCGGGATAGTCCCTGTCCCGAAGGTCCAAGACTTTTAAAAATATCATCGATGATCGCCCTTCTTAATAGAGGAACATCGGCTGATTGTGTGTCCATGATATGCCCAGTTTTGTAAAAATTGAACCACTCTAAAAACGCACAGCGATTATTTGATTAGTAAGTTCATGTTATCCTAATTCAATTTACCTGTCCATAGATTATGTGAGGAATTATTCCATACGAATGCAGGATCGTGTAGTATAAATTTACCACTTGATTTCAAAAAATATCTGGTCAATTATTGTTAATCAGAGAAAAGAGATGCGATTTCATCACGCTCCGGACGGGGCAGGGGTTGAAGACCACCCTGAGTTGGCTGCCAGACCGCTGGACGGCGGGTTACATGGAAATCGTCTGCTGTCATCACATAACCTATTTCAACGCATAGAATGCCGGTATCGGTTATCGAGTTCCTGATCCTTTGGGCATCCTTTGGAGATGTGGTCAACAGCAAAGCGCCCGAGGCGATAGCTCCCAAGGGATCGATACCCATTGCCTGGCAGATACGACCCGATAATGACGAGACCGGCACAGTGGAAGGGTCAATCCACAATGATTGCTGGCTGGCTTCTGACAGTTCCCAAAGTGCCGCGTATAACCCACCTTCAGTTGGATCGTGCATGGCGGTGACTTTTCCGGTTCTTAAAGCGACCCTTGCATCTTGCAGAACACTGATCCCAGGTTGTTTAATGTAATCTCTCGCGGTCTCAATTTCAGTTTTGCCCAGCACTGATAATAAATCACGAGTGAATTCGGATGCCAAAATGGCAGTAGCCTCAATAGGGACGCCCTTTGTCAACAGGATGCGGTCTCCTGGTTGAGCACCACGCGGCGTTACCAATTCGTCGCGGTTGACTTCTCCGATCATTGTTACAACCAGGATGGGGCGGTCCAGACCATACGTGATCTCGGTGTGCCCGCCTATAATAGTGACACCAATATCCTCACAAGAAGCTGTAATCTGGTCGTGAATCTGATCTGCAGTTTCTGGGGTGGTTCGCCCTTCGGGAAGCAGCAGGGTTGTCAAGATCCAGCGCGGTACTGCACCGGTTGTGGCAATGTCGTTGGCGTTTACATGGACAGCGTACCAACCAATCTCTTCCGTGGCAAATGTGATAGGATCGGATTTGAAGACCAGGAGGGTTTCTCCGAATTCAATCACGGCACAATCCAACCCTATACCAGGACCGACCAAGACTCGTGGGTCGTTAAGGGTAATCCGTCCCAAGAACCCAGCTAAAATTTTAGCAGGGAGTTTGCCTACCGGAAGAGTCATGCGTATCCTTATACTTTATAGCCAATATTCCGCAGGAAGTCCTTTCGCCAGACTACATCCTCTTCAACCTCAACACCTTGGGGAGAAAATCCATCTACCACACCCATAATCCCTCTTCCCTGATCGGTTTCGATTATCACGACCTGTGTGGGGTTGGCTGTCGCGCAGAAGATATGGCACACTTCGGGAACCATTTTGATAGCATTCAAGATGTTAATTGGGAAATATCCCTCCCCGAGAAATAGGATAAAGCTGTGCCCGGCTCCAATGGCGAGGGCGTTTTTCCGCGCCAGGTCGATCAAGTCTTGATCGGTGCCGCTCGTTCGCAGCAGGCGTTTTCCAGAGGCTTCACAGAACGCCAATCCAAACTTAATATTCGGGACTGCAGTGACCAGTGTTTCGTATATATCTTCAACTGTTTTAATAAAATGGGTTTGTCCTAATATAAAATTAAACTCGTCCGGCTTTTCGATTGAGATAATGCTGAATTCCATGACATTCTCCTTTGAAATCTTGCTTTATTGGATGATAAAAATTTACAAGTGGTCCTTTTCGATCTTCTACAATTACCATGATTATCAATAAT
>SDBS01002483.1_pt1 | contig 18364 bp, 14 predicted proteins | sample 2277091 | NCBI WGS metagenome assembly SDBS01 (sample SAMN10404972, study PRJNA504765) | marine sediment metagenome | isolation source: marine sediment core GS10_PC15, 163 cmbsf | place: Arctic Ocean: Southern Knipovich Ridge | collected 2010 | reverse complement strand
CCTTAGTGCTTTTCCTCAGTGCTTTTCCTTCATTCCCGCCACCATCCACTTGCGGGCGAGGATGAGTGCTACAGGTGTGATCATCGCGATCATGGCGTAGATGAGCCACATGACCTCGGTGTTGGTCGGAAGACCCGTCTCAGGCCTCGGGATGTACGTCGCCACGAAGTAGCCCGAGTAGAGCCCGGTGACGAACTTGGTGAGGAACCACGGGAACTGGCCGATGCCCATGTAGAGACCGGTCTTGCCCGGCGGCGCAACCTCGGCGATCCACTGCAGAAACCGCGGCTGCCACATGGCCTCGCCGATCGACATCAGCAAGATGTAGGCGAGGAAGGGAACCAGGTACGGTCCGATGACCAGGAAGAAGGTGGGAAGCGCCATCACAAGGGTGCCGATGATCATCATCGTGTAGACGTTGGCGCGAGCCGTCAGCCCGGCAACCAGCGGCGCCAGGATGAAGATCAGGATCGGATTGAGGTTCGAGAAGAACTCGAAGTAGTTGCTGACCACTGAGCCGCGGAACGCGCGGTCGAGGTAATAGGGGAGGGTCAGCCAGTTGTGGGCGAACAGGGTCTGGACCGGGATCAGGATGAAGATGAAAAAGGTGAATCGAGAGTCGCGGAACGGGTGGTCCGGGCGCACCCTCAGAAACTCCCACACCGCGAGCACCACGAGCACGCCGGCGACCGCGTAGGTGGCGAGCGGTGCGATGAAGAGACGACCGGTGGCGGCGGCGACCGCAGCGCCGATCGAGACCGCCGCGAGGGAGACGAGGACGATGAACCGCAGGTTGCTGTGCTGCGGTTTGGTAGCGGTGGTTTCCTCCGCAGCGGAGTCCTTGATTTCATCTGTGCCGTTTTTTGCTGCGAACTCTTCCGTCTCCCGCCGAACGCGCTCCACGGCAGCGGCATCGGTGGTGCGGGTGAGGATCACCAGGCTCACGAGCAGCGCCAGGACGCACAGCGCGGTGTAGGTCCAGAAGACTGCGGTCAGGCCGTTTGGAGGAAACGTTGTCACGAAGCGGTGGCGTATGGCCGGTGACACGAAGCCGGAGAAGAACGCGCCCAGGTTCATGAGACCGTAGACCACCGCATATCCCATCGCGGCCGTCTTGGGGCCGGTGTACCTTTTGACTCCGGCATAGGCTGCCGGCTGGTACAACCCGTATGCGATCAGCGTGATCACAAGCCCAACGATCATCGTGAAGAACATCGGCGAGCCCAACCCTTGCCCGAGTGGAATGGTTCCGGACAGGGCGATCAGCCCTCTGCCGACGACGAACATTCCAAAGGCGAGGGCGAGGGCCCTGGGGACGCCGATCTTGTCGCTGACGCCGCCCAAAAAGAGCATTGCGAAGGTGATTCCGGCCGTGAAGACCGAGTACACCCATCCCGCCTGAAGATCGCTCAGACCCAGGTTTTCCGAGCAGTACTTGCCGAGAATCGTCAGGATCCCGAAGTAGACGAGTCCCTCGATGACGTATGGAATGTTGACGCCCCAGAGGGCTTTCGGCGCCTTGACAAAGGCCACCAGCGTGGTGCCGAGCTCGTTGAAGGCATCCGCTACGATTTGGCCGACCGTTTTGGTCTCTTCGGTCCGTTCCGCTTCACTCATGTGGTGCTCTCCTCCCAGGCGATTGTTCTCAGACCGCCCGTGATTCTACACTGCGGTCAGCCGATGCCGTCCCTTCGGTTGTGCAGCCGAGATGGCTGAGCTACAAGACTGAACGCAAGCCCTTGTGGTGCGGGCGTCCTGCCCGCACACCGGCGGGTTCAAAACTGAACCTCTCCCCGAACCACGACGCCGCGGGAAATCTTCGCTCCGGCTTCTTCACTTCGAATGACGGCGTCCCCCTCCACCACCACCCCGGCGCCAAAGGAGATATCGCCCTCGACCACGAGGCTCGAGCAGCGGCGGAGCGATGGTGGGCCAGCTGGGAAGCGGCGGTCGAATTCGTCGACCAGCTTGTAGAACCGTTCGTCCAGCCGAACAACCGGTGGCGTGGCGCGGTCGGGATGCAGCACGACGCGCGAGTCTTCGGTGAGCTCATACGCGTCCGACCGGACCGCGAGAAGGTCGTTGGTGTTCTTGACCGGCGAGAACCGGTGTCGAGGAACCCGGATCGCGGCGGCTCGCGGGAACAGAGAAATGGCGGTCCCCATTGCGGTCTCGAGCTGAAAGACCGGCGGCGACGAGGAGTCGCGCGGATCGAGGGTCTTGCTGTTGACGATGGTGGGAAGGGGCAAGAACCCTTGGTGCTCGGTGAGCAGCTCCGACAGTGCGGGGAGGTGAAGCCACACGTTGTTGGTGTTGAAGTAGTGGTAGCGGCTCACGTCCTGGAAGGCGGCCTCGGCCTCGGGCGGGCACTGCGCCGACTCACGCAGTGCGAGCCGGCCGTTGCGCAGATGGCAGAGGTGCCCGCCCTTGCGGTCGGCCGCCGTCCGGTCGGCCGCCTCGAGTAGAAAATCGGCCCGTTCGGCAATCATGAACCCGAGGATCGCCGGCTCGAGCACAGCACCCAGGTTGTCGGCGTTGGAGACGAAGGCGTACTCGATTCCGGCCTCGAGCAACCGGTCCAGCAGACCGGAGGCTGCAATGGCGGTGTAGAGATCACCGTGGCCGGGCGGGCACCACTCGAGCTCCGGGTCGTCCGGGAATACCGCCGGAACCATCCCGTCGGAGAGGATCTTCGGCACCCTGTTCTGGAGGAATCCGAGCCCCACGTCGTCACTCACGAGATTGGGGTAGGCGGCGAGAGCTCTCTCGGAGTCCGCCGCGGTGCGAAAGCTGTTCATGATCACGAGGGGGATCCTGGATCCTATCTGTTCTCGAAGAGCGAGCACCTGGCGGGCGATGAGATCGAGGAAGCTCAGCCGGCCGCGCACCGGGAGGAGCGATTTGGCGCGGTCGAGGCCCATCGAGGTTCCGAGACCGCCGTTGAGCTTGATGACCACCACTGTGTCGAGCCGGGCCCTACCGACCTCACGGTATGCCTCGAGGTCCTCGGCATCGGGTAGATTCGGTACGGGACCGATCTCGTCTTCGGCGATGGTCCCTTGGTCGCCGCCACGAAGACGCCGGAGGTGCATGGCGAATGAGGCGATGGCCGGATCGGACAGGCCCTGCGCGCGCATCAGGTCGACAAAGGGCTGCAGGAACTCGGATTTCGGCTCTGCGACCGACACAATCATCTCCTCTCGGCGAATAACTGTCATAATAGTAGCGTGAGAGTCAATCGCATGGTTTTCGTGGGCATCCTGATCCTACCGACAGCGTTCCCGGCCGCCGCCAACGGCGCTGTCGACGCCGCCAAGGGGGGCTCTGTGCCGCTCAATCGCAACGAGCTGCAACAGCTCGTCAGCCAGATCAGCCTCGAGCACGGCGTGGATCCCAGGCTTGTCGATGCTCTGGTACGGGTGGAGTCGAGCTATGACCCCGGAGCGGTCAGCCGGAAAGGCGCCATGGGATTGATGCAGCTGATGCCCGGCACGGCGGATCGCCTCAAGGTGGAGGACCCCTTCGATCCCGAACAGAACCTGCGCGCCGGGGTGAAGGAGTTCTCGCGCCTGGTGGACCGCTACGCCGGCAACCTCCAGCTCGCGCTCGCGGCCTACAATGCCGGCGAGGGGGCGGTTGCCCGCTATCGGGGCATCCCGCCCTACAACGAGACCCGGAGCTATGTCTCCCGGATCCTGACCCTTTACACCGGGAGGCCGTTCCGGGTGGCTGGAAACTATCGAGCAAAACCGGTGCGCATGATGCGAGATCGGGAGGGGAGGGCCGTTATCACCAACCTGTCGGCCTCCGCCGCCTCGTCGATGACCCGCGCCGCGATGCTTGGAAACGAAGGGCCTCTTCGCGGCGGGTTCGGAAGCACCGACTAACCTCCGCACATCTCTTCCGGCAGAACAGCTCATCTCAGGCTGCGGGTGCTCTATAATCCAATGATTCCGGAAACGCATTCCGTGGGAGAGTTCCAGAGTGAGCGAACAACCATGACGATCAAGCGGCTTGCCTTCGCAGTGGTCACGTTGCTGTTCTCTGCCGGCTGCTCGTCGATCGTCTCGTCGGCCGCCGGCAACCTCGCCGACAGCCTGACGACCGCCGTCCTCGAGCAGAATGACCCGGAGACGGTGCGCCAGGGGGCGCCAGCCTACCTGCTCATGATCGACGGCCTGGTCGCCAACAACCCCAAGAACGTCGACTTGCTCCTGGCCGGGGCAGGTCTCTACTCGAGCTACGCCGGCGCCTTCGTCGACGACCCCGAGCGGGCGGTGAGGCTCGCCGAAAAGGGCAGGGATTACGGCTGGAGGGCGTTGTGCCGGAGCGACAAGCGGGCCTGCGGTAGTTGGTCGGCGCCGTATGACGAATTCGAACTAGTGGTCAACGGTATGGGGATCAAGCGGGTGCCGGTGCTCTACGGAAGCGGCGCCGCATGGGCGACCTGGATCCAGATGAACACGGGCGACTGGAAGGCCATTGCGGACAAGGCGAGGGTGGACGCCATGATGCAGCGGGTGGTGGCCCTCGACGAGACCTACGAAGACGGCGCGGCGTATCTCTACCTGGGGATTCTCGCCACCCTTCTGCCCGAGGCTATGGGTGGCCATCCGGAGGAAGGCAGGGCCGACTTCGAGCGCGCGGTCGAGCTTTCCGGAGGGCGGAATCTGATGGCCAAGGTGCTGCTCGCCAGGAACTACGCACGCATGGTCTTCGACCAAGAGCTACACGATCGTCTGTGTCGCGAGGTCATCGATGCCGATCCCGTGGCTCCTGGTCTGACGCTCCTCAACACCATCGCTCAGGGCGAAGCGGCGGCCTTGCTCGAGACCTCAGAAGACTACTTTGGAGATTGATGCATGTTCAACCTAAGAAGAGCGATTTTCCTCATCGCGCTGCTGATCGCTCCGGCGGTGGGCGCACAAGGGCTGCGTCTGAAGATCGCCACCATGGCTCCGGATGGAACCCTTTGGATGAAGGAGCTGAAAAAAGCCGCTGAAGAGATCAAGGAACGAACCGACGGCCGCGTCAGCTTCCGTTTATATCCCGGCGGGACGATGGGTACCGACACGGCGGTGCTCCGCAAGATCCGCATCGGACAGCTTCACGGTGGCGTTGTTCTTGCCGGGAGCCTGGCCGACATCGACCCGGATTTGGAGATCTACAGCCTGCCGCTGCTCTTCCGCTCATACGGAGAGGTGGACTACGTTCGCGAGCGGATGGACCAGATCCTGATCGACGGGCTCGAGACAAAGGGTTTCGTGGCGTTCGGTTTCACGGAAACCGGATTCACCTACCTGATGTCCGCCAAACCCACGCGGACCTTCGAAGATCTCAAAGGCCGCAAGGCCTGGATGATGCAGGATGATCCGGTTTCTCTCGCGATCGTCGAGGCGGCTGGACTGTCACCGGTGCCGCTACCCCTCTCGGATGTTCTCACGGGTCTGCAGACCGGGCTCATTGACACTGTTGCGGTGCCACCCGTCGGCGCCATCGCGCTGCAGTGGTTCACCAAGGCCAAGTACCTGACCGATCTTCCGATTACGTATGTCTGCGGTACGACAGTCGTGAGTGCGAAGGCATTCAATCGAATGAGCGCCGGAGACCAGGAGATCGTCCGTGAGGTGATGGGACGGGCGAATAGGACGTTGGACACGACGAGCCGCAGCGACAATGAGGAGGCGCGCGAGGCGCTCGCCGACCAAGGTGTGGAGTTTGTCGACCCGACGATGGAGACGCGGGCAAAGTGGGATGAAATCGCCGCCGCTGCTACCAAAAAACTGGTCGCGCAACGGGACTACGACCCGGCGACTGTGGCGATGGTCGAAAGTCTCGTGAAGGCCTACCGGGCTCAGCAGTCTGCTGACACGACCGACAATTGACGATGGAGCCGACCCGGCCGTCCGTCGTGAGTCGTCTTTTGCGAGCGACCGCGCTCGTCGAGGATGCTCTCCTGGTGATGATACTGGCCGCCATGGTGATTCTCACCGCCATCCAGATCATCCTTCGCAACGTCTTCGACGGCGCCATTTTGTGGGCGGGGCCGATGCTTCGAGTCGGCGTGCTGTGGGTGGGAATGATCGGCGCGATGGTGGCCACTCGGAGCGATAAGCAAATCTCGATCGATGCCGTGTCACGATTCCTGCCGACGCGGTGGAAGGCCCGAGTACGGGTCGTCACCGATCTCTTCACGGCGATTGTTGCAGCTGTGGTTGCGTGGAGCGCTTTCCGTCTCGTGCTCGATGATCGGGCCGCCGGCGTGACGGCGGTCGCCTTCGTACCTCTGTGGGTCTGCGAGGCGATCTTGCCGGTGGCCTTCGGCGTCATTGCCATTCGGTACTTCCTCTTCGCGATCAGGCATCTGAGGGCGAGCGTCGTCGGGGAGGACGACTCGTGATCCTCGTAGGCATCGCACTGATTCTGCTCGCGATTCTCGGCGCGCCGCTGTTCGCCATCATCGCGGCCGGTGCGCTGATCGGCTTTGCGGGCTCGGACATCGACCTCATGGTCGTGCCGATGGAGATATTCAGGGTATCCGAGATCCCGGTCCTGATCGCCATTCCGCTGTTTACCTTTGCCGGCTACCTGCTTGGTGAAAGCCAGGCCCCGCGGCGTCTGGTCAGGGTCACCAACGTCTTGCTGGGGTGGATGCCGGGCGGTCTCGCCGTGGTCGCACTCTTTGTCTGCGCCTTGTTCACCGCCTTCACTGGTGCGTCGGGGGTGACCATCATCGCCATGGGTGCGCTGCTCTACCCGGCGTTGGCCACGGCGGGATATAGTGACCGGTTCAACCTCGGTCTGATCACCACCTCCGGCAGCCTCGGGCTGCTCTTCGCACCCTCGCTGCCGTTGATCCTCTACGGCATCATTGCCCAACAGTCGGTGGACGATCTTTTTATTGCCGGCATCCTGCCCGGCCTGCTGATGCTCTTGCTGCTCTCGATCTACTGCATTCGCGAAGGGGGTATCGTGCGCGCCCGCGTATCGCGGGAGCGGTTTGACCGTCGCGAGGTCGTGGCGGCGCTGCGCGAGTCGATCTGGGAGCTCCCGCTCCCGGTCATCGTTTTGGGTGGGGTCTACAGCGGGTTCTTCGCAGTATCCGAAGCGGCGGCCGTGACTGTCGTCTACGTCTTCACTGTCGAGGTCCTCATCTATCGAGATATTCCGCTTCGGCGATTGCCGGCGGTTATGCGGGACTCAATGATTCTCGTCGGCGGAATCCTGATCATCCTTGGCGTTTCCCTGGCGTCGACGAACTACATGATCGACCAGCAGGTGCCCATGAGGCTCTTCGAGTGGGTCACCGCTCACATCTCGTCCAAGCTGAGCTTTCTGATCCTGCTCAATCTCTTCCTTCTCGTGCTTGGGATGATGCTCGACATATTTTCGGCGCTGGTCATCGTGGTGCCTCTGCTTCTGCCCATCGCAGCAAGCTATGGGATCGACCCGATCCACCTCGGTATGATCTTCCTTGCCAACATGCAGATCGGCTACTGCACGCCGCCCGTCGGGATGAACCTCTTCATCGCCAGCTACCGTTTCGACAAACCGATCATCCTGCTCTACCGTGCGGCGCTGCCGTTTTTGGCGATTCTCCTGCTGACAGTGCTGATCATTACCTATTGGCCGTGGTTGTCGCTGGTCCTCGTTCGATAACGCGAAAATCCGTGCCGATTGCCGTCCGCGGCCACGCGTTCTCGAATTGCAGGTTGGGTTACTGGCCACCTCAGGGCGCAAGTAACTCAAAACTCAAAACTAAGAACTCAAAATTGGATGGGTGGGTGGATGGCATTCCGAATTGCTGACGGCCTTCGGCCGTCGCGAAGCGCCGTCACCAGCGCGTGGCTCATGGCCTCCTCCTTCGGATGAGGCCTGAGCTCACTGCGCTGCCGCCGGCGGTTTCCGAACTCCGAACTCCGAATTCTGACAGGATGCTACCTGTTGTTGCCGAGATCGACCTGGCGTAGAATGTGCGCCAGCAGGCGATCCTCGCACCCATCGCCGAACGAGTTGAAGCGGGCTCCCATTCCATGGACGCCCTCATGCAGGGGATTGGTCTGACGGACGATCTCGGCCGAGCCTTCGATCAACCCACCCCCGGGAAGTCGGAAAAGAAAATCGAAGGCCTGTGCGGCGTCGAGCTGATCGAAACCCTGTAGCAGCGCGCCGGAGACCGATACATTGACGGTCTGGAATATGACGCGATCCTGTATGTTTTGAACCTCGATTTCGGCGTGCATGAGGACCTGCATAAAGATCCTGGGAGCGATATCGAGCAGGTCGCCGATCGACTTCCATAACCTGTCCTCGCTCCAGGTGGTGCAGATGGCGCGGTTCGCCCCGAGATCGACCTGCAACTCGGCGTCGTCGATGAGGTCAGGCTCGGCGAGCAGGAGGAGGCCGGCGCCGTGGCAGGCCGACCCTTCGCTACGGATGGTATCGACCAGATCATCGAGTGGTACGGCGTCTATCGGGTAGCGGACGATGATCAGCTCGAATGCGGTGCTCAGAACCAGATCGAGGAGGAAGGGAGAGGGGTCGACCGAGTGAACGCTGAACTCGGCGCGCCGCAACATGGGTGCGATGCTCTCGAGTCCCGCCCCCTTGCCACCCACGATCAGCACGTGTTGCCGGAGTTCACCCATTAATTAATCATAACCCTGAATCCTGTCAAGATACCCAATATGCTAGGATTCGGCGATCTCAGACGGTGATGGCAGCCGCCGACTGACCCTTCAATCTGATGGTGGAGATCGATGGAGAACAACCCTGACACGAGCCGGATCGGAGACGGGCGTCCGAGGGTGAGCGGTGTCATTACCTCGTTCAACGAGGAGCACAACATCGGTGATTGCATCGAATCCCTTGAGTGGTGCGATGAGATCATTGTGGTTGACAGCTTTTCAACCGACCGCACCCCGGAAATCGCGCAAGAGTACGAAAAGGTTCGCTTTTTTCAACGCAATTATTTCGGCGCGGGTGCGCAGAAGAACTGGGCGATGCAGCACGTGAAGAACGACTGGATCTTCCTTCTCGACTCGGACGAGAGGTGTTCACCCGAACTGCGGCAGGAGATCGAAACCCTGTTACAGGATGGGCCGAAGCACGACGCCTTCATGATTAACCGTAACGTGTACCTGCTCGGGAAACGGATCAGATTCTCGGGCTGGCAGCATGACCGCGTCGCACGGCTCTTTCGAACAGGCACGGGCTACTATGAGAATCGACGGGTCCACTCGGTTCTTCACACAATCGGTGAAACCCCCATCCTCGACCATTCCATCGAGCACTACATGGTGGATCGGAGCTTCGACGAGTACGCATTTCGATTGGCGAAATACGGGTACTGGAACGCAGCTCAATGTTGGCGGGACGGCGATCGAACCAGCGCGATCGAGGTGCTGGCGCGTCCGGTCTGGAGGTTTTTCCGAACCTACATTCTCCAATTGGGAATTCTCGACGGCTCGATCGGGATCGTCTTCTGCCTACTCCAGTCGTACAGCACCTATATGAAGTTTTCGATTCTCTGGGGATGGCAGACCAACAAAGCCCGCGGTATCTCCCCGGGTCTGCCCGAGTTCGACGAGGAGGAGAGCACCTGGAATGGTCTGGACGCGCTCACGAAAACTGAGGGAGTTGAGAATTAAGAGTTGAGAGTTGAGAGTTCATCATCGCCACCCGGTTGATCGTAATGGCTACGGTCCTCAACTCTCAACTCTAAACTCTTCACTCACTCCCGCTTGCCGATTGTCGGTCATCGAGCTGCTCCGCCGAAATGAAGCCTGCGAACAGCGCAAACATCACGAGCGTCACCTGCTTGTGGAAGTACGGCTCACCGAGGAAGCCGACCAGATACACCGTTGCGAGGACGATGGCATAGGCATCGATCTTCCGGCTGGGGTAGGGCCCCCGAAGTAGCTCCCAGAAGATCCAGGCGAGAACCGCCAGTCCGGCCAAACCGAGCTCCGTGGCGACCTGGAGGTACTGGTTGTGGAGATGGCGGTACCAGTAGATCGCCGGCTTGAGCTCCACGAGATCGGTGTCGAGGATCTGCCGGAAGGCAGGGATGTTCCCGCCGACCCCGGTGCCGAGGACGGGATGTTGCCGAAAGATCTCCCGCGAAACCACCATCGCCGCCACGCGTCCGCCGAGATTGCCGTCATACCTTTGATCGACCAGCGTCGCTCGCAGCTCGTCACGACTCTCGACAACCCGCGCCCGGAAGCCGGGCGTGACAGCCGAGACCAGCAGCAGCGCGGCGAGGAGGGCGGCGACGACGCCGCCGATCGTGCGCCACGACCGCCCACGAGCCCAATGAGCCACCAGGACCACGAGCCCGCCGATAAGAGCCAGATGACCGCCGCGCCCGATGTTGATCGCGAGGCCGCCGATCACGAGCAGAAAGAAACCCGACCACAGAATGCGCCGGCTCGGGACCATGGTCTCGTAGAGGACGCGGGTCAGGATCAGGAGCGCTGCCAGCGCCAACACCAGGCTGTAATCGAGGTGGGCCATGGTGGGCGAGGGGTTGCCCGGGTGGGCGCCCCCAATTTCTAAGAGCCCTGCGAATACCGCAAACGACAAGAGAACCGATGCTGCGGCGGCGATTTGAAAAACGACAAGGGCACGGTGGCGATACCTCGATCGAATCGTGGTCGCCGCTACCGGGATGAGCAACAGGTAGCGGTATTTGGCAACGTATCTGAGCCCTTCCGCCGGGTCATCCGACCATAGCAATGACAGCAGATTGAGAGCCAGAAACGTGAGCACCGCGAAGGTCAGCCGGTGATGTCGCAGCCGGGCGACTCGCTGCCGCAATCCGCCTCCGACGAGCCACAAGAACAGGATCAAGGTGGTGGCGAGGGTAATCCAGGGCCGATAGAGGGGAAGGGAAGCGGCCAGGACCACCGCCAACCACCCGACATAGGTGTCGAGTTTCGTTTCGCCGGTGTCTGGGGTGATCTTTGGCATGATCCGTCCGGGAGCGGACTATAACATCAGCCTCGCGCGATCCCGGTGAGATACGCGGGTAAAACCACAGAGGCACAGAGGACACAGAGGGAAACACAGAGGCGCAGAGCCGCGCACGTCGCAAACACGAAGACACGAAGACACGAAGAGGATGTTGCTGGCGTGATGGGATGGTGCCGGAGATTGACGGCGGAACAGCCGGCAATCTGACGATCGCCGCCCGCCGGTTAGAAGCACGTCAGCTCCGAACGCGAGCGTTCGTCGCAGCCGCACTTCCAACCGGCCGACGCGCCGGGGGCGCGTCGGTTCCGCCTCACCTCACCCCAACTGGGACGATAGGCGCTTTCCTCCCAATCATGAAATGACGGAGGGGAGTGGCGAGGCCTGCGCTCTTCGGGAGCGCAGGCCGCTGAGTCGGGACACCGAGACGATCGCTTGCGATCGGAGCGGTGTCCCGACTCAGCGGTCCCCGGCCGTCGTTCGACGACGGCCGGGATCTCGCCACGCGGTGGATCCTTCTGGGCTCTCGGCGTCTCTGCGCCTCCGCGTTGATTGTGATGGTGACGGGCTTTGCGCCTTTACGTTGAGGCGCGGGTGGATTTGTGATGCCTTTGTGTCTTCGTGTCTTCGTGTTTGCGATGTGAGCGGGCGTCTCTGTGTTTCTCTGTGCACTCTGTGTCTCTGTGGTTGGTCGTTCCCTCCGGGTTAAAGGCAAAACGCCGGGTGGCGTGAACCACCCGGCGTTGAGGATGAGAATGGGAGTTCTTTACGCGTCGGCGGTTGCGGTCTCCTGCTGCTTTTCGGCCTCGGCGCGCACCTCGTCCATATCGAGCCCCCGCACCTTGTCCATGAGCTCGTCGAGGGCCTCCGTCGGTAACATTCCGGGCTGCCCGAAGATGCCGATGCCCTCGCGGAATACAACCAGCGTCGGGATGGACTGGATCTGGAACATCGCCGCCAGCTCTGACTGCTCCTCGGTGTTACACGAGGCGAATACCGCATCGTCGTGCTTTTCCGCGGCCTGCTCGAAGATCGGCTTGAAGGTCTGGCATGGCCCGCACCAGGGCGCCCAGAAGTCGATCACGACAATGTCGTTGTCGTTGATGGTGTCCTCGAGGTTCGTTTGTGTCAGCTGCGTTACTGCCATGTGAGTCTCCTTTGTCGATGATCCGGGGATCATCCGTTAGGGTTTGGGGATAAATCAGTACATAACCATTCAAGAATATTCTAATACATGACCGTTCTTTTGTCAAACTCTCCTGGGTGGTTACAACAACTCAGTTGATGTCGTCGTCGCGGTCCGCTTCGTCGATGAAGGCTGGAAATTGGTAGCGTCCACCTTGCGGCAGGGCGTCGAACCCGTCGGGCTCGCGCTCCTCGGCGATGGCGACCAGCTCTCGAACCTCGGTGGGGAGCTCCTGGAGGAACCGGGACGACTCGACGATCGTGTCGATGCGGTAGCGGTCGCGCGCGATCTCGGGGCGCACGAGGATGAGCCTGTCTCGGGCCCTGGTCACAGCGACGTAGAACAACCGCCGTTCTTCCTCTTCATCGTCCATCCGAAAGCTCGGAAACCGGCCCTCGGCGAGCCAGATGACGAAGACCGCCCGCCACTCGATGCCCTTGGCCTGGTGGACGGTGGACAGGGTGAGCATCTCGTCCGGCGGGCCGGCGGCGGCGTCCTCGCCGGAAAGGTCGTTGAAGAGGCTCACCTCGGCGAGGAAGGTGTTGACATCGGGATAGCCGTCCGCGAACAGGGCGAGTTGCTCGAGGTCCTCGAGACGGGAGCCGGCGTTCTCGAGGTGGGAGCGCACCCACAGCCCGTAAAACGAATCCACGATCCTACGGATCGCCTCACCGGGCCGACCGAGCTGCTCGGGAGCGGCGAGCTCGGCCACCAGCCCTTTCAGCTCGGTAAGGGAAGCGAGGGGGGCTCGTGGGAGGCCGAACGCTCCGGGATCGAGGTCCAGGAGGCGACGGAGTCCGTCGGCGCCGCCGAGCCGCTCCCATATCCGAGCCGCCAGACGTGGCCCGAAGCCGTCTCGGAGCTTGATGACGCGGGAGAAGGCAATCTCGTCGCGCGGGTTGTCGACGAGCCGGAGGTGGGCGAGCACGTCCTTGACATGGCGGTGCTCGAAGAAGCGCAGACCGGAACGGACGCGAAAAGGAATGTTACGTCGAGCAAGCTCCACCTGGAGGTCGAGGGAATGGGCGTGGTTGCGGTACAGGACTGCCATGTCTTCGAGCTCGAAACCCTCCTCGCGGAGCTCGAGCAGTCGCTGGGCGACATGAGAGGCCTGGATCTCGGGCGTCGGTACCGCGACCTCGAGCGGTGGTTCACCGCCGCTGCGGGCGGGGCGCAACACCTTTTTGAACTGGCGCGTGTTGTGGACGATCGAGGCGTTGGCCAGCTTGAGGATGGGTGGAAACGACCGATAGTTCGTCTCGAGGTGGAAGACCTCGCAGTTCGGGTGGCGCTGGGGAAACCCGATGATGTTCTCGAAGTCTGCTCCCCGGAAGGAGTAAATCGACTGGGCGTCGTCGCCCACCACCATGACGTTGCGTTCGGGCCCGAGCATGCCGTCGACGATGTCCGCCTGCAGCCGGTTGGTGTCCTGGTACTCGTCGACCAGGATGTGGCTGAACCGACTACGCAGCTCGGAGCGGGCGCGCGGAAAGCGGGTCAGGAGGAGGAGCCAGTTGAGCAGCAGGTCGTCGAAGTCCATGAGGTTGGCGTTGCGCTTGCGCTCGAGGTACCGCTTGAACACGTCAGCGACGACCTCGCCCTGATCGATGAACTGCGGCGCGCGAGCGGTGAGCACCTGTTCGAGGTCGTTGCCGGTGTTGATGACGAAGCTGTAAAGATCGACCAGCAGACGCGGTTTTGGCATCCGCTGGCTCGGCACCTCCGGGCTGATGTCGGCGAGGGCCGCGCCCATGAGCTCGGTGGAGTCCTCGCGATCGAGGATGGAAAAACGGGGGGAGTAGCCGAGCATCTCGGCGTACCGCCGGAGGATGCGGTGGCCGGCCGAGTGGAACGTACCGCCGGTAACCCTCGATGTCCCGCGTTCCACCAGGTCGTCGACGCGGCCCATCATCTGCCGCGCCGCCTTGTTGGTGAACGTGAGGAGCATGATGCGGGCGGGCGGCACCCCGTCTTCAATCAGCCGGCAGGTTCGGTAGACCAGGGTTCGCGTCTTGCCGGTTCCGGCGCCGGCGAGGGCCAGCATCGGCCCGCCGGGGTGCATGACCACCTCGAGCTGCTGTGGGTTGAGCTCCTCCTCGTAGTGCACTCGATAGCGTCTAGCCCGCATATCTCACCGGCTTCCTGCTGCGGCCGGCGATGCACCGCACCCAGCGGTGTTTTCTCGCCTCGGGGTGCTCGACGTACTATCCAGTACGCCTCCGCGCCCCGCGAGGCCCGGCCGGAGTCCCCGGCGTCGTCCGTTGCGAGCGCCATGGCCCCGGATTCTAGGCGCTGCGACGACCGCGATGTCTCTCCATCGCCGAGGAGCGGCAACGACAAAGACGGGGCCATGCCGTCGCAACCCTTCGGGCCGATGGGGGTCGCGGCCGATCTCTTCGTTGCTCGTCGTCGACGATGCTCGGGCATCGACTCCTCCTCGCGCCTTGACCTCGGCTCGCGAGCCCCGTCGGCGGACGGCACTGGGGGCTCCGGCCGGACCTCTGGGTCGAAAACCCCACTGGGCACGGCACCTCGCCGTCCTCGCGACGCAACCCGGTGAGATATGCGGGCCAGCCCTTCCGTCCCAGCGAGGCCCGCGGTTCATGGCAGGCAGAGAGGGCCGAAAGTGCAGCGGTCGAAGGACAGGGAGAGAGATTTGCCGTAGAGCAGGAGCGTCGCCTGCAGATGTGCGCCGGAGTCGAGGAGAACCTCGACGGCGGGTTTGAAGTGCGCGGGCACCCGCAGCTCGAGGTCCCCGGATGTTCCGGCATCGATCGCCGCCGTGAGCGCCCATCCGAGGGCTGATACTGCGGCCTCCTGGGTGCTTCCGGCCACCGGCCCAACCTGATCCCGGCCGCCGTACGCGTAGGCCGCGATTCGTTCTCCCTGGCGTACAAAGGCTGCCCGGAGCTGCCGCTCCTTGAGCCAGAACGCGTGGTCGGCGTCGCGGATGATGTTTCGGTTGACGCGATCGATGCGGTCGAGATCGGCCTGGCCGCGACGACTGAGGAGATCGTTGGTAACGTCTTTCCCGGGCAGCAATCGGGTCAGCGTGGACGCCAGCCGTGCCGCCGCCTCGTCGGACATTGTGAACAGGTAGACCGGAGTCAGCGGTTCGAATCCGTGGCCGAGCAGCGTCGCCTGAATGCCGGGTTCGGTTGGGACGATGGCGAGGTACTCGCGGGCTCCGGACCTCTCGCCGTAGGCCAGCACTCGTGACAGCAGAGCGTCTCCCGCGCCGTGGCCCTGGTGTTGGGGGAGGACCCAGAGCTCGGAGAGAATCCACTGCCGCGAGCGGACGTGCGCAGCGGCGAACCCGAGGGTCTCCTCGCCCTGATAGGCGGTGAAGAAGCCGTCGGGATCGTGTTTCAGGAGGTGGCGCAAGTTGGGGTCGATATCCATGTCGAGATCGAGAACCCCGCGATTCGACGGGAAGGCCGCAAGGTCCACCGCCACCGCGTCGCGCAAAATGGCGGCGCCGGGCAACTCCTCACGGTTGATCCTGCGGACCTTGATCTTGGCCATAAAGCTCCAATCGAGACCGAGAGTTTAACAGAGCAACGACCGCCGTTTCCGTGCCCGACCCGTGCCCGCCCGCCCACCTGTTGAACCACAGAGGCACAGAGACACAGAGAAGGAACACAGAGAGAAAAAACGCAGAGACGCAGAGACGCAGAGCCGCCCGCGCACGTCGCAAACACGAAGACACAAAGGCACAAAGGCCACCCACGCAACGGAGAAACCGCAGATCACGCAGATGAACGCAGATGTCCTCACCGACGTGATGCGGCGATGCAGGCAATTGACGGCGGAACAGCCGGCGATCATTCGATCGCCGACCGCCGGTTAGAAACACGTCGGTTCCGAACGCGAGCGTTCGTCGCAGCCGCGCTTCCAACCGGCCGACGCGCCGGGGGCGCGTCGGTTCCGCCTCACATCCTTCCAGTTGGAACGATAGGCGTGCTCCTTCCAACCACAAAATGGAGAGGGGGAGTGGCGAGGTCTGCGCTCTTCAAGAGCGCAGACCGCTGGGCCGGGCAACGGCGACGAACGCTTGCGTTCGGAGCCGTTGCCCGGCCCAGCGGTCCCCGGCCGTCGTCCAACGACGGCTGGGACCTCGCCACGTGGTGGGTCCTCCCGGGCTCTCTGCGTCACTGCGCCCCCGCGTTGATCGTGTGGGTGACGGGCTTCGCGCCTTTGCGTTAAGACGCGGGCGGTTCAATGGCTTTGTGATGCCTTCGTGTCTTGGTGTCTTCGTGTTTGCGATGTGGGTGGCTCTGTGTCTTCTCTGTGCCTCTGTGTCTCTGTGGTTCGGCCCGGGGTGGCGCGTGGAAATTCCGAATTCCGAATTCCGAATTCCGAATTCTGAACCGGGTACCGGTCTACAATGTCTCCCGCAAGGAGTGCCCTCATGCCCAAGGTCCTCGACCGCCGACCGCGTCACGATGTCATATTCGAGACCAATCGCGATCACTGGAGAAACGAGCTGCGAATCCTCGAGGCCCAGCGACGCACGATCGCCGAGGGCGGTGGCGAAAAGGCAGCAGCAAAGCAGAAACAGAAGGGCAAGCTGCTTGCTCGTGAACGGGTTGCCGTGCTCATCGACGAGGGCACCGAGCTGCTGGAGCTGGGGACGTTTGCGGCATGGAACCTGTACGAGGAGTGGGGCGGCGCACCGGCGGCGGGGGTTGTTGTAGGTCTGGGAACCGTCAGCGGTCGGGAGTGCGTTGTCGTGGCCAACGACGCGACCGTCAAGGCTGGCGCGTGGTTCCCGCTGACCTGCAAGAAGATCCTCCGGGCCCAGGAAATCGCCATGGAGAACCGCCTGCCGCTGATCTACCTGGTGGATTCAGCTGGGGTCTTTCTGCCCATGCAGGAGGAGATTTTCCCGGACCGCGACCACTTCGGCCGGGTGTTCTATAACAACGCGCGTCTGTCGGCCGAAGGCATCTATCAAATCGCGGCCATCCTCGGTTCGTGCGTTGCGGGAGGCGCCTATCTGCCCATCATGTCCGATGAGGCGTTGATCGTCGAGGGCAACGGTACGATTTTCCTGGCTGGAACGCACCTGGTGCAGGCTGCGATCGGCGAGCGGACGGACAGCCAGGCACTCGGCGGGGCCGAGGTGCAGGTCGATATCTCTGGAGTCGTAGACGACCGCTTTCCGGATGATGCCGCTGCCATCGACCACATCCGAACCCGTATCGGCGAGCTCGCCGGTTCTCCTACCGCGCCGTTTGATCGCATCGAATCCAGGCCGCCCGTCGCCGACCCCGAGGATGTCCTCGGTCTGTTGCCGGTGGATCGAATGCGTCCCTATGACATGCGCGACGTGTTGGCGACCATTCTCGACGGGTCCGAGTTTGCCGAGTACAAGGCGACCTACGGTCGCACGCTGATTTGCGGCACGGGGCGCCTTGACGGCTGGGCCGTCGGAATCCTGGCCAACCAGCGCCAGGTCGTACAACGGCGGCGCGGGCTCTCCAAAGCCGACGACGAGATGCAGATTGGCGGTGTGATCTACTCCGACGCCGCCGACAAGGGCGCGCGTTTTGTCGAGCTGATGAACCAGAAGGGGATGCCCATCGTCTTTCTACAGGACGTGACCGGTTTCATGGTCGGTTCAAAATCCGAACGTGAGGGAATCATCAAGGACGGTGCCAAGATGGTCAACGTGGTCGCCAACTCGGTGGTGCCAAAGTTCACAGTCTTCATCGGAAACTCCTTTGGCGCCGGTAATTACGCGATGTGTGGCCGGGCGTACGGCGCCCGGTTCTTCTATGCTTGGCCGTCCGCCTCGATTGCGGTGATGGGTGGACAGCAGGCGTCCGAGACCCTGCTCGCCATCCAGCTCAAGAATCGTGGCGACGAAGTGTCGGAAGAGGAGAAAACGAAACTTCTCGGCGAGATCCAGGCCCGGTACGACGCGGCGACCGATCCTCGTTATGCAGCCGCAAGGCTTTGGGTTGACGAGATCATCGACCCGCGCCGCACCCGCGAGGTGCTCGCCCGCTCCATTGCCGCGGCGGCCCACCAACCCAAAATAGCCGACTTCAAGGTCGGCGTCCTGCAGACCTAGCGCCCGTATCCGTTCCCGATCCCGTTTCCGAATCGCCCTCCAGCCGTGTGAACAATTCTTAAGATCGGTACCGAGGAGCCTGCGTTAACCTGCCGCCATCGCGTCCGCACTTCACTGAGGGATGA
>SDBS01002482.1_pt1 | contig 18364 bp, 18 predicted proteins | sample 2277091 | NCBI WGS metagenome assembly SDBS01 (sample SAMN10404972, study PRJNA504765) | marine sediment metagenome | isolation source: marine sediment core GS10_PC15, 163 cmbsf | place: Arctic Ocean: Southern Knipovich Ridge | collected 2010 | reverse complement strand
CAGCTCGCAGCAGCCGCCATCAGCGGCGGCCGCAGGAACCTCCCAGAGTCCTCCGTCGGCTGCCGGCGGCACTCCGGGCACTCCCGGCTCCGCCCCGGGGACGGAGCCCACCACAGGGCGACCGACTTCCGGCCGGCCGGGCCAGACTCAACCAACGAGCAAGGCAAGGCCGACCGCACCTGCTTCGACAGGTGGTTCAGCGGCCGCTTCCCCCACCCCTGCAAGGCCGACACCACCACCCCCCCCGGCGCCCACCCCACCGCCACCATCCAGGCCGAGCCGCCCTGCGACAGGATCAACAACCGCCGGCCAGGAGCTGCTCCAAAAGGGCCAATATCCCGAGGCCGCTCGTTCCTATTTTCAACAGCTCAAGAGCACCGGGGCCAACAAGTTCACTATTGCGGTGGGTGTCTATTGCGAAGTGGCGAACGTCGGCCGGGCGTTTCGCAATTCCGGAAACTCCAATCGCCTCATCGTGATTCCCTACCAATACAAAGGCCGACCTTGTTACCGCGTGTTTTGGGGTCTCTACGACTCCGAGGGGGCCGCTCGGCAGGATCTGGCTTCCGTACCCGCCGCCATTCGATCCCCTCAATCGATACCCGTCCCAACATCCCGGCTCACTCGCTGACTCGAAAGCGTGATGGCGAAGCAGCGCCGCTACTCGATTGATTTCGGCCGCCGTCGACTAGCTTCTAGCGCTGTGAAATTGGGACTTTTATTCACACTTTCGCTGGTTGGTGTCACCTCCTCCTCGGCAGACGTACTCTACTTGACGAACGGAAGACGAATCGTAGTGGACCGTTTCTGGGAAGAAGGAGATCAGGTCTTCTACACCCGCAACGGCAGTACGTTCGGCTTCCCGCGCTCGTTGCTGGACCGTGCGGAACGCAATGAGTTAACGCCGGCGCCGCCGCCCGAGCAGGAGCCGGCCGAAGCACCACTCAACACCCTGCGGGATGAATCCGTCCATCGAACCGTCGAAGAGGCGCAAGAGTCGGCCCGGCAAGGCAATCCCGACAAAGCCCGACGACTCTACCGCCAGGTCCTCGGCGTGGCACCGGACTTCATATCGGTTCGGATGGAGCTGGCTGCGCTGCTTTTAGACGAAGGGAACCTCCAGGGTGCCCAAACCCAGATCGAGCAGGCAAAGAGGTGGGCTCCCGACGAACCGAAAATCCGGGAGCAACTGGGCGACGTGTACTACCGACGTGGGCGGACGGCGCTCGCCATCCGGGAGTGGCAAAGGGCGCTCGAGCTCTCGCCCAGCGCCGCCGTTGCCGACAAGCTGAAGAAAGCTCTGCGGGAAAACGATCAGGATATCGAATTTGATGAGATCCGGCGCCCTCATTTTCTTATTCGCTACGATGGATCGGTCAACGAAGACATCGGGCAAGAGGTGGCCGTCACTCTGGAACAGGAGTACTCGGATCTGGCCCAGGAGTTTCAGTACTCTCCGACCTCCCCGATCCATGTGACCCTTTACACGAACCGCGAGTTCAACGATGTGACTCATGCACCTTCCTGGGCGGCGGCGGTGAACGACGGAGAGATCCGGCTTCCCGTCCAAGGTTTGAGTCAACTCACCCCCAGGCTTCGCAGGTTGCTCCGCCACGAGTTGACCCACAGCTTCATCAGCGATCGTACGAGAGGAAACTGCCCCGCCTGGTTCCATGAAGGTTTTGCCCAGTTGCGTGCCGGCGACGCTCCCACTGACCTCTACTCGACGCTGAGGAAAGCCCGAGACAGCGGCACCCTCCTGCCGTTGTGGACTCTGGAAGGATCGCTGCTTCGCTATTCGGAGAAAAAGGCCAAGCTCGCCTATTGGCAGGCACTCGCCGCCACACAGTACCTCGTCCGCCGCCGGTCACGCCGGGCGTTGGTCAAGATCTTGGATAGGCTGGCTGAGCAGGAAACCATGAACGATGCTCTGCGGAAGGTCATCGGCCTCGACTACCAGGAGCTTCAAACCGCTTGGGAAGCCGACCTCGATCGGTACTAATTGTTCTTTCCGGCTTGGAATTTTTGCTCCGGAAAGAACAATGCAAACGTGCCCCAAATTCGGTATTAAGGCACAACCGCAATAGCTGACCTATCTTCTCGGCCCGGTAATGCAATTAACATAAATGGATCATTCCGCCGCCGCTAGCTGGAGGCGCGCCGGTAGATTCAGCTGGCCGGCAAGCACTCCCATCTTGCGCCGGAAATCGGGCATGTAATCGTCGGGCACCGGTGGACCGGGAGGAAGATCTGTTTCAAGGGATTCACATGCTTTCCATGCCGAACCAGACGAAAGTCGAGATGAGGACCGGTGGCGACACCGGTGGAACCCACATACCCAATCACTTCCTTCTGCTCCACGCGTTTGCCCACCCGGAGCCCGCGAGCGAAGCGGGAAAGATGGAGGTACTTGGACGTGTATCCCATGGCGTGTTTGATATTCACCTGATTGCCACCGCCACCTTTGCGAGAAATGCCCGACACCACGCCGCTGGCCACCGAGTACACCGGCGTCCCGGTCGGAGCCGCATAATCCACCCCCAAATGGGGCATCCGGCGCTTGTGAACCGGGTGCAGCCGACTATAGGAAAAACGTGAGCTGATACGCTGGAATTTCAGCGGCGTTTTGAGAAACGCTTTCCGCATCGACTTGCCGTTGCGATCGTAAAAGTCTTTCTTATCGGTGGGATCCTGATAGAGGAAAGCGGCTAGATCCGTTTTCCCAGAAACGTAGCGAGCCGCTTTCAACTCTCCGTAGCCCACGAGCTCTCCGTCACGGTATAGCTTTTCAACAACCAGAGAGAAGCGATCGCCCGGCCGGCTCTGGGTATAGAAGTCGAAATCCCAGGCGAAGACTTCGGCAAAAGCAATGACCAGGGCCGCCGTTTCTCCCATCCGTCCCATGCTGGCAAAGAGGCTTCCCCGGAGCTTTCCGTGGCGCACCACCTCACGGCGCTCGAGCTCGACCGGGACTCGCTCCCCCACCCATCCGTCCGTTTCACGACGAACCTCGTAGGTCTCCAATGCTCCTCGGCTGACCTCGACCGATTCCACCTCGCCGTCGCGGCCGTAGAAGATTTCAACCTCGTCGCCGGGTCGCAGATGCCTTATGTTCATGTGGGGCGACAAGGCTTCAGCTAAATCGTGCACCTCGCGAGCGGTGAATCCATTGCGATGCAGCAGGCTCGCCAGGGCTTCACCCCGGCGCATGCGGTCCGGTATCGACAAGTAGGGCTCGGAGGAGCTTGGTTCGGAGGAGCTTTGCGGAGCCGATTCGATTCGATGTGGAACTGGAAGATCCGGTGGCACCTGCTGAAGCAGGACAACGAGCGCCACCGCCCCCAGACCCCATAGGCCCAGGGCAATCAAGCAAGCTTTTAGCAATCGGCGTCGTTTCACGCCTTTTCCCCCCCTCCTCGATCCGCACCGTAGAAAGCCAAGGTGGTCTCGAGACCCTGGGAGAGGTCGACTTGCGGCTCGAAGCCGAGCACTTCTTTGGCTCGGGTCACATCCGCTTGTGAGTGGCGGACGTCGCCAAGGCGAGCGGCCTCATAAACCGGTGCCATATCCACTCCGGCAAGGCCCGCCATGGTGGTCCAGAGCTCGTTGATGGAGGTGCGTCCGCCGCAGCCGATGTTGTAGGCTCGCCCGACACCGGCGTCGCAGTGGCAAGCCACCCAGTTGGCCTGGGCAACGTTGTCTACAAAAGTGAAGTCACGGGTCTGTTCTCCATCGCCGTAAACGACCGGTGGACGCCCAGAGCGTATGGCGTCGATGAAACGACTCACTACGCCCGTGTAGGGAGAGTTGGGGTCTTGGCGCGGGCCGAACACGTTGAAGTATCGCAAGGCCACCGTTTCCAGGCCGTAGAGCCGATGAAAGATGAGGCAGTATTGCTCGGCGGCCAGCTTGGCGACAGCATAAGGAGAAAGCGGCTCCGTCGCCATCGTTTCGAGCTTCGGCACGACGTCACTCGCGCCGTATGCCGAGGAGGAGGATGCGTAAACCAGACGCCGGATCCCCTCATCGCGGGCCGCTTGAAGAAGTATCAATGTTCCGGTTGCATTCGCGGCATGCGATTCGAGCGGTCGCTCCACCGATCGCGGTACCGACGGGATGGCCGCTTGATGCAAAATATAATCCACCCCTTTTACCGCTCTCGCGACGGTCTCACCATCACAGAGATCCCCTTCGATGATCTCGATTCGCTTCTCGACCTCCACGAGGTTCTCCCTCTTGCCGGTCGAAAAGTTGTCGAGGACGCGAACCTTCTCACCTCGCCCGAGCAGAAAACGCACGAGAGTTGAACCGATGAAACCTGCTCCCCCACTTACCAGATAGTGTGCCAACGATGACTCCTAACCGCTAACTAGCTCAGTGATCGTAGCTCAAGTGTACCTTCTTTTCCACGCTGTTGATATTAGTTTGCAATCAGGGTTAAGATAATTTAAGCAGGCATGCTGCCTCTTCTGTTTCTGTTCAGGGAGCTTTCAGTGGGCGATCTCAGCCAAAACAACCTTGCCGGCGTCATCCGCGAGCTGTATGTCAATCGTAACAGCGGAATACTCCACCTTTCTCAGGAGGATATTGACAAGCGTATCTATTTCAAAAAGGGCTCGATGATCTTCGCCAACTCGGATGTCGATGAGGATCGGCTGGGTGAGTTCCTGATCCGCAGCGGGAAGATCGATCGAAACACTTTTGAAATGACCCAAAAGGCCACACAAGACACCGGCAAGCGATTCGGCAAGACCCTCGTCGAGATGGGGCACATGAACGCCGACGAGATGCAGGTCCTGGTCGTGGATCAAATCGAGGCCATCATCTATTCGCTTTTCGTTTGGCGCTCCGGTAAGTACCGCTTCGAGCAACACGAGAGCCCGGTCGACGAAGACATCGTTTTGAACCTCTCCACTGCCGACATCATTCTCGAAGGCAACCGCCGGACGAAAGATTACGGAGCCATCCGTCGGGCCTTGGGTGACCCCCACCGGATTCTCCGTCACTCGGAGAATCCCTTGCTCCTTTATCAAAAAATCAGCCTCACCCCTTCGGAAGGTTTCATGCTTTCCCGGATGGATTCGACGACTTCGGTTGCCGACATCGTGGCCATTTCGCCACTGGGTGAAGAGGAGACTCTCCGCTGCATCTACGGATTGACCTTGGCGGGAGTGCTGGAGTTGGGCAGAGAAAGCCAACCGCCGATCATCACAACAGCCACGGAAGAGCGGGTCGAGATCCCCAAACCGGAGGCGGCACCACTCGATCGTACGGCCAAAGCCGAACCGAAGGAACAGGGCCCGACAGCGGAAGAACTGGCCGTTCGCGACGACATCGTGAAGAAACACGCTGCACTGGCCACCGCGAACTATTATGAGTTGCTCGGCATCTCTGCAAACTCCGGCGACGCCGAGGTCAAGAAGGCTTACTACGCGATGGCGAAGAAATACCATCCGGACCGGCACCACTCCCCGCACTTGCAGGAGGTGCACGGGCTGCTCGAAGAGCTCTTCGTCAAGATAACACACGCGTACCACGCGCTCTCCAAGCCCCTCGATCGACGCCGCTATGACTCCTCTCTACGCACCGAGTCCCCCCGGGGAGAGGTAACGCCTCGTTCCCACACGACACCGGCGACGCCGAAGAAGCCTGCCGCTGCCAGTGCCACCCTAAAGACGGCGGAAATCCGATACCGCGAAGGGAAACGCTATTTCGATGAGATGAAGTACTTCGATGCCATCCAGTGCTTTCGAGAAGCGGTCCGGCTCAATCCATCAGAGGGCCGCTATCACAAGCGGCTGGCTCTGGCTCTAGCGAAAAATCCCCACTGGATGAAGGAAGCCGAAGAGCAATTTATAATAGCGCTTAAAAGCGACGAGTTCGACACCGAGAGCTTGTTGGGCCTCGGAGAGATCTACGAGGCGAGCGGTATGTCCACGCGGGCTCAAAAAATGTACCAGAGAGCCTACGATTACGACTCCAACAACAAGGCGGTTAGAGAGAAGCTCTTCGGTAAAAAGCGCGGAGCCATGGACGGTTTGAAGGATATTCTACGCCGAAAGAAAGAGTAAACCTGGAGCGCCTGTCCGAGCCGCCCGTAAGCCGAATCCTGTTCCCCCCATCGGTCTCCCTCAGGAGGGCGATGATCATTTATCTAGCCGCGGCGATTACTCGCCGGGTCGAGCGACCTACCCGGAAGCTTCGGACGGGCAGCCCTCGAGCGCTTCCCTATTTGGTCTTGCTCCATGCGGGGTTTACCCTGCCTCGGATGTCACCACCCGAGCGGTGCGCTCTTACCGCACCTTTTCACCCTTACCTCTTTCGAGGCGGTGTATTTTCTGTGGCACTTTCCTTCCGGTCACCCGGACTGGGGGTTAGCCAGCGCACTGCCCTCTGGAGTTCGGACTTTCCTCCGACCCCTCGAGGAGGCCGGCGATCATCTGGTCGACTCGAACAGGCAACACCATTATCGGGCAGCTAGCCCGTCATTGCAAAACGGCATCACTTGTCCGTTTCCTGCGAAATCCGGTACTGCTCGAGCTTTTTGTAAAGGTTGCTGCGGGGAGTGCCGATCACCAGCGCGGTCTGAGAGATGTTCCAGTTGTTTTCGCGGAGCTTGGAGACGAGAAAAGACCTCTCGCTCAATTCTTTGAACTCTTTGAGGGTAGCCATTTCCCGAGGGTCGGGGATCACCGTCTCGCTGGCGTTGCGAATACCCTCCGGGAGGTCCTCAACGGTAATCAGCTTCCCGGAAGACATGATCAACAGCCGTTCTACGGTGTTACGCAACTCGCGAACGTTGCCTTTCCAAACGTATTTCGTCAACCGCTCCATCGCCTCGGCCGACATCTGTTTCTTTTTGAGATTATCTTCTGAGGAAAAAGTCTCGATGAAATGGTCGATCAAAGCGGGGATATCCTCACGCCTCTCCCGAAGCGGGGGCGAGTGAATGGGTATGACCGAAAGTCGAAAGAACAGGTCATCACGGAAGCGCCCTTCGGAGATCTCTTCTTCCAGGTTCTTGTTGGTGGCGGTAATGGTCCGCACCTCCACTTTGATGGTTGCAGATGAGCCCACCCGCTCGACTTCGCCTTCTTGAAGCACCCGCAGCACTTTCGCTTGAGTGCGCGCACTCATGTCCCCTATTTCGTCGAGAAAGATAGTGCTGTTATGGGCCTGTTCGAACTTACCGATCTGCTTGGCGGTGGCGCCGGTAAACGAGCCCTTTTCATGGCCGAAGAGCTCACTTTCGATGAGATCTTCGGGAATGGCGGCGCAGTTGACCTGGACAAAAGGGCTCCGGGAACGGTTACTGTTGGCGTGTATGGCGCGAGCGATGAGCTCTTTACCGGTTCCCGACTCGCCGGTGATCAAAACCGTGGCATGGGTGGGTGCCGATCGGCGAATGGCCTCTCGTACTTTTTCCATCGCGGCGCTCGTACCCACCATCTGATAGTTGCGCTCGAACCGGAGGCGAAGGCGTCCCACCTCGTCCTCCAGCTCTTTCCGCTCCAAAGCGTTCCGCACCGCCAGCAAGATCCGCTCGGTCTCGAGCGGCTTCTCGATGAAGTCGAAGGCACCCAGTTTGGTCGCCTGCACCGCTGTCTGTACGTTGCCGTGCCCGCTGATGATGATGACCTGGGCCGAGGCCGAGCCTTTCATGAGCTCGCCTAGAACTTCGAGCCCATCCATCCCCGGCATTTTGATATCCAAAAAAACGAGATCCGGCTCCTTCGTCTCGACGGCTTGAATGCCTTCGACGCCGGAGGCCGCCTCCAAAACTTCGAATCCCTCGTACTCGAGCATCATTCGCATGGTCTTGCGAATGGACTGTTCGTCGTCAACCACCAAAATCTTGGCTTTCATGGTTTCTCTACACCTCGAACATCCGGTTCAGCCGCTGCCCTTCCGCCTCGTAATCGGAGTATAGCACGAGCCGCAAAATACAGAAAACACAGCACTTACTGCGTTAGAATATAAGAAGGAATCAGCTAACCGCAGAGGCGCGGAGAACGCAGAGGTGAAAAAAAACTAACCGGCTACCGATTGCGATCGATGACGTAGTCGGCCAAAGCAAGCAGGGACTCTTTGTGAGCAGACGGCGGCAAAGGCTCGAGCGCCGCCTTCGCCCGCCGGGAAAATCCCTCCGCCACCTCACGGGCGCGATCGAGACCACGGTGACGCCCAATCAGATCCAGAATCTCCTGGCGGTTCACTTCGTCAATGGATTTTCGATGGACGATGGCTTCGATGGTGGCGGCGGCACGCGGCTCGTCTTTCAAGGCATAGATGATCGGCAGAGTGACATGCCCTTCTTTGAGATCCTGCAGGACCGGCTTTCCCAGGACTTCTTCGCTGGCGGTGAAGTCCAACAGATCATCCACCACCTGAAAGGCCATCCCAATATTCATCCCGTAATCCGCCAGCCGGCGCTCGCGATCTTCGGGTACACCGGCCAGTATCGCTCCGATCTGAGCGCATCCACTAAAGAGGTAGGCGGTCTTCCGCCTGAGAATATCCAGATGCTCTTCTTCGCTGAGATCGACGGCACCACCGCGCAAAAGCTCCTGCATCATGCCTTCAATCATGCGGCGAGTCACCTCGCAAATCACCTGAAGGATCTGCAGGTTGCCCATCTCGATGGCCAAGCCCATGGAACGAATATAGAGATAGTCTCCGAGCAGCACGGTTATGTCATTGCCCAACAGCGAGTTGACCGAAGTTTGCCCGCGCCTCAAAGTGGCTTCGTCGACAATATCATCGTGCACCAAAGTGGCGGTGTGAACGATCTCCAGGACCGCTGCATAGGAAGGGGCGACATCTCCGCGGTAGCCGCAAAACTTGGAAACGAGAAGCAGGAGTGCAGGCCGTATACGTTTGCCACCGCTTTGTTGAATGTATCGACTGCTCTTCTCGACAACGCCGATGTCGCTCTCGATCCGGTCGTGGATCAAGCGCTCGACTTCCACCAAATCGTCGGTCACCTCTGCAAAGATGTCCTCAATTCGAAGAGGCGTGGGGGCCGATTGACGGGTTTCGGGGGCCTGCATAGTGCGGTTGCTCTCGGTGCCTCAGCGGTAGTTTAGAAACTGCATGTGAATGCCCAAGTCCTGGTCGCGCAAGAGCTCAATGATGCTCTGAAGATCATCTTTCTTTTTCGCGCTGACCCTCACCTGATCTCCCTGGATCGCGGCCTGTACTTTCAGTTTCGTACCCTTGATCATCTTGACGATTTGCCGGGACTTGTCTATCGGGATGCCGACCTGTAGTGCAATCCGCTGGCGCACCGTGCCTCCGAGCGCCGTCTCGATCTTGCCCGGCTGCAAGGCCTTGAGCGACACACCCCGTTTGACAAGCTTCGTCTGGAGCACGTCATAGGCCGACTTCAGCTTCATCTCCTCGGCAGAGGTGATCTCGAGTCCCTCCTCGTCGAGCTTGATTCGAGTTTGGCTTCCTTTGAAATCGAAGCGCGTCCCGATCTCCTTGAGGGCCTGCTGAACGGCGTTTTTGACCTCCTGCAGGTCCACCTGGCAAACCACGTCGAAAGAGTGCTCCACGGCCACGGCTCCCATTATTACGAAAATCCATAGGTGAAGCAAAGGGAGACCTCCTGGGCACCCCGGAGCCCCATGAATCAAAGCGCGAAGAAGCGATGAAAATTCTCATCGGTCGCCTCCTCGATCTCCCGGCTCGAGAGCCCTTTGACTTTCGCCAGCACCTCGGCCGTCTCCCGCACGACGATTTCAAAGGCCTTCCGGTAAGAGGCTTTTCCGTCCATCAGCCCCAGCGACAGGATTTTCCGGACTCCCGCAGCCTTTGCCCGCGCCAGCACATCCTGCCGGTCGGGGTCGAAGGCGTCCATATCCAGGTGAGCATGAGAGTCGATCACTTCTTTGTCTCTTCCAGGTACTCGACATACCCTATCGCTTCCAGATGCTTGCGGACATCCTCGGAAATGAGTGCTTCTTCGCGCATGGGAGCTCCAACGCGCAAATGCTCCTGTTGTCGAACCCACTGATAGAGCCTCTGCCGGAGGTAGCCGCTGGTGACGGGATTCTCGTCGATCCGGTTAACCGTCTCGCCGGGATCCTTCTCCAAATCGTAGAGCTCGGAAGAGCCGTTACGACTGTCCCAGATGAATTTGAACCGGCTTCCTCTGGCCGCGTATCTCGGCTTGTTCCAGAGAGTGCGAGAAAAGGCAAGTTTTTCGGGAATCTCTTCGCCGTACAAAAGGGGAACCAGGCTTCGCCCCTGCATGGCTTCCTGCTCGGCTCGGTCGGATAGGCCGGCCAGATCGAGCACCGTCGGCGCCAGATCGGTAAGCTCCACCACATCGGAAACGCGGCGCGGCGCGAGTCCCGGCAGGCTCACCAGGAGCGGAACCCGGATGCTCTCCTCGTAAAGTTGAGTGTTGTGACCGATGTAGCGGTGCTCTAAAAGAGCTTCCCCATGATCGGCGAAAAGGATCACCGCCGTCTTTCGATCTAGGCCCAGAGCTTCGACGCGCTTCAGGATCTCTCCCACCAGAACGTCTACATAAGCCATGTTGCCGTCATAAAGTCCCCGGACCCGCTCCAGCACATCGGCGGGGACTCCGTCACCAGCGGCTGCAGCTCGATTGATAGCTTCCACCTCTTGCCAATCCTTGATCCCCTCGGGGAAAACCCTTGCCGGCGCGAAGAGGGTGTCGTAAGGCGGCGGCGGGTTGTAGGGAAAGTGGGGCTCTCGAAAGTGAATGTAAGCGAAGAACTGCTCGGTGTGATGGGCTTCCAACCAGCTCAGAAAGGAGCGCAGCACGGAATCACCGTGACCGGTATAGTCGGGGCTCTGCCAAACCGCGTAAAACTCATCATAGCCCTGGTCGAGTCCAAACGCGGTAGAGACCACCGCATTTCCAGAGAATCCGGCGGTACGGAATCCGGCTGGACTCAGCAGACCAGGCAGCGTCACCGCCGAGGAAGGAAGCCGGTCGGCGAACGAGACGCTTTGATGTCGATCCGGGTACTGGCCGGTCAACACCGAACCGATGGAAGCAATGGTGTAGACTGCCTGGCTTATTGCGTTATCGAACACGGCTCCGCGCTCGGCCAGTTTCTCGATCTCGGGCGTGGTGCGTTTCGTATACCCGTAAGCGCTCATGCGGCCGGCTGAAGCACCATCGAGCACAATCATCAATAGATTGAGCCTTTCGGGCACCGCCTTCGGTCCCCCCCGCGCTGTCCGGCCGGCGTTTCCGCTTGAAGCATAGAGAAGGGGTCGCAAGAAAAGATCGTGTTGCTCGGCGCCGAAAGAGATCTCGACTCGCCGCCCGGCGAAAGAGCCGAGATCCATTTCCAGGGTGATCACCTCGCCGGCCGGGGAAGAGGCAACTTTGAACGCGGTTTGTGCTTCGCCCCCTTCGGGACGCACCGCGACCCGGAGCCCGGCCCCGGCCGGCGTTAGAAAACGCTCCGGTTTGTCCGCTCCCGCCGATACAACCAGGCTTGCGCTCTGCGGCACCTCCATGAAGTAGGACAAAACGCCGCCTTCGGGGAGGTAAATACCCCGGCTACCGTCACGAGCCGACACCAGCGCAAATGGACCCGGCCTCCCGGCAACCGGCGCCGCATCAACGGGCAGCACATCGAACCGATAAATGGCGGCCGCCAAACGTCTTCGATCTACGCTTGTGTTATCGACGTCACCGGGAGCTTTCGCATAAGCAAATTTCATTCGGATCTCGTTCACGCCTTCGATGAGCGGGATCTCCAGAGGGTAACGGTTTCGGCCTTGCCTCAGCTCCACGGAAGGAAGGGAGCGGCCGTTGGCGGAAAGGTCGACGACCTGTACCGGAGCACCGGGAAACGAGAAAGGCTCGCACTCGATCCACGCCAGCCGCTCCCCCGCCGATTCGCTTTCGAAGAGGAAAGTTGTCTCATCTCCCATCGCCCAGCGAAAGGCCCTTCCGTCGTGAGCCGTCTCTCCAATGGACCAACCGACTCCCAGATGAGGGCGCGCCGCGGGAGAGCCGAGCTCCAAAAGGATGCCCTGCCACTCCTTTTGGGCCACCGGGAGAGGCGACAAGAACGCATCGGTCAAGCTCAAATCCGCGGGCGGCCTAGGCTTGTCACAGGCGGCGAGCGCCGCGGGCAGGGCGAGCCACGCCAGCCACCGCGGGAGGGATTTCACCTTATCGGACCTTGGTTCCAGGAGCTACATCTGTCTCAAAAGTGGCAAGGATGGGCTGGCCCCCTTCCGGGTTGGCCGCCAGAAGCATCCCCTGGCTCTCCACGCCACGCAACCGTGCCGGTTTGAGGTTGACCACAACGATGATCGACTTGCCGATGAGAGCTTCAGGGTTGTAGACCTCGGCGATGCCCGCAACGAGTTGCCGCTCGCCACCGCCCACATCTACCTTGAGTTTCAACAGCCGAGTGGTGTCCGGTACGCGCTCCGCCTCGAGGATCTTGGCCACCCGCAGATCGACCCGACCGAACTCATCAATGGAAATGATATCAGAGCCATTTTCGCTCATGGACGTCTCCTCATAACAATCCCCCGGCGTGAGCCGGGGGATTCTGACCTCACTTCTTGTGGAAAGCGGCCAGAGCCGCCTGTTGCACTTCCTTCAACGATACCTTTTTAGCGGAAGCGATACGGCGGCAGTCTTCGAACTCGGGCGCCGCATTCAGCACCTTGCCATCAGAGAGCCCAAGCTTCACCGAAACTTTGCCGAACCGGGTGCTCACCTTGACCCACTGCCTTGCCAGACATTCCCTCTGGACTTCGTGACAGCGAAGCCCCAGAGTGGTCGTTTCCGCAAAAACAATCTCCACCAGCTGCTGGCGTCGCAGCGGCTCGGTAATGACGGTGAGGTTCACCCCGGGGCGGTTCTTTTTCATCTGGACCGGTGTCAAAAAAACATCCAAGGCGCCGGCTTCGAGCAACCGATCCAAAACATAGCCGGCCAGCTCGGGGCTCATGTCATCCACCGTGGTCTCCAGAACCAGCACCGGCTCGGAAGCACCGCCCTGCCGCCTCCCCAGAACCAGTCGCAACAAATTGGGCATCCCTTCCTTGGGATCTTTACTGCCAATGCCATATCCCACCTTTTCGATGCTCATGGTCGGCCAGGGCCCGAAGCGACGGGCCAGGCCGGAGACCAGAAGGGCCCCGGTGGGAGTGGTACGCTCGAACTGGGAGCCGTCGGAGAAGATGGGAACACCCTTGAGCAAAAGGGTGGTGGCAGGGGCGGGCACCGGCATCAATCCGTGCTCGGTTCGAACTTGCCCGCCCCCCACGTTGACCGGTGAGGCCTCCACGTCGGAGACGCCCAAAAGCTCCAGTCCCACGATCGTACCGACGACATCGACCAGAGTATCCAAGGAGCCGAGCTCGTGGAGATGCACGGTCTCGACACGTTTTCCGTGCACCCGGGCTTCGGCGGCGAATACTCTGCGGATGAGCTCCAGCGACCGTGCCTTGACGGTTTCGGAAAGCCGGCTGCTTTCGATCAAGCGGGTAAACTCCGAAAAGTGGCGACATCCGCGATCGTCGGGAGTTTCTACCCGAAGCCGGGTACCGCGAATACCGGATCGCGAGGCACGGGACGCTTTCAACTTGAAGCCGCGGACCTTGAGCTTGCCGAGCTCGCGAGTCAGCGATTGGACCGACAGGCCGAGGTCCACCATGGCCCCCAGGGTCATATCACCGCTCGCTCCCCCTCCACAGTCGAAATAAAGCAGCCGTTTGTTCATGCTTTGGTCCTCTGCCGGATATCGGCTTGGGGGATTATAGCCAGTAACTCGCTCTCACAGAAGGCCCTTATCCTTGAAGCTCATGTAGCTTCCCGCACCCAAGATGATATGGTCGAGGATCTCGATGCCCATGATGCGGCCTGCTTCCCGGAGTCGGCGGGTCAGCTCCAGATCTTCGCGAGAGGGAGAAGGATCGCCCGACGGGTGATTGTGAAAGAGAATGAGGCCGGCGGCTTGAAGGGTCACCGCCTCCCGATAGACCTCGCGGGGATGAACCAGACTTCCGTTAAGGCTGCCTTTGGAGATGACCTCGAGCTTCTTGAGCCGATTTCGGGTGTCGAGAATCAGCATCCCGAACTCTTCCACCGGCTTGACGCTGAAACGGGGGAGCAGATACCGTCCCGCTTCCTCCGGGGTCCGGAAAGCCGGCCGGGGGCTGTCCGGCTCGGCGACCTGACGCCGGCCGAGCTCGAGCGCCGCTATGAGCCGAGCGACTCGAGCGCTTTTGAGCCCCGGGATGCGGGCCAGCGCACCGGGCGAAAGGCGGGCCAGCCCCTTTAAGCCTCCGCTGGTAGCGAGGATATGGTTGGCGAGATCGAGTGCCGAAGCAGTTCGCGTGCCGGTGCCTAGCACCACCGCCAGAAGCTCATTGACGCCAAGCACCTCCGCTCCTTGCAGGAGAAGTTTTTCTCGAGGCCTATCTTCCGTATGCATTGAAATAGAGAGACGAAAAAAACGAGCTTTTTTCTCCCTAGGCCTTGTGATAACAAGACGTCTCGAAACCACAAGTACGAGGAGTTACCGATGGCGCAAAGCGACAACACCGTTAACGGCGCAGGCCGAGCCTACCGTAAATGCCACATCCACCTCGAACGAATGCTCGAGAACTTGACCGACGAGCACATGCAAGCCCTGCTTCAGGGAACCAAAGAGAGCATCAGCAGGGTCTTCCAGCACATGATCAACGCCGAGTGCTATTGGCTGGAGCAGGTAAAGGAGCCTCACCCGGGCATGGTGAAAAGGCCCGACCCGGCCGCCGTCCGGTCGGTACTGGGTGAGCTCGAAAAAGCCTATTTGGATATGCTGAGACGGCGTGGTGGAGAAACGCAGCCCAACCCAACGCCGCTTTGGATCACCTTACGGGTCACGCAGCATGGAATCTACCATTCCGCACAAATCGCGCTCATTCGGAGACTGCTGGGAGTCCCTGCGGTTCCGCTTGGGGAAACGGCGCCTCAAACCTGGGAAGAAGCGGTGGACGAGGTGGCGGCTCTGGCGCTTGGTTGACGGCCTTATCCAACTCCGCCTGGACCGAGCTACCCTCTGTCAGTTTGCCGGGGCGAAGCCATGGCGTGTGCTACGATCCGCTACTCGGCCATAGATCGAAACCAGCCTGCCCAAAACGTCGGTCAAAAGCGAAGGCGCGTTTGATGCGACCGCCTCGCATCAGGACGAAAGAGATGCAGTCGGTGAAGCTGACCTCCTGATCGGCAAACTTCTCAAAGAGGCCGAGCGCCTCTAGCTCGTCCTCGAAGGACGGCCGCAGAATACTCAACGTTTCCGACATCATAACAGCCCTTGCTCGTTCAACGGCGAAACGGTAAGTACTCCGACGAGCCAGAAGGGTAAAGGTCTCGTCTAGAACGAAATTACTTGTGAAGCAGCGCCAATTTCGCTTGCTCAATTCCTTCCAGGCTTTGAGTGCCCTCCGATGATGCTGATCACGCGCCACGTAACGTGCGACAAACGCACCGGTATCGATGAAGACCATCACTCGTAGAGGTACCGGTCGTGACGCTCCGCAATATCCTCAGGAGCTTCGCCATCAAACACATCTTGGTCCGCGAACAAAGGATCGTCTTTCCTCAGGCTTCCTTCCTTGGTCTCGAGAGCAACAGTCAGGGACTCACGGAGCAATTCGCCCAGGGAAATTCCCTTTTCGCGAGCCCGACGAGTTGCCTTCTCTTTGAGCTCAGGCGGAAGCATGATGGTTGTTCTCTGCAGGGTTTGGCTCCTTCTGTATGCATAATAACACCAACATAAGATGATATCCATGGGTAAGATCGAGGAGCTGGTTGCCGAGCTTTCACCCAAGCCCGATGCTCCGGCATAATCTTGTACAGAGGTCGTTTTTCTAATTTTTAAAATAATTTCTTGTTTGTCTGTTAGCGAAAATCTTCTACGCCTGATGGCTATCTCAGTCGCTGGCCTTCATGAGCTGGTGGGTCCGTGGGTTCGTGGGTTTTGATGGCACGGGCGGGATCTCACTTACTTCAGGCATCGAAGTGACGTGGAGTCATGCTTTTACAGGATCGCGCCTGCAATTATTTACTTCGAGCAAGAGGGCGCATCATCTGTCAATAAGCGGGCGCGATCGAGGGTGGGAGGCAAGTGGTTTGTCTTGTGGTCCGTAAGGGAGTTGGGATTGTAGGTCGGGCTCTCCTCCCTTACAAAGTCGCCACTCCCGCCGCTATCTTCCGACCGCTGGGGGTCTGAAGCCGGCGCATCGCTGGAAGCGAGCTCTTCATCTTGGCCGTTGTCTTTTTCGATTTCCGGCGCCACCTTCTTTTCCTCTTGTGCGGTCTCGAAAGCCACCGCGGGCGAAGCGGCTGGTTCCTGGTTGCCCTTCTCTTGCCTGCTCCCAGACTCCGAGAAAGTCATCAGTCAAGGTGAAGACCAAAGTCTTCTTTTTCACCGGTGGTAGCTTCTGTCGAACTTCGTCTTCGAGTTGACGGTTGCTCAATTTCCGGCATTTGTCGAGCCACTCTTCTTCGGTTTCTTTCGTGGCCACCTTAACCGCCTCCCGAGCTTTGGTCCAGGGGATGTTGCCTGCTTTGAACTCCTCCTTCATAAGGGGAAGCTCGTCCATGCGATGGGCCATGAACAGCAGGCTGCGCGTCTTTCGATCCTGGAATCCCAGTCTCTCGCGCGCATAATCTTCAGTTGAAGCATGCCCGTACTCACGGTAGAGCTGGCGCCGGCCGACTTCCTGCAAATAAAAGCACAAGACGTCTAGCGGGTGAGGTCTTCGACCGCGGAAAGGTATCCGGTCCTTTGTCCTTGCTGGCGACAAGCTCAGACAGGGTCAAACGAGTGAGCCGCAGAGGCGAGTGAGGGGACCCTTATTAACTCAACGCTGGCGAGAAGCCGGGCCCAATAGCTCGGCGATGGGCGGAACGACATTCAGAGAATCTGCCCGAAGAAAAAAGGTCACGAAATTATTTTTTCTGAACGTCATCATGAACCATTTATAATACAAGTGTTATAACTTGGCCGAAAAATAGGTGACGGTTTGCAGAGACCTCTATTGTAGTCGGCATAGCCAACTCCGCCCGGACCGAGTGCTTACCCTTCGCAGCCAAGGGCGAAGGCAAGGGCGGCGCAGACCTCGTTCATCCGCTCGGTGCCCAGATTGACCAGACGTCGACCCAGCCCACTCTTCGCAACCGTAACCAAGTTGTGAAGATTGACGGCGCATGGCTTTTTCATTCCGTCCTCGATGTCGAGTACGACCTCGGAAGGAATCCCACGAACCGCGGATGTAATGGGCGCGACCGTTACGTTCGACAAATAGTGGATGGCCGACCCGCGGGTAAGGATCAAGACAGGACGGGACTTATCAGGCGACGGGAACCGGTAGAGCCGAACCTCGCCGCGCTCTAGTCTTCCGGCCATGCGGCCACCCCTTCCCAAACGGCGAGCTCACCCGAGTCGGGATATTTTTCAAATCCCTCTCGGTCGCGTCGTTCCAGATCTTGATAATGGAGCTTTTTCAGGTAGTCTCGCAGGGCTTCCCGCATGAGCGCCGAGCGATTGACTTTAATGCGCCGGGCAACACGGTCTGCGGAGCGCAGCAAATCATCGTCGATGACAACCTGTATGGTTTGCATACTGTTGAGTATATTCCACAGCATGTTCCACAGTCAAACATGAGCGCCGGCGACTGTTCTAATGAATGCGGATGTTGCCCGAAGAGGTGGAAACATCGAGCAAAGGCCCGCCGCCCCGGACCGAGCCTCGCAGCTCTCGCTTGCTCAGTTTGCCCACCAGGGTAATCGGATGATCGGACTCGATGCTGCCGGAGCTGGTACGGGCTTTGAGCTCGAATCCCACGTCCTGAGGAAGCTGTAGCGTCACGCCGCCCGAGGAAGTCTGCAGGTGCCACTCGCCGGTAGGCTCGCCCGCGGCGCGGATACTCCCACTGCCGGTATCCACCTTGAGAGCGCCTCGAACTCCGCTCACCCGGACACTCCCCGAGCCGGTCTCGATCTCTACATCGCCGGGGGCGGTTTGCTCGATTTCGACACTTCCGCTGCCGGACGAAGACTGGATGGGTCCCGCCACCCCGCCGGCGCGAATCGTGCCGCTCCCGGTGTTGACTTCGAGAGCGCCTTTCACCGAGTCGATCCGGATGCTCCCCGAGCCGGCGGAAGCTTCCACATCACCGCCGATGTTTCCGAGGCTCAAGCTGCCCGAGCCGCTACCGGCCTCGACGGGCCCACGAATGTCACCGATCTCTTGACTACCCGATCCGGTTTTGGAAACAAGGGACGTCTCGACCGGCACGACGAGCTCGTAGCTGATGCTCACGTTCCGACGCAAATCGTAGTCGGTGATCTCTCCGACTC
>SDBS01002481.1_pt1 | contig 18368 bp, 14 predicted proteins | sample 2277091 | NCBI WGS metagenome assembly SDBS01 (sample SAMN10404972, study PRJNA504765) | marine sediment metagenome | isolation source: marine sediment core GS10_PC15, 163 cmbsf | place: Arctic Ocean: Southern Knipovich Ridge | collected 2010 | reverse complement strand
ATAAGCATAAAAAACCAGATTAAATGTCAATAACTTTACACGATATGGAAATGCTGTGCACTTAAAAGATAAAGTTGTCCTTATAACAGGCGGGGCGGTAAGAGTTGGCCGGGCGATTACAGTTGAGCTTATCACTGCCGGGGCAAATGTGTTTTGTCATTATTTTAGCAGTGAGAGGGAAGCCCGGGAATTAAAAAAGGAATATCCCTCTGTAAACCTGTTAAAGGGAAATCTTAAGCAAATAAGTACGGTCGCTCCTCTGATTCATGAAATAGTGGAGGTGGCTGGTACAATCGATGTGTTGATTAACAATGCCGCGATATTTATGAAAACACCTTTCGGAACTGTGACCGAGGAAAATTGGGATAATCTGTTCGCCTTAAATCTGAAACCTAATTTTTTCCTTTCTCAGGAAGCAAGTAAAATTATGATGGAGAAACAAGCAGGTAAAATAGTAAATATTGCCGATACCAGTGGTCTACGACCCTGGCCTTCCTATATCCCTTATTCCCTGACAAAAAGTGGTATGATAAGTCTTACAAAAGGTTTGGCGATAGCCCTTGCTCCCTATGTCCAGGTGAATTGCATTAATCCGGGGCCCGTCCTGATGCCTGACAAATATAGCAATGTGCAAATTGCCCAGACGATTGAAAAAACATTATTAAAAAGGGCCGGGCAGGCAGAAGATGTGGCCTCCGCAGTAAGATTTTTATTGGAAGACGGAGATTATATTACCGGATTGATACTTTCTGTTGATGGTGGCAGAAGCATTAAATAAATTACCAAATTCGAATCAATTCGGACAAATGATGAAAAATTCTTCCCACCTGATTTATACGATACCTGATCACTTGTCTATCTATGTTTTGACCAAAAAACACCCCGGAATGCAAAAGGACCTTAGGATCATTATACTATTGGTGGTTATTGTTTTATTGACTCAAATTTTGACAGGCTGTCAGACTGGTAAACAAACTGAAATTTCAGATTATAAAATTCAGATGAGAAATCTGGAAAGCGTTCTTCAAACCGGAAACTGGCTAAAATTTTATACAGATCGAAGGACAGAACCATATACCGGTACGCTGAATCCCGGAAGGATGACCTCAAAAGGAAGGGACTACCACATTCTAAAATTCGAGTATCATGATCAGAATCTTCCTTTTTCCCTGGAGGACGGTGATACAATGAGTCTTATTTTGGATGGAAGAGCTCTTTACTTAATCTGTTATAATATCAGCAAGCAAAAAGACAGACTAAGTGCCTACTATGAAATCGATAAATGGGATATGGTTGATATCGGTAATGCTTCCAGTGTAAAAGTAATTATCGAAGCACAAGAAGGAGATTTAAGAGCTTCATTCTCAAATGAAAATATCTACAATTATCGTTATTTTGGGGCAAAATATATCCTGAAAACGAATGATATACCTCCCATACGAGAACCTGTTTATGAACAACCTTTGGCTTTTCTTAGCGGTGGTACTGGTACAGGAAATGAATTTTGGCTTGGTTATTATACAAATTTCTTACATATAAAAACTGGAATGGGAGATTATCTGGCCGCAGGAATGGGATTTTCAACATTTAATTTCAGCCGGTATAATCGTTTTACGGGTCAGGGTTACTTATGGGATGGAAACTTCTTAGAGAATAGTTACTATATAAATGCGATGTACGGCCTGACTCACCTGAGTCCTTTAGGAAACTGGTCAATCGAAATTGGAATTACCTACCAATATTATTTTTACGATGAAAACTGGGATTCGGAAAACTCAGGTACGGACCAGTTTCCAACTTATTATCGAGTTACAGATGGTAAACCTTACAAGGGATCTGCCATTGGTGCATTTATTCAATTGGGCGGATTATGGATCCAGTTCAATACCAAAAGAAACTGGGCGGTTGGAATTGCTATTCCAATACCGTGGTGGTAGGTTATTTTTAAAAACTCACCCCCTTTTATTCTCCCTCTCTTTTAAAGAGAGGGGGCTCTGATTGAATTAATTTGGTTCAAAACAAAATCTTTGTAAATAGAAATTTATAAATACAGGGCAATTTGATAAATATTTGTGAGTATCATTTTTGATTTTCGTGTAAACTTTTACTAAAATTTCGAACTTTTATTCTATTATGATACTGGAAAGATTGAAAAAGGAAAAACATTATGGCCAAGCGATTTGAACTTCCCCCTTCATTAGAAAAATTAGGCGATCTGGCGACAAATTTGTGGTTTAGCTGGAACCCGGATGTCCGTGATTTATACCGGGAAATCGATATTGATATGTGGAGAAATTCCGGAAGAAATCCGGTTAAATTTTTAGAGATGATTGATCCGGTAAAGATAGATACTTATTCAAAAGACTCCTCTTTTTTGGAAAAATTAAATATTGCCTGGGACAGATTTAACCAATATATCGAAAATAAAACAACCACTTTTACCCGAAATTATCCAAAAATGCTCGATCATTCGATCGCCTATTTTTCAGCAGAATATGGTATTCATGAATCACTGCCAAATTATGCCGGGGGGTTGGGTGTGCTGGCCGGCGATCATACCAAATCTGCCAGTGATCTGGGTCTTCCATTTATAGCTGTCGGACTGATGTACAAGCATGCATATTTTCAGCAGGAAATTGATGCTGAAGGTAATCAGGTAGAAATTTATAATGAGCTGAATTTCGAACAGTTACCGATACACCTGGTTACTGATGATAAAGGTGAGCCTCTTGTTATAAGCATCCCCCTTCTTGATCATGAAGTTTTTCTGAAAATTTGGGAAGTAAAAATTGGTCGTGTTTCCGTCTTTTTACTGGACTCAACTGTTGATCAGAACAGTGAAGAGGACAAGAATATTATTCATAGTCTTTATGGTGGTACCCGAGATACACGGATTCAGCAGGAAATCATTCTTGGTATCGGTGGCATGCGTGCTATTCGTAAAATGGGATTTCAACCGAGTGTTTTTCATATGAATGAAGGACATTCCGCTTTTCTCGGTCTTGAGCGCATATCGGAACTGATGAACAAGGGTATGGATTTTAAAACGGCCCTGGAGTTTGTCCGATCGACCACCGTTTTTACCACCCACACACCCATACCGGCCGGCAATGAGGCCTTCGAATTTGATATGATGGAAAAATATTTTAAGAGACTGTGGCCAAGACTTGAAATTTCCCATGAAAAGTTTTTTGATCTGGGAAGAAATACTAATATTCATCAACATGAAAATTTCTCACTCACTGTTTTGTCCTTAAATCTCTCAAATCAAGCCAATGGAGTTAGTCAATTGCATGGAGAAGTCTCCCGTGATATGTGGCAAAAAGTATATCCGGGTGTACCTGCTTCTGAAATACCAATTGGGCATGTGACAAATGGTATTCATACTTTTTCCTGGCTCCATCGAGAAATGATTGGGTTACTCGATAATCAATTCGGGCCTGAATGGCATGAAGAAATACGCAATGAGCATTTTTGGGATAAGATTTATGATGTTCCGAATGATGCTTTTTGGGAAGTCATGCAACGCATGAAAACCAGTATGATAGAGCATATTCGTAGGATATATCAACATCGTATTGATCGTTATGGGCCGGATTATGCAGGTTATCCTTCAGCTGAAGATATTTTAAAACCGGATATTCTGACTATCGGTTTTGCCAGAAGATTTGCCCCCTATAAACGCTCATTGCTGTTTTTTAGCGATCTTGAGCGACTTAAAAATATTATGAGTAATACAGAGAAACCAATCCAGATATTATTTGCCGGGAAAGCGCACCCGGCAAATGAGGCAGGCAAAGATCTTATTCGTCGAATTAATGAGTTGTCCAAAGAGGATGCTTTTAGGGGGAAAGTTGTTTTTGTTGAGGGTTATAATATGAATAATGCCCGGGCATTGGTGTCAGGTGTGGATGTCTGGCTCAACACACCAAGACGTCCTCTGGAAGCCAGTGGAACCTCCGGACAGAAAGTGCCGATTAATGGTGGAATCAATTTCAGCATTCTTGACGGATGGTGGCTGGAAGGTTACAATACGCAGAATGGCTGGTCTATTGGTCAATCACGCCAATATGATGATAATGAATTACAAGATAGGGAGGATGCTTCGTCCTTATATAATACCCTGGAAAATGAAATGATCCCACTCTATTATGATACAGATAAGAATGGAATCCCCAATGCCTGGATTGAAAAAGCTAAACACTCCTTTCATTCCACGATTACGCAATACAGCGCGCATAGAATGGTGTGGGATTATCTCAAGAACTATTATTTGCCGGCAATGAAAAGAGCAGAAAAATATTCACAAGAAGAATATCGGGAATTGCATCGCTTTACCACCTGGAAAAATCGAATTGAACGTTTGTGGGATAAAGTTGAACTCAGTATTAAAAACGGACAGGGAATGGATGAAGACCGGCGTATACTCTCTGCCGGAGAAGAACGGGAAATATCACTAATTGTAGAAACCGCTGGTTTGAATCAAAAGGATTTGCAGGTTGAAATTATTTTGGAACGGCAGGATGCCTATCGGGAACATCAGGCAATGAAAATCATTCCGATGGGATTAGTGGCAAAGAATGATGATACTCAACTGGAATACCGCGCCCATGTGGTCGCTGAAAGTGATGGGTCTTATCGGTTTAATTGTCGTGTTTTACCAACCCATCCCGATTTATTCAATCCCCATGAGGTTCGACTGGTCAAATGGTTGGATTAACCTTGGTCAATAACCCACCCCTTAATCCCCTCCCTTATGCATAAGGGAGGGGAAATGGGGAGGGTTATCTTTGCATCTTTGCAGTTGTTAGTATAGCTTGAGCAAGCAACTGCAAAGATCCTTATCCTAACGGGATCCCGTTTCGGGACAGGATGACATTTAAAATTGAGTAATCTTGGCGGTTAATCCGGTTTATAAATAGCCTTTAAGTCTTCAATGAGTTCAGGTTGCGTGAAATACCACTCTAAATCTGTATAATAATGATAGGATCTTTGGTTTTTTGGATTGAGCGAAATAATAAACGAAGGATTGTCACTTTGCAGGTGAAATTTAACCGGATCAAAACCAGGAAATTTTAACATAATTTCTACAGTATTTTTTCCACCTTCCATAGAAAATTCAAAAGAAATATTTTCTTCATCGGTAGTATAAATAAACGAGATAAAATTATTAGCGTACGGCAGGATAGAGGAGATATATTGTAATTCGCCGGGGATTTTTGGATTAAAGATAATACTTTGATCTAACACATTAGGCTGATAACCGATAAAATCCTGATAAAAATTTCTGGTAAATTCAGCCAGGCTCCATGCTTGAGAAATTGTCCCGGATATGGAAGGTTCATCCTGTCCTTCTCGGGGAAGAGCATCACGTAGCTCAGCATAGTTTCCGATAGCATCATCCTGTAGAATTTGAATTGCTTCATCATAAAAAAGATTGAAAGCTAATTCCTGACGGTTAAACATGAGCAGACTACTTATAACCGGTCCGGCAAGCCAGGTCCAGACAGTACCATTATGATACGCCTCATCCTTAACATAAAAAGGTGGATAAAGATGCCAGGGATGAAAGTCTTCATCTTCCTGCCACAAAGAGGCCACGCCATACCGATAAGTTAATTTATGAACAACAGTACTGGTAATTCTGGCACAAATGTCTTCCGGAAACAGTGGCTCAAGCCCGGGTAACCGGGGAACGTATACGGCGAAAATTTGATTTGGTCTGATTTTTCTATCAGGGATTCCATCTTCGTTTAGATGATCATAAGCATGGTATTTAACACGGCTCCAATATTTTTTGACAAAATTTTCTTTTAGGGAGTGGGAGATAGCCAGCCAGTGTTCTTTTAATTGATCCTCCTGATTCAAACCGGCAAATATGGAACCGATTTGAAGGGCAGTATACCACAAAGTTTGTATCTCGATAGCCCGGTTTCCTCTTGGGGACCAGGCCCCCTCTGGTCCTTTGGCATCCATCCAGGTATCGGTGTCGTTGTGAAGCAAAAAGAAATTTTCATCAATCCGGTGTCGAATCGCACCCTTAATGGCTCTTTTAATCACCGGATAAATATGTTGAACAAAGGTAGTATCTCCGCTATATAAGAGATACTCATATACCTCTCGTACAAACCACCATGTACCGTCTGCCGTGTTATAAATTATTTCTTTATTGGTGACACGATTAGGTATCCGACCATCCCAGGTATCATTTTCACTTTGTAACTGGAAACGACTGAAAGTTTCAAGTATTTCCCTGGCCTCATTAAATTTGCCGGTGACCAATAAGGCTCCTGCAAATGAAATAAAACTATCCCGGCCCCAATAATTATTAAACCAGGGGAGCCCTGCCCAGATACCTTTTCCTCGTTGCTGTGTAATAAGGGCATCGAGAGAGAGCTGAGCCCAGGCAACGGCTTCGGTTATTTCCGGTATATTTGTGTGGGTATTGTTTAATTCTAAAAAAGAGGCAATGCGATTTATTCTCTCATCTTTTTTATCTTCAAAGTTTTTAGAGAGGAGATCAAGCATTTGATTCAAACGGTTTTTGCTAGTTTCAAGGGCACCTAATACGACTACCTTGTTTTTTCCATCAGGTATATATAGAAAGCCCATCCAGTCAACATCTTGTTCTGTCTTGCTGCCACTTAACTCATGAGGAGAAAAGATAAGCCGTGACGATGAGGCTGTTAGTAGAATATTTTTTTCTGCAACCACTCGATGTAATAGGGGTTCAAAAGAAAACTTTTCTAAATCAGAAGGTAACTCAAATTCCCAAATGATGGCATTTATCGAATCGAGAAGCGTGAATGTTTCCTTAATCGGGATCATATAATTTCTAATTAAGGCGAAGGGATAGTAATTAAATTGGCGGAGAGAATCCCTGGGTATAGGGGTTGTATCTGCATAGATCCGGTAGTCCTTTAAATAGTGAAATTCGTTAACGGTCCATCCCTGATAACCAATATTATTCTCCCGGTGACTATTTCCAACATAAAAACCGGAAATTTTATTAGTAAAGGTAAATTGTTTATTCTCGTTTTCAACTAATCTGATAACCGGCAAAGATTCATAGGGATCACTTTTACAACAGATCATCCAAATCACAAACCATACAAAAGATATATATTTCATTGTTCTCACTGATAATTACCTTGAAAATAATAAATTCCAAATATCAAATGCCAACTCTCAAACAAATTACAATATCAAATTACCAAAATGCTTCTTATCAAAAATCTTACAAATTGGTCATTGATATTTGATAATTATTTGGGATTTGAGATTTGGAATTTGTGATTTTCTCCCATGCATCTTTGAGGTTAAAACAACCAAACTATTTGGAGTCGATTTGGCATCCCAGTTGCCATAGAATTGTATTTTGATATATTTCTCTGATTTGTTCAATGGGCAGTTTATTCTTAATTGCCACCTTCTCAAATATATTATCTGAAACGTCCCCGAAGGATTGCACTTCATGAAATGAGATCTGAAGTATCTGATTAAAGATCTCGCGGTCTTCTATAACAGGCCGGGCAGGAACCGGAATCTGGTTCCAGCGCTGAACTTTAATATAATATTTTCCCGCAGATATATAGTGACAGCTTAAAGCCGGGTCTCCTTCCGTAGAATCAAAATATGGATAGATATTTAAAAATTCTCTTTCCCGTATATTTTCATCCGGGAGTATGGTATAGTACAGAACAATCTGTCTGTAAACTTCATTGAGAGTCAATATTTGCGGGAGCTGAACCTGTGTCGTCACTGAAGACTCTGCTCCTGATGCCCCAACGATTTTATAGCAAATCTTTCCGGCAAAGGCATCATCAACAAGACTATCAATCCAACCAGAAGTAAGGAATATATCCGATCCATTTACAATAAATTGTACTTCACCAGGTAAATCAATATCAGGTTGGGCTCTTAAAGACTGAGTTAAAATGAATATAAGAAATATTAATATATAAATGTAAAATGCTCTATAAATTCTAATCATTTCATTTTAATCCTGATGATTCATCTCTCAACTCCACAACGCTTTTTTATCCACGAATTACACGAATTGGTCCACGAATTGCACGAATTTACTCGAAATTCTAAAAATATATTTTTTTTACTTATAAATGACTTTGTTGAAAAAGTCAATTTATGTCAGTCTGAGCGCCGCCCCACGCCTGTCCCGAAATACGGGATCTTCAACCGGTGGGCACGGCGCCAGGGCGCAAAGAAATAATTTTTTATAATATATTTTTTAATTCGTGAAATTCGTCAAAATTCGTGGATAAGTTTTTTAGTTTGCATCCAAAGGCCACGGTATAAATTAACCAGATTAATTACTTATTCAAGAAAAACATTTTTAATCCGAAAACATAACTACAAGAAAATAAATACCAGATGGCGTTTCTACTTAAATTTGGAATCCGATAAGATATAATTTATATTAAAAATCCTTAACCGGTAATGTTTATTAAATGTAATAAAAACATACTCAATCATGGAAACGAATACAAGCAAAAGTGAGGTTTTGTAAATCCTTCACGATCAGTATTAGGAAGAGATTAAGATATGTATAAACCAAAGTACATCACCAATCTGGATCAGATAACGGAAATCCCGGCCGGGGAACGTAAGAAACTGAGAGAAGTTACAGAAAAGTTTATGTTCCGGACCAATGAATATTATCAAAAACTCATTAATTGGGATGACCCTGATGATCCGATTCGGCGTATTGTGATCCCGAATCAGGCTGAACTGGCCACCTGGGGGCGGCTGGATGCCTCAGATGAGGAAGAATATGCAGTTATCCCGGGACTTGAACATAAGTATGAATTTACAGTGTTATTATTAGTGAATGATTTTTGTAGTGCTTATTGCCGGTTCTGTTTTCGTAAACGTATTTTTATGGATGTTAATGATGAGGTTGTCCGTGATGCAACAACCGGAATTAATTATATACGGGAGCATCCTAAGGTCAACAATGTTTTATTGACAGGCGGTGATCCTCTGATCATGTCTACAGATGAACTGGAAAATATTATCCGGCCCCTGCGTGAAATTGAGCATGTACAAATTATCCGCATTGGTACAAAAGTTCCTGCCTATAATCCTCACCGGATATTAAATGATCCATCACTCATCGATTTATTTCATAAATACAGCACGGATGAAAAGAAAATTTACATAATGGCTCATTTTAATCATCCCAGAGAATTAACCAGGGAAGCAATTGAAGGGATGAATCGGTTAAGAGAAACCGGTGCGGTTACAGTCAATCAAACCCCTTTAATTCGTGGTGTCAATGATAATCCCAATGTGTTAGCAGAATTGTTTAATAAACTGTCATATATTGGGATCCCTCCTTATTATCTATTTATTTGCAGGCCAACATTAGGTAACAAAACCTATGCTATTCCAATTGAAGAAGCGTTTGAAATTTTTGAACAAGCGCGTATGAAGTGCTCCGGTCTGGCCAAACGGTCGCGCCTGGTTATGTCACACAGTACCGGTAAAATCGAGATTGTTGGCCAAACAAAAAATAGAGTTTATTTCCGTTATCACCGGGCAGCCAACCCACAAGAAAAAGCTCGTTTTATGATATTTAAACGAAATCCAAACGCCTACTGGTATGATGATTATGACGAGATTATTCATGAGTATTCAATCGAGAATCCTTATCGTGTCAGCGGTCCGGAATAAATTAAACCTGACCCACTACATCTTTATCGGTCTGATTTTTGGCGCATTAGCCGGTTGGCTGGTCGGAACGCCGATTTTACCCTATGCGGAGTTTTTTGCCGAAGTTTTTTTACGTTTGCTACGTATGGCTATTATGCCACTGATTATAACTTCCATAATCTCAGGTGTGGTTAGCGTCGGGGATGCGGTTGGTCTTGGTCGGTTAGGGATAAAAACTTTTAGCTATTATATAGCCAGTTCGTTTTTTGCTATCATAACCGGATTGATCCTGGTAAACATCTTTCGCCCGGGAACAGGTGCTGAAATTGGTTTGGAGGAAATGCCGGAAAAAATAGTTGCCGCCGAACAGAGTATTTCCGATCTTATTTTACATATTATACCTGAGAATCCATTCCAGGCAATGGCATCAGGCGATGTATTACCTGTCATCTTTTTTTCAATCCTTTTTGGATATTTTATCACCCGGTTGTCAGATAGACCAAAGTTGCAACTTAGCACTTTTTTTCAGGCTGCGTTTGAGACGATGATGAAAGTGACGCGGTTTGTAGTATGGAGTGCACCCCTGGGAGTCTTCGGCATTATGGCACGTATTGTCGCTAAATCCGGATTTGGTGCATTTAAATCTCTGGGAGTTTATTTTGCTGTTGATCGCATTCTTGATATGTTTCGAACAACAGTCAATGTGTTAAGTGACAGTGTGGGAGCAGTTGTTGTAGCCCGCCTGGAAGGTGAAGAACTCAATGTCTGAAATATTAATTGACACAACATAGTTATTATATTAAATTGTTTTGATAAACCTGAATAAAATGGAGATGTACATGGCCATTAAGACATTAGATTTGAAAGACTTAGAAAAGCGAACCGATAATGTATATGAAGCTTGTCTTGTCATCGCTAAACGTGCCAGAGAAATAAATTCGGGAAGAATTGCTGAACGAAAAGAAAAAGAAATGCTGGAAGAATCAGGATATGATCAGGAACTGGATATATATGACCGTGAATTCATGGAAGGAATCGAGCATGAAAGAGAGATCAATCCAACGGTTATTGCTCAGGAGCAGTTATTGCGAGGCAAGATAAAATATCGGTACATTTCCGAAAACAATGTGAATAAAGATGAAGAGCCCTCAAAATGAGGGCTTTTTTTTTGCCTAACCCACCCCCTGAATCCCCCTCCCTTATGTATAAGGGAGGGAGACATGGGGGGAGGATTAGTTTTTTATGTCTTTGCAGTTGAATTTAATTTAAAAAGCCAATGTTTAAATTATTTGTAAACGGAAATATTCATACACTAAACGATAAAAAACCATATTGTACAGCGTTGCTCGTTTCTAAAGACCGGGTCGTTTTTTGTGGAGATGAAAAAGACATTAATCTACCGGAAGATTTAATACAAAGAATAAATCTAAATGGTCTTTATGTTTATCCGGCATTTACAGATTGCCACACCCATGTAGCCTCGGTGGCTTTAGGAAGGGAACGTATCCGGCTCGATCTTTGTGTCTCCCTGGCGGAAGCGCTTAAAAATATATCCGAACGTTCAACATATTTTGATGGTGAATCCTGGATACTGGGCGGGGGATGGAATGCAAATCTGTGGTCAGATGGATTTCCTCATAAAAAATATCTGGATCAAATTACCACCGACCATCCGATTGCCCTTTATAATAAAGACTGTCACACCCAGTGGTTAAATTCAAAGGCCCTGGAATTGTGCGGGTTTGATAAAATGGTAAACGATCCCGCAGGTGGTAAATTAGGGCGCGATTCAGATAATAATCTGACCGGGCTTGTTTATGAGAAAGCATGTGATATTGTCAATAGTTTTTCGGAAAAAGTCAGCTATGAACAACTGCAAGGTTGTATGGAAAAAATTTACCCGGAATTTTATGCCCTGGGACTAACATCTGTACATAGTTGTGAAAGTCTGGAAATCTGGTCTTTTTTCCAGAAGATGGCATTGCAGAGTGATCTTAAATTAAGAATTTGCATGCACCCGCCCGTTGAGGAGGCGGATAAATTTATTGATGGCGGATTTTGCTCGGGATTTGGAAATGAGTGGCTTCGCCTGGGAGGATTAAAATATTTCGTTGATGGATCACTTGGATCCCAAACGGCTGAAATGTTTGAAAAATATACAGGACTTGATCATGCCGGAATTGAAGTTTTAACTGAAGATGAACTTACAGATAAACTGCAATACACGACAGAGAAGGGCTTTAGTGCCACAATTCATGCTATTGGTGATAAGGCAAATTGTAAAACTCTCAATGCCTTACAGCGTGTGAAAAATATTTCAATAAAATCCGGATTTCGACACAGGATTGAACACGCTCAGAATTTAGTAAATGAAGACGTCCAACGATTTTCCGAACTGAAGGTGATTGCCTCAATGCAGCCTTTACATATTGCTGATGACATAAAAATTATCGAAAAATATATCAGTGATCGTGCTCATAATGCTTACCGGGTGGGCAGTTTGATTAACAACGGGGTCAAAGTCGTATTCGGATCGGACATGCCGATTGCCGATCCAGATCCTATAAAGGGAATCCTTGCAGCTCATAGCAGACGATATCTTCTGGATAAAAATGAGCCTCACTGGAATGAATCTGAATGTATACCGGTTCCAAGGGCCTTGCGCTGCTATACCAGCGAAGCGGCTTATGCTTCCTATGAGGAAAATCTGAAGGGAACACTTGAAGAAGGAAAATTGGCCGATTTTATTGGATTACCAATTGACCTTGAAAATGCGGATGAAGATGCCTTACAAGAGATTCAGGTTAATTTAACCGTTCTTGGGGGGGATATCGTGTTTAACAGGAAAAATTTGATTAGGTAACAGTTTCTCGATACTGGATACTGGATACTGGATACTGGATTTTGGATTGGGAATTTGGACCCTGGAACTCGGGATTAAGAACACCGGAGGTGTTCAATATTTTTTGCATTGAATTGAATCCCCCCCCCCCCAAAAAAAATCAACCCTGTAGGGGTTGAATATGTTGCATCGGGAGGGGATAATTATTGATCCTCAGAGGGTCGTCGGACAAGCGAGACGAAATGTTCACTAAAATTTTTACCTGTCCGGGCCTTTATATCATCGATCTGTTCTAATGTGTATTCTGCTAATAGCTTTCCCTCATTTAATATAATAATTTCCTGACACCAGTTTTCGACCAGTTCCAAAACATGGGATGATAGAAGGATCGTGTGACCATTTCTGGCCAGTGCAAGCAGGATGTTTTTTGCGTTATATTGTGAGATAGGATCAAAACCATTCAATGCTTCATCCAAAATCAGGTTTTTCGGTTCACCAACTAAGGCCGCTGCAAAAGATATTTTTTGCCGCATACCGTGTGAATATCGGTTGATCAGGTCATTAAATACATTATCGAGCCCGAAATCAGACTGGAGAGCCTTGATTTGTGAATCCGCATCAACCTGTCGTATATCGGCAATCATGTGCAGATACTCTCTGCCAGTCAAATAAGGATAAAGATCCGGATCCTCTGGCGCGTAACCCAAAAGCGATTTTATTATATGACGGTCCTTACTGGCTGAGAATTCATCAAAATGAATTTCGCCATCATATTTGGCAATCAAACCAACCAGGGCCCTTATAAAAGAGCTTTTACCGGCACCATTTGGTCCAACCAGACCATAAATTATCCCTTCCTTTAGTTGAATAGAAACGTTGTCAACAGCTACGACTTCCGGGTAACGTATGGTGAGATTTGAAACTTTGATCATAATAGCCTCATCTGGCGAATTGACGGTTACTTATGAAATGTAAATATATAATGATAAAGAGAGTGACAATTGGTCCGACCAAATAAAAATTAAAACTCATTACAATAGTAAAAATGATTAAAAAGTGATAAGCATATCCAGCTACTCGCGGATTATCATAAAAGATAACACGAATCAGAGTGATGATATAAAGGACAAATAGCGAAAATATAGTAATGATCCCAAGGATGTTTAGAATCTTAAACAGTGCTGTACCATGTATGAGAGTTAAGATTAAAACAACAAATAATATTAGAGCAATATAAAGAAATTCACTAAAAAATTTTGATAGACTATATTGATAAAATTTTATTGGTAGTACTTTTGTAAAAAACCGGGATTCCTTCATAACATATTTTTCATTGAATTGATTTGAATAATGTTCCCAGATTAGAAGTATTGTCAGGAGAGAAATAACAGTAGTAAAATACTCATGGTAAAAAATATCAACCAGAATCATAATGATCAGATATATGAATAAGCTTATTATTTTAAGCCGCATATAATTCTTATTCCGAATATGTGATAATATTTCTTTGATAAAAAGAGGCCGAAGTGTTTTAGGAACAGTAGAAGGAAATTGAAAATAGGTCAGTTTGGACATGTTTTGGGTGGACTTTTGAACAACGGGACGGTATCTGTTTAGTATTTGATCCCAGGATTGCCATCGTGCATTCCAAAACCTTAACAAAACAATCCATCCGCAAAAAATGACCAGAATGGTGTAATAAAAAAACAGATACGTTGTCCAGTATACAATGGCAAAAGAACCAAAATATAAAAAGAAAAATAAAAAATATTGGAAGAATATCCTGGAACGAGACAGATATTTGGATGCCAGTATAAGGACCAAGAGTGCGGAATGAAAGAGAGAAGAGCATGATAAAAATAGAATGTAAAGCAACATTAATGGTCCGGTTGAAAGCGTGAGCGCAGTAAAAACCGGCGTGGCAATCAAAATGATTACAATTTGATATTTAACAAAATATATCATCAAGGCAGTCAGCGCCTCAGATTTTTTAAGAGGATAGAGACTTAAATTTGTCAGTCCTTTTTGTCTGGGAAACAAGTTAAAATAAATAAAAGGCGTTGATAATATAACAATCAGCATGAGAAGATGAAGGACAATGGTACTTAAACCAGTTAGAGATGTGTCCTGCTGGTCGAGTATTTGATTAAAGTAGAAGACGAGTTTGTCGGTAAAAAAAGAATAGAAAATGACAAAGAGAATAATAATTTCTGCCCGAATCCTGAATTTTAAATGATCCCAATAATTAAATATCTGAAGAACATGGTATTTTAAAATTGCATTCATAGTAAGTGGATTGAGTTATATTATGATGAGGGTTTTTGTCTCATCCGGCCCATATAAGCAAGAAGGTTTTGATAACGGGAACTCAAGGGAGCTCCCCCGGGAATCCTGAAGTGAAGATTGTAGATTTTATCAAATTTGCCTTCCGAAATGTGCAGTCTCATCGGCGCCGCAGTTAATGCGCACAAATATGCACAAAGTCTGTCGTGATGTCCGTTAAGATCCAGGAGAAGATCAAATTCTTCACCCTGAATATTTGCTAAATATTTTTGATTTGGGACACCCAGCCAGTTGGTATCAATTTTTCGCAATGTTGAGAGATCGAGTGTAGATACTTTCGCCTTGCCAAACACACGCTGTATCTCCGGCAGATATCCCCTGGCGATTCCCTCTTCGGATTTATCTATCGGCAGGATTATCAATATTTTTTGTACCTTTTTTACTTCTTCAAAGAAATCGGTTAAATCGGTTTTTTGTTTTATAAAAAATAACCGCGCCTCAAGAAGTTTTTCTAAAAAGTAGTTTTTTACAAAATTTTGTGATTTTATATCCATGTTAACTACCTAAAAAGTAAAAAAGAAAAACTCATAGACAGTATAAACTAATTTTTTATTATACCTTATACCCTATACCCTATACTTTATGCCTTTTTACTTATAACTATCTCAGTGGTTAATTAATTTATCAGGTTACTCACTTTTTCCCATCCGTTTGGCGTTTTGGCCACAGATTATTCAATCTTTCATAAAGTATTTTTTCTCTTCCAAGTTGTGTTGGTCGATAATATACTTTATTTTTTAATTCTTCCGGTAAATACGTATCAAGAACAAAATGTTCCGGAAAATCATGGGGATATTTATAATTTTTACCGTATTTCATATTCTTCATTAATTCTGTTGGCGCATTTCTAATGTGCATAGGTACTTCCAGTGTAGGATTTTGATTTACATCTTCCCGGGCACGTTCCAATGCCAGATAGGCCGCATTGCTTTTTGGACAAGCAGCCAGATAGGTGCTGACTTGTGAAAGAACGATACGAGCCTCGGGTAAACCGATGGCATGAACAGCCTGAAGACCAGCATTCGCCAGAGAAAGCGCATAGGGTTCTGCATTCCCGACGTCCTCGGAGGCAAGGATTATCAACCGACGGGCAATAAAGACCGGATCTTCACCACTCTCAAGCATTCGGGCTAAATAATAGACAGCTGCATCCGGATCACTCCCTCTTATACTTTTTATAAAGGCACTTATTGTGTCATAATGAAAGTCGCCTTTTTTGTCATACAGTAAGGCGTTATGCCTGGCCGTTTCCTTAATTAAATCGGTGGAGATTTCAATGGCTTCTTCATCTTTCCCGAATTGAACTATACAGCTCTCTAATAAGTTTAAAGTACGTCTGGCATCCCCTCCGCCGTAATGTAACAATTCCTCAATATCTGATATCGTAATTACCATTTCAGATAGAATAGTATCTTCATGTAAAGCACGGAGAACAATTTTCTCCAGGTCCTCAATCTTTAAAGAATTCAATTTTATTACCTGACAGCGGGAAAGAAGTGGTGAAATGATCTCAAAAGAAGGATTCTCAGTCGTGGCACCAATCAATTTAATCGTGCCATCTTCGACGGCGTGAAGCAGCCCATCCTGCTGGGCTTTGTTATAACGATGAATTTCATCAATAAATAACAAATGGCTCTTTTGTCCCTGACGGGTTTCTGCATCGGCTCGATCTATAATCGCTCTCAGCTCTTTTTTACCGGATGTTACCGCAGACAGCATCGAGAATGGAAGTTCACTTTCAGCAGCAATAACTTTCGCCAGAGTGGTTTTACCAACACCGGGAGGACCCCAAAATATTAGGGATGGTGGATTACCACTTTCTATTTGACGGCGAAGAGGAGAACCCTTTTTAAAATATTCTTCATGGCCGACTATTTCGTTAAAAATTCCTGGACGGCATCTCTCGGCCAGGGGGATATACGAGTTATCAACCACATCACTTGTTGATATAAATAAATCTTTGGTATTCTGCATAGATTAAAAGATTTAGCTTAGGCCACTATTAAATATCGATATATTGAAAATTAAGCATCTTTTACTCGATGGCAATTTTCCATAAAGCAAAATAGGTTGTATTAACCGGTCCTGTTGATATTTGTAAACGGTTTTTCCCATGGCGGACAAGATTATTAATTCGAAATCGTTCAAATTTGGATTTACCGGTTTCTTCTAATGAATATCTGGGTGTATAATCTTTTTGAATCATCCGATTATTGATTGAAATGCGGATTTCACTAACGCTGTTGAATTCCATGGGATACTTCTCTTCTGTTCTATAACCCCACATTTTCAACCAGAGATTTTTAGAAAGATCGATTGTTGATGGAATGTTAAAAGTAAAAACAATAGCATCATTTTCCGGAGGATTCCTATAGGCGAAGGCATATCCTAAAACCCATACCTTTTCTCCTATCTCCTCCGGCTTTAATATCTCAGGAGCATTACTGGGATCAGCATGAAAGACCTGAGCTTCGTCAACATATCCAATCTGAATATTGCCTGTTGCATTTTTGGGAAACAGGCCAAGTGGACTGAATGTCAGAGAGTATATCGGTATGTATGAAAAAGTATATGTCGTTTGTTTTCCTTCATCAATCTCGATCGTCACTGGGTTTGGGGAGTGATAAGACTCAACAGGTTCAAATCGCAGTTTATATTTGCCTGGTGACAATCCTCCTTGCCAATGGCCTGTCGCTATTTCTTTGTCATTCAGATAAATTCTCCCTTCGACCGGGGTTGTTTTTAGTGTTATGTTAATTTCAGCCTTTTTTAAGATAAAATGGACTTTTTGGTCAATATTTAAACTTGATAATCTGATGGATTTATCTTTTGGTTCAATGATATATCCCTCTTTTTGTAAAGAAATGACATGTGTTCCAAAGGAAAATTTATTAAAGATATGATCCGTATTAAAACCTGTGTATTTTCCATTGATAAGTATCTTTGTGCCGGGGAGGTTAGAGGTAACCTCTATTAGTCCATGATCATCATCACTATTTCTCTGACGGGTAACTAAACGTTCGGTAAATGTAAAAGACAAATTGACTGAATCTCCCTTACTCAGGGTTACGTCAGCAAATGGTGGTAAAGTAGTATAATTATCTTTTTTCAAAGCTATCCGGTAGTTTCCAGGTTTGAGAATCATTCTTGAATTGTCTTTTGCCAGACCATGATAATTATTTTCTACAAATACCTTTGCATCAGGGTAGGCGGAGCTAAGTTGGATAACGGCAATATCTTCAGTCTCAGTCGGTGTGAGCGTGATATATATTCTTGCTGTGTCTATCTGATTTATTTGTACAGTATGAAAAGGTGGTGATGAATCATACCCCGCTTTTCTGTATGAAATACGATATGTCCCTTCTAAAAGTCTGATTGGCTTGTCAAGAGAAAGTCCCAATTTTAGTTTATGGTCGATGTATAATTGGCCAAGAGCTTCATTTGATTCAACCTGTAAATATCCCCGATACGTGGGTTTGACCAGATTGGGTGATAGAAAATAACCGCCAAT
>SDBS01002480.1_pt1 | contig 18369 bp, 9 predicted proteins | sample 2277091 | NCBI WGS metagenome assembly SDBS01 (sample SAMN10404972, study PRJNA504765) | marine sediment metagenome | isolation source: marine sediment core GS10_PC15, 163 cmbsf | place: Arctic Ocean: Southern Knipovich Ridge | collected 2010 | reverse complement strand
CGCCCCGTCCTTGAACGTAGGGGGTGCCCCATCCTTGAGCGAAGCGGAAGGATGGGGGGCGGATTCAATTAAAAACATGCCCACGCAAGCGTGGAGCATGGCACCCGACCATCAACTCCCATAGTTGGCCAGCAGTTCGGCCAGATCGGACAGTCCCACGCATCCGTTGCCATCCAGGTCGGCATCGGGGTTGTAGCCTGCGTCACCTTCGCAGGTATCGTAGGCAGCCAGGAGGATGGCCAGGTCGGCCAGGTCAACGTCGCCGTCACCGTCCAGGTCACCCGAAATACCACACGGCTCGACACCTATCCGCGCAACCCACGTGGCCCAGCTACCGGTGGTGTACTCGTGAAACGCCCAGAAGGTGCGCTCGGCCGCCGGGTCCGGATTGATCGCGGAGTAGTCGCCCCAGCGCCCGCTCGTGCTGGGCGAGGTGCTCTCCTTTTCGGTCACGTCCGTCCGAAATTCGCCGAGCGGATCGCACCACAACCGGTATGCCGAGCCCATCGAGATGTATTCGCTCGGTGAGCTGCGGGCGAATGTCATCGCGGCATTGCCGGCGTCGTCGACGGTGATCGAGCAGAAGTACGTGCGGATATCTCCGCCCGGGTCAATCTCGCCGGTCTGCGCCAACTCGGGCTCCTCGCCAGAGAGCGGCCAACCGTTCATCGCCACCTCGTACCAGCGCGCGCGAATGCGGGTCGAATTGACATGATGCGTTCCCCAGAGCGATCCGTTGCGATACGCAGCGCTCCAAAAGCGCGTGTCAAAAGAGGTGGGCCGAACACTGGTGCCCGCCTGAGGCGGATTCTCAGGCCAGGAATACCCGGGCACCTCCAGCGTTATTGTCTCGATCGTTGGCGATCCGAGCCCGTCGCGCAGCGCGATCAACCGTACTTCGGTACTCCAGGCACCCTCGGCGTGCTCAATCATGTAGAGCAGTCCGGTATCGTCGGTGACCGGCGGGATGCCGGCCGACAGCGTCGAACTCGTCAGTTCCAGCGAGTTGGTCACCGCGGGCGGATCGCCTGCCAGCAACGAGGCCTTGTCGTAGATGAAGATGGAATACCGCGCCCCAATCCCGAACCCGTCGCCGGTGATGTACAGCGCGTCCTGATCGACCGCGATGTTGGGCGAATCGAAGAGGTCGCCCGCCAACGAAGTCGTGTCGAAGCGATACTTGTGCCATGTGCCGTCCGGGTTTGAATCGTCCGAGACGGCCACCAACGCATACGAACGATCGCCGGGCGCGTAGGCTTCCGCGGCCATCGCAAAGAAACGCCCGCTGGTCTCGTCGTAGAGTACTTCCGGGTCGAACACGAAACCCGTCGCGCCGACGCTGCCCCAGAACCCGAACGAATCCTCGATCGCTTCCTGGAACACAAACGTGCCATCCTTCTCAAACGCCGCGATCCCACCGTTGGTCATTACTACCACGTGCTCCGGCCCCACCGCGAGGTGCGGGTCCGGCGGCGTCCAGCCCGTGCTCAGAATTCCCGTGAAACCGAATCGACCATCCCGCTCGCGTCGAATTTCTCGCTGCCCTTGCCCAACGCTTTCCGGATCGAACGTCGGCGGAATATGCGGAGTGGGACTGTCCGCCCGTGCGATCATCGGCGCCGCGGGCTTCATTCCCTTCGTAACGCCTTGTGACTTGCCGGCCAGTTCGAGCGCCCGGGGCGTCAACAGAGTTACGTGTACGCCCTTCTTGTCGTCCAGCCCGGCGTCGCCGTCCCAGACACAGATCAGCTCATCATTGGGGCCGAAAACCAGGCGGTTCGTGCTGACGGCCTCGCGCAGCTTCTGTGTCCCGTCCTTGCGTCCTTGTGCCGACTGACGCGAAACTCGCCGCCCAACCGCTTCCCGCTCGGCGCGAAGAGTTGCCCGAACACGCCGGACTTATCTCCGTCACTGCTGTTCCAGGCGATCGCAAAGCGTCCATCTTCGGCCACCGCGATGGCAGGCGCGTTCTGCGGACCTTTACGCGTCGTATTAACCACGAACGGCACATCCAGCGGCTCGCCGGCGGCGGTGAACCTCCGCGCGAGTACGCCGTAATCGTCCCCGTCGCTCTCGGCGTCCAGCCAACACACGATGTAGCCGTCACGCGTCGCTGCAACGACCGGCTCGATCTGGCTGTTCTTCAACGTGCCGCTGACCGGAATTTCCGATCCCAGTCGCGCCCCACCACGCGAGAAACGCTGCATGCGAATACCCGCCGGCCGATTCGCTTTGTCGAACACTGAGTAGACGATCGCGAAGCTTCCGTCCGACGCGAAGGCCGCGGCGGGGACACGGGTGCCGGTCTTGGCTTCCTCGCGGATGCCGAACTCAGCCCCCACCGGCTTACCGTCGGCACGAAACAGCCGTGCCCGAACTGTCGGCGGACTCTTCGCCGATGCGTAGGAGCTCCAAACTATCAACACTCGCCCACCCGGACCGGCTGTGATCACGGGATTCGTCTGATGGCCCTGCCATTTCTGATTGACCAGTATCTCCGACCCGCCGACGAGTCCGCGATCGAACCGCCGGGCCACAATCGCCCCGGCCTGCCCGTCCTGCCCATGCGACCGCCACACGATCCACGTGCTGCCGTCCTCGGCCCGGGCGATATCCGGTTCCATCTGGTGAGATTCTGCCCACAGATTGACGACGGTTTCGCTGCCGATCGCCACGCCGTTCGACGAGAACCGTTGCGCATAGACGCCATAGCGGCCGGTTTGCTGTCGCCGACTGGACCACACCGCCGTGATCGTGCCATCCGTCGCAACTTCGAGGGCGGCCTCGCTCTGAATGCTGTGCGAAAACGTATTGGCGCGAAATTCATATTGCCAGTGCTGCCGGGCACCTGCCGGAACCGTGTCCGCGGAGGTCATCTGCGCCATCGACACCAGAACCGCAAATCCGCACAGCGATCTGATCACACAATTCATCTGGACAATCCTCTGTCAGCTAGGTTGGATGCGTCAGGGAATTCCGCACACGCACGCCGGCGCGGCACCCGCTCCAATTCAGGGCCTCGGTCTCCCACCACTACACTATATTCCATCTGGCAAGGTCCTTTCAACGAAAAGCTGGGGCGCGGGGCCGGTAATGTTCGACTTCGTGTGAATTGAGAGTGGTCGAGCAGCCTGGGTGCTTGCAAACCGGCCGAGGCAATGCCCTGGGAGGGTGCAGCCGCGCGGCCACCACAGTCGTTTGGTGCGGCTCGTCCGAACTACCGCCTCAGCAGGCTGCCCAGGCGCAGGAGTGACATTTTCGGCAGCCTTCCTGCATGGATAGTGCGCCGCCGCACTCGGGGCATTTGAGCTTGTAGTGGGCGGCGAGGTCGTGGTGCTGGCGGCGTGGTTCGGCCGATGCCAACGCGACGCTCGCGGGAGCGGGCGAGAGCGTGGCGGCCGCGACGGCACCCGTATCGCTGAATTCGGCGACACCTGTATCGGTGAATTCGCCGGCGCTGGCTGCCGGGGCGTACTCGGCTCCGGTGGCGTGGTTTTCGCTCGCCGGCATTCGCGCGTACGCGTTATCGAGTCGTCCGGGGGATACGCGTGGCGGATCCAGTCTGTTCCGGTCGGGGTTCGCGAGTGTTTCGGCGACGGTTGAGATTCGCGTCTCGGCGGTGGCCGAAGTCCGCGTCTCGGTAGTCGGCGGAACGCGCGTCGAGCCGCCGTTGCCGGGTCGGCGTTCGGGCTCGCTTTGCAGTGTGCGATCCGAAGTCGAGCCGGTCGTGGCGTGCGGCGGGCTGGGGTTGTTCAGCTCCGCCAGGTCCATCTCGCCCAGCAGCAATGACCGCAGCCCGAAGCGTTCCTTCGCGCGCACATATTTCTTCAACGCCGTCGCCAAACCGTCGCCCAGCGACATGATTCGGCCGGTGCGCGTCGGGATCTGGAGCGAAGAGCCGATGCCCTCCAACTGCTTGATCACGTGCCGCAGGCTCCCGCCCGAACGCAGCCAGAGCGAGATCATGCGGCAGATCGCCTCGAGATCGCTGGTCGCCACGTCGCCGCCCTTGCCAAGCTGGGCGAAGACTTCCAGCTCGCGATCGATTCGCGGATCGACCGTGATCTTGACGTGCATGTTCCCGAACGGAGTCATCTGACGAATCCGCAACCCGCTGACGATCTCCGGCAAATCACGCGGCTCGATCCGCGGCATCGCCCACCCGGCCGACTGCTGCTCGGGCGACGCCGTCACGGAGACGTGACCCTGATCGTGGCCTTTGCCATTCCCGTTACCATTGCCGTTGCCAGGCTTGGTGGCGGGCACCGCGGTCTCGACCAGCGTTTCGACTTCGACCGTAGCCGCTTCGCTCACCTCTTTCGTCGCCGCTGCCGTCGTCGCCGCGCCCTGCTCCTGATCTTTGGTGAGCGCCATCGGTTGGAGTTCGCGGCAGCCGTCGCGATAGACCGTCACGCCCTTGCAACCCAGCTCGAAAGCCGAGCGGTAGATCTTCTCGACATCCTCGCGCGAGGCGTCGTGCGCGAAGTTGATCGTCTTGCTGATCGACGAATCGCAACTCTGCTGAAACGCCGCTTGCATCCGCATGTGCCAATCCGGAGTGATGTCATGCGCGCAGACGAAGACACGCTTCAATTCGTCGGGAACGCCCTCGATATTCCGCAGCGTGCCCTCGCGCGCCAGCCGATCGAGCAACGCGTTCGACAGAAAACCGTCCCGCTCGGCCACCCCGCGGAAGGTCTCGTTCACCTCGACCAGCGGCCGATCGCCCGGACGCTGACCGCGCAGCACGTTACGCACGAACGCCAGCGAGAACATCGGCTCGATCCCGCCCGAGCAGTTGGCGATGATGCTGATCGTACCGGTCGGCGCCACCGTGGTGGTGGTCGCGTTACGCATCATGCGCTTGCGTTTGGTCTCCCAGACGCTGCCCTGCCAGTTCGGGAAGCAGCCCCGCGTCTTGGCCAGGTGTTCGCTGTAGTTGTGCGATTCGTCGTTGACGAACTGCATGAAACGAGCACCCCACGAGACGCCCTGCTCGCTGTCGTAGGCCACGCCGAGCTTGTAGAGCGCGTCCGCGAAGCCCATGATCCCCAGACCGATCTTACGATTCGCCAGGCAGATCTCGCGAATCTCGCGTAACGGATAGTTGTTCGCGTCGATCACGTTGTCGAGAAAACGGGTCGCCAGGTGGATCGTGCAGCGCAACCTCTCCCAGTCGACCTCCGCCTCCGCCGTACACGGGGAATCCACGAAATTCCCCAGGTTGATACTGCCCAGGTTGCAGGCCTCGTAAGGCAGCAAGGGCTGCTCGCCGCAGGGGTTGGTCGCCTCGATGCGGCCCAATTGCGGCGTCGGGTTGTACTCGTTGATCCGATCGATGAAGACCACGCCCGGCTCGCCCGTCTTCCAGGCGTTGCCGACGATGATCTCCCAAATATCGCGTTTGGTGTAGACCCGGCCGCGCAACTCTTCGGGCAATGCTCCCGAAAGTCGCGGCGATTTGTAATACGCCGCCCTGTTCTCGCCCGAGAGCGGCTCGACGCAATCGATCTCGACCAGATCGCGGATGCCGTAGGACCAGATCTTGATATCCTTCGGCAGCACGCGGGACACGCCGTTGCGCGGGTTGCGCACCACGTGCGGCGAGTCCGGGTCGTCCAGGAAATCCTGCATCCAGGTATCGGTGACCTTCACCGAGATGTTGTAGTTGTTGAACTGCTCCAGATCCTGCTTGGCGTGCAGGAACTTGAGAATGTCGGGGTGATGGATGTACATCATCCCCATGTTCGCGCCCCGCCGAAACGCGCCCTGCTGGATCGCGTTGGTCGCCTCGCTGAACGCCCGCCAGAAGCTGATCGGGCCGCTGGTGGTTCCGCCGCTGGACTTGATGAAGTCGCCGGTGGGACGCAGCTCGTCGAAGGCGAAGCCCGTGCCGCCCCCGGCCTTCTGGATCAACGCGGTGTGCTTGATGCTGTCGAAGATCTCGGAGATCGAGTCGCGCACCGGCAACACGAAACAGGCCGAGAGCATCCCCATCTCCCGCCCGGCGTTCATCAGCGTGGGCGAGTTCGGCAGAAAATCCCCGCCCGCCATCAGCCGGTAGTACTCGCGCGACCAGCGGCGACGTTCGAGTTCGGACGCGCCGTACTCGCTCTCCACCTCGGCCACCGTGTCGGCCACCCGGCGGAAAAGCGCCTCGGGCTGCTCGATGCACTCGCCCGCTTCGTTCTTCTTCAAGTAACGCGCTTCGAGCACGCTGCGCCCATTGTCGGTCAGCTTCGGCTGACTGGGCTCATCCTCGATATCAAACGCGCGATCAATTCCGGAAACAGGCGAAGCCATCCCTGATATCACCTTTCACGGCGGAAGGATAAGACAAATCTATTAAACGAAACCCGCAGACGCACCCGGTAAGACCACCGCCGCGCCCGAAAGACCAACCCCCCAAATACGGCGTGAGCACTCGTGCCATATCTTGGGGGCAGTCTTTAATATAACCCGATATATTGTGTCCGTCAAACCAAAACCAGAATCCACGCTATTTTCGCGCAAGTGCCGAAACCACAGCAGCTTGCGCCAGCGACACCACCAACCCCCAATATCTAGTTGGTCAACTTCCGATAAGTCGAAATGGGGAACATTGATATTAACATAACATTAACACAGGCAAGGTGATATGGCTCCCGCAACGAGGCGCGATCACGAGCCGGCGTTGGTGGATCGCGTCATCGGTCGGAAATCGATCAGGTTCGGGCTTGATAACCAGACGCCGATGTCGACGCCGAAGGACTTGGCGCAAAGGGGCGACGGGTTGACCGGCGACCGACGCCGACCAACCCGCCATGACATTGAGACTCGTTGGAAAAGCCGGCCGAGTTGCTGAACTCGTACCGGAGGGGCTGCCTAGAACTCGCCCAGCCCGGAGTCGTCGGTCGTCGATGACGTGTTGTCGTGCGACGGCGTCGACGGCTGGCCGTGCGGCTTCTGGGTTCCATGAGTGAATTGGAAGTTCTTCTTCGTCGGCGTCGACTTCGTGGTAGTCTTCCGCACCTGAGTGGGCGGCGGGGTGGCGGTATCGCCCACGCTCCGCGCTCCCCTGACCACGGTCACCAGGTCGTTTACCGTGCTCTTGACCATCTGCGCCTGGGCGCTTAGCTCCTCGGACGCCGAGGCGGATTCTTCCGCACCCGCGGCGTTCTGCTGAGTGACCTTGTCCATCTGCGAGACGGCGGTGTTGACCTGCTCGACACCCAGCGCCTGCTGCTCGCTCGCCTGCGTGATCCCGTTGAGCAGATCGGCCACCTGAGTCACGTCACTGACGATCGCCTGAAGTGCCTTGGCGGCCGTGTCGGCGACGCCGGTACCTTCCTTGGCACGGTTGACCGAGCCCTCGATCAACGTGGTGGTGTCGCGGGCTGCCTGGGCACTGCGCTGAGCGAGGTTGCGCACCTCTTCGGCCACGACCGCGAAGCCCTTGCCGTGCTCGCCGGCGCGAGCGGCCTCGACCGCGGCGTTGAGAGCCAGCAGGTTGGTCTGGAAGGCGATCTCCTCGATAACCTTGATGATCTTGCTGATCTCGGACGAGGATTCGTTGATCGCCGTCATGGCATTGTTGAGCTGACCCATGGTGCGGTCGCCCTCGTCGGCGTTCTGGCGGGCCTGCGAGGCGAGCTCGTTGGCCTTCTGGGCATTGTCGGCGTTGGTGCGAGTCTGGGCCGCCATCTCTTCCAGCGCGCTGGAGGTTTCCTCGAGCGACGAGGCCTGCTCGCTGGCGCCTTCGGCCAGTTGCTGCGACGCCGACGAGACCTGCATCGACGCGTCGTTGACCTGGTCGGCACCTTCGGTCAGGCCGGCGATGATGCGGTTGATCGGCTTGGTGATCGAGCGCGTCAGCAGCACGCCAATCAGGATACCCAGTACAATCGCACTGGAGACCACGGCGATCAATGCCGTCGTCGCGCTGCGGCCCGACGCCTCCCCCTCCGCCTTGGCGACGGCCATTTCACCGGCCGCCGCTTCTTCGACGCGGGTGAGCAGACCATCAGCCTCCTCACCAGCGGCGTCGAGGCTTGCCATGGCCTCCTCGGCGCTGGCCGCCTGAGCGATGGCGGCGCGCTGAGCGGTCATGAGTTTGTCGGCTTTCTGCTGAAAATCGGTGTGGTCCTGGTCCAATTCCCCGATAGCGGCGCGGATCTCATCGTTATCCGTGGCGATGACCTGGCGGCCATCCACCTCCGCGCCGTCGAGGATCGCTGTCACGCACTGATCGAAGGCCTCGATCTTGTCCTTATACCTCTTTTCAATCGCATCCAGTTCCGTTACGTCGCTGGTCTGGATGTATTCCTCCAGGGCGATTCGCGTCTCGGCCAGAGCGACCTTGATCTCGTTGGCCATGTCCGCCAGCGGAACCTCTTCGCGCAGTATTGCCTGAGCCTCCTCACCGATGTTCGCGGCGGCGGCCCGTTTGGCGATCTCGCCCGAGATCATTTCTTCCACGGCCCCCGCGTCCTCCATAATCTCGTCAAACACCCCTTCCATGGCTTCCATCGCAACGCCGGCCTCAGCAACACGCTTGAGCAATTCCCTGCCGTCCTCCATCATGGCCGTGGCGGCGACCTGGAACTTGCCGTTGTGAACCTGATCCGCATTGCGCACCAGCTCGGCCAATTCGTCGTTGTCGGTCTTAATGACTACGGTACCATCGTCCAAGGTCTTGCCGTCAAGGATGGCGTCGGCGAAGGTGTCGAAGTCGGCGAGCGATTGCTCGTAAGCCGTGGCGATGCCCTCCAATTCACCTGCGCTGTCAGAGGCCAACGCCGATGACGCGCTCTTGAACTCCTCCATGGAATTGCGGGCCATCCACAGCGAGATCTTCATCTCGTTGGCCATGTCGACGATCGGTGCTTCTTCGTCGCCGACAACGTAGAGGGCGTGGCCCAGGGATAGCAGTCCGCGATAGCCGACACCGCCGGAGACGGCAACGAGGGCGGTAACCAGGAGGAAGCCCGAGATGATCTTTGCCGCCAGGGATCTGTTCTTGAACATGCCGTTACGGCCCCTTCTTGTTGGTGGTTCTTCGTACTCAAAACGTTTGCGAACTTGCCGGCGGCCCAGGCAACCTTGCTCGAACCCGTATCGGCGTTCCACACGTGCGAGTCAATCCGGCCGTCGTGACTGACGCTCGCAACCGAACGGCGGCGAAATGTGCTGCCACGCGATACTACCCGTTGACTCTACGTAGTATTTCGGCGGACAGCAGTCAGACATGCATGGGCCAAATGACCCAATCTCGGATTCGATAGCCGGGCGGCGGATGAGTGGCCCGGGGATCAGGCTTTGACGAGACCCTCGCGAATCGCCAGGCGCGCCAGTTCCACGCGATCGTGTATGTCCAGCTTTATCATGATCGCGTCGATGTGGTGGGCAACCGTCTTTGGGGCGATGAACAGGTAGCCGGCGATTTCCTTGCGTGACAGGCCCCGGCTAACGTAACAGAGAATCTCCAGCTCGCGCTGCGTCAATGTGCTGGTGCGCGAGCAGTTCTTTTGGCCCAGGCCGGCGCCCGCGGACCGGACTACCAGACGGGCGCGTACCTCGGCGGAGAAGTAGCTGCCGCCGGAAGCCACCGCGCGAACAGCGCTGGTGATGACTTCGACCGGTTCGTCCTTGGTGATATAGCCGGCTGCGCCGACTTCCAGTGCTTGTTCGACGTATCGGTCGTGAACATATGCGCTGAGGAAGACGATCGCCGTCTCGGGATTGGCTTTCCGGATTTGTCCGGCGGCCTCGAAACACAGCATGCCGGGCATGTCGATGTCCATCAACACGATGGTCGGCTGTAATTCCAGCGCCTTGCGGACGGCCACACCGGCGTTCGGCGCGGTGCCGACCACGCTGATGCCGACCTCGCGCGAGAGGCGGTCAGCGAGCATGTCGCGGACCAGCGTGTGGTCGTCAACTACTAACAGCGAAATCTGACGGCTCATCCTTCGCTCCCCGCGGCCTCGGGCGAGCCGCACATCTGCGCCGCGATCCGGCCGAGTGTGGCGAGCTGGAACGGTTTGTAAAGCAGAATCGTGTTCTCGTCCAATTGATCTTCGTCGACGAAGTCGGTAACGCCCGTGATCAGTATGCACGGTGTTCGGGTGCCGCTGCCGCGGATCTCGCGCAGGACCTCGAGTCCGCCTCGGCGCGGCATGTCGATATCGGTCACGATCAGCCCAACCTGGTCCTGATGCTCGCTGAACGCATCCAGCAAGGCCTGCCCGTCGGGAACATCGATGACGTTGTAAGCGAGGGCCGAGAGCGCGGTCTTGATTATGCGGCGGACCTGACTGTCGTCCTCGGCAATCAGAACGAGTTCGCCGCGGCCGCGTGGCGTCGGTCTGTTCAGTTCGGCCGGTTTGGCTGCATCCCCCGTCGCCCGTGCCGGGAGAATCACTGTGAAAGTCGAACCTTGTCCCGGTTCCGATTCCACATCAATCCGGCCGCCGTGATCCTGGACGATCCCGTGAACTATTGAGAGTCCCAGGCCGGTTCCCCTGCCAGCCGCCTTGGTTGTGAAGAAAGGCTCGAATAGGCGCTCGCAAACATCGCGTGTCATGCCCGTCCCGTTATCCGTGACCACCAGTCGAACTTCACCCGGTAGCTCCGCTGGAGAATCCGGAGTTCCGCCGCGGCTGACCGTCATACGAATCACACCGCCTTGCGGCATCGCATCCCGCGCGTTAATAGCCAGGTTCATGACTACTTGCTGAAGCTGCGCGTCATCGCCATAGACGGTCAACTTCTGATCTCGAGCGACATCCGCCACCAGGTCGATCCCGGCCGAAAGAACCCGGCGGAGCATGCGGACCGATCGCTCCACCACCTCACTCAGATCGACGAGTTCCTTCTGGGATTCGCTCTTGCGGCTGAACGTGAGCAACCCCCGGGTGACGCCGACCGCCTGCTGAGCGGCCTCGGTGATATTTTGGAGATAATCAGCGGCCTCACGCTGGTCCGAAACGAGTTCGCCGAGCAACTCCGCGTTGCCGAAAACCGCAGTGAGTATGTTGTTGAAATCATGGGCGACTCCCCCCGCCAACTGGCCGATGGCATCCATTTTCTGAGAATGGCGGAGCCGATCATTGAGCTGTTCCTTCTCCTTCTCCGCTTTCACGCGGTCGCTGATATTGAAAACATAGTGGACGTACAGGTCATCAGTCAAGGGGATCCAACGGTCCTCGTAATACTCCCCCCGGTATTCAACTTCCAGATACCTGGGGTTGTTCGTGTCCCACACGTCTGGGGCAAGGCAGAACGGGCACGGATCGTCGCGCTCTGCGCAGGTCGCGTAACAAGTCGTGCCAGGAACCGCGCCCAGCTCTCTTCCCGCCTTATTGGAATAAACGATTTCCCGGGTCCCTTTCTTGAGGATCAGAGCGATGCACGGGAGGTTCTCGAGCAGGATGCCGCGCATGGCGGCTTCGCGCTGGAGCTTTTCCTCGGCCCGTTTGAACTCCGTGACATCGACGATCACCTCGCTGATCTGCCGAATTCGGCCATCGTCGTCTCGCGCGGGTGACGCGATCACTTGGAAAACACGCGGCTTGCCGTCGACCGTGCGCGTGAGGCTCTCGCCGTAAACCGTCTCTCCGGTCCGTAGCGCCTTGATACCGACACACTCGTTTTCCGGGTCCCTCAACGCAAAGACGGCCGAGCAGCGCTTTCCCTGAATCTCGTCGAACGGTCCGAACCAGTCCTGAGCTCGTCGGTTGGCAAAGGTGACCTTGCAGTCCTCGTCGAGCAACAACAATCCGCAGTTCGCAATGCCGGTAACATCCTCTAGTCTCTGTTTTTCACGGTGCAGTTCGCTCGCGGCGATCGCGTATCGTCGTGCGCCGATCTTGATCCGCCGCATTGCAACGCCGAGTCCTCCGACGCCCAGGATCCAGAGTCCGCAGTACCCCAGCGTCACGGGAATCATGTGTCCCGCGGCAATTTGCCGGTAGGGTGCCAGAGGAACCGAAACGCTGATGCCGCCGCGGATGTCACCCACCCGATATCCCTGCTCCGCATGACAACCAAGACAGCTCTGCTCCGTGATCATGGGGCGCATAAGGCGCAAGAACGGCTCGCCGTCGATCAGAGCGACCGAGCTGACCTCCTGCTCGCCACGCTCGAAGGCCGTCAAAGCCTCGGCCTCCCACGTGTCCGGCGCGTTCTCTTTCCGCAGCGGTTTGAGGCTGGTGATGTGACCACGTAAGCCGTACTGCTCGCGCCCCAATTCGTACACCTGCCTCGTCATATAGGCCGGGTTCACCAACGTCAGGCGTCGGCCGGAGGGCGTCTCGATGTCGCGTTCGGGAACATGCGCGAGATAGGGGTTGGGCGGCGTATTCTCAGATACTGGAACATAGACGCCGCCATGGCCCGCTGCCCAACGGCGGTAAACCACATCTTTATTGTAGCTGTCGCGCGCCGCCGCCCTGGCGGAACGCAGCGCCTCCTGCCGACCCACGTGCAGACTCCATAGCCAGGAGGCACCAACGGCAATGGTCCAGAGTGCCGCCAGAATCCAAGCGTAGCGTAAGAGATGCGAGGAGGGTGAGGCGATTGTCGCGGGCTTTGCCATGCCGTTACTTCCGTGTTCGTGCCACGCGGTCATCCTTGATAGTCGTCACGCGTTGACGCATGCTCCGATATCTTTCGTCATCGAAGGGCGGGGGCCTATATACCGGATTACGCTAACAGGCCGCCGTGGAAGGCGTTGTTGCGTACGCACACCGTCCCGGACGTAGTGTTGTAGCGTCCGCCCCCCGTGGCGGACGTCGTGGGGAAGCACGGTTTTCCCTGGGCTACGTCCGGGACAGAGCCCGGACGCTACGTCGGCCGCGGGGGGCCGACGCTACTTTTGCGAGAGGGCCGACGTGGCGCGTCGAAGACGCATCGGACCACGACGTCCGCCACGGGGGGCGGACGCTACTTATTGCTAAGCGGGTGCTCCGTGATGTTCCGTGCGGGCGATGATCTCGTCCTGTAGCGCGCGGCCGACGTCGACAAAGTAATCGCTGTAGCCGGCGACGCGGACGATCAGATCGCGATGTTCCTCCGGCTTCGCCTGAGCTTGGCGCAGCGTGTCGGCGTCGATCACGTTGAACTGGATATGGTGTCCGTCCATGCGGAAGTACGCGCGGATCAGACCCGCCAGCTTCTCGATCCCCTGATCACCTTCGAGCACCTGAGGCGTGAACTTCTGGTTCAGCAACGTGCCGCCGGTCTTGATGTGGTCCATCTTGCCGGCCGACTTGAGGACGGCGGTCGGTCCGTGGCGGTCGGCACCCTGTACCGGGGAGATGCCCTCTGACAGCGGCGTGGTGGCACCGCGCCCGTCGGGCGTGGCTCCGGTAACGGTGCCGAAATACACGTGACACGTGGTCGGCAACATGTCGATGTGGTGCGTGCCGCCCCTGGCGGTGGGACGGCCGTCGACGGCGTTGAAGAAGACATCGAAGCACGCCCGCATGATGTCGTCCGCCGCGTCATCGTCGTTGCCATACTTGGGAGACTTGTTCAGCATGATCTGGCGGATCTTCTCGTGACCATCGAAGTCGGCGCCGAGTGCCTCCAGCAAACCGCCCATGGAGAACGTTGCTTCTTCGAAGACGTGCCGTTTGATCGCGGCGAATGAGTCGGTCAGGCTGCCAATCCCGACACCTTGGAGGTAACTAGTGTTGTAGCGGGATCCGCCGTCGTTGTAGTCGCGTCCGTTTGCGATGCAGTCGTCGATCAGAATCGAGAGGAACGGCGCCGGGGCGTTGGCGGCGTATATGCGGTCGATGATCTGATTGCCGCGGATCTTGACGTCGACGAAATACTCAACCTGCCGCCGCCACGCCAGGAACAGATCGTCGAACGACTCGAAGTCGCGCGGGTCGCCGGTCTTCGGCCCGAGTTGCCTGCCGGTGCGTGGATCGACGCCGTCGTGCAACGTCACTTCGAGGATTTTGACGAGGTTGAAGTAGCCCGTGAGGATGTACGCTTCCTTGCCGAAGGCTCCGGTCTCGACGCAGCCGCTGGTGCCGCCCTCGCGGGCATCCTCGATGGTCTTACCTTGCCGAAGCAGCTCCTCGACGACCGAATCGGCGTTGAACACCGAAGGGAAGCCGTAGCCTCTGCGGATCACGCGGCAGGCGGTTTTCAGGAATCGCTCGGGGGTCTTTCGAGAGATCTGCACGTTTGTGCTGGGCTGAAGCGTGTGCAGCTCGTCGATAGTCTCGAGCAGCAGGTAGGAGACCTCGCTGACGGCGTCTTCGCCGGCGCGCGTCAGGCCGCCGATGTTGATGTTCGCGAAGTCGGTGTAGGTGCCGCTCTCGGCCGCGGTGACGCCGACCTTGGGCGGGGCGGGGTGGTTGTTGAACTTGATCCACCAGCAGGCCAGGAGTTCCTTCGCTGATTCGCTGGTCAGCGTGCCTGCTTCGAGCTCCCGGGCGTAGAAGGGGCGCAGATGTTGGTCGATGTGGCCGGGGTTGAACGCGTCCCATCCGTTCAGCTCGGTGATCACGCCCAGATGGCAGAACCAGTACATTTGAAGCGCTTCCCAGAAGTCGCGCGGCGCCTCAGCGGGAACCCGTCGGCACACGTCGGTGATTCGCTCGAGTTCTCGCTTGCGCTCCGGGTCGCCCGCGTCCGCCGACAAACGCGTTGCCAATTCGGCGTGTCGCTCGGCGAAGATGATCACGGCTTCGGCTGCTACATGCATCGCCCGAAGCTGCTCGCGCTTATCGTACGCGGCGGGGTCGGCCAGGAAGTCGAGGGCGGCGATCGCTTCGTCGATCTCGCGCTGAAAGCCGCGCATTCCGGTGCGGTACATCTTGCCGTCGGCGACCGTGTGGCCGGGGGCGCGTTGCTCCATGAATTCGGTGTAGATGCCCGCCTGGTAGGCGTCGTGCCAATCCGCGGGCAGCGCCTCGAAGATTCGGTCTCGCAGACTTCGGCCCTGCCAGTGCGGAATCACCTCGTCCGCGTACACCTTGAGCGTATCCGCATCGACCGCGTACGAGGTCTTCTCGCGATCATTGAGCGTGCGGAGATCCTCAATGCTGTGGCAGGTGATCTCCGGATACGTCGGCGTGGCCTTCGGTCGCGGTCCACGCTCGCCGACGATCAGCTCGTCTTCTCCGATGAATATGGTCTTCTGTTCGCAGAGGTGTTTGAAGGCCAGCGCACGCATTACGGGTGTCGAGTGCTTGCCGCCCTGCTGCCGATAGAATTCCGTAATCAGCCGAGCCCGCTCAGCACTGATGCTCTCGACGGCATCCAGACTTTGGGCACGAAGCCTTCTTACTCGCTCGGTCACGCGGCTATCCTCCGACCGTGACGTGCAACCCCAACGCTGACAGCCGCTCCGCAACCCGCGACAAGCGCTGGATCGTCGGCGGCTCAATCTCTTGCATCGAATATCGTAGCCCAAGCCGATCGTATTTGTCGCTGCCGATCCGATGATACGGCAGCAGACAGACTGGCGGGAAGCTCTTCAACGCTCCCACGACCTCCGCTATCGCCGCCAGGTTTTCGTCGTCATCGTTGACGCCCGGAATCAGTGGCAAACGGATCCAGATCAGGTGTCCACGGCTGTCGAGAAGCTTCAGGTTCTCCAGGATCAGCGCGTTCGAGACGCCCAGCAGTTCTTCGTGCCGCCGCTGGTCGATGACTTTCAGGTCGTAGAGGAAAAGGTCCGTGAAGGCGGCACAATCGAGCAGATCGTCGGCCGAGGCGTATCCGCAAGTGTCGACCGCCGTGTGTATATCGTTGCGCTTGCAGGCCTCCAGGCACTTCAGCAGGAATTTGGCTTGCAGCAACGGCTCGCCGCCGGAGAACGTCACGCCGCCGCCGGATTCTTCGTAGAAGAGGCGGTCCTTATCGATTTCCGCGAGTACACGCGACACCGACAGGGGTCGGCCGACCAGCGACCGCGTTCCGGTCGGACACGCCTCGACGCACGCTCCGCACTTCACACACGCGGCGTCGTTAACCTCCGGCACATCCGACACCGGCGTATGGTTTCCGTGAGCACAAACCTCCGTACACGCGCCGCAACGGATGCAGCGACTGGCGCGGATCGAGATTTGCGACGCCAGCTCCCGGCTCTCTGGATTCTGGCACCAGTCACAGCGCAGCGGGCAGCCTTTCAGGAAGACCGTCGTGCGAATACCCGGCCCATCGTGAATTGCGTAGCGCTTGATGTCGAAGACGATTCCGTCCAATCGGCTCTCGATTCGTTCCGGGCGGCAATTCGGCTGGAGAACACAGCGTTTCTCTGGTCTCGGATCGTGTTCATTATAGCCGGTGCGGAGGTCAGTGTAGCGTCCGCCCCCCGTGGCGGACGTAGTCGGGAAGCACGGTTTCCCCCAGGGCTACGTGCGGGACAGAGCCCGGACGCTACGTCGGCCGCAGGGGGCCGACGCTACTAATGCGCCGAACATGATCGTTGCGACATCGGCTGCCGTCATTTAGCCTGAGGCGTCGGTTCTGAGCGGATATTCACTTGAGGATTGATCCACGCACGAGATCGGATTTGCCATGACCGTCCACGATGTACGCATCTCCAACGGAATGATCTACGACGGCACGGGTACACCGCCTTTCGTGGGCGACGTGGTGATCGATGGCGACACGATTGTCGCCGTGGGCGCCGGGGAGGGTGCCAGCGCACGGTTCGAGATCGACGCCGGCGGGTTGGCGGTTGCTCCGGGCTTCATCAACATGTTGAGCTGGGCCACTGAGTCGCTGATTCACGACGGTCGATCGCAGAGCGACATTCGTCAGGGCGTGACGCTCGAAGTGATGGGCGAAGGCTCTTCGATGGGACCCTGGAATGATGCGATCAAGCGTGAGCAGCTCGAGCAGCAGGGCGACATCAAGTATGACATCGAATGGTCCACGCTCGGAGAATACCTGGACTATCTCGTTCGCCAGGGAGTCTCGACAAACGTCGCGTCCTTCGTCGGCGCTACCACGGTCCGCATTCACGAGCTCGGCCACGAAGATCGGCCCCCTACTCAAGATGAACTCGCTCGGATGCAACAACTCGTTCGGCAAGCGATGCAAGAGGGCGCCCTGGGCGTGACCTCCGCGCTGATCTACGCCCCGGCGTTTTACGCCGACACGCCGGAGTTGATCGCGTTGGCAAAGGCGGCGGCCGAGTACGACGGTTTGTATTGTTCGCACATTCGGAACGAAGGAGACAACCTCTTCGAGGCGTTCGACGAATTCATGACCGTCGCGCGCCAATCGGGAATCCGGGCCGAGGTCTATCATCTGAAGGCGTCCGGGCGGGCCAATTGGGACAAGCTGGACGAGCTGATCAACCGCATCGAAGCCGTCCGTGCCGAGGGACTGCCCGTGTCGGCCAACATGTACAACTACAACGCCTGCTCGACCGGACTCGACGCGCTGATGCCGCCCTGGGTGCAGGAAGGCGGACGCAAGGCGTGGGTCGCTCGGCTGAAAGACCCGGCGATTCGCGCCCGCGTCAAACAGGAGATGAATACGCCGACGACCGAGTGGGACAACGGCTACCTGGCGGCGGGCGGGCCGGAGAACATCCTGCTGGTGGGATTCAAGCAGGAAGCGCTCAAACCACTGGCCGGCAGGACGCTGGCCGATATCGCGACCGAGCGCGGCACGCCGCCTGACGAGACGGCGATGGACCTGGTCGTCGAGGACGAGAGCAATGTCGGGATCGCGTTCTTCAATATGTCGGAAGAGAACATCCGCCGAAAGATCAAGGTCCCGTGGATCAGTTTCTGTTCGGACGCGCAGTCGGTGGCGACCGAGGGGGTCTTCCTGAATCGGCACCCGCACCCGCGAACATACGGATCGTTCGCTCGGCTGCTGGGTAAGTACGTGCGCGAAGAGCAACTGATCACGCTGGAAGAGGCGATCCGTCGGCTGACGTCGCTACCCGCGTCGAACTTGAAGATCACACGCCGCGGCCAACTCGCGGCCGGCAACTTCGCTGATGTGGTGGTGTTTGACCCCACCACGATTCAGGACCGCGCCACCTTCAAGGCCCCGCACGCGTACGCCACCGGCATGCACCACGTCTTCGTCAATGGCGTGCAAGTCATCGAGGACGGCGAACACACCGGCGCGAAACCCGGCCGCGCGGTTTACGGCCCGGGCCGGAAGTAACGTCCACTTGCTCCATTGGGGATAAGCCCACGTACCATTAATTGTACTTATCCCCTTAAACTCGGTCGAATGCTGGGACGTTGCGCCGGCTGACTGTGGCGACTATGGCTGCGCCGACCTGAGCGGCGACGGAAAGGTCGACCTGAACGACTTCGCGGAATTCTCGCGGCTGTTCGGCGTGGCATCTCGACGCGGGCGGTAAAGCGTGGGTGTTCGCGGCCGAAATCGCGG
>SDBS01002478.1_pt1 | contig 18388 bp, 16 predicted proteins | sample 2277091 | NCBI WGS metagenome assembly SDBS01 (sample SAMN10404972, study PRJNA504765) | marine sediment metagenome | isolation source: marine sediment core GS10_PC15, 163 cmbsf | place: Arctic Ocean: Southern Knipovich Ridge | collected 2010 | reverse complement strand
TAACGGCCGAATCATTCGTGACGGTATAGATCGTGTTGATCTTCTCAACGGCCTCCTTGGCGGCGTCGCCGCCCTTTGTGGCCGTCTCTGAAGCGTTCGTCGCTGCTGACGCGGCAAGCTCCGCGCTGTTGGCGACCTGCTTGACCGACCGCTCCATGTTCCTGATCTCCTTGATCGTCTCGTCGACCTTGTGAGCCTGGAGGTCGGTCGACTTGGCGATGTTCTGTACGGTCAGGGATGTCTCTTCAGTGATCGAGTTCATCTCCTCGGTCGAAGCCGAGAGGCTTTGCGCCGAGAAATTGACCTTGTCCGCTGTAGATCTGATCACATTTATTATTCCCGCAATATTGGTGAACATATCGTTGAGAACGGCGCCGAGCCTTCCCAGTTCATCGTTGGATTTTATGTCTATCTTCGTCGTCAGGTCTCCCGCGTTGCTCGCGAGGATCCTGCTCGCCGAGAGAAGCTGGCGAACGGGTTTCTTCACGACCATGTGAACGAGATAGTAGAAGATCGCGAATATACCCAGAAGGGTCCCGGATATTACGATGAGGATCTTCCAGCGAAGTCCGCTTGCTACGTATCTTTCAGTCGGAGCGACGGTGACCCTGATGGAACGGCCAGAACCGTTCTTGACGGGAGCGGTGAAACTGCCGGCGAAGACCATATCCATACTATCCTGGCCCTCGACGATTTCGACAGACGACATCAGCACGGCGCCTTCGCCGTCGAGAATCTCGATATTTTTTATGAAGGGATAATCCTTCGTCAACTCACCGAGCAGCTCTGCCAGATCCTGCTGGCTCTCTTCGCCCGTAACTGAACCGATCGCCGCGGGCATGAATTCCGCCCAGTCATTATCTCTCTGCCTGACGGCATCGTCAACGGCACTGCTGGAGAGCTTTGACAGCATGAATGTCGAAAAAACGCACATGACGATCGCGATCAGCGTCATCGACGTGAACACTCTGCTGGAAAGGGTCTTGCCTAATCCGATGTCCTTCATCTCAATCCTCCCTCGATTGGTCTTCCTGTACTTTTTTCCTGTAGATCTTGTATCTCGGCTCCACCAGCTCGAAAAGAGCCTCGAGCGGACCGGTCATCGCCTCGCTCTTGCCGAGAACGAGCAGGCCGCGGTCCTGGAGCGAATCATGGAACTTCGCTATGACTTCATCCCTGACCTCATGCTCGAAATGTATCATCACATTCCTGCACATGATCAGGTCGAGATGGGAGTACGGCGACGCGGCGAACAGGTCGTGAGACATGAATTTCACGAGGGACCGCAGCCCCGATGTGACCTTCCGCGCCTGTCCTTCCTTCTCGAAATATCCATCCCTGATATCCTCAGGAAGGGCCTCGATCTTCTCATCGCTGTAAATGCCTTTCCTCGCCGTCCTGCAGGAGTCTTCCGAGATATCGGTCCCGAATACCTCTATATGCGTATTCGGCGAGACCTTTCTCACTGCACGGTCGATCATCATAGCCATGCTGTAGGCTTCCTCACCGGTGGAGCATCCCGCGCTCCAGGCCCGGAAGATTCCGTGACCTGCGCCTGTCTTCTCGTCGATAAGCGCTGGAACATATCCACGCGCAAGCGACCTGAAGACATCGCGGTCCCTGTAGAACTCGGTCACGTGTATCGTGACGATATCCATCAGCTTTCCCATCTCGTCGGGATCGACCGTCAGACGGCCGACGTACTCCTCTATACCTTTACTGCCCGTCATCGCCATCCTGTGCAGCACTCTTCTGTTCAAGGTTGTCGCCCTGTAACGGGACAGATCGATCCCGCACCTGCTCTTGACGAGCCAGGCGATCTCGCTCATTTCGAGCACATCAGTCTGGTGGGCCATCTGTCTCCCAAAAATGAAAATCATCGAGCGGCTCTCGCCCCCGGGATGTGAAGTCCCTGGAACTCGTGTCGCCCTGTTGTAATTGTTCTTATGTGTTGTACTGTCCCGATAAATCGGGAACAGTTGTCGGAAAACGGAACTGCAATTGCCATACCACTAGTAGACAAACAGCATCTGACAGGGCGGAAATTGCACCGGGTGCGCCCTGCCTGTGCATGAAATGTCGTAATCTGCCTGTTTTTATGGGTTTAACCGTTTCAGGAACGACAGGGACCTATTGGAAGTGGGGATGCAGGACGGGGCACGACGCAGGAAACTGCACCTTTTTATTGCTTTTTGCAACTGCAGCGTCAAAGGAGAGTTACAATGAGGACCCTGACTATCAAGCAGGTGGATGCTTTTACAACACGTCCCTTCAGTGGAAATCCTGCCTGTATCGTCACGAACGGGGACGGATTGCAGCTGGAGGAGATGATGAACATCGCCGACGAGATGAACCTCTCCGAGACGGCGATCATCACCCTGCCCGAATCTCTCGATACCGATTTCAGAGTCAGATTCTTCAGCCCCGGCCACGAAGTCGACATGAGCGGTCACGTTCTGATCGCCGCTACCTGGGCCCTCCTCGAGGAAGGCCGGATATATGTCAGTGACGGGATAACGTCTGTGAACATGGGTACAAATACCGGCAGCGTCACGGTCGATCTTCTCTTCTACAGCACCGACTCCCCGGAAACGGGGAGCGACCGGGTGGTCCTGAAAAACGGGCTCGTCTGCGGTGAGCTGCACAGGATCATGATGCATCAGCCGATCAGGGAACATTCACCTGCCAGCATCCCCGTAGCTGAGATAGCCGGTATCCTCGGCATCGACCCGATGGAGATCAGCGCTACAGGGCTGCCGATGGAAGTCGTTTCAACGGGACTCGACCAGCTGATGGTCCCTGTAAAGAGCAAGGAAACTATCCTTGAGCTCAATCCCGACCTGATCAAACTCGGTCTTTCTAACAATAAGAACAACATACACACGAACCACATATTCTCCACCGATACGTTCAGCGAGGAATGCGTCTCCTACTCGAGACATTTCGCCCCTGCACTGGGAATGTGGGAAGATCCCGGCACAGGCACCGCCGCGGCGGGCCTGGGCAACTACCTCCTCCGTCATGGTATCGTCACCTCCGGCGAGATGATCATGGAACAGGGTAACGACCGCAGCAGCCTGGCCCGTATCCTGGTCGAGCTCGAAGAATCGACGTTCGACGAAGGCTCGGCTCGCATCGGCGGCCTGGCGGCCACTTCGATCTCGAGGGAGATATCCCTGGAGAACGGTAATGTGATCATCGTCTGAGTTTTACTGTGAGATCTCGATCTTGTCCGACAGGCAATTCGACATCGGAAGAGCGAATCTGAAGACAGATCCCTCACCCTTCTCGCTTTCCACCCATATTCTGCCCTTGTGCAGAGAGATATAGTGATTTACAAGGCGCAGGCCTATGCCGAGACCGTTCCTGCTTCTATCTGTCCCGCCGTCGACCTGGGTGAAGTTCTCGAATATGTCGCGCGTCTCACCGGGATCCATGCCGGGGCCTTCATCTCTTACGGAAACAATGATCTCGCCCTCGCCGCAAGTCGAGGAAACGGTCACCTTTCCTCCTGAAGCGGAAAACTTGACGGCGTTGCTGATCAGATTTACGCAGACCTGTCTTATCCTCTGCGGATCGAACATGGCAATCGGAAGCGATTCGTCGAGTTCGGTAACTATCGTAATGTCGTTCTTGCTTGCGGACGGCTCGGCCATCTTTACCGACAACCTTATCATCTCGTTCATGCTCGCCTCGGTGACGTTAAGCATAGTATCGGATACTTCGACCTTGGAGAGGTCGAGCAGGTCATTGATCGCCGAGAGCAGTTTCTTCGACTGGGCATCGATGATCTCGAGAAACTCCCTCCTGGTGGTCTGTTCTATCTCGAATCCGGAATCCTCAATAAGTGTATCGGAGTATGCCATGATTATCGCCAGGGGCGTCCTGAGCTCGTGACTTATGCGGCCAAGAAACTCGCTCTTGAGCTGATCGAGCTGCATAAGCTTCCTGTTGACCTCTGTCAGTTCCCTGTTCTGGACGGTGATCCGCTCCTCGAGCATCTTCCTCTCTGTCACATCGTGCCCAACGCCGAGAACATACGGATGTCCCTTGATCTTGACGAGTGTCGCGGTAACGTCCATGTAGACGATCTCGCCGTTCCGCTTGAGGTACGGAGCCTCGATGAGTGTGGTCGTTTCTCCCTTCAGGATCCTGGCAAGATTGGTCCGGGAGAGATCCCTCCTGTCGGGAGTCGTGAAGAGCCAGAAGCTCTTGCCCAGGACCTCTTCGGGAGCATATCCGAAGAGTCTGTATACGACATCGTTGCACTCGACGATTTCACCGGAATAGTTGATCAGCATGATAACATCGCTGGCGTGTCCCATCAGGGTCCTGTACTTTTCTCCCAGCGCCCTGTGACTCTCTATCAGCTGCGAGTTCTCGATGGCAATCGATGTGAGCTGGCTGAACTTGGTGACGAGCTCCAGATCGAACTCGCTGAAGCGGTTCTTTTTGTAGCTTCCGAGATTCAGCGTGCCGATCAATGAGTCCTTGGCGATCAGCGGCACAACGATGTCCGAGCAGAGATTGTCTTCCTTCATTATCTCGGAGAACCTGTCGTCGACGGATATATCCCGCCTCAGGACCGGCTTCCTGTGGATGGCCACCCATCCGACGACATTCGATTCATCCAGGGGGACAAACCGTCCCTCGTACGAGGTATCTCCATCACGCCGGTAGATGTGTCTTATGTAAAGACAGTTGTCGTCCTTCTCGTAGATGGCGAGGCAGCCCAGATCGTAGTCGATTATACGAGCCAGCTCACTCGACATCTTCGACAGGATGTGGTCGAGATCGAGCCGTGAGTTGATAACCTCCGCCATCTCCATGACCGCGGAGAGTTCCCTTATCAGCTCGTTCTTGTCCCTGGCGGGTGAGTAAACAGCGTCGAAAAATTGTTCGCGTTCCATCGATTATCCGCTCTACGAAATATCCCCGTTCAGACCCTGATCAGGTCATCGACAAGCATGAAATATTCCATTTTACGGATAAACGACACAAAGCGGCGGATCCGGCCCTCTCAACCCCTGAAAGAGAAGCGGCTCTTGAAGTGCCTCATGCTCAGATCCCTTCCGTACTCGACATTTACGGCGGGTATTCTGTCACGGTTGTCCGCGAGGACCTTGAGCGCCTCGACCACCGAGGAGAGGTCCTGGTCCTCGTATGCCAGTCTCGGGACGGCGGCTCTGACATAGTTGACCCTCGGCTCGGGCGGTATCTCCTTTTCGCCGTCGTAGCTGCCGAATGCGTAGAGGCCGAGTTCGCATACGCGGTGGCCCGCGATAAGGAGCAGCGCGGTCATGGATATCCCCTTGAACTCATCGTCGCCCGCGGTCCCGTCGAAGAACCTGTCGAGGTCGATGTAGACCGCGTGGCCGCCGATCGGCCTTATCACCGGTATCCCGGCCTCGAACAGTTGACTGCCGAACCGCACGACCTGTCCGATCCTCGCCTCGAGGTACTCGTCGCGGACGACCGTCCTCAGACCCTCCGATATCGCCTTGAGGTCCCTTCCGGGGAGCCCGCCGTAGGTCGGATGGCCCTCGGCCATGATCTGGTAGTCGGTGATCCCTTCCTTGAAATGGGGGAATTTCTTTGAGAAATCGCCGTCTTTGCGGATCATCAGCGCGCCGCCCATATTGACGAGCCCGTCCTTCTTGAGGCTGATATGGAACCCGTCGGCGTAGCGGAACATCTCGTGGACTATCTGCACGATCGAACTGTCCCAGAACTCATCCTCGCGTTTTTTAATAAAATACGCGTTCTCGGCGAACCTGCAGGCGTCGAAGAAGAACGGAACGCCGTGCTTGCGCGTGATATTGCGGATCTTTCGGATGTTGTCTATCGAAACGGGCTGCCCACCGCCTGTGTTGTTCGTGATCGTCAGGTAGACCAGCGGTACGCGGTCCTTCTCGTGCTCGAGCAGGTTGTCGAGTTCCTCGACGTCCATGTTGCCGCGGAAGGGGAATAACTCGTCTTTCTCGAGGTGCTCGCGGCAGGGCAGGTTGAGCGGGATCATACCCTTGTCCTCGATATTGCCCTGCGTAGTATCGAAATGTGAGTTGCTCGGGATTATCCAGAGGTCCCTGCCATGGCCGTTCGTGCCGAGTTTCGATTCTATACGGTCCTTCAGCTCGGGCATCAGTCCGTCCGATGGAGGAGCGCTGCTGCCCTTCCCCGCGCCAGCGAGCTGCCTGCCCAGTATCGAGAAGAACGCGTTTTCAGCGGCTCTTCCCTGGTGAAACAGAAAGAGGGCCTCGGAAGAGCCTCCTGAAGAGTCATCTTTTTCGCACCAGCCGGCGCCGAATGTCTCTGCGAACTGCGCCCTGAGCTCGAAGTAACCTTCGTTCGAACCGTACGACTCGTCGCCGAGCAGCATGGCGGCCCACTGATCCATCGTCATCGTCGTCGTCCCCGAATCGGAGAGAAGATCGCATCCGGGGATCCTGTCCGCCCTGAAGAGAAACGCGTTCAGGCCGGCCTCGTTTATCAGGATGTCCCTTCTCTGCTCGAAATCATCGATCGAGCAGTTGCGGAACTTCACCACGGCGTTCCGGTACGGTCTCGGCCTGTACCACTGACCGGGCTCTTCCGGGGTATCGATGTTCTCCCTGAATTTCTTGATAAAGAAGGCTGTTGAATCTGACATCAGACGTTCTCCCTCGTCGGAATGTTCATCACTTCCCTGACTTCTCTCATCGTCTCCCGCGCTATGGCGCCGGCCCTGTCGGCGCCCGCGCCGAGGATCTCCCTTACGCGGACGGGATCGGCCTCGAGCTCGGCGCGTCTGTCCCTTATCGGTTCGAGGGCGGCATTCATCTTCCCGGCCAGCTGCATCTTGCAGTCGACGCATCCCCGCGCGCCAGACTCGCATTCGGAACGGATAGTCTCAAGTTCGGACTTGTTATATATGCCGTGGAACGCGTAGACGACGCATCCGTCCGGATGCCCCGGGTCGTCCCTGCGGATCTTTACCGGATCGGTGAACATCGTCCGGATCTTCTTCACTGTCTCTTCGGCACTGAGATTCGTCGCGATGTAGTTACCCGAACTCTTGCTCATCTTTTTGTCGACGCCGTCGAGGCCCGGCACCTTGGGGACCTCTGTCAGAAGCGCCTTTGTGGCAGGGAAGACGTCCTTTCCGTATAGCGAGTTGAACCTCTGCCCGAGGTCACGCGTCAGATTGACGTGGGCCTCCTGGTCCTTGCCTACGGGGACGAAATCGCCCTTGTAGGCGAGGATGTCTGCCGACTGGAGGGTCGGGTAGCCGAGGAGCCCGAGGCTCGGGCTCTCGATCTTGTACCCCTGGACCATATCCTTGTATGTAGGATTACGCTCGAGCCAGCCGAGCGGCGTGATCATCGAGAAGAGGAGGTGGAGCTCTGCCACCTCGGGAACGTGCGACTGCACGAATATCGAGCATTTCTCCGGATCGAGGCCCGCGGAGAGCCAGTCGATGGCCATCCCGTGGACGTTGGCGCTGAGATCGCCGACGTTTTCGTATCCGACGGCACCGCCGCCGCCTGGAGTGGTAAGGGCGTGCCAGTCTACGATGAAGTAGAAGCAGTCGTACTCTTCCTGAAGCCTGACCCAGTTATTGAGAGCCCCGAGCAGATTGCCCAGGTGGATGCTCCCCGTCGGCCTCATGCCGCTGGTCACCCGTTTTCTTGCCATTGATGATCTCCTTCCGGACAAACCGGTTTTGCATTATCGCAGTCTTTGAGGATGTTTCAAATAAAAAAGTAGGGGTGGCAGGACTTGAACCCGCAACCCCCGGTTTTGGAGACCGGTGCTCTAGCCAGTTGAGCTACACCCCTACAAACGCCAATATATAAGTTCAGGCGTACGGAAAATAATATAGATTCAGGGCTGAAAGTCAAGTGATTTGGGCAGGTTACCGGGACAGCCGCCTGTATGCTCTGTCTGCTCTGAAATGGAAAGGGAGGGAGCCTGGCGGCTCCCTCCCTCTGTTCATCTATCCGGACTGTCCTCAGCCGGCCAGCTTCGTCAAAAGGGCCGCGAGCAGGTCCCAGAACTTGGCGACGGTGGGAACGTTGACCCTCTCGTCGGGGGAATGGGGATGCTCGATGTCTGGACCGAACGAGATCATGTCCATCCCGGGGAACTTCTCGCCGATGATGCCGCACTCGAGGCCGGCATGGATGGCGATCGTCTTCGGCTCCTCACCGAACACTTCCTTGTGAACGCCCTTGAAGACCTTCAGGAGGTCGGAATCTACGTTGGGCATCCATCCGGGATAAGGATCGTTCTCGACGACAGCCGCGCCCGCCAGTCTCGCGTCTGCCGAGATCCTGTCGCGCAGGGCCTGCAGCGCGGTCTTTATCGAACTTCTCGTCGACGTGCCGATCTTCGCTTCGCCGTCCGTCATGGCGATCGTGGCGAGGTTGTTCGAGGTCTCTACAAGACCTTCGATATCGTAGTTCATCGCCTCGACGCCGTGGGGCAGGGCGATGAGCAGATCGAGAAGCGCCGACTGGCTCTCCTCGCCGAGGACCTTTCCGCCGCCGTTCTCCGAGGGAGTGAGCGACGCGCCGATGTTCTTTTCCTTGCCGCCGAGCTCGATCGCGATCTTCGCGATCCAGTCGGAGACGAGCTCTTCGACGTCGCCTACGGCCGTCTCGAGGATCATCAGCTCGGCGAACGCCTCACGTGGGATGGCGTTGCGCTTGTTGCCGCCCTTGATATCGATGAGATGCGCGGGCTGGTTCGCTGTGATCGTGCCGATGATGCGGGTAATGATCTTGATCGCATTGCCGCGCTGATCATTAATATCCAGGCCTGAGTGACCGCCGCGAAGGCCGAATACCTTGAGGGTGAACGGCTTGGTACCGGCCGGAGCGTCGTTGCGCGTCAGGGGCAACGTGAGGTTCGAGTCGCCGCCGCCCGCGCAGCCGATCGTGACCTCGCCGAGCTCCTCGCTGTCGAGGTTCAGCATCATCTCGCCCTTGAGAAAGCCCGGCTGGATCTGGGCCGCACCTGTCAGGCCGACTTCCTCGTCGACTGTCGCGAGGATCTCGAGCGGCCCGTGGACGATGTCCCCGGCCTCTGCCATCGCCATGCCGGCCGCGAGGCCGATGCCATTATCTGCGCCGAGGGTCGTGCCCTTCGCCGTGAGCCAATCGCCGTCCATCTCGGTCTGGATGGCGTCCTTCATAAAATCGAAATCGAGGTCTGAGTTCTTCTCGCCGACCATATCCATGTGGCCCTGGAGCACGACCACAGGGGCATTCTCTTTTCCGGCCGTCGCGGGGACACGGACTACGACGTTGCCCGCCTTGTCCTGCTCCGCCTCGAGCCCCTTCTCGGATGCCCACGCCAGCACGTACTCGCCCATCCCGGCCTCGTTGCCCGAGGTGTGCGGTATCGAAAGGAACTTCTCGAAATGCTTCCACAGGTTCTTAGGTTCCATGTCGCCTACTGACATTCTCCTCGACCTCCTCTTTCTGTCCGTTCAGTGAATGGTCACGGTTAATATATATAATTGGTTCCCGGCAGCCTGAGGGCGGGCCGGGCAATGGATTATAATCAAGGCCGCACAGGCGGTCAAGACTTCCATTGAACCCGAAGGTGAAGTATCATATCCGCGGGCATATTCATGGAGGCTGATTTGACAAGAGAAATACCTGTCAGAACGAAAAAGCGTAACGAACTGGTGGACATCACCGCTGCGATCCGGGAGCTGATAGACGAAAGCGGCGTCAGCGAGGGGATCTGCCATATCTTCGTCCCCCATACGACGGCGGCGGTCACAATTAATGAAAAGGCCGATCCGGCCGTCGCCACCGATATATCGAATACCCTGGAGAAGATGGTGCCGGCCGGCTGGGAATACCGTCATGCCGAGGGTAACTCCGACTCGCACGTCAAATCGTCCCTCGTCGGGGCGAGCGAGTTCGTGATAATCACGGAAGGGCGGCCCCTTCTGGGAACGTGGCAGGCCGTATTCTTCTGCGAGTTCGACGGCCCGCGATCGAGGCACTGCGTTGTAAGGATCACGGGGGATTAAACTGGCTGAGTGTTTCCAGCCGGAATTGATTAACTCGAAATATTCTCCCGGCGCTGACGTCTCGTGTTGATGTCGAAGAGACCCATCAAATATATCTTTCCTCGATGTGCTTCCGGTAGTCATCATCATCGATCGAGGTTCCCTTCAGAGAACCTCTCAGATCTCGCACTTTCGGAGATATCGAGAAGAATTCATCCTCGGGGACCGTACCGAGACTGGAAAAGAAGTCTACCGCAAGCCGTGAAACTGATTTGCTGGAACGCTTAGCGTATCTTTTCGCCCATTCGATCAATTTCTTATCTATCCTGAGTATGAGTTTCGTCTGCACTGTTCTCCCCTCTCGAGTGACATATGTATTATTATCACAAAGTTACGGGCTCGTCTGCCGGAATATCCTTACTTCTTTCTCGAGACGTTTGCCGAGCCGGTCCTTCTCCACCTCCAGATCGTATCCTGCCTGGATATTCAGCCAGAACCTGTCGGTAGTGCCGAAGAACCTCGAAAGCCTGAGGGCGGTATCCGCCGAGACAGCCCGCTTTCCATGAACGATCTCATTGATCCTCCTGGGCGGGACACTGATCTCCTTCGCGAGTCGGTACTGGCTCAGGTCCAGCGGCTTGAGGAATTCCTCCAGAAGGATTTCTCCGGGGTGTATGGGATCGAGTTTCTTTGTCATTTGAGCGCTCCTAATGATAATCAACGATTTCCAGATCATGGGCGTCCCCAACCCGCCAGATAAAACAGATCCTCCACTGATCGTTGATGCGGATACTGTACTGTCCTTTTCTGTCCCCGGACAGCTTCTCCAGCCTGTTACCGGGGGGAATCCTCAGATCCTCGATTACCGCCGCCGCATCGATCATGATGAGTTTTCGCTGTGCGACCCTTTGCAGGCCAACCGGCAGCTTCCGGATCCTGATCCGCTGAAAAACCCTTTCGGTGTCTCTATCCCTGAAGGACCTGATCATGTCATTATATTAACGCGATACGTTAATAACGTCAAGCGTTATTATCTCCATTCCGGATTCTAAAGCATAAATGATGCCTGTATACCTGCTTACCACGGATACAGGTCGAAGGCGAACCCCAGCAGTATCCTCTCTTCCCTCTCGAAGAATGGGAGCCTGTTCCCCCAGTCGATCACCAGCTCGAGATCGGGATGGTAGGAGCGGCTCTTCGGCTTCGCCAGCGCATTCCTGAGCAGGAGCCTCACCCTCGCTCGGTGCCAGTACCGCCATTCGTCACTCTCCGGGTAGCACGCCTCTACCCCGTACGAAAGCTGAAGACTGGCGGCAAGGGTCCAGGTGAACCTCGCGATGAGCAGCGGGCCTCCATCCGAGAGCTTCCCTCCTGCCTCGGTAGAGTCGTACCAGGCGTATCCCGCCCCGACGTCGATCCCCTTGAAGACGCTCACCGCGTGCCTGTTGATGCGGTCGAAGAGATTGTCGAGCCGGACGGTCCCGGCACCTCTCGCCGAAGATGCGGTGCGATTCGATCCGTAGTACGACGACTCGCGGTCGTACGTGTATCCCCCCTCGAAGCTCAGCCGCACCGGCCCCGTCCATCCCCGCACCACCGCGTCGATACCCGTCCTCAGTCTCGATATGGTCCTCTCGACGCTCCCGCTAGTATATGTGGTTCCGTCATGTGTGAAGAACGGGATGACGGAGAACCGCCCCCGCTCGAAGACCGGTTCGATGGCGATATCGGTCGATCCTCTCGAAGATGTGAAGTCGTATCCGACCGAGAGTCTGTTGAACCTGTACTCATCGCCGTACGCGGAGAAAGCCGGAGCGACATGATCGCGAAAGAAAGCCGCGGCCCCTCTGTCGACGGGCGACGGCTCCTTGCCCGCCGGATCGCACACCGGTCCGAACTTCCTCGCCGACTCGCCCCTTCCGTACGAGACCATATAGCACCTTTTTCCCTTGAGCTTCCCCGAGGAGAGGACGATGAACCTGCCGCTCTCACCCCCCGATACGATCTCGACCCTCGAAGGATTGAACGACTCACCCGTCGCGCCGTCCGTAACGACGAAATCGCGCCGGCCAAGCTCACTCGATTCGAATGTGTCTGCGGCCGAGGAGAGTCCCAGCTCGATCCAGTAATGTCCCCTCTCGAAGAAGACGGCGCACTCGCCCGTGAAACCGGGTCCGGCCGAGACGCGCACGGCAACGAGCAGACCCGCTGCCAGCAGAGCGCAGATGGCTGTCTTTCTCATGTCTCATCCCCCTCCCCGGCAGCGCCGGCGCGAAGGAGATGCTCGGCGTACTGGACAAAGCTCTCGCGCCTGTCGTAGTGGGCGTCAGTCTTCTCCCCCACCCCGGTAGATTCACCGAGAGCTTCGAGGATGTTTTCGAGCGTCTCGCTGTCGGGAACGTACTGCGCCTCAAAATCGCTTATCGGCGGCGGATTATCCGCTTCTACATATATTCTGAGGAAATCTTTACTGCTTATCCCGGTCCTCGAGGCAAACGCATCGGCGATCTCACCATAGATCCAGTTCCTTCTCTTCGTCCAGCTCATGAACCCCTCCATGTGACAGTGATGCCGGCAGGCCGGTCTTCATTTCAGGTTGCCTGAAAAGAAATACTAATACAACTGCAGCTGATGTGGCAAGAGAGAGGTCAGTGATCAGAAGAGATACAGAAACGGGATGAGTCCGGAGGTATCGCGCTCGAGCAGGGCCTCGAAGTAGACATCGTCGATCCTGATGCGGCCGGCCACGATCTCCGGGCTGGTCAGCCGTACAACACCCTTGAGAAAGAACCCTTTCTGTCTGACCGCCTGGTGGATAAGCCTCGGATTGTGAGACTCGATGAGATATCGCTCGCCCTGAGCCTCGATGCGGACCGTGGTGATATACTCGCTGACCGCGGGATCGTCCAGCGTCGCCGGACTGTCGTCCAGGCCGAGGTAGAGGTCTACCTCGAGATCATAATCTGATGTGGAGTAGATCGTATCGGCGAATACCGTGGCGAAGATATCGATCTTCACGATCTCATACTCCTCGTCCTGCATCTCGCCCGGCAGGTCGAAAGAAAGCGATCCGAAGTGCTGTCCCGTTGTCCCGGCGAATATGATCGGCTGGAAGCTCCCGGGATCGGGACGGTTGCTCAATGTCAACTGCGTCCTGCATCCGGAACAGACAAGAACGGCAGCCAGCGCCGTGAATATCATCGACTTTCTCCGCATCACCAGTTAAAACCTCCAGAAGAGGGATAGATGGGGCATGACAGGAGTCTTTATGCCTTCATCGAGGTCGAGCCCGGGCCATACCACTCCGAGCTGAAGAGCGAAACTGCGAAGAACACCGAATCTTACTCCGGCGCCTCCCCTGAATTCCTTGTAGGTGAAATCAAAGCCGAGTTCGGCGATCAGCTTTACATGGTCGAGTGGATTGAAATCGACCGCGCCGAGAAATGACCTGTGGTGCACATGTCCATTAAGCCCGGCATCGACTGTAATGGAATCGCCATCCGAATCGAGGGTTATCGGCCCGTTCGAATCGGAATATCCATCGACGTACTTGTACTGGTAACCTGCGTGCAGCCTGACTTGAGGCAGTATCTTCTTCGACAGCGAGATATTTACCGCGAAGACCTCGAGGCCAGACGAAAACTCGATATTTTTTTCATCGAGGGACTGCTCGACAATGTAGTCGAGAACCATATCTGTGCCGGCAAGGTTGTAATAACCGAGGAGTACGGCAAGAGCCGGGCGCTGGTCAGACTCCCGCAGCAGGGCGCCTTTCAGCTGGAAGTTGACCATCGTCGTGAGGTCGAGAAGCGTATTGGTGGTCAGCTGGACCCTGTCCCTCAGCCCGAAACCGGTCTCCCCGAGCCCGATCTGGACGTTCGCGCCGTTTCCGAGGATATATCCGGTGTCGAGGCTGAACAGCTTCGTGGGGTGTTCCATGTGCGGGGGTTTTTCACAGAGACCACTGCCAGGATACAGTACAACCGTCACAACGACGGCTGATACCACCGCGGCTTCGCTGATTCTCTTTAACATCCTGTGAATATTCATGTTCCGTCCGGTCTACGAAATATACGCCTGAATGAAAATCATCCGGACGCACCCGTAAGGACGGTATTGAGCATAAAAAATGCCGTCTGAAAACGACCTAGCTCCATGGAAGTGTAAAGCGATCCTAAGGGACTCTCACCGGAGCGTTGCTGGTCGAACCTGACGAATCAGGTGGAAGTCCTCTCCCGATAAGCGGCTCATCTCCTAGGGGAAGAGATGGGGTTTTTGTGGTAGGAAGGAAAAAACTCCCGTTATATCCAGACGGCAAAACCAAACGATATTTGTTTATCTCTTTTCCTTACACGACCTCCGAGTTGTCGCATTGCCGGGTGCGTAAAAAAACCTGTCGTTCGCTGATGTCTGTATTTTCCGTTGTTTTTATACTACCCGAATGCCTCTTGCCCGCATCTGCGGACTGACTAATCATAACGGATACTAGTGAATATTACTATAGGGATTTCGACCTATTTTCACAGAATTCCCGGGATGGATCACCGCTCGAGATCGAGATCGACGAGGCCTATCTGGATCGCGTAACGGACCAGACTCGCCGTCTCGTGTATGTCGAGTTTGTTCATGATATTAGCGCGATGGTTCTCCACCGTCTTGACGCTGATGAACTTTTTCTCCCCGATCATCTTGCTCGTGTATCCCTCGGCGATCAACTGGAGGATCTCCCTCTCCCTGTTGGTCAGCCTGCTGAACTCGTCTTTCGCCTTCCCCGATTTCTTGTGCTTCTCGTATTTTTCAAGCGCGTCGGCCGGCACCTCTGAACTGAGGTAGAACTCCCCGTCCATGACTGTCTCGATAGCCTTGAGAAGGATGCTCACATCCTCTCCCTTGACCACATATCCGTCAGCACCCGCGTCGAGCGCCCCGAAGAGGTAGTTCTCCTCGTTGTGTATCGTCAGGATTATCACCTTCGTGCCGGGAACATCCTTCTTGATACGGGTCGTCGCCTCTATACCGCGCATTATCGGCATGCTGATGTCCATGATAACAACGTCGGGTGACAGCTCGATCGCGCGTGATATGGCGTCCTGTCCGTTGTCGACCTCGCCGACGACCTCGATGGATTCCTCCTCTACAAGCCTCCTGATGCCTTGCCTGAACATCGTGTGGTCCTCGGCAAACAGCACCCTTACCTTATTCTTCATCCTGTTCCTCCATCGGTATTGACGCGCGTATCCTCGTCCCTTTACCCGGGGCGGAAATTATCCTGAACCTTCCTCCCATTCCCTCGAGCCGTTCACGCATATTTATAATGCCGAGTCCCTTCACCCTCGATTCTTTTCCTCTGAGGGAAAAGCCCCTGCCGTCATCCTCGACCACCATGATCAGGTCAGGATAACCGCGGACGATCCGGACCCGTACTTTCTTCGCTCCGGCATGCTTGACCACGTTCGTGAGCGCTTCCTGCGCGACGCGATACATCGTGAGCGCTTCATCCCCCACCAGTTTGCCGTCGAAGCCTGTGGTCACGAGCTTGACTTGGAGATCGTCGCTCCTGATGAACTTGTCGATGTACGAACTCAATGCGGGGCGCAGTCCCAGATCCTCCAGCACTGCCGGATGGATCGAGTACGACATCTTTCGAACGCTCTGTGTAAGCTCTTTCAGGTGCCCTTTGATCTTGGCGAGAGTCTCCCTGGGCTCATCTTCGCAGGATTCGATCTGGGTTTCAAGAAAAAGAATCTCCGCGTTTATAGCGACGAGGTCCTGTCCCAGCTCGTCATGGAGCTGCAGGGCCATCTGGTTCCTCTCCTCCTCGAGAAGGCCGATAAGACTCTTGGTCAGCTCCTTGAGCTTCCGCTCGTGCCATTCACTGTCCGCGAGGAGCACCCGGCGCTCGAACTGCAGCCTCACCTGGTTCCTCACTATGTCGAAGAAACGCATCTTCTCCTGGCCAAGCTCCCGGTCCTTCCCGTATCCGATCATGAATATGGCGATCTCCCGCTGATCGACCCTGGCGGGGAAGGCAATCGTCTGGTAGACGCCGTACTCCCTCATCGCCTCTGTCCTCTTCGTAGCATTGCCGGAGTCCTCCTGAATGATCACTACCACGTCGTCGTCGATGATCCGGGAAGCGGTCTCGCCGAGCATCGGACTCCTGCCGAATTCCCTCATGAAATCATCAGAGACGTTCTTCGAGGCTGTTATCTCAAGAGTCCCGGCATCGCGGTCCACGCTGCAGACCCCGGCGCTCAGAGCCTCACTGTTATCGAGAAGAGCCTCGAGGATCATGTCCATTATCTCTCCGACCCTGGCCCCCGAATCGAATATCTCCCTTATCCTGTTGACTACGACCAGCTCCCTGTTTCGCCTGGCCAGTTCCACCTCGGCCGTCTTCCGGTCGTTGATGTCCTTTACCGCGATCATGCCCCTCGGGTATCCATCCTCCGACGGCGGCAGCGGCTTGGCCATCGCCTCTACCCATACGGGATCGCCCGATTTCGATATCATCCTGAATTCGAGCGACCCGACCGGCTCCTGCGTCTCCAGGCGGAGAAGGATCTTCATGAGGGTTGCCCGGTCCTCCGGGTGAACGACACTGAATTCGCTGAGCATCCCGGAGAGATCTTCTCTCGAATAGCCCGTTATCTTCTCGAAGGCGCCTGCCATCCACTCCCTGCGCAGGGTGCCGTCGGGAAGGAGTGCGGCGACGAATGTATAGTCCGAAGTCATCTCTGATATAGTGCGGTATTTCTGTTCCGATCCGATCAGGGCTTCCTGGGCCCTCTCCCTTCCCGCTATCTCGTCCCTCAACTGCTCGTTGACATCTTCCAGTTCCGCCGTCCTCTCTCTTACGAGCTCCTGGAGACGATCGCGGTGCTCCTTGAGCTCCCTCTCGGCGGCTACTCTCGCCGTGATGTTCTCCGTATGGACCATCACCGTAGCGGGCGGGACGAAGACGTACTTCACCGACAGGTCCCATTTCTCCCCGATCACTTCGTCGTTGTACTCTCTCTCGTACCCGAAGCTCCTCTTCTCCGAGAAACATTTCTCAAGATCCTCGATGACCCCCTGCCGGCAACTGAGAATGACTTTTGCATCTTTCCCGACGTCATCCGTCACATGTCCCTTCGTCATCTCCATCGCCGCATCGTTATATCCCTCGAAGATAAAGATGCCTCCCTGCCTTCTGAAGGTAAAGGTGGGTAGGGGCAGGGCCTTGAAGAGGGTCTTCACGTATTCTTCGCTCGCGCGCAGCAATCTCTCGGCCTCGAGCCGCTCGCTTATCTGTCCGGCGAGCATCTCGTTGGTATCCTCGAGCTCCGCGGTCCTCACCTTGACGACCTCTTCGAGCCTGTCACGGTATTTTTTGAGATCTTCGCGGGCGTTCTCGAGGTCGGTCACGTCCCTGAACATGACAAGGATAACAGGCGATCCGCCGTCGGCGATGAAGTTGATCGAAACCTGGAAAACCCTTTCCTCCCCTTTGACTTCGAGGGTCTTTCTCGTCATGTACTTGAACCCGGGCTCGAGCTGGGCCTTGATCTCCTCTATCTCCGGTCGCAGTTCGGGAATATCGATGACCGTATCCTTCTGCCCGGTGTAGTCGACATCGGGATCGAGGCGGTGCACCACCTTCCAGGCCGTGTTGCAGTAGATGAAGGTCCCGTCAGGCTCAAACAGCGCAATCGCGTCATTGGCGTGATCGATTCCGCCGATGATCCTGGCGAGCCGTTCTGATTCTCTCCCGTCCATAACCAGTCTCTCTCTCCCGTCCGGGTCATGTATCTGCCTGTCGAAGGGAATAATAACATAAGTCGGTACGAGAGTGGATGAAAGACTGCTTGACCCTCCATCGGTTGTCGATTACAAGTGGATTATCGTAACACCGCGGGCAGGCAGGACTGTCCGCGTCTTCATCAAAAGACCATAGCCGGGAGGATCCAGCGATGCCGCTCAGCGAAAGAACTATAACAGAAGCAATCATAAAGAGTTATACCGATAAACTTCTCGATGCGATAAGCTGCGATGTGGCGATTGTCGGCGCCGGTCCCGCCGGTCTCGTAGCGGCTGCCGACCTGGCCCGGAGCGGCTGGAAGACATGCCTCTTCGAACGCAAGCTGAGCATCGGCGGCGGCATGTGGGGCGGCGGCATGATGATGAACGAGATCGTCGTGCAGGATGAAGGCAAGGGGATCCTCGATGAGTTCGGGATAAACACAAAGCCGTTCAAAAAGGGGTATTTCACCGCCGATTCGATCGAGACGGTCTGCTCGCTCGGGGCGCGCGCCTGCAAGAACGGAGCGAAGATCTTCAACCTCGTCAGCGTCGAAGATATCATCCTCAAGGAGAACAGGGCCGTGGGAGTCGTGATCAACT
>SDBS01002477.1_pt1 | contig 18403 bp, 40 predicted proteins | sample 2277091 | NCBI WGS metagenome assembly SDBS01 (sample SAMN10404972, study PRJNA504765) | marine sediment metagenome | isolation source: marine sediment core GS10_PC15, 163 cmbsf | place: Arctic Ocean: Southern Knipovich Ridge | collected 2010 | reverse complement strand
GAAAAAGTTAAACTATTTTACCAAAGGAAAGATCTGGGCTGCGGACTGGTAGAAAGTTAAAGGGAAAGACGTTATTCTCTAAGAAAACCAAATAAGGAGGGAAAGAATGGGCCAATGGATGCAGTGGCAGTTATTCCAATACCCTGGCTATGGATTCACAAATGGATGCCTGAAAGAGATTTCAAAATTCATAACCAAACTTTATAGTAAAAACTAATAAAAATAAAAAAATAAATTAAAAATTATCTTCTTCGCCTTCTTTTCACTTTTTTCTTTCTTCCGGTTTTTCCACCGCACATTACTCTCTTAAGACATCTTTTCTTTCCAGCTTTTCCGCCTTTAGATCCCTTACAACGTCTTTGTGCGATTCCAATCTTCTTTGTACACTTTACCATTTCGATTTTCCTCCAATTTAATTAGTTGAATTTATTTCTTTGCTCTTTTGCTTTTAAGACATTGTCCTTTTCTTTTCCCTTTCTTAACAACGCCAAACTTACATTTTCTTTTTCTTTTTGCCATGTTTTTTTCTCCAAATTTAATTAGTTGAATTTATCTTTTCTTTTTGCCATCTTTAAATAAAATCTCTTCGTCCTTTACTTTCGTCTTTAATATCTCTAGCATGTTTTTTAATTGATTTAACCAATTTTGGTACTTGCTTATCATCTCCAATTACTCCAATATAGGAAGCATAACCCTTTTCAGGAGATCTTCTTTTTGGCTCATTAAATTGTCCAGTTATTGGATTATTAGATGTTATTAATTTTACATCTTTATTCTTCCATTCAAATTGGCACATTTTTATTGGTTTTCCAACATAATCTTTATCTACAGTGCATTTTCTTTTACCCTTTATAGATAATTTATTTTCCTTTAAAACTTTCTTGAAGTTTTCTGCTGTTCCAAATGATGTTAAATCAAAACCATGTTCTTTTACCATTTTATCTTCTCCTCTTATATTTCCTCTTCGGAAGTTTTGTGCCATAAATCAATTTATGACATTTCCTTCTTTGAGTTTGAGTTTTTCCTCTGATTCGTCTGCACCATACTCTTGTTATTCGTTTGGGTGTTTTTGGCATTTTATTTCCTTATACATTTATTTCTTAACTTTAATATAGTCTTGACATCTTTTAATCTTTGATTTTCTTCAGGAGTATTCATTATTGGAAACATTTGTAAAGCTTTCTTCATATTTTTTAATTCCCATTCTGCACAATCTCCTAATCTTGACCTAGCTTTTACTAATGCTTTTATTTCAATATTAGAACATCCTTTTTTTCTTTTTGCCATTTTATTTTTTTAGGCTTCAACTAACCAACCTTTTCCTCTCAAAGTGTGTTTTGTTTTCTTTACTCTAACTTTCACTTGTCCTTTTGTTTTATCCAATTTTATTTTACACTTTTGAGCATCAGATTTCCTTTTAAAAAAGGCAGAATGCCCTGATTGAAGTTTACTACATATCGTCTTTTTTACCATCTTATTTCTTCTTCCTAGCCAATGCAGCCTTACAGATTGCATAAGGATTTGTTTTTACTCTTTTCCCTCTTCTGATGAATGTTTTTTTGATTTCCCCACGTCTGATTTTCTTTTTAACTGCCTTTACACACTCATCTAACTTTTTTGGCATACATTAAATAAAACAATAATATATTTAAAGGTTGTTAGAATATATATGATATATGGCGAAATACAAAGATTTGAAGATATTGGAAGAAACCCACATAAAATTCTTCAAAGCGAAAAATCTTGCGGAATTTAAAGAAGAAGGAAAAATTACAGTAAGCGATTTTATCGAAGAATTATTAGAGCCTTATTTTAGGAAATTTGATGATTTGAGGATTGAGAAAGTTGAATAATCACTCCCCCCAAGCTTTATTGAACCTTTTTGCCCCAAACTTCTTATTAATCTTCTTATTAAATTCTTTTTCAGAAATCTCGTCTTTTTTCAACTTGTCTAATAATTTCTTGCAATATGGTTTATCTCCTAATTTAGAGCATGTTTTTAAGAGGTGCACACAAATTCCGCATTCTTCTGCCATATTTTATTGAAGAAGAAGGATTATTTAATTTTTTTGTAGTTAGATTTAAATAATTATTTGACTTTTTCTATTTATGGTTCAAAAAGCCTATTGTCCAGTTTGCATGTTCGAAACAATAATTGAAACAGGAAAAACTGCTTATGATTATTATTGCCCTCGGCATGGAGTTCAATGCATATATTCTGGTGAAGAAACTAATTTGCCTTGGCAGGGCTAAGCTAAAAGAAGTCCTCTCTTTTCCACGACACTTCCAGAAATTATCAACTGATCTGTGGCAGAAATTGCACTTGCATACACTTCAACTCTTATCGGCATATTTTGCTCTACAAGTACTTCACGAATGCTTGCGGTGTGGGTTGTGGTGATTCCAGGAATTCTTTGGATATTTGTTTCTAAAACAACTGAACCCCCAGCAGTTACACGAATTGCTTCTGCAGCTGTTCCAGAATATGAAATTGATTTCAGGCAAATAAAACGATTATCACCAACATTTGTATTTATAACTGTGTTCCAAGCTCCTGCTGTCGCCAAGTTGACTGACCAAATACTGCCCAACCCCAAATCATTAGGACGCAAACTTCTAACAGTCAGCTCTGATCTTGGAAGCCCCAATTGCTGTTCTGCCATTTGAATCATTTCTCCCTCACAACCAACAGGATATGCTGGTCTGGCAGAGGTAGGTGCAACAGGAACCCCAACAGGTACAACTGCGGGTGCAGCAGCCACAACAGGTTTTCTTAAAAGAAAGAATAATCCAGCTATTCCGAGTGTTCCTAAGACTAATAAAAGAGTGGTATTCTTTTTAGCCATTTCTATAAAAAGTCACTTGTTTATTTAAAGGTTTTTATTTAAAAAAGTTAGAAGAATTATGAACAATAGAAAGATATTTAAACTATAATTTCTAAATTAATGTGTATGAAAAAGGAAATAATTAAAATAAATAAAGAACTTGGAGGTAAATTAGTAAGATTAGGTAGTTTAGATTTTGCTTGTGACAAAATAAAATCAGAAAAGAATATCTATAAAAGAAATGCTTGTTTATTAAGAGCAATTGTTGTAGATCATCCCTTTGATGATATGAATAAATCAACAGCAACAATAATAGTGACAAGAAATTTTAAAAGGCACGGAATTAAATGCAAAGAAGAACCCTTTTTAAAAGGGATAAGAAAAATAGCAAAAAATAATATTACTGATTTAAATAAAATAGAACAAGGACTTAGAAAATGGTGTACAAAGAAGAAATAAGGTTATGGAAAATTTGGCAGTTTTTTGATAAATATGGATTTTTTCCATTCGAGAAGAAAAGAATAGACATAACTATATCTGGAGAAGCTGTAGCAAAAATTCAAGATAAACCTAATAAAAGTGAATTTATTAATCAGTTAATAATTTCTTCCTAATTATCTTTTTTTATTTTTTCTTCAAAACAGGAATCAAAAGCAAAGGAGCAAATGCAAGCAATAAAGGCAATATTCCTGCTCCTCCTGCTTCTACTCCTTCACTAGAATGCAAAATTTGATAATCTCTATTCCAGACAAGAAGGGCTGCAACCTGGGGATCTATTTCTTCCCACACTCTTATCCAACTATTGAAAGCATTTTGAGAATGATAATAAGAGCCAACTATTGTTGAACCATTGATATATGAAATAGGTGCAGCATTATGAGGTTCAAAAAAACCTCTTGCCACTTCATCCTGAAGAGGGTCTGTCATAGCTCCGTCAGGATGATCTCCATAGGTAAAACCAATCCAAAAATCTTCTGTATATCCTAAATAAGAAACAGCCCCTCTTGCATAAGCAGAAGCCCCTAAATCTCTTCCCGTCCTACAAGATAAAACATAAACTACTCTTCCAGCTAAAAATTCATCATTTACTCCTCCTTGAAGCAAAAGTTCATTATTCTGACAAAGAATTAGATTATAATCCCCATGCCCCATAAGATTAACAAGAATCGGGTCTTGTTCTTCAATAGCTGAGAAAAAATTTGCTGCTGTTGCACTGCTCCCAGAAAGATCTGTAGTTGGTAAGCCAACAGCACTTGCGGCACTTAAAATTGGTGTTTGCCAAGCTGAGCCATATCGAGTTACCAACTCGTACGAGGGGGTGAGACTTAACATTTGGTTAGTGGGCATTTTTTATTTTCCTATTTTTACCTAAATATGTAGTTATAAAGTTCTCTTTTCTAAAAAAATCAACAACTGAATTTGTATATTTTGGAAAAAGTTTTAATCTTTTTGCTTTTTCAAAAAATAATTTTATTGCTCGTTTTTGTGATTTTCTTCCTTTTCTTCTCATCTTCTCTTTAATTTTTTATCTAAATATGAAGCAACTCCAACCAATCCAAAAATACCTAAAACAATTCCCAAAATCATTCCATCATTTTTCATTAAGATTTTCTTTAAAAATTTCATCTTCTCTCCTTTAATTGTTTTAAATAATGCATTTGAACTTCTGTAAGCTCTTGACCTATTTTATCTTTTGCTTTTATATGCTCTAATATTTCCTCTTTGGTAAGTTCTCCAATTCTAAAATTAGCTATTCCAATCTTTTCATTCCATGCTTCAAGCCTCTTTTCTATTAATTCAAATTCTTGTTCTGTTATCATTTTTGTATACTAAATCAATTCCAGCCTCTCCAATTCTGCTTGAATCCTCTCACCTAATTCTGTTTTCTTTTTTACTTCTTCATATGCCAAACGCCATGTAATACCATCTCCATCTATAACTACACAAACCAAATCTCTTTCTGGAAGAGGCAAATTGTTATATACTTTTACGAATCTTGATAAAGTCATACATAGAAAAAGAATTAGTTATTTTTATAATTATTGTTTTCTTGTTATAATCATTAATGCCCCTAGTGCAAGCAAACCAACCATGCCCCCTATAATAATTGCTGTCCAAGGAATTCCATCTGATTCCATAACTTTGTGCTTTGCCTCAGTAAATTCATTATATTGTGATTGTGTTATCTCTCCATCTCTTAATTGTCTTGCATATTCGTCGTCAGTTTCAACCATATCTTGTTTGTATTCTATTCTATCTGTTAAATAAGACCATAAAAGAATTCCTCCTGCAATTAAAGCTCCTGCAAGTAATGCCCATCCTCCGACTAATGCTCCAATTACAAAAGCAATTACTGCAACAATTACTGCTATTATTTTTTTAACTGTATCCAACCATCCAATACTTGGCCTCCCTAAAGACGCTTGTTGTATTTCCGCTTTTGCCGACACAGTCAAAGGTTCTATATCATACCAAATTTTTTTGCCAACCAAATCAACAGTAACATAAGAAATTCCATAATTTCCATTTGTAGAATTTTGAACATCAGAATTAACTTGTGATGCTAAATTACTGGAAAGATTAGGATCTGTTTGAATCATTTCAACTGCATAATCTGTTAAATTGTTTACTATTGCATAGTCTGCCATGAAAAGATTAAGTGTTTTTATTATTTAAATCTTTTTGCTTTTAATAAAATCCTACTTCCAATAATTGAGCTTCTAAATCTCCTGCTCCAGTAATTGTTAAACAATTTAGAACAACAGACAAATCATAGATATAACCTGTTAAAAAATTATCTGTTTCACAAATTAAAAGTAGACAATCCCAGTCTCCATTAGCTACATCCCCATACTGTCCAAGCACAATGTTCACACTCCACCATCGGTCTCCAGTTCCCACATCCCCATAAGAGAATCCAAAGGCACCAGTCATAAATGCAAAAGATCCTGGTTCAGGATAATCATTTTTCCCAAATACTGCCCAAAGATAAAATGTGTGGGTTCCTAATGGGACTGTAGATTGCCAGTGTATATCTGTAATTAGTTCATCTCCTGGAGATTTTGTTACATGGGTAGCAAAAGGAATTATGCCAGCCCCTATTGAACTTATTTGTTGCATTTTATTATAAATTGATTAAAGTATAAAAACTTTATGTAAAATCAACCTCCAAGATTTTTGCTTCTGCTACTACTCCGATAGTAATTGTCCAATCCAAAACACTATGGATATCTTGTGTTGGATGCTCTCCAGTAGTTATTCTTAATCTAAATTCTTTATTAGGCATGGGGGTTGTAAAGTTAAAAGTGTGCATTTTTGTTTCTTCTGTTATCCCAACAATTGCATGATCATAAAAAAGTTCTTCTTGAGTATCTAAATCAATAATTCTGCAAAAACCATCAATTTCTTCATCAAAATTATTTTGAGCAATTATAGAGATTATTATTTCTGCACTAGGAGGAACGCTTTTAGGAATTTTATAATTAGTAATATTAAACCCTTTTTTTACATCTACTTTTTTTCTCAATAAAAAATAAGCTCCAATACCAGCTCCTGCAAGAAGAAGTACTGCGATTAATCCTTTATTATCTTCTGCCATAACTAAAAAAAGAGATAGAATTATTTAAATTTACCCCTTTGCTTTTTTCTCTGCTCTTACTCTTGCTTTTCTCTCGAGAGCCTTTACCTCACCAGCTGTAAGATGATAAGCTGATTTAACCAAGGATTTTCCCATAGCTGAAAATATAAAGAATCCTACAGTCACTCCAATTCCCAACATTATCCAATCTCTTGTAGCCATAATTAATAAAAGTTGTTTGTTTATTTAAGTTTTCCTATTATAGGAATTAATAAAGGAACGAAAAAAAGAAGCCAGACAGGGAAGGGTTTTGGCACTGCTGTTGATTTTATTGTAAATTCTCTCCAATCAGTAGCATATAAAACATTTTCCAGAGGTCTGTAATAACCTACATAACAAATTAAATTCCAGTCGTGAGAAGGCATAATCTGGTCTTGTCTAGTTGCCCAACTAACAAATTCATAAACAGGAATTTTAATGTCTGTATAATATCCCTGAATAATAATTAAGCTATCTTTGTCTATAACACCTATTCCAAAATAATCGTCAATTCCCTCTACATTTCTGCAAAATCCCCAACAGGTTTCAATAATATCCTCTGGATTTGCTTCTCTTAGATAATCAAATTCTGTTTCTTCAAGTGGAGGAGCTTCAAATAAGAATCTTCCGTAATCTAATCCTAAAAAGGGAATTAATTTAATTGAAAATCCTGGCGGTACATTATATAACATTTTATCCACAAGTCCTGCATTGTTTTTTTGGTATTAAAAGAAGAAGTAATAATCCTACTCCTAATAAAGGAATTAAAGGAGAGATAACTATTTCCTTTGGTTCTGTTTCGAAAACAAATGATGTATCTTTAACCCATGCCATAAAAAGAAAAGGATAAAGAATTATATAAAATTATTGTTTATTATTCTTCGTGGTATGTTATTATTCCTATATCAACATTTGCGTTTGGCATTGTAAAGACCATTGGAACATAACTATAAGTTGCCCCGATAACTAAAGGTATTGCTGTACTTGTGCTAAATAGTGCTCCGTCCTTAAATGATTTAATTTGAAAATTATCTGCTAACTCACCTTGATTGCTAACAATCATATTTACACTTACACTCTCTCCTGGGTGAATCAAGGGTGTGACTCCCTGATCTATTCCCCCAATAATCATATTAATACCATTGACAGTTAAACTGTCTATTCTAAGAAATCCTTCTAATAGTCTTGCTATCGTGAAGGAATATGTTTGGTCCTGAATCCATGCCATAGTTAATAAAAGTGGTTTGAATATTTAAAGGTTTTTGTTTAATTGAAAACAGTCGCTAAAATATATCCCTTATCAATAGAAGCAAGTCCTCCAAAATTAGATTGAATTCCGTATGTAAATGTGCCACTACCTGGAATATCTAAATAACAAAGTGAAAATGGGGCTTTTGGTCCAGTATTAGAGTCATCGTCTAATTCAGCCATAGGATTTGTAAAACCAAGAGAATTTCTGGCTAATCTAAGTTGTATCCAGTCATTAGTACCAACTATTAAAGTCCCACTTGATATAATTAACACTTTTTGTCCAAAAGAAACACTAACACTAATATTTGTTATAGTATTATTTCCCCAACCATCAGCAGGATTTGAAGTAGAAAATGACCTAGTAGCATAATCAGCAATCCCTCCTGCTTGAACATCAACATAATTCTTAGTCGCAATATCACTTGGAGAAACTGGCTCTCCTAAATTTATTCCTGAATGCCCAGCAAAATTAACATCACTATCTATTTTATGTTCATCATTCCAATCGATAGCCATTCCTTCCTCGCCTGAACCAACAATTCTTTTATGTTTTATACCCATATTTTAATTAAAGTTTTTAGATATTATATAATTTTCTAATTCCATCTATTAACATCCCAGACAGAACTTACATCCCATACCCAATCTCCCTCTTCGGTTAAATGATAAGTATTAATTATTATTGAAATATCATTCAGTGGCATTATAAAAGAAAAAGGAGCATCTTTTGTTAATCCTTCTCCGAGAGAGAATTCTTGTGAGCCAGTTAAATCTCCTGATAATTCAACTCTAAAATTATCTGTAGCACCAGTATTTTTTGTATGAATTGTAAAATTAATTAAATCTCCTTGATGAGCTTTTGTCGGAGCAGTTATTCCTGTTATTTCTAAAAATCCTTCTTGTGGTACTACTTCAAAAGGATAAGATGAACCATTGCCATTATTCCACATCGCAGAAACTTGAGCACTATCAAACATTTCTCGCCCAATATAAATTTCATCTATTTTCCCTATAAAAAAATCACGATAAATACCATCATCGTGCCTTGCTCCAATAACAAAATTCTTTTCTGGGTTTGGTGTGAATATTGTTCCTGGGTGGGTGTTTGAATCTTCTAAATTTCCATCAACATATAAATAATGATGTGTTGCATTTCTTGTGTAAACTACATGGTGCCAGGCTCCGTCATTCCAAGTGCCAGAAGCAGTTACTACTTCTCCTGTTCCTGCAGCAATACTAAAATGTGCAGTAAGAACTCCAGCATTCATTGTAATCACATACCTTTGATGTGCATTATTGCTTACAGGTTTACTAACTATTCTTTGTGCATTTGCAGAACTTGTCTTAAACCACGCACTTACTGTTAAAGGGAATCCTATCACGAAATCAGTACTTGTAGAATAAATATAATCATTTCCGTCAAAACTATAAGCAGTATTTATTTTTCCTGATACTCCTTGTGTTGCACCCACCACATTTCCATGATTAGAACTATGAGAATCTATTGCATTTCCACTAGATTCATCTAATTTATAATAAGATATCAAACCATTTATTAATGCCATAAAAACTAAAAGAAAAACAATTATTTAATTGTTTCTTTTTAAGGAATCCTAGACATAACTTCATAAAAAAATAAAAAAATAAAAGAAAAAGAATAAAGCACAAGCTAACCTTTTAACAATTTTTTATTGTGTGTAAAAAAATTTAATTAAAAAATAATTACGGATTAATTACGAGTCCTCTCTTTTCAGCGACACAACCAATAAATCCAATTTCTTCTGTAGTAGTGGTTGCTACTAATCCATTGTATCCTTCAATAGTAATTGTTTGGTTCTGATCTACAATAATTGGATCATCGACATGCAATTCATTATCATCTTGTAATCCAACTCTCTGAACATTCCACCATCTTGCAACACTTCCTGCTCTCGTAATCTTAATGGTGTGTATTGTTGGTGTAGATTCTTCTGTAAAGATTCCTGAAATACAAATAAACCTGTTGTCAGCAATTGTCTGGGTATTAACAAGGGTATTCCATCCCAGAGTAGATGTAACTGAAAAATACCATTTTCCAGTAATTCCTAAGTCATCAGATCTCAAGTCTCTCAGAATTATCTCTTCTCTTGGAAGTCCCAACTGTTCCTGGGCTCTTCTAAGTATTTCATTACAACACTTATTGTAGGCATCCAATGGTACGCCTTTAAGTTCGTGGTATTGAGTCATTTTTCTCCTTTTATATTTAGTTGATTTTACCTGCCCTTATGGGTGTCAGGCATCATTGACCAAAGGTCATGACTATAATTTTAATCGACACGGATTAAATCTGCATGCTCGGGACTTTCATATGCTTGGGCTCCTGCCAAAACACTTGCTCTTGAATACTGGGTTGGAATTCCTGTTGCAGTCACTTTTCCTTTAAAAACTGGTCCGCCAGCGACTGGTGCATAAGCTGCTGATTTTCCACCATATCCAGCTAAATTAGATCCACCTGCTGGTGCTGCTGCTACGGCCCTTACAACTGCTGTTCCGCCCACTCCTTTAACCAGATCAACAACTCCGCCTGCAAACAAATTAGAACCCGCAATCATTGAAACAGTTCTTAGTGCTTTTGGCATTTTAACAAACAATGCAAGTACCTGAAGTCCAAGTCCTCCACCAATTGTGATAACTTTATCCATAGTTGGTGTTTGTGGACGCCACTCCAAAAGATATCTCACACCTTCTGCTGCAAATTGACCTACATTCAAGCCTGCTAATTCTCCGTATGAAACTTTTGCCATTTTATATTTGTTTTTATTTAATTGATTAGGATCATTCATATGACTACCAGAATTGTGTATGTAATCATTAAAAGAAGGATTATTATTTAAACCTTTCGTTATTTTTTTTATTGAATCACTACAATCTGGGCAATCATCTGTTAGAGATTTTCTTATATCTCTAACTTTTTGGGCATATTTTATACCATGTTTCTTGTAATCTTTGCCTCTAAAGTTCTTTGCTATTGTAGTAACTTCTGAAAAAATATCAATTTCTTTTTTATCTTTAGTAAAACCTATTCCTTCTTCTCCTAAGCCCTCAAGATTATAAAAATGTTTATTAAGACATTCTGCACAAAACTGTTCATCTATTCCTGTTGTGGCTTGTTTTAGGTGAGTCTCAGTTAAGATAAGATTCTTAATTATTTCGTCTTTTGTATATTGAAGTGGATCTTCCATGAAAAGAAAAAGCAAGGTAAATATAAAAATGTTTTCAATAACCGATTTTTTTATCTTTCAACTTTCTACCAGCTTCATAAGTTAAAATTCCGACAACAGTATCAGAAATAATATTTAGTATTCCTTCTTTTTCCTCAAAAATTCCTGGAACAAGAAGTGGTTCAATAACCTCATACCCAATTATCAGAGAATAACCAAGAGGTTTTGATTTGATTATTGTGCCAAGATAAAATCCAGTAAGTGCATGGATAATTGTCCAGCTATCAATAATTTTTGTCTGCATAAAGAGGAAAAGAGGGGGAATTATAAAAATCTTTTCTTAAAATTTTCAATATTAAATTCAACCCATTCTCTGCCTCGGGGGTGCTGAATTAGTGTCTTATATAATTTAGGTCTCTTAATCTCTAAAATTTTTAAAATTCTTGCAGAAGAAGGATCACCAATCATTTCTTTTCTTTTTTCTTTTGAAATAAATGCGATAATGAAATCAGCCACATTCATAATTTGTGAATGGGTAGAATCCAAATAATAAACTAAGTCAATTTTAGTTTCCAAATACCACTTTAGCATACAATCATCTTTACCATCTCCAAGAGCTATTAGAAAAAAGTCTTCAAACTTTATTTTACTCATACTTTTTTCTTCTCTGAGGAATGGAGATACATGTCTTCCATTGTATTGGCCATCTCTTGCTCTGAAGGTGTCAACTCAGGGTTTGGTGGAAGGGTCATTCCTTGTGGGGGTTGGGGAACTTCTTGAAATTCTTCTGGGACTGGTGGCATTTGGGCGGGTTGCATTGCCTGTTGCTCTCGTTTCTGTTTTGCAAATTCCATAAGTGCAGGACCAACTTGTTCGCCTATTTTTCCAACGGTGTCCGCAATATATTCACCTGCACCCTTTTCTTTGTCCCCCATCATAGCACTCAACTCTTTCACTGTATTAAACTGCTCTTTAAAGCTAGACAAATCAGCTTTTTGTCCTTTCCTTTTTGCCTCTTCAGCTACTTTTTGCATCTCAGTCTGGATTTCTTTAAGCTTTGTATTAAATACCAACTGCATATTTTTATCTCTCTGCCCTTGTGCCTCAATCTCTATTCTTTTCATTTCCTTATCTCTCTCTGCCTTGATATTTTCCATCTTCGCCATAAAATCCTGTGACATCTGATTTCCTTGCTGGGTTTGTTGTTGTTGGGCCATTACCTGATAAAGAGATTGTTGGTGCTTCAAATCTGCAAGTTCTCTTTGTAAAGCACTTGATTGTTGGTCATTTCCACCACCCATCGTCTTTAACATCTGCATCTGCATTAGATCTTTCATAAACCCATTGTCTCCTGTTTCTTTCCCTTTGCCTTGGTTCTCAAACATCCTCATCATCATCATTGTCATCAAAGGATCTGTTGAGTCCCCTTTCTTCATTCCATCTATGTATGCCTTCATCATCTCCTGCTCTTGGATTTCTTTCATCGTTCTCTTTGGATCTGGTTCTTGATTTGATTCCATAGTATTAAATTGTTTTCCTACAGCCCCCATATTCATGAGGGAAAAAGCTAATTTCATATTTTTTCTTGTTAGATCATTTAAATCCTTGGCAAATCCCAGATTAATAAGGATTTCCCCCATATGTAAATCTGCTGCATCATATTTTATTGTTTTGGGAGCTATGAGTAATTTTGCTCTTCCTTCTTGTATCATATCTGGCTCTTTTTTTCTGCCTCTCTCGGGTTTTTCAGATGGTTCCTCGTCTCCTTCTGTTTGTGGAAGTTCAGTTACTTGTGGCTCTGTTTTTTCTTCATCACTTACTTTTACATAAAGATTGCAATCTGGGCATCTAAATCTATTGCCAATCCTAACAGGCTCTACAGTCTTGTCACAGTGCTTACAATATGCCATTTTTTCTTTTTATTTTATGATGAATTAAAATTTTCCATAATCCATATGGGTATCATTTATATGTTAAAGTATTTACCTTTCACTATTTTTAAATCCTCCATTGTGATGTTGATTGAGATATAGAATAAAATTCTGCCAGGAAAATATGGTTATTTTTAATTTTTTTCTTAGTTCCTGCTTTTTTTTAATTAGCTCTTTGTATTCAGAATCTTCAAATGTCACGTTTATGGTTTTCATATTAATTTTGGTCCTCATCTAAAACCCATAAAAGAGTGTTCCTAACTCCTTTCATCTCATCACTTTCTTTCCACCATATAGTTTTCTTTATTTGTACTACAACCTGATTTAATTCCTCAAGTTTTTCCTTTATCTCTTTCTTTGATTTCATAATACCACTAAGTAAGTAAGATTTATAAACTTTTCCATAAGAAATCATGGGGTTAGAAATATTTATAAGTTCTAAATAATTGGATATATTGGTGTTTAGAATAACTTTTGGGTTTTTTCAAAATACCTCTTTTTAATGAAAGAGGCAAGACTACTCTGTTCTTGCCTCTTTTTAGTAATCTTGTATTTTATCATTTATTCCACCAAACCTTGAACTCCTTTCTATTTCCTCTTCCTCTTTTCTATATCTTTCTTCTGCTTCTTTAGTTTGATTATCTGAAGATTCTACTTTTTCTTCCTTGATTTTAAAATTATCATAAGAAGGGATATTATAATGTGAATTACTTAAAATATTAATTGCTCTTTCAACATCCTTTTCTTCTATCTTATCAGATAATCTTATCTTAGCAGAAGATTTTAATATTCTTAAAAGAGCCTCGTGAATTCTTGCATTAATATTTATTGATTGTTGTTTGTATTTTCTTAATTTTGAATAAAGATCCTCTAATCTTTCAGCCATTAAATCACTAATTGTTGGCTCTTGAACATTTCTTATATAAACAAAAAACTTTTTCAGAAAATCCTTGGAATACTTTGGTTTTATTTTCCCCCTTTCTCTACTAATCATTCGTCTGGCAACAGATTTATCTATATCTTCATTTACATAATCAGTCATCACAAAAATTTCATCAAAACGATTTATAATTGCAGCTGGCAAATTGAATTGTCTAACCATATCCTCATCATGTTTAAAGGAACCCATAACAGGATTTGCTGCAGCTAAAACCCCAGCAGTTACTTTCATTTTCATGTGGATGTTTGCTTTATTGATTGTTATGGATTGTTCACTCATCCCTTCCTGAAGTTTTGGTTTATCTTCATCACTTAAATTATTTAATTCATCTAAGAATAAAATCTCTCTTGCAATAACCATCGCCCCTGGTTCTACCCTATATCCCTCTCCTTCTTCACGGATAACACTAGCTGTAATACCAACTGCAGAACTCCCACCCCCCATTGCAATCCTACTTCCAGGGGTTATTTCAATAGTAAATTTTCCTAATTCTGATTTAGCAGTTCCTGGATCTCCAATTAATAATATATTCGGCTTATTTCTTATTGGAACTTTCTTTGGTTCATTTCTCTTATTGCATAACATAAAAATTAGTGCATTTTTATTTCCTCGTATCCATATACATGTGGAGCAAAAGAATTATTTATTTCATCAAGTCCATCCTTATCTATTTTTTTAGATAAAGATTTTATATCCTTTATTTCTTGTTCTGTAAATTTATTTATATCCACCTCTTCCTCAGATAATTCTACAGAATTAACTTCAACAGCCAAATCAAATCTTACAGATAATCCCCCCTTTTGCATTTGCATTGGAACTTTTTTTAATATTCCAACAATCTTTATTTCATTCCCAGGAGTAAACATTTTTATGTTTTTTGGGCTTGTCAAATCTTCTTTGATAAAAATATTTAATCTTCTTGTATGGGGATTATCTGTTTTTTCCTGTAAATCCTCAAGAATGATTTTTGCAGTATCAACCATTTCTTCACTTATTAATTTAAAACCACCCCTTCTACCACAAGAACATCTAGAAGGCTCTCTAAATTTTTTTTCCATCTGTAAGACAGAAATAACTGTCCCACAACTCGGACACTCAAATTTTGCATTTACTACTTGAGGTCTAACATCTGTTATTGAAACAACCCTTCCTTCAACTGATATTAATTCATTAAGGTGTTTTGAACGGATATTTTCAATAAATATTTTGCAATCTTCTGGAAGATTAATTATTCTTATTCTAATATCACTTGTAAAACCTGTTTCTTCAAATGCTAATTCCATTAATCTCAGGATTTCTTCTGGATTACCCATTAATTCATCAGATAATTCTAGGGAGAACTCAGCCAAATCACTGAAATTAATTATAATAACATTTCCTTGTTTTAGTTGTTTCCCAATACTTTTTTTACAGGAATCAAAGAATTTTTTTGCTTCAATTATTAATTCTTCTCTCTTTGAGATTTTTTTTTCTTTTTCTGCCTCAATTTGCTGTTTTTGGGCTTCTTTTTGCTTAAAATTAGCAATTCTAAGGTTGATTTTTTCTATTGCTATGTGTGACAAGTGTATTACAGCTTTTTTCCCATCTGGCTTTTTTATCTCAAAATAAGTCTTTTCTCTACCAATCGCTTGCCTGATATTTTCTGGTTTTTTGTTCAATAATTCTGCTAGTTTATCGTATGTAAAAGCCTCTTTAGAGGTTGCAAATATCTTCAAGATTCTTTCAAAAGTGTTATCTTCAAAAAGTATCTCTGCAGTTGCGTTGTCACACAATACACACAATACACTTGTTTTATCTGTATTGTCTGTATTGTCTGTATTATCTGTATGATGTGTATTGTCTGTGACAGTGTCTTTAATGGTATTCTTTTTTTTCTTGGTTTCTTCTTCTTTTTTAATTAATTTTTTAGTCATTTTTTACCCCCCTTATTTCCAGTGGAACTTTCTTTTTCTTTAGTAGAATAATTAACAGATTTTATTTCAGCAAGTCTTATAGGAATTTTACCTAAAACATCATCAAGAAATATAATTTTCTTTTTATCAAGATCTTCTACATATCCATTAAAATTATATTCAAATATATCTAAGATATAAGTATAAGTTTTTTCATTTAGAAATAGTTTTAATCTTTCAATCTTTTCATCCTCTGTCATTTCAATCATTGTCAATCACTCTGAAAAATAAGCTTTTTTAGGTTTTTAAATATTTCTATTCTCTGAGAAATAAAAACAATTTATAGGAAGGTTTATATAGTATTATAATCATATTATACTATGGAATTTAATAAAAAAGTCATCAGAATTGGAAGCAGTTTAGGAATTGTTTTAGATAGACTAGTTATTGAGAATTTAAAGATAAAGAAAGGAGATATTGTTCGTGTGATTTTGGTTAATGAATCAAGATTAAAAGAAATTATTAAAGAGGTAAAAAATGATAAAAAGAGATAAATTTGGAAGGTTTGTGAAAGGATCTCATGTGAAAACAGAATTTAAGAAAGGGCAGGTGTCTATTAGAAAAGGGATTAAACTTACAGAAGAACAGATAAGAAAAACAACAAAAACTCGTAGGAAAAATGGGTGGTTTAAAAATTTAGAAGAAACAAAGAGAAAAATGAGAAAACCCCATAAATCTCCACCACCCCGTTCAGAAGAACATAAAAGAAACATAGGTTTAGGGAATAAAGGGAAAATAGTTTCTAAAAAAAGTAGAATAAAAATAAGTGAATCAAATAAAGGAAGAAATCTTGGAAAAACTTTTGAAGAACAATTTGGTGAAGAAAAAGCTAAGAAAATTAAAGAAAAATTAAGAAAAAATCATAAAGGTATGTTCGGAAGACATCACTCAGAAGAAACTAAGAATAAATTAAGTATTGCTCATAAGGGGATAAAACATACCGAAGAAGCTATAGAAAAAATAAAGAAAGCAAGATTAAATCAGATTTTTCCAATTAAAGATTCTTCAATTGAAATTAAAATCCAAAATTTCCTTAAACAATTAGGAATAGAATTCTTTACTCACTTTTACATTAAAGAAATTGAACACAAATATAGATGTGATATATTTATCCCATCAATGAAATTAGTTATAGAAGCAGATGGGGATTATTGGCATGCAAATCCTAAAATTTATTCTGAAGAAATTTTAAATGAAAGACAGAGATGGAAAAGAAGTTTAGATGAGTTAAGAACAAAAGAATTAATCAAAAAAGGATTCAAAGTTTTAAGACTTTGGGAGTTTAAAATTAAAGAAATGGATATTAATGATTTCCAAAATAAAATAGAAACATTTAAATAATTAATTCTCTTTTTTTAATTAGTCTTTCTAAAAGACACACACAATTAAGATGCCAACTCAATGGAACCCAGAATTAGGATTTGCAATTGGAGACAATGTAGCCTTGCGTATTGGAGGTACAATAAAATTTTACAAAGTAACAAATAGAGATACTATTTTTTATTTAGAGGAAGCAGATGAGATAGCTGCTGATTCAACAGCATCATATTCTGAAGTAACTAATTTAAATCCTCCCCATGGACAGCTGTATAGCATCGTAAAGCTGTGGATTGATGGGAATATAAAATTATTTTTAAAACAACCCGCAGCCACAAATCGTTGGGGGACTCAGCGTTCGCCCGCAGGTGGCTTGCTTAATGATCGGATCTCAGGATTGAAAGGTGGACTTTACTTAAATTTGTGGTTTAGTATCGACAATCCGCCGTCTGTCCAACTTGTAAATGAACAACCCGTAGCAATCACACCAAAAATATGGTATATTGGCTGGAGATATTCAATTGAGGAAGTACCTGGAACACCAGAATATTTCACAAATGGAAAACCACAATTCCCATACACACAAGTCACTATTACAGGTCTTGCTCAATAAATAAATAAAAACTTATAAAATGGCCGAAGAAGAAAAAAAAGAAGAAGCTGAATCTGAAGAAAAAGCTGAAGAAGCTACCGAAGAAGCTCCTGCTGAAGAAGAAGCTTCTGAAGAGGAAAAATCTAAAGAAGAATAAATCATTTTCCTTCGGTAAGAATAAAAATGGTAGTAATGGATAGAGAAATAGCAGATTTGAAGAAAGCACTTAGCTTGCTTGATGCAAGAGTTGTAAAACTAGAAGCAGAAGAAGCACGAGAGCAAAAAGAAGGCACTATCAGACCAGGAACTAAACGAGGAAGGAAACCAAAAAATTAAAATGGGCGAAACACAGAATCTGAGACAAAATTTTGTATTGAAGTATGATCCACTCTACGGAAGATTTAGTAGGGTAATAAAAACAACTGATCTTCCTGACATAGGACATAAAGCAGTACCTACTACAACCCTAACTGATTGGGATATGGCTACCTACACAACAGATGCTAATCATGCTTTGTATCCTTACATCTTTTCAGTCCATTCAACGAATACAGCTGCACAATTTATAGTCTATAAAGGTGGAACAACTACAGCATTATCTTTGCAAGTTGATAGCACAGGTTCACAAACTATTGTTACAGGATGTGATTGCCCATTGATGAGAATAGCTCCGAGTAGCACGGTTACAATCACTGTTCCTGGTGAGTTCATAACCAACACTTCTGACACTTATGCCTGTTTCCTTATTAGTAAAAGAGAGCCAATTCCGTCGGTTGTTG
>SDBS01002476.1_pt1 | contig 18405 bp, 18 predicted proteins | sample 2277091 | NCBI WGS metagenome assembly SDBS01 (sample SAMN10404972, study PRJNA504765) | marine sediment metagenome | isolation source: marine sediment core GS10_PC15, 163 cmbsf | place: Arctic Ocean: Southern Knipovich Ridge | collected 2010 | reverse complement strand
GCAGTCGTTCCAGAGCGACGGGAAGCACTCCGGGGTCGGATCGGCGCCGTCACATCCGGTCGCGCCCATGCTCCAGCTCGCCTTGTCGATGTCGGCCGGCACGCCGTTGATCGTGAAGAGCACGGTCTCGCCGATCTCCGGGTTCGTGGGGCTGAAGCTGATGGTGGGCTGGATCTGGGCGAACGTTGGCGTTGCAGAGAGAAGGACGGCTTCTAACACCATGATCGCCAACGCGCACCGAGTCACTCGCATGTCGCTACCCCTCGAAATTGACGCGTTTCAGAATAGCACCCATGGAGGACAACCGCCAATGAGGAGGTCGGCACACTTTCCGGCACACCAGCGCCACCTGATCACAACGGATGTCTTCTGAATCCAACACTTGATGTGTCAGGCATGCTAGACTGCGTCTCAATAATAAATGGTGCGGACACCAAAAGGAGGGGATTCATGAATGTGAAGCGATTCGGGCTGGCGGCGATCTACAAACCCGCCGAAGCGTGACCGGCTCGAATCCTGCCGGTGTGGGGTGGCTTGACACGCCCCTCGGGCCGATTGAAGTGTGGGTCAACGCAGACGGCGCCATCGTACGGGTGGGGTTCGCAGACGACGCCGCGCTTGGAGTGGGGGAGACCGGTGAAGCCGGTGCACGAGGTGTGCGTCAGCTCCAGGAGTACTTCAGCGGTGAGCGCCGCAGCTTCGACCTCGAGCTCGCTCCCGAGGGGTCGGACTTCGAAAAACAGGTCTGGGTGGAGCTCCAACAGATCCCGTTTGGAACCACGACCACCTATGGCGAGATCGCCCGCACGCTTGGCGACTCCGGTGCGAGCAGGGCGGTGGGTTTGGCCAACGCCTCGAACCCCGTCGCCATCATCATTCCCTGTCACCGAGTCATCGGCGCCGACGGCGACCTCACCGGATACGCCGGTGGCCTGCACCGCAAACGATGGTTGCTCGCTCATGAGGCGGGACAACAGGAATTGGAGTTCTGAGGCGGGGTATGGCCTGGTGGAGTAATTCTCAATTCATCACAACCTACCCGGGACTGTAGGCGGAAATTGAGAATTGAGAATTCAAAATTGAGAATTTAAGCTAGCCGACCAGCGATCAGCTGGCGGGTTCGGTATCCGTCATCATCTCCCGCATCTCCTCCTGAAACGCCTCGATGATGGATTCGGGATCGGGGACCAGCCCGGAATCGGTGACGACGCCGAGACGGACCTGGCCGGCGTAGCTGAGGATGCTGACACCGAGCCCGAGCCGCGCCGACTGCGGCACCCAGAACATCATGCTGCGCATGGCCTTGCCGGCGAGGTAGATCTCCTCGCGCGGGCCGGGCACGTTGGTCATGACCCCGGTCGCCTTGGAGCCGAATATCTGGAGCGCGATTTTCTCGACCTCGGGGCCGGCCATGCCGACCGCATTGAGGATGGCGTAAATCACCATCGGTTCCGATGAACCCTTGATGGCGTCCATGCGGCGCTTGAGCTCGCGCAGCCGTTCGCCGCGGTCCTCGATACCGACCGGCAGCGCGAGGAAGACCAGCCCGAAGCGGTTACCGAGCTTGACGATCTCGGACTCGGGACGGAGGTTGACCGGTACCACGGCGCGAAGATCGATGCCGTCCACCTCGGTCTTGCGGCCAATCATGTAGCGGCGTAGCGCGCCGGTGACCCCGGCGAGCAGCACGTCATTGATCGTCGCGCCCTGAGCCTTGCTGTAGGCCTTGACCTCGTCGAGCGGCATGACCTCAGACCACGCACACACCTTGGCGGTGCACAGCTCGCCCTTGAACACCGAAGGGGGATCGGCGGGCATGGTCGCCAGCCGAGCAAGGATGCCGGTTCCCTTGGCGCCCTCGGCTATGAGCTCGGCGGTGCGCGCGGGGTCGGAGAGGACCTCGAAGCCTTTACTCACGGCGCGGCCGGTCGCCCTGCTCACCGAGTAGATGGCCTCGTTGACCACCTCCGGCAGCCAGAAGCCGCCGCCCAGCGGCTTGCGGCGGCGCCGCGTGTGGCGCGTCTTTGGGGACCCCGTCGGCGAATCATCAGTCAAGCCCAGCAGCACCCGGACCAGGGCGATGCCGTCGGCGATACAGTGGTGGATCCGCACCACAAGCGCGCTGCCGCCGCGGTAGTTCTCGATGTACTGGAACTGCCACAGGGGTTTCGAAAAGTCGAGGGGCGTGCTCATGGCTGTGCTGACCAGCTCCTGGAGCTCCTTCTGGCCCCCGGGATCGGGCAGCGCTGCCCTTTGCAGGTGGAACTTGAGGTTGAAGTGCGGGTCGTCCACCCACCGTGGCCCGAAACCGGGAATCGGCGACTCCACCACCTTTTGCCGAAAGCGGTCGAAGGGCAGCAGCCGGTCCTCGATGAGCTCCTTGAGCTCCGAGAAATCGAGCTTCTCGTAGAAGGACATCACCCCGGAGATGAGCATCAGGTTGGTGGCGGATTCCATGCGCAGCCACGCCGCATCGACGTTCGACAGCGATTTGCCCTCGAGCAGAGCCATCTGGTGCTTCCTCCTCACCGGTTCTGGTTGCACTGTAGCAGAGAAGAATTCGGAATTCAGAATTCGGAATTCGGAATTTCCACTCACCCACTCGCGAGATGGGGTGGCTGCCCAACAACAGGGCCTCGAAAAGGGGAAGGGCGATTTAGCCGACTACCTGATCCGCGAACATGCTGGGGCAGCAGGCGCTGAAACCGTCGCCACCTTCGATGAAGCGTTTCTCAAGGAGAGAGGCTTTTCAAGACCCTGACCCGGGCCCGGCGAACCCCCATCGGGCGGTTGGTTCAGGATTCGAAGGCCGGGTCGGTCGGTGTGTCGCCCTCTTCAGTCGTGAGCGTGGCGTCCAGCTGGAGGAGGACGACGTGGCTCCCGAGGCCTATCCGGTCGCCGTCTGCGAGGGCGGCCGGACCGTCGAGGAGGCGACCGTTGAGGGAGGTCCCGTTCTTGCTGCCGAGGTCCTCCAGCAGCGCGGTGAACCCCTCGACGATGATGTGCGCGTGGCGGCGGGAGACCTGGAGGGCATCGACGGTGACCGTCGCCCACGGGATGCGGCCGATCAGGTTCTCACCCTGCGCCAGCTGCACGCTGCGGTCGCCGCGAACGACGTAGAAGCACGACGGCTTATTGGCAGCGGCTGTCTGCGTCTCGTCGGGCTCGAACGCGCCCACCAGCAGGCGATAGCCGCGTCGATGAATGGTCTCGATGTAGGAGGGGCTCTTCGCATCATCTCCGAGCGCTGATCTCAGCTCGGCGATCGCGTGAGTCAGGGTGTTTTCCGAGATGAACTCGGTGCCCCACACGGAGTCGATGAGCTGCTTTCGGGTCACGAGCTTCGAGGCGTGGATCGCCAGGAAAACGAGCACGTCCATCACCCGGAGCTCGACGTGGACCGTGGTGGCTCCGCGAGTGAGGTGCCCGAGGTTCGGATCGACCAGCCACTCGCCGAGCCGGAAAGGGGAGACCGCGAGGTCGCGTGTTTCAATACCCCGTGGCATTCCTAGGAGACCTTCGTCCAGATCCGATCATGGTAAAAAAAGCGCCCGTGCTTGCGGCACGGGCTTGGGTAAGGAGATAAAGAAAATAACCGCTGCCTTAACCACCATGGTTCACGGAGCCTGTGAAGGCGACAGATCAGCGGTCCGGTAAGGCGCTTTCGGGTCCGCCGGCCGGTTTCCCATCGGGCTCCCGGCGGTCACGGCGCGGCCCTCGATGAGGGCGTCCCGCACTCCTCCGCGACGATACGGCTGCTGTGCGTGACGGATCACCGGCAGTGTCATACATCTATAATGTCGTGCGGAAGATCCAGAGAAATGAGGAAGTAATGGATTTATTGTGGGGAATTCATGAGGGAAACGGCAATGATTCCGGTCCTTAAATCGTGAGATCAGCCTCGTCTTGTCGTTTCCGGCGACTCCACGGCACGCCCGCTCCGCCAGGCACACAGCATGTCCATCACCTTGAGCTCGAGCTGGATCGTGGTGTCGCCTCGCGAGAGGCGGTTCAACGACGGCTCGACGAGCCATTCGCCGAGATGGAAAGGCCCACCGGTCGCGACCGGTTTCTCGAATTCTCTGGGCATCCTGGGATGATTCTATCGGGTTGGATAAAAAATGCGGTCGAGCCTTCTGACTCATCACCAGCCTGGTGCTGTCTTTGGGGCAGAAAAAGTGCCCGCGGGAGTAGCGCGGGCAAAAGTAGGAGGTAATACCGCTGGCCGAACCATGTTGGCCCAGGAAGCCAGGACAGGCGTCCTACCAGCGGTGAAAAAACGTAGTCAAAACCGGCAGCTCCGACCGACCATCGAGTTGACGGCGAGCGAGGTCATGCATCTCCGATCCTGCGGCTTCTCGGTGAGCCCGGCGTGGTGCAACGCCTCGTGGACCACGAACATCGCCGTGCGCTCGTCGGAGAGCCTGGAGAACTCCGGGCAAATGAAGGTCGACCTCGCCCCAACCTTGGTGTAGGCAGCGGCCCGGCGGCAGATCCCATCCCTTCTGTTGTACGAGCTCACGGGAATATAGAGGGTCGCCTTCAGCATCTCTCTGCCGTCAGCGTCGAGCCGAGAGAACAGCTCGCCGCACTCTTCCACCTTTTCGATCCGGTCCGCGGCGATCCGCACGGCCGCCCGTAGCTTCTCTCTCACGTCCGCGGACATTTTGGAGTGGATCCAGGGCTCTATGGGCGCCTCCCGATTCATGCTGCCGGTCACCGCAGTGGCCTCGACTGAGGCCGACGGAAAACCACCGGATACCTCGCTGCTGTCTCCCGCCCACGATCGGGCGGCCGCCACCAAGATCGAACCGATCAACAACACCGTCAGCCCCGCCCTCATTGGTTCCTCCCCAGGGCGAGGCGCCGACCGAAATTCGGTGCGGAGCCCGACCGGCTCGCTATTCCGCGAGCGCCGAGCTGCCGTGCGTTGTGTTGTGCCGCCTGCCCCATACCGTCAGGGTCGGGCGCGGCGACTCGTAAGTAATGAAGTTACAGTGGGTTAATTGTGGGGGGTTTGTGGGGGACCAGGCCAGTGCCCGTTTCCGTGCCCGACAGGGCAGATCGCCGGTGAGAATCGCTCATCTCAGGTGTCAGGTATCAGGGCGCTGCTCGGCCCTCCGGGGTGATGCCGAGGGAGATCTGCGGCTTCGGCGGCTTCAGGTACCGCGCGAGGAAGGCGTAGATCTTCTTGCGGTAGCCCCATGCCTCGGGGGTGTCGAGGCGGTCGAAGCTGTGGCCGCCGGGGGCTTTCGAGACCTCGTGTTCGAAATCCTTGCCGGCGGCTTTGAGGGCCTGGATGAGGTGCTCGACCTCGATGTAGTTGACGTCCTCGTCGTGAACGTTGGTGTGGATGAGCAGCGGTTTCGTGAGCTTGTCGACCGACCACACCGGGGAGCGGCGCTTGTACTCGGCGAGGTTCTCCTGGGCCGAGGCGTCGATGAAATAGTCGGCCTCGTAGAGATCGCGGTAGCTCTGGTTCATATAGCCCATGCGCTGGACGAGGTCGGATACCGGCACCCCGGCAAAGCCGCACACGTAGGAGTCAGGGTGGTGGAAGAGGCTGAACAGCGTGATGAGCCCTCCGTGGCTCCAGCCGAGGATACCGACTCGGTCGCCATCGACTCGTGGGTGGTTGGCGACTGCCCAGTCGCGCGCCGCGAGGGCGTCCTCGACCTCGAGCCCCCCGTAGTCGATGTCCTCGTACATCCCGCGGCCGTAGCCGGTCGAGCCGCGGTACTCGGGGGCGACGACGATGTAGCCCTGGGCCATCAGCTCACGCACGATGTGGGCGTAGTAGGTTGTGAAGTCGCCGTGCACGCCCCCGTGCGGCAGGACCAGCAGTGGCAGCCGGCCGGTTCCGTCGAAGCCCAGGGGCGTGAAGAGGTAGGTGTAGAACTTGAGCGGGTTGCCGGCGTTCTTGCCGGTTGGGTTTTCCTCCTTCCAACGCGGCGGGCCGAAGATGCGGACCTTTTCGACCACCGCCACGTCGCCGACGCGCTGGTACCAGAGCACGTCGTCGATCTTCTTGGCGAGAACGTCGAGCTGATGGCCGGTGCTCTCATTCGACTTTTCGATGGCTGTGACGGCCGGGGAATCCGGCTCCTCCGCAATCGAAATGCCTGGCATCAGGAGCGTGGCGATCGCGAAAAGGGCAAGGATGATCCGGTGCATGGCAGCCTCCTTCAGGGCGCCATCTTACAGTGACACGCCACGATTCGTCCTCCGCAGCAGACACCCGGTGAGAATCACGGTTTCGGCCGACTCGTGGTGCGTTATGCGTAGAGCTGGAGAAAGTTCTCGATGAGGCGGTCGGACTCGATGGACGGACGCAACCCGCGCAGGATCTTCTGGTGCTGGGCGTCGTCGGCAACGTAGTCCTCGAGGTAGACGAGAATCCGCTCGTGGAGGCGCTCCTCATTCATCTCACTGTGAAACTGGGTGCCGTAGACCGGCTTGTCGCGCAACCGGATAGCCTGGAAGGGACAGAGCTCGGAGTGTGCGAGATCGAGCCAATCAGGACCGAGCTCGCTCACCCGGTCCTTGTGGCCGAGCTGGACGTAGAATCGGTCGGGAAATCCGGCGAAGAGGGGATCGGCCTTGCCTTCGGGGGTGAGCTCGATGGAAAAGGTGCCGACCTCCGACCGCTCCTCGTCGCCGACGACCCGACCGCCTCCCATGATCGCCAGGAACTGGTGGCCCCAGCACGAGCCGAAGACGGGCCGGTCCTCGTCGATCAGACGATGGACCACGTCGCGCAGTGGAGCAGTGAACTCGTGGTCCCGCGTCACCGAAAAGGCGCCGGCGCCGCCGATCAAGATCGCGTGCGCATTTTCCACATGCCGCCAGCGGATCTCCGGCTCGTCGACCAGGTTAATGCACTCGATCTGGCCGGGCTCGACGCTGCACCGCTCGATGAAGCAGCACTGCTCCTGCTTGAGGGGCACGAGATCGTTGCGGATCTGGAGGAGTACGAGGCGAAGGTTGGTTCTTGGTGTTGCCAATTTCGTTTCTGGATTCCTTTACGAGTGTTGCCAGGTATAGATCCGGACGCGGAACGATTGTTCACCGGCCATTGCCCGTCCACCCGTCCTTCCAACGGCGGACGACGGCGAAGATGTCGGATTCGCGGTCGAGCGAGCGACCGACTCGCCGCTCGGCCGCGGCCTTCACCTCCGGTTCTCCACAGCGCAGGAACGGATTGGTCGCGAGCTCCTCGGCCAGGGTCGACGGTACGGTCGGGAGCCCCTGTGCGCGCGCCGCTCGCACATCTTTCAGACGTTGGACGAGGGCTTGGTTGCCGGACTCTACCTCAAGGGCGAATCGCAGATTGGTGGCGGTGTACTCGTGGGCGCAGAAGATGGTGGTGGCGGGCGGTAGGGCACCGAGCGTTTGCAACGAGTTGTACATCTGGCTGGGGGTGCCTTCGAAGATCTTGCCGCAGCCGCCGGCAAAGAGAGTGTCGCCGACAAACGCATACGAGGGCCCGACATAGGCCACGTGGCCGGCGGTGTGCCCGGGCACGTCGGTGACCTGGAGCTCGAGGCCGAGCTGGGGAATCAAGACCCCGTCGCCGCCTACGACCGGGCGATCGACCGACGAGATGTCCTCCGTGGCCGGGCCGTAAACCGGCGCCGGATACTGGCTGATAATCTCGCCGACTCCGCCCACGTGGTCCTGGTGGTGGTGGGTGAGAAGGATCGCGGCCACCGATAGCCCGTGTTCTTCGAGGGCATTGAGAACCGGCTCGGCTTCCCCCGGATCCACCACCACCGCAACGTCAACATCCGGGGCGGCGATCAACCAAACGTAGTTGTCGCTGAGCGCGGGAATCGGTTCGACGGTGTGCACCGCTCCATGCTGCCAGGGCCGACCCGTTTTCGTCAATCGCCGGAATACGCGAAAGGGACGATGTTGGCCATGGCAGAATGCAGGGCATGAATAACCGATACCTCCTCGTAGCCGACGGTCTCGAAGACCTCAACCCGAAGTTCGACCTCGGGGTCTGCCTCAGCACCGAGCTTCTGAGAAGGGGAATCGCGGTCGACTACCTCGATTTTCCGGCGACCGACCCTTCGCTGAGCTCGGATCGTTTTCTCGGCGCGCTCCCGGTGCGCGAGATTATGTCGTCGGACGCCGCCCGCAGTCCCTTCTGGGAGCTTGGAGCGGGGCGCACCGCCGACGTGGGCGACTACCGGGTGATCCTGCAACGCAAGGACCCGCCGGTGGACGAGGACTTCATCTCACGGACCCGGCACTTCGAGGCGGCGCCTCCGGAGATCGTCCAGATGAACCGGCCACCGGCCACCTACGAGCTGTCCGAGCACACCGCGGCGCTGCGCTACCCGGAGTACGCGGCGCCGACCGCAGTCTGCTCGAGCGCCGAAGAAGTCGTGGAGGCGGTGCGCGCGCTGCCCGGCGAGGTGGTGCTCAAGCCCGAGAACACCTATTGCGGCATCGGCGTCACCTTTATCCGACAGTCGGCGACCGATGACGAGCTCCGCGACTACTGGGAGCAGTGGAAACCGCACGTCATTGTGCAGCCCTTCCTCGATGCCATCGAAACGACCGGTGATCTCCGCATTCTCACCATCAACGACAAGGTGCTGGGGTCCGTCCTACGGGTCCCGGCGGACGGCTCACGACTCGCCAACCTCCACCAGGGCGCGACTGCGGCGCGTCTGGAGCCGACGACGCGCCAGCTCGAGGCCTGCCGGGTCGTTGCCGAGGACCTCAATCTGCTGGGGCTCCACCTGCTCGGACTCGATTTTATCGGTGAGGATCTGACCGAGGTCAACTTCACTTCGCCGACCACGATCGTCCAGATCAATCAGGTGAATGGGATCCGCGCTGACATCGAGCTCGTCGACGAGCTCGAACGAATGTGGCGGGAACGGGCAGGGTAGGACCCGTCAGCGGAGGAGTTTTGAGTTATGAGTTTTGAGTTATTCGAGCCGGGGCTGTCTCAGAGGGAGGTGAAAACCCGAAATCGGCATTCCGAAATCCGAAATCCCCATCGGGGGTGAGTCACGACGCACGAAGGGCGTCCGTAAACCGCCGCCGGCAGCGGTGTGAGCTCAGGCCTCATCCGAAGGAGGAGGCCATGAGCCACGCGCTGGCGACGGTGCTTCGCCGCGCCCGCAGGGCGCGAGCAACTCAAAACTCAAAACTAAAAACTCAAAACTAATGAAGGTGCTGATTGAGGAAGGCGGTGAGGCGAACGCGGTCGGTGCCGCGGAAGTTGTTGAACCGAGCGCCGACCCCCTCCAATCGCTCGTGCTCAACATTGGTGGTGCGGGCGATGGTCGCCGAGCCCCGGATGGGGTCGCTCTGACCCGGGATATTGATCTCAAAATCGATGGTGGTGCCTGGAGGATAGTGGCCGAATCCCCGCAGGAGCACTCCACTCTCGGAGATGTTTTCAGTCTGGCAGAAAGTGCGCAAGGGGCGCTGCTCGAGATGGAGGATGACTCGGGTCGGGGCCCGGACGGGAACCCTGGGCGCCACCGCCGTCAGGCCGGTGATGGCTGATTCGAGGAGCTGTTCGAGGTCGCTGGAGGCGATGGCGCGGTTGATTCCAACTCCGATTCCGACGAAAGCTTCGGCGGCCCGAAGGTGATCGGGCTCGGCGAGCAGCACGATGCCACTCCGTTGGCTGGCTGAACCCGGAGAGCGAACACACTGGACAAAGCGACGCAACTCCCTGATGGGACCGGGAAAACCGATGACGATCGCGTCGAACCTCGTGTTCTGGACGAGCTCCAGCGTATTGTCGTCCCAGGGATGGTGGTGGAGTTCGATGGCGCTGTCGCGAACCACCTCCGACGCTCTCGTGAACGTGTCCCGACCAAGGCGGGTCATGATGACCTGTTGATTCTTCAAGTCTAATACCCAATTCCGATTATAACCTGAGATGAGCGCTTCTTCGCCATGAGGATCGTGGGATTCCACTGTACTCGGATTGGACAGTCCAATTGTTTGGTGAATGGGTCAGGGTCGGGCACACTGGTGACGATGTCGAAAGATGTGACGCCGAAGGTCGATCTGCCGCCGCCCGGGATGTCATCAGACGTCTCGCTGGCGCCGCTCACCAGTCTCGAGCTCGGGGGGACGGCGCGGTATTTCGTCGAGGTTGCGGACACTGCCACCGCGAAAGAGGCGATTCGGTGGGCCCGCCGTAACGATCTTCCCCTGGCGATCATCGCCGGTGGTTCGAACGTTGTGGCGGCGGACGGCGGCTGGCCTGGGATTCTGCTTCGGGTGGCCATGCGCGGTCTCGTTCTCGAGCGCGAGGGCGACGTTGTGAGGGTGACCGCGGCCGCTGGTGAGTCGTGGGATGGGCTCGTCGAGCGCAGTGTCGGCGAAGATCTGGCTGGAGTCGAATGTCTCTCCGGGATCCCGGGCTCGGTCGGGGCGACGCCGATCCAGAACGTCGGGGCTTACGGACGGGAGGTATCCGAAGTCGTCGAAAACGTCCAGGTACTGGATCTGCAGAGCCTCGACCTTCGCTCGCTGTCCGGCGCAGAATGCGGTTTCGGCTACCGGACGAGTACGTTTCGGGAGATTCCCGGCCGCTTCCTCGTGCTGGCCGTCACATTTCGGCTTCTCCGTGGGGGGACGCCAACCGTGACATACCGAGAACTCGAGAAGGCTCTGGGCGCCCGCCGGGGCACCCCGAGCGTTGCCGAGGTTCGCGAGGCCGTGCTCGACCTGCGGCGCGCCAAGTCGATGGTGATCGACGAAACCGACACCAATCGGCGCAGTGTGGGTTCGTTCTTCGTCAACCCAGTGCTGAACGCCGTCTCCCTCGCCGTCCTCGAGGAGGAGGCCCGAGGAAGCGGCGCCCTGCGCCCAGGTGAGAGCCTGCCCTCGTTTCCGATCGGTGAGGACCGTTTCAAGGTGCCGGCAGCGTGGCTGATCGAGCACGCCGGATTTGCAAAGGGCCTGCGGCGCGGGTCGGTCGGTATCTCAAACGCCCACGCGCTGGCTCTCGTCCATCACGGCGGCGGCACCACCGCCGAGCTGGTGGCCCTGGCGCGGGACATCCGCGAGAGCGTGCGGCAACGCTTCGCCATCGAGCTGCAACCGGAGCCGGTCTTTCTCGGCTTCCCGACCCGGAATCCATTGTCGGACAGTTGAATGTCGATCGTGCTTGGAGCCGATGGGTCAATGGTTAGGGGGTTAGGAGGTTAGGAGTTAGGTCCGGGGAGTGAGCCTCACCCCTCACCCCTCACCTCCTAACTCCTTCACTCTGCCGAGTATGTGACCTCGAGGCGACGAGCGGCTCGGGAGGCGAGGAACACCAATACTCCGGAGGACACCAGGAGAGCAAGCAGCGCGACCCACCACGACACCGGCTTTGCGAGGATGGCGAAGGCGCCCAGATTCACCGGTACCGGGATGAAGGATGCAAGGTAGTGGACGAAGCTCAGCGACTTGAGAAGGGCCGGCAGGAACGGAGTCAGCGTCTCCCAGCCGAGGAAAATCAGGGCCGGGACCATCGGGTTCTTGAAATAGAGGCCGGCCAGCATGAAGAGGGCGCCGTACGCGAAACAGGCCAGGATGACGATCAGCAGGTAGGCCAGGAGGTTGGCGAGGCCGACGGCCGATGACATCAGCGTCAAACCGGCGCGTCCGTGCGGAAGGAAGACCAGCAGGTAGGTGAGGACTGTGGCGGGCGCGAGGAGAAGGGCCGCTGACAACACGCCCCCAAGGTACTTCCCTATCACCAACACGTCCCGGCGGATCGGCGCGAGGAGGGTGAAGTGGAGCGATCGCTCGAGGATCTCGCCGCGGAATAGGCGAACGAAGATCACGGCGTTGGCGAAGAAGACGACGAAGCGGAGGATGAAGAAGAAGAAGACCTCGGCGAACTCAGTTGTGGCGTCCGAGGCGTTGACACGCAGGGCGTCGGGCATGAAGATAGCCCGCAGCACCATCAACGCGAGCGGCATGGCCACGAGGAGGTAGACGGCGAACGAGCGGCGGCTGAAGAGAGTGCGGCGGACCTCCGATTTTGTGATGGTCCAGATCTGACTCCGCCACAGACGGGTTTCGGCGGATGAAAGATCGGCCGTCATACGCTGCCTCCCCCCAAACCCTCCCCGATCAGATAGTCGTACACAGCGTGCATGCTTTCATCGGCCGGCAACACCGTCTCCACCACGACGTCGGTCGCGAGGACGATCCGGTTGAGCTCGGTGAAGAAGTTGTCGGCGTCGCGGGTGCGTACCAGCAGCCCCCCGTCCTCGAGAATGCGCGCCTCGACGACGTGCTCGAGGCGGAAGACCTCCGATGCCACCTGGTGCGGATTGTCGCAGCGGATCAGGACCTGAATCGGGTGCGAGGTGATCTCGCCACGCACCGCGCGGATCTCGCCCTCGGCGACGATGGCACCGCCGTGAATCATGATCACGCCGTCCGAGATCAGGTCCACCTCGTGCAGTATGTGGCTGGAGACGATCACGTGCCGGCCCTCGTGCGCGAGTTTTGTAAAGAGATCGATCATCTCGGCCCTGCCCATCGGATCGAGGCCGTTGAGAGGTTCGTCGAGCACCAGGACCCGCGGGTCGTGGCATTGGGCGTGGGCGAGCTTGATCCTTTGCCGCATGCCTTTGGAGTAGCCGGCGATCCGGCGGTTGGCGGCGTCGGTGAGCCCTACCCGTTCGAGAGAAGCCCACGCCCGTTCCTCGGCCTCGGTCTTCGAGTATCCGTGCAACGACAGCGTGTAGAGGAGAAAGCCGATGCCGGTGGCGCCGTTGGGAAAGCTGTCGTACTGGGTGCAGTAGCCGACCACTCGGAAGAGCTCTTCGGGCTGGTTCGGTGGGATTCCCAGCACCGAGATTTCGCCACGGCTGGGTCTCAGAAGCCCCGTCATGAGGTGCATCAGGGTGCTCTTGCCGGATCCGTTGGGGCCCACGAGCCCGGTCAGACCCGGCGGCACCTCGAGGTTGACCTTGTTCACCCCCAGGACCTCGCCGTAGAACTTCGAGACGTCTGAGAAAACGATACGATCCGAGCTCATCGTACGACCTCGTGGGGGCGGAGCTTGCGGTTGATGAGCCAGACGCTGAGCGCCGTGGCGGCCGCGAGTGTGAACCAGTTGAAGGCTACCGGGAGGCCGCTGGGCGTCGGCGCGCCGAAGAGCGACATGACCACGCTGTTGATGGCGCGGACGAGGTTTATGAGATCGCCCCAGGAGGTGCCGGTGACCCCGTTGACCGCTGTACCGAAGCCCGCGAGGATAAAGATGATGCCGAAGAGTGCGCCCCTGGCCACCGGTTTGAACCGCACCCAGGCCGAGATCGCCAAGGTGAGCAGGGAGATTACGACCATCCACGCGAGATGCCCCAGGAGGTAGGCGAGGCCGATCCGGTAGTTCTGAAGCCACCACCCACCGCCTTCGAAGTAGGCCTGGAGGCCGAAGATCAGGAGGCCCATGACCCAGGTCATCGGGGACAGCAGAATCGCCAGCACCGCCATCTTGCCGAGGACGTACTCGTGCCGATCGATGGGCCGGGCGAGGTACAGCGGCAGGGCGTTGTTGGCGAGATCGGCGGAAATCAGGCTCGGCGACACGATGACCGCCACCAGGAAGGCGGGCAGCGCCTGCCACGAGAAGAGGATCATGAAGAATTGCGCAGTCAGAATGTTCATCAGATCCTTCGGCGCGCCAAGCTGCTGGAGGAGCGAGGCGTTGTGGCTGAAGTAGATGAAGAACAGCCCGATCACGGAGGGCAGGAAGCAAACGGCGTAGAACGCCGTGAACAGCCGGGAGGCGAAGGCATCGGTGAGGGCGTACCGGGTCACCACCAGGAAGCGCCGGCGCAACGGCGTGAGCTCGCCCCGGTAACGGCGCCAGGTTCGTTCATAGACCGCCATCGTCGTCCTCCATGGCGCGCAGGAAGATATCCTGCAGCGAGTCCCGTTTGAGGTCGAGGTGGCGGATGCCGACATCGAGCCGGTCGGCGATGGTGTAGAGATCGCGGACTGTACGCCCCTCCGGCAGCACCAGCTTCATCCGCCCGGTCTCGTGCACCGCGAGCTCACAACCGAGCTCGGTGAGCGCTTCAGCGAAGCTGTCGTTGGCTGTCTGCAGCTCGAGCTCGACAAAGGACCGGTTGGCCTTTCTCTCGGCCTCGAGGTCGCAGGCGGCGGCGATGCGGCCGTTCTTGAGGATCATCACCTCGTCGCACACCATTTCCACGTCGCGCAGGAGGTGTGACGAGAGCAGGATGTGGGCCTCGCCACGGTCGCGAATATCGGTTACCAGCTCGAGCATGCGCTTGCGGGCCGGCGGGTCGAGGCCGTTGGTCGGTTCGTCGAGCATCAGCAGCTGCGGTCCGTGCACGAGAGCCTGGGCCAACTTGACCATCTGCTTCATGCCGGTGGAGTAGGTCCCGAGCTTCCGATAGCGCGCCTCGCCGAGGCCGACGTAGAAGAGGGTCTCGTGCGCCCGTTCGAGGGCGGGCTCGGGCGGCAGCCCGCTGAGCTCGGCCATCAGACGTACGAACCGGACCGCGGTCATGCCGGCCACGAAGGCGTCGTTTTCGGGCATGTAGCCGATCTGGGCTCGGAGCTGCTTGCCTTCGCTTGCGAGAGATAATCCCAGCACGTTTGCGCTTCCGGCAGTCGGCGGAAAGAAGCCGAGGAGGGTCCGCAACAGGGTCGTCTTGCCGGCGCCGTTGGGGCCGAGGAGGCCGATCGCGCGCCCCCGGAGGGAGGCGCGCAAGTCCACCAAGATCGGACGCCCGCCGAGATCGACGGTGAGCCCGTCGAGCTCAATCGCCGGCGGAGAAGCGATTTCTGGCTGACTCATCCCCGAGATGATACAGCTACTTTCTCTTCGCTCTCCTCAATCGCCTCGACCGCGTGCTTCTCGGCGTGGGCGGCCCCGCTGAGCCCCAGGGTCGAGGCGAGACCCACGAGGCTGCCGCCGGTGGCGGACGCGGTCACCCGGTCGATCTCGCCGAAGATGCAGACCAGGCCCTTGCCGAGACCATCGCTCAGGACTTCGCCGAGCTCGAGCTCGTCGAGCATCCCCTCCGGCACGGCGCCGATCAGCGCATCGAGATCGCGGTAGACCAGGGCCGAGCAGTCGGTGTAGCCGTTGGCCGGCAGCAGGGCGCGGAAGGCGGCGGAGGCGGGGAGCGTGACGCCCGAGGCACGGTAGTCGATCGCCTGCTCGATGAGGGCGCGGCTCGGCGCCATCACCAGGTAGCCGTCCACGGTCGTAAACACCACGGCGCCTCCGAGGCCCTCGCGCACCAGGGTGTAGTACGTGCGGCCGCCGGCCGATTCGGCATCGAGACGCACCTCGGCCTGGTTCTCTGCCCGCAGCCGGGCATTGGCGAGGACCAGGGCCCGCTCGAGCGAATGCACGAAGGTCTCGGGCTCGTAGATCTCGATGATCAGCTTCCACGAGGGAATCGGGAGCAGGGGACCGTCGAGGGCGAAGGTGGCCTCGCCACCGAAGGACCCGGCCAGATCCTCTCGCAGATCGATGCCAAGCCACAGCTCGAGGTTCCTCAGCTCGTTGAAGGCCTCCTCGTCGTGGGCCGAGACCAGGTCCAGCAGATCGTCGAACATCAAGGCGGCGTCTTTGGTCACCGCGGAGGCGGCAATGTAGGCGTCCGGCGACACGAAATCGAGGCTGCCCATGGGAGCCGGCTCGGCAAGCCACGCCATGACGCCGCGCCGCGGGCCGGAGAACTGCACCTCGGCGTTGATGGCATACCACTCGCCGTCGCGGTGCCTCTCGAGAACGAGGGTCTCAGCGTCGAGAAAGCCGAGACTCCGCAGGGCCTCCATCCCCTCGGGACTCATCTCAGCCGCGGCCTCGGAGAAGGCCCTCGCGAGATTGACGCCAAGAATCCAGGAGACGCCGTTCGCATACGCGTCCGCGAGACGGGTGTGGAGCGTGCTCCCGATAAAGCCTCGGGCGCCGGGGTCGTCCACCCGTCGCACGAGGTCCTGAAGCGCTCCGATGTCTCCAGCCGCCGCGAAGAGGTCACCCTCCACCCACAGCAGCACCTCGGCGTCGGCGGGCGACGCCGTCCGCGGATCGTCGATGAGGATGGCCACCGTGTGGCCGCCCGACTCGGCGTTGGCCTCGTCGATCATAGTCGTCAGAAGCTCGCGGAAGGTCGCCGGGTCGTCGAGCTCGGCCATAAAGAGGGGCGTACCCCCTTGGTGGACCATCGATGCCGGCACCGTGATCACAGCCTCTGCGCCGATCGCCTCGCCGAGGGGCTGCAGGCGATCGAGGAGCTCCTCGATCTTGGCGTCGATACCATTCGCCACCACCTGTTCGCGCCACCACTGGCTGAGCACCGCGCTGTCATCCAGTCGCTCGTAGAACGCGGTTCTGGCGGCGTCCAGATCGTCGGCCAGGTTCGGCATTGCGGCGTAGACCATCGTGTCGTCGGGCGCCATGTCGAGGAGGACGGTTGAGGTACGCGGCGGCTGGTGGTCGACGGCCTCCGCCACCACACGACGCAGCTGATTGAGCTCGCGCAGGAGGGCCCGGTGCTTGGCGGCGTCCCGGCTCCAGGCGATCTCGTCCTCGAGCGGCACCGGCAGCAACCTGTCACCGGTCGTGATCTGGTCGCCGGGATAGAGCAGCGCGCTGGCCGCGCCCTCGCGGACCTCGACCTCTCCCTCGATCACCGAGACCCGCGAACCCTTGAGGCCGCTGTCGACCGCAAAGATGGTCCCCCTCACCGCCACCCGGCAGTCGTTGGTGTCGACATAGAGACGACCGCCGTGTTGGTCGGCGGCGTGGACGATGATGTTCCCCCGTGCGAGGTCGATGGTCGTGCCGCGGCGCGAGGCGTGGAGCTCGAGCTGGGTGCGTTCGTTCATCTCGACGACAGTGCCGTCTGCAAGTTGGAAAAATGCGCCGGAGTCCTTGGCGGTGCGAACGACTTGGCCAGAGGAGATTGAGCGCCCCGGTGTGAGCGAAGTGCTGGTGTCGTCGTCCACTATCTGCAGCGAACCGTCCACCACTTGTACGGATGCGCGCAGGTTGCGATCGGCCGCGAGATCGCCGACAACGCGAACGGTGGCGACACCGCCGAGGACGAGGAGCACTGCGGCCGCAACTCGGAAGAATGTGCTTCGGAGAAGGGATGGAATTTCAGGCCGGCCTTTTTGGATTTTGGACGTCTCGCCGCTCCGTACCGCCATCAGGACGCGGCGGCAGGGGACGCACTCCCTGGTGTGGTCGCCGACCAGGAGGGCGCGCGCTTCCGGCAGAGTACCAGCCACGTACGCCGGGATCTCGGCCTGAAAGTCGTCGCAACCGGTCAGAGGACCACGCGTTTCGAGCTCGGTGGAGAGCTTGTTCCACACACGATCGGTGGCCTGTCGTTCACTGATTTCGTCCATGCGGTGGTTGCGGATCTCGGCCGCTGCGCGGTCGATCAAACGCTCAGGGTCGTTCTTACGGTCGGTCATTGGAGTCCTCCCAGGTATGGGCTCATCTCCTCCTTGAGACGAGTGCGGGCGCGGTGAAGGGTCACCGCGACGGTGTTGGTCGAGGTGCCGAGCATCTCGGCGATCTCGGCGTTGTCGAAGTCTTCGAAATAGCGCAGCGCGAAGATCTCGGCGCCGCGTCGGCTGATCCTGGTGAGGGCGCTGCGCAGGTGATCATGGAGCTCACGCCCGAGGTGTCGGCGATCCGGCTCCGGCGCGGGATCACGACTGGCGCCGTCTCCAGCAACCTCCAGCGGAACACCATCTTTGACGCGTCGCGACTGGACGATGTCGAGAGCGGCGTTGGTCGCGGCACGGCGCAGATAGGCGCGGGAGCCGGTCGAGAAATCGGGTTGCTCGGTGCGGCGGGCGAGCCGGGTGAAGACGGTCTGCAGAACGTCCTCGGCGTCCTCGGCATTTCCTGTAACCCGGTACGCAGCCTGCAGGACCACGGATGAGTTCTCGCGGTAGATCACTTCGAGCCAGCTCATCGTTTCGTGTTCTTCAGAATGGGCGAGAGCAGTCGGCACGCGGGCCTCCTCTTTCGTGTCGTCAATCATAAGACGATCCTCCAGCCTGAAGATTAACGGAAACGGCACTCGGATACAGGATGCAAGATCCAAGATGCAAGATACAAGATGGCCGGTCCTGCCCACCCACCCAACGAACCCGGGTGCAAGTGCATCTTGCATCTTGTATCTTGTATCTTGCATCTTGTATCTTGCATCTTGTATCGGGCTGCGGTTTGGCGGTTCCTTCCGGGCCGTGACATAGTCTCTGAGAGGAGGCTCATGCCGGAGCACATCATCGAGCTCGAAGCGGATCATCCCGGATTCAACGATCCGGATTACAGGAGGCGGCGGGACGAGATCGCGCGGCTCGCGCCGCCGCTCGATTCGGGGCGTCTCCCGCAACGGGTCGAGTACGCCG
>SDBS01002474.1_pt1 | contig 18419 bp, 14 predicted proteins | sample 2277091 | NCBI WGS metagenome assembly SDBS01 (sample SAMN10404972, study PRJNA504765) | marine sediment metagenome | isolation source: marine sediment core GS10_PC15, 163 cmbsf | place: Arctic Ocean: Southern Knipovich Ridge | collected 2010 | reverse complement strand
GAAAATGTTTTCTTAATACAGCCAGCAAGATCTCCTGCCTCACCTGCAATGCCCAAACCCCAGGTTAGTATTTCTTTCTCTTTGTTGTCAAATTTTTGTGCAGTTGTTTTGCAAAGTTTCTGATATTCTTTTAAATTCATAATAATTATCTTTTGGATTCTTTGTGTAAAGTATGTTGACGACACCACTTGCAATATTTTTTCAATTCTAATTTAACTCCAATCATTTTCTTGGATTTTCGTATGTAATAATGAACCCTTTTACATTCTTCACATTTCATTTTTGCAAATGGTTTTTTCTTTTTTGCCATACTTATAAAATTTGAATTAATTATGAGCCTGAGAGCGGAGTTGCACCGCTGACCTCGTCTTTACCAAAGACGTGCTCTAACTGACTGAGCTACCCAGGCGCCCTTGGTGGGTGGTGAGGGATTTGCACCCCCGTAGGCCGAAGCCGTCAGATTTACAGTCTGATGTGTTTGTCTACTCCACCAACCACCCCAATCATCGAAATCTTAACACAAATTCATTCTTTTTTCCAGCTTTAAAATGGTGAATAATCATTCCCATGATTTCTCAATATATCTTTTGGACTTACGTATCATTCAATAAGATAAAAAAAGAGGGCTTGTTAGGCCCTTTGTTTGAATTAGTGTGATTTGCGTTTCCATATTAGAAACACAACCACTGCGACTAAAATGACCGCCGCAATAAGCGATACAATCAATATAGCATTGCCATCTGTGGTCGATGTTGTAGTGATGTCTCCTGTTGTGGTAGTGCCAGTAGTAGTGCCAGTGGTAGTAGTTTCTGTTACAGTCACAATTACTGTATTCGAAACAGAGCTACCATACATATCAGCAACAACAATAGTGTAGTCATATGAACCAGAAAGTAGTCCATCAACATTGACTATTATTGGATTGCTAGAAGTCCAAGTACCTGAAGCGATTTCTATACCATCTCTGTAGACAATATAGGTGTCAGGATTATAGTCCGTAGCAGTCCAAGTTATGTTGTTGCCTGTTTCTCCTTGCTCGTAAATAACACCAGCGGGTGTAGTTAGAACAGGAGCAGTAGTGTCTTCTACCGTCACAATCACTGTGTCCGTGGCAGAATTGTTGGATGTGTCAAAAACAACAATAGTGTAGTCGTAAGTGCCTGGAGTCAACCCATCAACATTGACTGTGATCGCAACATCTGAGAACCAAGAACCAGATTCAATTTCTACGTTGTTCTCGTAGATGATATAGGTTCCAGGGTGAACGTCAACGCTAGTCCAAGAGATATTATGGCTATCAGCACCCTGTTCATAGGTGATGTCATTGGGACTGTCCAAAACAGGAACAATAGTATCTTCTACAAAAATCGTAGAGGCAGAAACTGACATGTCTCCGTCAGCGTCCGTCACGGTCAGGACTACTGTATACTTTCCAAGGACATCATATCTATGTACTGGATTCTGGTCAGTAGAGTTTACTGAACCATCTCCAAAGCTCCACTGATAAGCTAATGGCATGCTTCCTCCAATAGTTGTATCGGTGAACTCCACGCTCTGGCCAGTTGCGATAACTGTAGTATTGGTCTCGAAAACTGCTACTAGGATCAGAATACAAATGTTGTTGTATATGTTATTGTTCTCTCCTATATCCTTTAGACACCCTTCAGTATTCTTAATTAAAGAATTATTGTAGATATCGTTGTAGTCGGAGCCACTATAAAGATAGATGCCATAATGAGAATTCTTCTCACAGCGGTTTTCAGTTACAGTGTTGTAGTCAGAATACCAAAGATAGATGCCACTGTATCCATTCTTTGTACAATTATTCCCAACTACGTTATTGTAGATGGAATCGTAAAGATAGATGCCAAGACGTCTATTCTCTCTACAAGTATTATTAACTACATGACTATAGTCAGAGACCAAACCAATGCCATATTCATTTCCTGTACACTTATTTTCAACAACAATGCTATCTTCAGAACCAACCAAAGTAATACCATAATGAGAATTTTTTGTGCAGGTGTTTCTGATTATAACAGCATTATCGGAGATATAAAGCCTGATACCCTCATAGTTCTCTGTGCAGTTGTTTCCAGTTACAGTGTTGTAGTCAGAGTAGTAAACATAGATGCCATAGTAATTTCCCGTGCAGTTGTTTCCAGCTACAATGTTGTAACTAGAGAATTTGTCTAAATGGATCCCGTAGTCACTATTGTTATTACAAATGTTTTTATCTATGCCGTTGTGGTCGGACTTGTAGAAACGGATACCATGGTAGTTTCCTGTGCAATTGTTCCCAGTTACAGTATTGTAGTCAGAGTAGTAAGTATAGATACCACCGTAATGATTACTGTCACTGTCCGTGCAATTGTTTTCAGCTATAGCGTTATTATGGCTGTAATCAAGATAGATGCCAGCCCTATAGTTTCCTGTGCAATTGTTTCCAGTTACAATGTTATTGCTAACATAGTAGAAACGGATACCATAATAACCATTGTCTATGCAATCGTTTCTTGTTATATTATTCCTGTCGCAATTGTAGGAAGAGATACCATGATATCTATTCTCCCTGCAAGTATTATTAGCTACAACATTATAATGAGAGAAATAGAGATGGATACCACTGTATTTATTATCTGTACAGATGTTATCAGAAATGGTGACATTAGAAGAAAAGTAAATAGCAATACCATAACCCTTGTTCCAGTGCCAGTGCTCCAAGGTGTTGTAAACGGTATTATGACTCACCGTCCCGTTTCCTACATAGAATAATGCAATTTCTGCATCATGAGAATTAAAAACTATACAGTTCTCAATTCGGAAGTACTCCCAAGAGTTTTCAATGAGAATACCGTATCCGCTCCCATTAGCATCGATAACCAGGTCTCGAATCGTGTAGGGATCGTTATAAGTACCCGAGCCAGTACACCAGTCGTAGACTGCGGCAGTCTCAGACCAGTTACCGTCTACATGAATTCTAGAATCCGTTGTTGCGCTTATAATATGTGAGATAGACAAATCCTCATCTCTATTTTCCCATATACGATCTCTCAATGTCTGAATACCAGGTTCAACCATATTAATAACGGTTGAATCTTCGCCTGTACTCCTAGCTTGATAGCCTGTTGGTATTAAAAAGAAAAACATCATGCCTATCAAAAAAAAGACAATCGTTCCTCTTTTCATTTTTTTCGTTTTTGTTTTGTTCAATTCAATCAATTCCTTTTTTATTTTTAAAAGATCTAGCCTAAGCCGTCTTCTAAATGATCTGGTTATACTATAAAAGAAAACAAAACCCTTGTCAATATTATTGACGAGGGTAATGAATGACTTTTCAAAATAAAAACTTACTGACTACCAATAGTTTTTTTATACTTTTCCCTCCACCCTTCAATGTTTTTATGATTACCAGACAATAAAACTTTAGGAACACTCCATTTTTTAGGATTTTTTGTTTTTATCTTACTTTTAGGTTCAAAAACTTCAGGCCTCGTATATTGAGGATATTCAATAAATCCTTTTTCTTTTGTGATTCTTTCTTTTAAAAGCTCTTCTTTTCCTAAAACCCCAGGAATTAATCTTGAAACAGTTTCAATAACTACCATTGCTGGCAGTTCTCCTCCCATTAAATCATAATCCCCGATTGACAATTCCATATCAGCAATATGTTTTGCCACTCTCTCATCAATTCCTTCATAACGACCGCAAATCATAATGATCTCATCAAGCTTTGATAAGTTATAAGCTGTTTTTTGGTTAAACTTCTCCCCGCGAGGCGTAAAAAGAATAATCTTTTTTTTCTTAGCTTTTGATTTTTTTAAAATCTCCTTTACAGCTTTAAAAATTGGCTCAACTTTAAAAACCATACCCAATCCTCCACCATAAGGCCTATCGTCAACTGTTTGGTGTTTGTCAGTGGTCCACTTTCTTAAATTATGAACCTTGACCTTAATCAATTTCTTTTTTAAAGCCCTGTCAATTAAACTATCCCCTAAGTAAGAGTTAAATATATCAGGGAAAATTGTAATAATATTAAATTTAATCATATTTTTAAAACAAAAACAGCACTATCACAATAATAGCACTGCCTTTGTTAGTAGTAAATCTCTTAGATTTACAATTTTAAATCACTTAGTTCCTCTCCTTCTGCTGGAGCTTTCTTTTCTGGAGCGCGAGAACCTTCTGGTTCTTCAATCTTTAAGTTCACTCTGGCGTGATTCTTAAGACCAACAATCCGAACCAAATTTCTGATAGCTCTAGCAGTAGATCCGGCCTTACCAATGATCTGCCCCATGTCTTCAGGATTTACTTTCAAAGAAAGTAAAACTCCCATTTCATCAACCTTGCGGTCAACTTTAACGTCATCTGGGTTATCAACTAAGGCTTTCACAATGAACTCAAGGAAATCTTGATCACTTGATTTTGCCATATTATCAATCAGTAAAAATTTTTCTTTCAGTAGCTCGACCTTGCAGCCTGCCTCTCCACTAACCAACCGGAGAATCGGCCAAACAGATATATTTGCTACCTGTTTAAAATTTTAACGATTTTAGAACCCTTGTCAATGGTTACTAAAAACAGAAAAACTCGTTGAAAACGAGTTTTATATGCAAGATAGTTGTAAAAAAATTATTCTTTTTTTTCTTCAATTTCTTTAGCTTTTGATTCTTTTTCAAGCTCCTCTTTTTTCTCCTCTTTCTTTTCTTTCTTAACTTCCCCTTCTTTCTTCTCTTTTTTTTGTTCTGAAGCTTCCTCTTTTGGTTTTTCTATTTCAGCTTCAGGTTCTTTCTTTCCCTCTTTAACTTTTTCTTCTTTTGGTTCTTCTTCAGTTTTTTCTTCTTTCTTCTCTTCTGGTTTTTCTTCAGTCTTTACTTCTTCTGCCTTAACTTCAACCGCAGGCTTTTCCTCAGATGCTGAAGCTTCTACAGCAGGTCCTTTGGCCTCCCCTACCTCCTCCTTGCTTTCGGTTTTCATTTCCTCTACTCCTTCCTTTTTTTCTTCTTTCACCTCACCTTCTTTTTTCTTCTTTGGCTTTTTATGTTTCATAATCTTCTTACCTTCAATTATCTTCTCTGAAATCAATAAATTATGAATGGTTTCTGAAGGCTGTGCTCCAACTGACAACCAATACTTAATCCTGTCTTCTTTCAAAAGCTTCTGCTTGTTCAATGGATTCCAAAAACCAACTTCTTCTACAAAGCGGCCGCTTCTTGGCGGATTTTTTTTCTCAGTTACAACAATTTTAAAAAATGGTTGATTTTTTTTACCTACTCTGAATAATCTTATTTTTAACATATTATTTGTTTTTTTCTTCTATTTCTAAAGCATTTTGAGCTGCTTCTTCCTCTGCTTCCTGCTTGGAAGAACCTTGACCCTGAGCTATTAATTCTTTTTTCAAGAACACTCCTACAGTAAATCGCTTAGCATGGTCAGGCCCCCGCTCTTTTAATACCTTATATGAAGGTGTGATGCTTGTCTTTTCCTGAGCTCCTTCCTGAAAACGAGACTTGGCGTCTTTATATAAACCCTTTTCAATAATGTTTGGCAATTCTTTCATTAAATGCTTCTTGATAAAATCCTGGCAGACCTTATAACCCGCGTCAAGGTAAATAGCTCCAATCACTGCCTCAAAGACATTAGCTAAAATATATTTTCTGGCTTTACCAACTTCTTTTTGCTGACCTTTTGATAAAAATAAAAAACTATCAAAATCTAATTCCCTAGCAATTCTTGAAAGTATTTTTGAATTAACAAGAGCTGCTCTCCAGTTAGTAAGCTCCCCTTCTGATTTATCAGGATACTGTCTATACAATTCATCAGTAACAACTAATTCTAGCACAGCATCACCTAAAAATTCCATGCGCTCATTGTGATGCAAGTAAAAGCCTGAATTCTCATTCAAATAAGATCTGTGAACAAAAGCTTGCGTTAAAAGGTCTTTGTTCTTAATTTTAAGATTTAATTTTTTCTCAAAAATTGAAATGTCCTTCACTGATTTAAAGCTGGTAGTTAGTAGCTAACAGTTAGGATGAAAACCCTAAACTACCAAATACAAAATACCAACCAATTAATATTATTCTTTCTTTTTTATTTTATCCTTTAAAGCTTTGGCAGAAGATTCTTTTTCCTCGTTTTTCTTATCCTCTTCGTAAACTGGAAGATTCTTATACACAGTTCCCAATACCCCATTAACAAACTTGCCTGAATTTTCTCCGCTAAAAGACTTTGCCAGTTCAATTGCCTCATTAATAGCTACTTTTGAGGGAACAGCTTTTTTATCTTGGTAAAGCAATTCATAAATCCCAAGTCTTAAAATATTCCTGTCAACAATAGAAATCTGGTTAATTGGCCATTGAGGCGCAGCAGTTTCAATAATACTATCAAGCTCTTGAATATGTTTAATTACTCCTGTTACTAATTCCCACACAAAACTTTTATCTTCCAATCCAGGACCAAACTCTTTAAGGTTCTTCTCAATAACATTATTTAAATCTACTTCTTTACCAGAAAAATCCCACTCATAAAGGGATTGCATTGCAATTGAGCGCGAAAGATGACGACTGGCCATAATAATTGTAAAGTATAAACTTTGTTATTTTTTAGATAAATCCTTCCAGCTTAAAGATTTCTTTTTCAATTCTGGTTTTTCTGTTTCTTCTTTTGCCTGCATCTCTTTTTCTTTCTTTTTCCTTTCTTTTTTATCCAATTTTGCCAAAACATCAATCACTTCTCTTCCCTTATAATAACCACAAGAATGACAAACTGTATGAGATAAACGTAAAACCCCGCATTTTGGACATTTAGTCAAACTGGGCTCTTTCAAAACATGATGAAGTCTTCTCTTGTCTCTTTTTGATTTTGTTCCTCTTTTCTTTGGTACTGCCATATTCTCTGAATTCACTCGATTAAATACAAAATCCAAAACGAATGTAATCTTAAAATAACAAATAAAAGGGTTTTATGCAAGGGTTGGTTATTAAAGCATTTGAGCTCTTTAAGAACATCTTATTACTGGCTTAAAGCTCTTTCTATGAATCTTGCAAGGACCTAATCCTATTAATGCTGCCATGTGTTTTTTAGTGCCATATCCTTTGTGACTTATAAAACCATATTTAGGATATTTTTTATCATATCTTCTCATTAACCTGTCTCTTCTTACCTTTGCAATAACTGAAGCTGCAGCGCAGGAAAAAACCTTGTTATCACCTTTAATAATTGATTTTTGAGGAATATCTAAATCAAGTTTTATTATTCCATCTAAAATTAAGAAGTCGGCTTTTTTGCCAAGTTTTTTCTCTAAATTTTTTACTGCTCTTTTCATAGCTAATTTTGTGGCCTCTAAAATATTGATTCTATCAACAACTTTTTCTGAAGTCCTTCCTACTGCCCACTCAATTAAGGAATGACTTATCAGAACCTCATATATTTGTTCTCTTTTTTTAGGTGTAAGCTTTTTAGAGTCGCGAACGCCTAAATGGCTTAATGCTTTAGTGGTTAAATAGTTGCTAAAATTAACAACTACTGCACCAGCAAAGACTGGTCCAGCCAACGGCCCTCTTCCTGCTTCATCAATTCCAAACACTATCTTATATCCCCTTTTCCGTAATCTTTTTTCTTCTGAAAAATTCGGGTATTTCATTTCTTTATTATAAAACAAAACCTGTTTATTACTAAACAGGTTTTGCCTTAATTCTTTTTTTTCCAACCCACAATTTTTAGATTATGGTCTCGAAAAAAAAGGGGGAGGTAGCATGGATAAGGAAGAAATAATTCTATCCCTTCTCTATCCCTTCCACACCAACAACTGTGTGTTGGTGTACGCATGTCCGACCTGAGTCGGACTGTACTCCCTTTTTATAAAGAGGGTACCGTCTCTATTATAAAGGAAACAATTATATTGTCCCCCAAATTGATCTCTTTCGGTGGAAAAGATCAGAGATGGTTCCCTCTATGAAGAACTAATTATGCCTGAATTATAACAAACAATTTTAGATTTGTCAAGGCCTAAAGCGGTAATCTCTTGACATAAAAAGAAAAGTTTATCACAATAGAAAAGTACCTTTTAGTACCTTGAGGAGACAATAATGAAAGAGGTTGAAGAGCTTCTTTTGGAGGTTTTTGCGTCACCCAAAGGAAAAATGAAAAAATGGCTGAGAAAAAAACTGATGGATATGAGAGTAGAAGAAGAATTTGCCGAAAACATTGCCAAGTTCAAAAAAGCAGACAAACGATTACTTAGGCTCAGTGCCAAAGAAATCAATAAAACCATTGAGTCATTCATTCAAGAATACAAAGAACATCCACATTTGAAAGATCTTCAAAGAAAATTTATCCTTGCCAACCCAGGAAAACTGAGAATATTCAAGAAAAAAGGACTGGGCCCATATATAACCCAGGGCAACATTCTGCGTTTCACCCCAGAGACGCTTCTCAGAAACAAAAGGTGGCGAGAAAAAAAAGGTCTTTCTGTAACTCCCACCTCTATCACTCGTCCCCCCCATCAGAACCAATTCAAATAGAAGCTGAGTAAATCTCAGCTCTTTTTATTTCTCATTTGACTTGCCAGAGACCAAGAAGTAAAATGGCATAATAGTTTTTTGTTTACATGAAATTTACTCACTTACACGTTCACAGTCACTACTCTCTTCTGGATGGTTTGCCTAAAATTGATGATCTTTTAGATTATACGAAAAAATTAGGCATGGATTCTGTTGCCATAACTGACCACGGTGTTCTTTATGGTGCAGTTGAGTTTTTTAAAAAAGCAAAGAAAAAAGGAATTAAACCAATCATTGGTTGCGAGGTATACATTGCTTTTGAGGGCATGCACCAAAAAAGAGCGCACATTGATAATAGAATCTATCATTTAATTCTTTTAGTTAAAGACAAAATTGGTTATAAGAATTTAGTAAAACTTTTAACAAAAGCCCATTTAGAGGGTTTTTATTATAAGCCAAGGATTGATCATGAATTGCTGGCTCAACACTCAGAAGGATTGATTGGTTTATCAGCATGCTTAAAAGGAAAGGTTTCTCAATTGATTTTGGGAAAGAAAATTGAAGAAGCAAAAGAAGCTGCTTTAGAATACAAGAAAATATTTGGCAATGATAATTTTTACTTAGAACTTCAACATCATCCAGGCATAAAAGAACAAAAAAAAGTAAACGAAGTTCTCATTTCTTTTTCCAAAGAATTAAAAATTCCATTAGTTGCAACAAATGATGTTCATTATTTAAAACCAGAAGATGCTGATGCTCAAGACACTCTCATGCTTATTAATACTGGAGCTGACATTAATGACCCTGAAAGATTAACTATCAAAGCTGATGATTTTTCACTTAAAAAACCTGAACAAATGATAAAAGACTTTAAGCATGTTCCAGAAGCTATTCAAAATACTTTGAAAATAGCAGAACAATGTAATTTTGAATTCAAGTTTGGTCAGATAAGACTTCCTGAATTTAAAACACCTAATAATCAAACAATTGAACAATATTTGGAAAAGCTTTGCAATCAAGGTTTAAAGAAAAAATACGGCGCCTTTCCTAAAAAAGAGATTGTGGATAGGCTTAATTATGAATTGAAAATGATTAAAAAAATGGGTTTTTCTTCATATTTTTTAATTGTGCAGGATTTTGTCAACTGGGCTAAAGAAAAAAGAATTGTGGTGGGTCCTGGCAGGGGGTCAGTGGCAGGCTCTTTAGTATCTTATATTTTAAATATCACCAGCATAGACCCATTAAAATACAATCTTATTTTTGAACGTTTTTTAAATATCGGAAGAAACGAACTACCTGATATTGATTTAGATTTTACTGATAGAAGGAGAAGTGAAGTTATTGAATATGTTACTGAAAAATATGGAAAGGACAGAGTTGCCCAGATTATTACTTTTGGAACAATGGCAGCACGCGCTGTAATAAGAGATGTTGGCAGAGCCCTTGGTTATGCCTATAGTTATTGTGACCAAATGGCAAAAATGATTCCTTTTGGGCATAGCCTAGAGGAAACTTTAACAAAAATTCCTGAATTCCGTCAACTTTATGAAACCGATCCAAAAGCAGAAAGATTAATTAACTTAGCAAAAAAACTCGAAGGTGTTGCCCGTCACGCTTCAACTCATGCCTGCGGAGTAGTAATTTCAGCCAAACCATTAGACGATATTGTCCCTTTGCAGCACCCGACTCAAAACCATAATGAAATTGTTACGCAATATGAAATGTATTCAATTGAAGATTTAGGGCTCTTGAAAATGGATTTCTTGGGGCTGAAAAACCTAACAACCATTGAAGACACACTAACAAGAATTTATGCCATACATAAGAAAAAGGTTGATATTGAAAATCTTCCTTTAAACGATAGGCAAACCTATAAGTTAATACAAAAAGGAAAAACAATTGGTATTTTTCAAATGGAATCAGCTGGTTTCCAACGCTATTTAAAACAATTAAAGCCTGATAAGTTTGAAGATATTATTGCCATACTTGCACTTTACAGACCTGGCCCTATTTCTTTAATTCCCGAATACATTGCCAGAAAACAAGGGAAAAGCAAGATTGAATACTTACACCCAAAACTAAAAGAGATTTTAAAGGAAACCTATGGCTTATTAGTTTTTCAAGAAAGCCTCATGTTAATCGCTCAAAACTTAGCTGGTTTCAGTTTAGCAGAAGCAGATGTTTTAAGAAAAGCTGTTGGTAAAAAAATTAAAAAACTGCTTCTCGAACAAAAACAAAAACTCATTAAAGGAATGAAAAAAAATGGAATAGAAGAAGGTATTGCCAAAAAAATCTGGGAATGGATCCTGCCTTTTGCCCGTTACGGATTCAACAAAAGTCATAGTTGCGCCTATGCCATGATTGCTTATCAAACAGCATATTTGAAAACCCACTATCCAGTTGAATTTATGTCTGCGCTTTTGACTTCAGAAAAATCCGATGTAGAAAGAATCGGATTTGTGATTGAAGAATGCAATAAAATGGGAATTGAAGTATTAGCTCCTGATATTAATGAAAGCTGGAGGAACTTTAGCGTGATCCCTCACAAGAAACAAATTCGTTTTGGTCTTTTCGCAATTAAAAATGTAGGCGAAGGTATTGTTGGAACTATTGTCAATGAAAGAAAGGCTAATGGTCCTTTTAAATCAATTGATGATTTCATTTCAAGAATCAGCTCAAAAGATTTAAACAAAAAATCTCTAGAAAGCTTTATTAAAGCAGGAGTTTTTGATAAATTCGCAGAAAGAAACCAGCTCTTGCATAATTTAGAAAGACTGCTGGAGTGGAACAGAGAAAACCAAAAAATGAGGTCAAATGGACAAATTGGTCTTTTTGACACAACGCAAATGCCAACAAAGATTAGATTTGAAGCAACAGAAGCAGCTACAAAAAGTGAAAAGCTTTCTTGGGAAAAAGAGCTTTTAGGTTTGTTTGTCAGCGCTCATCCTTTAGAGGACTACCATGCTGTTCTAGAAAAAAAAGCAGTGAAAATATCCAATATAGTTAATCTGCCATCTCGTCAAAACATTAGAATTGGAGGGATAATCTCAAAGATAAAAAAGATAATAACAAAAACTGGAAAACCAATGCTTTTTATGAGCTTGGAAGATCTATCCGATAAAATTGAGGTTGTAGTTTTTCCATCAATAATGGAGAAAAAACCAACTCTTTTTCAAGAAAATAAAATAGTCTTTGTGTCAGGAAAAATCAGCAACAGAGACGCTACGCCCAAAATAATCTGCGAAGATATTGAAGAAATTATCGAAGCCTAAAATGATTGACAAAATTTTTTAAAAATCCTAAATTAAAAATACAATATTAAAGATTGTACGAAAACTTAACACCACAACCACTACAACTTCTTTTGAAGGAGGTTAGGCCTTAACTTTTAAAATTAATTAAGAACTAGCCTCTCGCAAAAAGAGGTTTTTTGTTTAATAAGTCAAAAACATATATAATTAAACAATTAAAGTAAAAAAACTCATAATATGGCTAAACCTAAAATCGAAATAATCCGTCATTCGTTGTCGCACATAATGGCTCATGTTGTTGGGGAGCTTTTTCCTGGAACAAAATTCGGCATAGGGCCTACTATTGAAAATGGTTTTTACTATGACTTTGATTTGCCAAAAAGTCTTAGCGAAAAAGATTTTCCAAAGATTGAAAAGAAAATGAGAGAAATTATTAAAAAGAACATTTCTTTTAAAAAGAAAAAGTTGTCGGAAAAAGAAACAAAGAAATACGTTAAAAACCAACCATATAAGTCAGAATTAATAAAAGAACTCCTAAAAGCAAAGATAACTTTTTATGAAAGCGGTGATTTTATAGATCTATGCCAAGGCCCTCATATTAAGTCCTCCAAAGAAATAAATTCTAATGCTTTTAAATTGACAAAAGTTGCTGGCGCTTATTGGAGAGGAGATGAAGGCAATCCTATGCTTACGAGAATATATGGCGTAGCTTTTAACACAAAAAAAGAATTGAATGAATATCTCAAAGCTCAAGAAGAGGCAAAAAAAAGAGATCACAGGAAATTAGGAAAAGATTTAGATCTTTTTGTTTTTGCAGAAGAAGTAGGAGCTGGATTACCGCTTCTTACTGAAAAAGGAGCTACTATCAGGCGCGTACTTGAACGCTTTGTGATTGATGAAGAAATTAAAAGAGGATACCAACACGTTTACACTCCTGATTTAGCTAAGGTTAAGCTTTATGAGATCTCTGGCCATTACCCATATTATAAGGACACCATGTATCCTGTTATGAAGGTTGATGAGGATAAATTGATCTTAAGGCCAATGTCCTGCCCTCATCACTTTATGCTTTTTAAAAGCAAACCAAGAAGCTATAAAGAACTTCCTCTTAAAATTGCTGAAATGGCCAAACTGTATCGTTATGAAAAGTCAGGAGAATTAACAGGACTAATGAGAGTAAGAAGCTTTTGCTTGGCTGACTCTCATATTTTTTGCAGAAAAGATCAAGCAGCTTCAGTGATAAAAGAAGTAATTGATCTCATAAACTTTATAGCAGGAACACTAAAGCTAAAAAAAGGTAAAGATTATTGGTTTAGGTTGTCGCTTGGTGATCCAAAAAACAAGAAAAAATATTATGATGATCCTAAAAGCTGGAAACAAGGAGAAAAAATTCTCAAAAACGTGCTTGAAAAAATGAAGGCTCCTTATGTTATTGCTAAAGATGAAGCTGTTTTTTATGGTCCTAAAATTGATGTCCAAATGAAAAATATTGCAGGTAAAGAAGATACTGCTTTTACCGTTCAATATGATTTCTGTATGCCAGCTCGTTTTAAACTGCAATATATTAATGAAAAAGGAAAAAAAGAACAGCCAATAGTAGTGCACAGATCTTCTATTGGATCACTGGAGCGCACCATGGCATTTTTAATTGAATACTATGCAGGGAATTTTCCACTCTGGCTGGCTCCCGAGCAAATGTGGGTAATCCCAGTTGGCAAACAACATATTAAATATGCGAAAGATGTTGTAAAAAAACTTACTGAAAATAATTTTAGATGTCAGTTGAAAGATGCAAATGAAAGTGTTTCTAAAAAGATAAGGAATGGTGAGATTCAGAAAATCCCCTACTTGCTAGTTGTTGGAGATGAAGAAAAAAAAGAAAAATCAGTAAGAATTAGAGAAAAAGGCAAAGATTTAGGGAAAATTAAATTAACAAGCTTTGTCAAAAAAACGAAAATTAAAATTGAAAAGAAAATATAGATTTGCAAAATTCACAATAGAAAAACAGCTTAAAGCAGGCTGTTTTTCTGTTATATCAACCCTTGCCTGATATATCTCTACGCGCTATAAATATTACATATGAAATATTTTATTCTTACCTATGGTTGCCAGATGAACACTTCTGATTCTGAAAGAATCGCCTCTCTTTTAGAGAGTCTTGGCTATCAACCAGCTTTGATTAAAAATAAAGCTGATTTAATAGTGGTTAATATGTGCTCAGTAAGACAATCTGCTGTAAACAGAATTTATGGAGCTAGTTTAAAACTCCAGAAATTAAAGAAAAAAAACAAGAGGTTAAAAACAATTTTAACAGGTTGTATTTCTAAAAAAGACCATAAAAAATTTATTAAAATATTTGATTTGGTTTTAAACATTAAAAGCTTAGCTCAATGGCCCAAATATCTTGAAGCTGGGTTTGCATCAGAACTATGGCCTCCTTTACTCCGCCAAACCAGTGAGTATCTCAATATACAGCCTAAACACACAAGCAAGTTTTCAGCCCTAATTCCAATATCTATGGGCTGCAACAACTCTTGTGCTTATTGCATTGTTCCTTTTGCTCGTGGGCCTTTAATCTGCAGAAATCATAAAGAAATAATAAAAGAAGTCAAAAGAGCAGTTGAAAAAGGGGCAAAAGAAATATGGCTTTTAGGACAAAACGTTAATGATTATAAATCCCCTATTGATTCTAAGATAAATTTTGCAAAACTTTTAGAAATGGTTAACAATATTGATGGTGATTTTTGGATAAGATTTACATCTCCAAACCCAAAAGATTTTTCAGGTAAATTAATTAATACGATAACCAAATTAGAAAAAGTCACAGAATACCTAAACCTACCTGTTCAATCAGGAGATAATGAAATTTTAAAAAAAATGAACAGGGCCTATACAATTAAAAGATATAAAGATTTAGTTAGAAAAATAAGGAAAGGAATCCCAGGCATTGGTTTATCAACTGACATTATTGTTGGTTTTCCAACTGAAACCAAAAAACAATTTCAAAACACAATTAAATTATTTAAAGAAATGAAGTTTGATATGGCATATATTGCCAAGTATTCTCCTCGTCCCCACACAAAAACCAGCAAGTTAAAAGATGATGTTTCTAAAAAAGAAAAGAAAAATAGATGGATTACTTTAACAAAAATTCTTGAAAAAACTGCATTGGAAAACAATAAAAAATATATTGGGAAAGAGGTTGAAGTATTAATAGATGAATGTAAAAAAGAGTTCTTGCTTGGAAAAACTAGAACCTATAAAACAGTAAAAATTCCAACGGTCGATAAAAATTTAGTTGGGAAAATTATGAACGTAAAAATCACTGATGCTTTAAGCTGGGGACTGAAAGGAATTTTAATGAAACCAAAATTAATTGTGATTTTAGGATCTACTGCAACCGGTAAAACAGGCCTAGCAATAAAATTAGCCAAGCAGTTTAACGGAGAAATCATCTCAGCTGATTCAAGGCAAATCTACAAAGAAATGGCTATTGGTACTGCCAAGCCAACAAAAAAAGAAATGAAAGCTGTCCCCCACCATTTAATTGACTTCATAGGACCCGATGAAGATTTCAATGTAGCTTTATATAAAAAAAGAGCTTTGAAGGCTATTCAAAATATAAATAAAAAAGGAAAGATTCCGTTCTTAGTAGGAGGAACAGGACTATATATCAAAGCAATAATTGATAATATTGACTTTCCAAAAGTAAAACCCAATAAAAAATTAAGGGGCCAATTGGAAAAAAAGAGCACTGAAGAATTATTTAAAATTTATAAGAAACTAGATTTAAAAGGAGCTAAATTAATTGATAAAAACAATAAAAGAAGATTGGTGCGCGCAATTGAGGTTTCAAAATTAACAAAGAAACCATTCTGGGTTCAAAGAAAAAAACAGGTTTCTCTTTTTGACACTTTACAACTTGGAATAAAGCTACCAAAAAAAGAATTAAAAAAAAGAATCTCAAAAAGAACTGATAAAATGTTTGAGCTTGGGCTTGAAAAAGAAGTTAAAAGATTAAAGAAAAAATATATGAAATCACCATTGCTTTCAACTATTGGCTATGCTGAATGGTTCCAGGATAAGGATAAAAAGAAAATAAAAGAAGCTATTAAGCTTCATACTCTTCAATTTGCCAAACGCCAAATGACCTGGTTTAAAAAAGACAAAAGAATTAATTGGATTAAAAATTATTCTCAGGCCAAGAAATTAATCAAAAACTTTCTTTAAAGGTTCTCTTTTAATATTTTTTCTGCAGCTTTAGGATCTATTCTGCCTTTGGTCTGAGCCATTACTTGACCAATTAAAAACTGCATTGCATTCTCCTTTCCTTTTTGAAAATCTGCTACTGCTTTTTGATTAGCTGAAATAATATCTTTAACAATACTGACAATTTCATCTTCATCAGTCATTGGAGTCAATCCTTTTTCTTGAATAATGTTTGAAGGATCAGCGCCTGTTTGAAACATTTCAACAAGAACTGTTTTTGCCACTTTGCTTAATATTGTCTTATTCTCAATCAAGCTAATAAACTCAGAAAAATTCTCTGGAGTAATGAAAAAATCCTCACCTTCAATGCCTTTTTCTTTTAACAAACCCTGTAAATCAGTAATCATATAATTAGCTGCTAAAATTATTAAGCGGGAAAGTTTTTCTTTAGGAAGGTTAGGTTCAAATTCGCTTACAACTTTTTCAAAATATTCTCCCAGATCTTTGTTTTGAACAAAAAACTCAACACTGTCTTTGTCTATTTTGTACTCGCTAGAAAATCTTATCCTTTTATTACCAGGCAACTCAGGAATTTCAGCTCTGATTTCATCAATCTCATCCTGGGTAAAAGAAAGCACTGGTAAATCAGGCTCTGGAAAATAACGATAGTCGTGAGCTTCTTCTTTTATTCTTTGTGAAACTGTTGTTGATTTATTCTCATCCCAACCTCTTGTTTCCTGAATAACCTTTTTACCTGATTTTAATAATTCTGTCTGCCTTTTAATTTCATAATCAATGGCTTTCTCTACAACCCTAAAAGAATTAAGGTTTTTTATTTCAACTTTTGTCCCCAGCTTTTTTGAATCTCTGGGCTTCACTGACACATTTGCTTCTATTCTTAACTCCCCCTTTTCCATATTAGCTTCAGAAACATTTAAATAGCGCAAGAGCAAATGCAGCTCCTGACTAAATTTCCTAGCTTCTAGAGCTGAATTCATATCAGGCTCAGTAACCAGCTCCATCAAAGGAATTCCAGCCCTGTTAAAATTAACCAAACTGTAATCAGCTCCTTTACTATGAATCGAACTGCCAGTGTCCTCTTCTAAATGAACACGGGTGATTTTTATAACTTTTAGTTCTTTTCCTTTAATCTTTAATCTTAATTCCCCTTTTTGAGCAATAGGCATATCATATTGAGAGATTTGATAACCTTTTGGCAGATCAGGATAAAAATAATTCTTTCTGTCAAACTTTGAAATCATTGAAATCTCTGACTCTAAAGCCAAGCCAGTTTTAATAACACGCCTCACTGCTTCTTTGTTAATAACAGGCAAGGTTCCTGGGTGGCCCATGCAAACTGGACAGATATTAACATTAGCATGTCTCTCATCAGCATCATTCTTACATGAACAAAACATTTTAGAATTAGTACTTAATTCCGCATGTATTTCCAGACCTATTACTGGTTGAAACTTAGATTCCATAAATTATTTATTAAGTTCTCTCATTATCTTAACGCCAGAGCTGGTTCCAATAATATTAGCACCTGCTTTGACTGCTTCTTTTAAATCCTTTAAGCTCTTTATTTTCCCAGATGCCTTAACCAGTAAGCCAGGAGCTGATTTTTTCATTAATCTAAGATGATAAAACTTTTCTTTTAACTCTCTGTGTTCTAATGGATCTTTGCTCGTAGCAGTTTTAACACAAATTGCTCCTGCTTTTTTAGCAACCTGACAAGCTTTAACAACCTCATCATCTGTTAAATAACCTGAACCAATAATCACTTTAGTGGGTAAAACCCTACAAATCGGCCTTAAATCCTTTAGAACTTTATCCCAGCGTCCGTGCTTTACATCGGGAATTGAATTCACAATATCAATATGATGACCTCCGCCTCTTTTAATTTTTTTACAAATCCGAAGTCTTGTTCTGTGTGAACTATCCCCTATTGGCTCATCTACAAGAACTACAATCTTAACATCAATTCCTTTCATTTCTTTTTTTACAAACTTAACCCAGTTAGGAAGAATGCAAATTCCTCCAAAGCCAAATTCTTTCACCTCTTCACATAGTTTCTTAATATCCTTTGCCTTAGCTCCAATCCTTACATCTGTATGGTCAATCATTTTAGCAATTGTTCTTTTGCTCAATTTCTTCATAAATGTAATTTATTAGATAATATTTCTTTTATTTCTTTAAAAATCTCATCTATGGACCTTTCTCCATTAATAAGATGAACATTTTCAAAACGACCAGGCAAAATCTTGTATGTCTCCCATGTTTTTTCAAGCTTTTCTTTTTTCTTAAAAAGAGTTATTGTTAAACCTTTCCCTTCAATCCTTCCAATGCACGATTCGGGCTTAACCTTTAAAAGAAAGCCTGTGTAATGAAAAAGAAATGAATTATTTATTTAAATAAACCATTATAAAAAATGTATATCAGCATTACAAAAATATAC
>SDBS01002473.1_pt1 | contig 18423 bp, 18 predicted proteins | sample 2277091 | NCBI WGS metagenome assembly SDBS01 (sample SAMN10404972, study PRJNA504765) | marine sediment metagenome | isolation source: marine sediment core GS10_PC15, 163 cmbsf | place: Arctic Ocean: Southern Knipovich Ridge | collected 2010 | reverse complement strand
AAGCCAAACAGATAGTAGAGAAATCAAAATTTAATACAATTAGTATCCCCAAAGATGTAAATATCGGTATCATCGCTTCAGGATTAGGAGCTTCTTACGCAATAGAAGCTGTAGATGAATTAGAATTAGAAGGGAAATTAGCTTTTTTAAAATTAGGGTTTGCAAATCCTCTACCAGAGGGGAAATTAAGAGAATTTTTAAAAGGTTTGAAAAAACTTATTGTAATAGAAGAAGGCGATCCAGTAATAGAAAGACAAGTACGTTCTTTTGCCCAAGAAAATTTTCCTGGGATTAAAATTTTTGGAAAAGAAAGGAAACAAATTTTTAATCCCTATGGGGAACTAAATGTTGATTGTATAGTAAAAGGAATAAGTAAAGCGATAGAATTGCAAGTTAAAAAGAATCGAAAGAGATTTAATATTAAAAAGGAAATTCAAAAAAAGATATCTCCTCGCTCCTCTACTTTATGCGCAGGATGTCCCCATCTTGGAACTTATTGGGCTACAAAGAAAGCACTTCAAGGTTTAAAAGGTGTACATATTGTTAATGGGGATATTGGGTGTTATGAGCAGGGTGGGTATGGAGTTTTTTCTCATAAGATAAATCCTACTGAAGATAATTCTAAAGATTATCCCATCTCTTCTCCTTATGAAATATTGGATACTATATATGTTATGGGAAGTGGAATTGGAATGGCAATGGGACAATCACAAGCAGGATATAAAGATGGAAAAATCTTGGCAGTTGCCGGAGATTCAACATTTTTTCATGCTACGCTTCCTTCGGTAGTGAATGCTGTTTATACAAAGGCGGATATTACATTTTTAGTATTAGATAATTCTTGGACTTGTATGACTGGCCATCAATTAAGCCCAACTACAGGTATAAACACAATGGGGGAAAAAATAGAGGCTTTGAATATTCCAAAAATTGCGGAGGCAATGGGAGTAAGCTTTATTAAAGTGGTAGATCCCTATAAGATAGAAGAATCTACTCAAGCAATTCGAGAAGCACTTGATTTTAAAGGGCCCTCTTTAGTGATTCTACAGCGTGAGTGTGCACTACAGGTTCAAAGAAGAAAGAAACTTAAAAATCCAAATACCTTTATAGATAAAGATAAATGTAATGGTTGCAAACAATGTTTGAGTCTTGGCTGCCCAGCAGTGACTTTTGATGGTGAAAACAAAGTTGCTGGTATTGATGCTTTATTGTGTGTAGATTGTGGATTATGCATTCAAATATGTCCATTTGGTGCAATAACATTAAAAAAGGGGAATAATTATGTTTAATATGATTATTGCAGGAGTTGGAGGCCAAGGAAGTATATTAGCATCTCACATTTTTGCAGGTGCAGCTATTCGCTCTTCCGTAACTAATGGGGATAATGATATAAAAGTTAGAGTAGGTGAAACCTTTGGAGCAGCGATGAGAGGAGGTGCTGTAGCTTCACATATTAAGATTGGATCAGATGTTTATAGTCCACTTGTACCAGAAGATAAAGCGGATGTTATATTGGGATTAGAACCTTTAGAAGCATTAAGGTTAGGCGTGAAATATATTGCTCCAGGTGGCATGGTAATAATGAACATTCGGAAGTATGAATCTATTGACATTAAAACTGGCCAAGCTGAATATCCTTCGATTTCAGATATAACTGATTCTTTTAAGAAATTAAATGCCAATGTTATCACTTTAGATGCCACTGAAATTGCAATTAAAGCTGGAACAGCTAAAGCAATGAATGTAGTTATGCTCGGAGCTTTAGCGTCTTTACCTACAAATCCTGTACCACGTAGAATTTTGGAAGAAGTTATTAAAGATAGAGTTCCTCCAAAAACCATAGAAGTTAATCTAAAGGCATTTGAATTAGGTTTCAATAAAGTAAGTAAGGATTTAAGGAGGTAATATTGTGAAATCAGTCCTTGAATGTGCAATAAAAGAAAAAAGAAACCTTACAGAGGCTGAAGCTTATGAATTGCTTTCAAAGTATGGAATACCTGTTCCTAAATATTCTGTTGTATCTTCAGAAGAGGAACTCCTTAAGCTGGCTACAAGGCTAGAGTTTCCTTTAGTGATGAAGATTGTTTCCCCTGACATTATACATAAGACGGATATAGGTGGAATTGAGATGAATATTTCTAATCTAGAACAAATCAAAAAGGCTTATAAGAATATTATTTATCATGTTATGGAAAATAAGCCTGAAGCGAGAATTAATGGGATGCTGTTTTATAAGCAAGCACCAAAAGGTGTAGAAGTTATTGTGGGTATGATTAGAGACCCACAATTTGGTCCGACCGTTATGTTCGGATTAGGTGGTATTTTTATTGAAATCTTGAAAGATGTTGCTTTTAGAGTTTGTCCGGTTGAGAGGGCTGATATTGAGGAAATGCTTACTGAGATAGAAGGAATCAAAATGTTGCAAGGCTATCGCGGACAACCAAGATGCGATGTAAATTCAATTATTGAAATTATTTTACAAATATCTAGATTGGCTTTGGATTATCCAGTTATAAAAGAAATTGATTTGAATCCCATAATAGTTAATGAGAAAGATGCACTGGTCGTTGATGCTAAAGTGTTTTTGAACTTGTAATAAAAAGACAATTTAAAAATTAATAAACTAGTCTTTCGAGGGACCTTATTATGATTATTTTCAAATGTAAATTTTCTCTTAATATTAAGTAAAAAATGTTAAAGAAGGACAAACAAAAGTTGGAGGTGAAGCAAAAATGTAAAATCCATTTTAATTTAGAATAAGTTCAAGAACAAGATTAAGGATTTTTAACCTACGAAAAGACGCAAATGGAGCAGCGAGCAAAAATTTTGTAGGTCACCTTGCGCTCCATTTAAAAAAAGGGGGCGTTGTAGTAAAAAAATTATGTAGTTTTTAGAGTTTTTAAAAGGAAAAGTAAAAAAGGGAGGTTAAAAAATATGAGTATTGTAAAGAAACTTAGTTTTTTAGGATTGTTACTAACGTTTGTTATATTTAGCATTTCCATTTGTTCAGGTGCTCCCATTGCCCCTGGTTCTTCCTATTCAATCAATTTGGCTCAATATCAAACAATTCCCGAAACGAACTACTACCGCAATGCTGAGTATTTTAAGGAAAGGGTAGGTGAACTTTCAGATGGACGAATCACCATAAATCACTATCCCGGAGATTTATTAGGAGGCTGGGAGATTCAGTCGTCTCATGTTAAAGAGGGAAGCCTAGATATGTGTATAATGTCAATTACTGCAACCTTTGATCCCGAGACCGAGGTCTTTCGTATGCCCTATCTTGTATTTGATTGGGAAGGTGGAGAGAAAGTGTTCGGACCTGATGGCGGTGGTGCAAAATTACTATCTGAAATGTGCGAAAGAAACAACACTCATAGCCTGGGATTTGATCCTACAGGTTTTGTAGTTGTTATTAGCAAAAAACAGTTTACCCCATTACCAGGACATGAAAGTATAAAAAGAATTAAATCCAGAGTTTTATCTTCTAAATTAGAAGAAATGGTAGGCAGAACTTTTGGTTTTATAACTCTAAGTTTGCCATTTGCAGAGGTAAATAGCGCTCTAATGCTCGGTACAATTGACGCTGCAATGGGCCCAACCTATGAAGAAGCCCCTCTTTTCAAAGAGTCAATTAAATATCAATATAATTATAATTATGGATTTGCGGGAGGCCCATGGATTATTAACGGTGATCTTTGGAAAAGTCTACCTGCAGAAGACCAAGAAATTCTCGAAACGGCAATGCGTGAGGCAATAGATGATTCATGGGAAATGTCAATTGGCAATCAGGAAAAAGTAGTTGCAGAAGTGCGAGAAGCAGGTGTTCAGATAGTAGACCTGACAAAAGAACAAATGGCAGCAAATGTTAGAGCTATTCGTGACACGGTCTGGACTTGGGCTTCCAAGAATATGTTTAGTGAAGAGTTAATGAATAAAATAAGAAGTTTTGCTCAACCAGTGATAGATTAATAAATTTTTAAAAGGAGAAAGGTTGGTGTTACGCTTTGCAACAACAGCACCAACCTTTTTTTGAAAAGGGGTTAAATGTAATGCAAATAAATAATAAGGATTTAATTAAAGTTAGCAGAGCTGCTTTAGATTATCTAGTTCAGGGAGAGAAAGTTATCATCATTGCTGTGTCTATTTTTATTTCCATCGGCATGTTTATCCAAGTAATTCTAAGATATGTATTTTTTACTACGATTTTTGGTTTAGAAGAAATATTGCTCTTTACAGTGGGTTGGCTTTATTTCATTGGGGGTGCTTACTCTGTACATACTGGAAGTTATATAAAAGCAGATATTTTACCTTTAATTGTTAAAGATACTAGAATTAGAAAACCATTTGAAATAGTTAGTTTAGTTTTATCTTTAATTGCTGCTTTGCTTTTTTCTTATTATACATTAAAATATGCTGTATGGATGGGCAGGAACCACCTAATAAGTCCTACCTTCTTTATATCAATGAACTATAGCTTTGGTGCTCTTGTAGTAGGAGGTATACTCACGAGTATACATTTTTTATTGTTATTATTACAAAAGATAAAAAGTAAAGTATAAATAATAACGAGAGGGGTCTAAAATAATGGCATTAACCTTAGTGATACTTGGTGCTATTGTCGCAATGTTTTTGGGGGTTCCTGTTGCTTTTAGCTTTGCACTTGCAGGGTTTTTACTTTGTGGGATTTACGATATTGGAATAACAGGCGCAATAAGTGCGTCCTTTAGCCGGTTGAGCGCATTTGCTTTTATGGCTTTACCTTTATTTATTATTCTTGGTAGCTTGATGAATCAAGGTGGTCTGGCAAGAAGGCTAATTGATTTCGTTGCTGCACTAGTAGGAAGAAAAAAAGGAGGATTGGGGGTAGTACTTATCCTTACTAATACTATTTTTGGCGCAATATGCGGTGTAGCTAGTTCTGCATTAGCTGCTATTGGAGGCATGTTGATTCCTGAAATGGAAAAAAAAGGGTATCCTAGAGGATATAGTACTGGTATGGCTATTTCTTCCAGCGTTTTATCCTTACTAATACCTCCCAGTACAAGTATGATTATTTTTGGTATAGCAGCAAAGCTACCTATCCCTCTTCTATTTATGGCTACTATTATACCTGGATTAATCCTCACAATACTTCTTTGTATAATGAATAATGTGATGGTAAAGAAAATCCCTACCATCCAAGATTTACCTGAAATCAGTCGCCTTGAAAGAAAAAGACTAATATCACAAACGGGTAAAAAATCGGTATTTGTTCTGTTTTTACCTGTTTTGATTTTTATAGGAATCTATGGTGGTATGTTTACCCCTACTGAAGCCGCTGCTGTAGCAGTAATATACGCATTCATAATTGGATTTTTTGTTTATAAAGAACTTAATTTGAATATCTTATGGAATAGCCTAGTTGACGCAGGTAAAATGACCGGTTCTGTCTTCGTGGTATTCTTCTTTTTCCTCTTATTAAGCCGAATTCTAGTATTACAAAACATACCTAACTTACTGGTAAATTTTCTATTTAGCATTTCCACTAACCGAAATGTTCTATTACTTATGCTGAATATCATCTTATTGTTTACAGGTATGCTTATGGATGATGCCTCTGGACTTATCTTAGCTGCTATTATCTACCTGCCCGCGGCGCAAGCTATAGGAATTCACCCTATACATTTTGGAGCTATCTGCGGAGTTAATCTAGGAATGGGATTGATAACGCCACCAGTAGCACCTCTCCTTTACTTGGGTGGTATCGTTGGTGGAAATTTAGAACTAAAGGATTATTATAAAGTACCTATCTACTCTCTACTATTTGCTTATCTGCCAGTCATTTTCTTAACAACTTACGTACCGGCATTATCCATGACAATTCCTAATTTTTATATGAAAGTACGTTAAAATAAGTTGCTACGCAATGATTACGAAAAGATATAAAAGGAATATGGAATACGCACCTTAAAGATAAGTATTTCATACTAGGAGTATATCATGGCTACCCGATTAAGCTCTTGGCTTGATATAGACTGAAAAAATATAAATTAGACGTAGTAGAAGAAAGAATGATTAAAGTCCTTATAAACGCAATTAATATTTTGGCAAAGTATAGAAGTTGTGCTGATTATTGGTTTGGAAGAATTGCAAGACGGGAAACACAATTTTTTACACACGGTTAGATAATGGGAGCTGTATGAGCTGAGAAAATTACGTTCAGTTTTGAGAGGGCCTAAGGGTGAGATTTCCTTGGGTTACTTACCGCTATATCTACTTTGGGCTTATGAGCCTGACGAAAAGAATTATAAAAGAGAGGTAATTACTTATGCAGTTTAAAAATATTATTAGTACTATTGATTCTCATACAGGGGGAATGCCCGTAAGAATGGTAGTAAGTGGTATTCCAAATATTCCAGGTGAGACCATGATTAAAAAAAGAAATTATGCAAAAAAGAATCTAAGATATTTGGAAAGTTTAGTTTATGAACCAAGAGGTAATGATAATATGACCGTTTGTATTTTAACTCCTCCTTGTAATTATAAATCAGACTTTGGACTTTTATTTATTACTCCTGCAGGATATATTAATATGTGTGGGCATGCTGTTATGGGGGCTTCGGTTAGTGCTATAGAAATGGGTATAATTGAACCTATTGAGCCATTTACAAATATAACTATAGATACTCCAGCTGGTATTGTTCATACTAAAGTACATGTCCAAAAGGGGAAATGTAAAGAAGTTTCTTTTCAAAACGCCCCTTCATTTTTCTATAAAACAGTTAATGTATTAACATCGACTTTTGGTAAAATTCCCATAGATATTTCATATGGGGGACAATATTATGGTATTGTGGAGGCAAAACACCTTAATTTAGATAATTTAAAAACAATTGAAGCACATAAAATAATCGAAATTTGCATGGGAATAAAGAAAAGCATTAATAATCAAATTGAAATAAAGCATCCTACTATTCCTTATATGAATAAGGTTAATAATATAGAAATAGCTGCTAAGCCAGAAAGTGACAAGGCAAATATTAGAATCTATGTTACTGGTTGCTATGGTCGTTTAGATAGATCTCCTTGCGGAACCGGAACAAGTGCTAGAATGGCTAGTTTATTCTCAAAGGGGACACTTTCTTTGGGAGAGTTATATGTTACGGAAAGTGTAGTTGGAAGCCTTTTTTTTGGAAAACTCATTAAAGTAACAAAAGTTGGTAATTTTGATGCAGTAATACCAGAAATATCGGGAACTTCTTTCATTATTGGAATTCACCAATTTATAATAGATGAAGATGATCCTTTTAAATTTGGTTTTAAGGTAGTGTAAGCTTTTAGTAAAAATATTTAGCAAAAACATTTACTAAGAGAAATAAGAAAAAAGTATATGAAGTGTATTATATGATTTAAAAACAGAAAGTGAAATTTTTTTGACGAAAGGAAGGTCTTTAAATTTATGAGGGTAGATAATCATATTATTTTAGGTAAAGATGGAAGAAAAGAAATAGTAGAGATAAAAGTAGATGGTAAAACCATCCAAGCAAAAAAAGGTGAGATGATTATCGCTGCCTTAATGGCAAATGGAATTAGAATAAACAGATATACTGTAAAAAAGAAAGAACCAAGAGGAATATTCTGTGGGATAGGACAATGTACAGATTGTGTTATGGTAGTCAATGGTAAACCAAATGTTCGAACTTGTATTACTCCAGTAGAAGATGGAATGATAATAGAAACGCAATATGGAGTAGGAAGGAGTAATGGATAATGATTGAGAAAGAAGTAGTTATTATCGGAGGAGGTCCTTCTGGGTTATCCGCTGCTGTTGAAGCTGCCAAAAGAGGTGTTGAAGTCTTGGTTGTAGATGAGAATTTAAGGGTAGGAGGGCAACTATTTAAGCAAATACATAAATTTTTTGGTTCAAGTGCCCATCGAGCAGGGATTAGAGGTATTGATATTGCCATCGAATTATTAAAAGAAGCAGAAAAATATGGTGTAGAAGTTTGGTTAAATAGTGTTGCAATAGGTATATTTAAGGAGAAGGAAGTTACTATAAAAAAGGAGCTAGTAGATGATTCTGAAAAACTAGAAATAATCCAGGCTAAAAAAATTGTTATTGCTACCGGCGCTTCAGAAAATGCTGTCAGGTTTAAAGGTTGGACTTTACCTGGCGTTATGGGCGCGGGTGCTGCCCAAACAATGATTAATGTTAACCGTGTATTACCTGGGAAGAGGGTTCTTATGGTTGGATCAGGGAATGTAGGATTAATAGTGTCTTATCAACTATTGCAAGCCGGAGCAAAAGTAGTAGGTGTTATCGAAGCAGCACTTCAAATAGGAGGGTATGGTGTCCATGCCGCTAAAATCAGAAGAGCAGGGGTACCTATTTACACATCGCATACGATTCAAGAAGCTAAGGGTAAAAATAATGTAAAAGAAGCGGTCATTTGCGAAGTAAATGATAAATGGCAACCGATTAAAGGAACGGAAAAAATATTAGCAGTTGATACGATCACAATTGCTGCCGGTTTAAAACCGTTAATCGAATTAGCCATGATGCATAATTGTAAATGTTCTTTTATTCCTCAATTGGGTGGTTGGGTACCTATACATGATAAAAACATGGAATCAACCAGTCCGGGAATATACCTGGTTGGTGATGTTACCGGAGTTGAAGAGGCAAATACAGCCTTAGAAGAGGGAAGATTAGCAGGTATTGCAATTGCTGAGGCATTAAAATACATTTCCTTGGAAGATGCGGGGAAATTAAAAAAGGAAATATGGCAACGCTTAAATGAATTAAGAATGGGACCTTTTGGAGAAGCAAGAATGTTAGCTAAAAATAACATATTAACAGCTTTTAAGATATAAAAAATTATGAATTAGTAAAGGAAAGAGAAAAAATGGTATTAAGAAAAATAGGTTATTTAACCAAGGAAGAACTTGTAAATTCAAAATGTTATCCTTCTGAAGAACGGTTCGAAAAAGGACCAGTGGCAATAATTGAGTGTACTGAGGAAATTCCCTGTAATCCTTGTGAAGTTGCCTGTAAATTTAAGGCAATAAAAATAGGAAAACCGATCACAAATATTCCCATTCTAGACGAAAATTTATGTATAGGTTGTGGTTTATGTATAGCGAAGTGCCCGGGTTTAGCAATATTTATGGTTGATAAAACTTTTTCTGATAATGAGGGTTTAATTTCGTTTCCACATGAATACCTACCTTTACCTGTGCCTGGCTCAACTGTGGAAGCAGTTAATAGAGAAGGGAAAGTTGTTTCTTCTGGTAAAGTGATAAAAGTTTTAAACAATAAAAGTTTGGATCGGACTCCTGTAGTAACTATTGTTGTCCCGAAAGAAAAGTTAGATGAGGTGAGAGGAATAAAAAGATTAGAAAGTAAAGGTTCAAAGTAGCTTTACAGAAAGAGGTAAGCAATGAACAAAAAAGCGGATGATTTAATAATTTGTCGATGTGAAGAGATTACCTTAGGGGAAATAAAACAGGCGATTAGAGATGGGGCAAGGGATGTAACCGGTGTAAAGAGAAGAACTAGGGCAGGAATGGGTCTTTGCCAGGGGAGAACTTGCGAAAGATTGGTTCAGCAAATTATAAAAGAAGAATTGGGTAAAAAAGTAGAAGAAATAAGAATATCAACATCCCGTCCCCCAGTAAGACCTGTGACTTTTGGGACATTAGGAGGAAAATAGAAGTGAAGAGTTATGATGCTGTTGTAATTGGAGGAGGGGTTATAGGTACTAGTGTAGCTTATTTCCTTTCCAAAAAAGGCATAAAAGTAGCTTTAGTTGAAAAAGGGGATATCGCATCTGGAGCTGCAGCTCGATCTGATGGTAATATCAAGATATCTGATAAACGGCCAGGAATTGAAACCAAAATGGCTTATGCAAGTCAACTATTATTCAAAGATTTAGCTAACGAGATTTCATATAACTTTGATTATAACCAGCGAGGGAGTATATGTATTATAGAGAACGAAGAAGAATTTAAAGTAGCTCAAAAATACGTTAAAATACAGGTAGAAGATGGATATCCTATGAGAATAATGGATAAATCTGAGATACATAACGATGAACCATATCTTGCTGAAGACATTATAGGAGGGATAGAAATTGATTGCGATGCTTCTGTAAATCCTATGGCTCTTGTTTTTGGATTATCTCTAGAAGCTAAAAAAAATGGGGTTGAAGTATTTGATTATACCCCTGTAAAGAATATTAGATTAGATAAAAAAGGAGCAGTTGAAGCAGTAATAACTGATGAAGAAAAGTTAATAACAAAATATATAGTAAACTGTGCTGGAGTATGGGCTCCTGAGATTGGGAATATGGTAGGCATTAATATTCCTATAATACCTGAGCAAGGACAATTATTGATAGCCGAAAAAACTTTTCAAATAGGGAAAAGAAAGGTTGTGGAATTTGGTCGTCTTATGGTTAAATTTGGAGACAAAAATTATAAAAGAAACGTTAGCCCCGAATTGGAAGAATTAGGAATCGGTTTTGTCTTTGAACCAACCCAAGCAAATAATTTTTTAATTGGGAGCAGTCATACTTTTGTTGGTTTTGATACCCATGTGTCAATAAAGGTTATGCGGGAATTAGCAAAAAGAGCCATAAGATTCTTTCCTATAATGAAGAACATTAATATTATTAGAGCACATGCTGGTTTAAGGCCTTATGTACAGGACCATATGCCGATAATTTCTAAAGTAGATGAGGTTCCAGGATTTTATGTTGCTGCAGGGCATGGAGCAAAGGGTATTTGCTTATCTCAATTCACAGGAAAACTAATCAGTCAAATGATTGCTGGTGAAGAAACAATTATGCCTAATGATATTTTAAGTATTAATCGATTTAAAAGGAATGAAACTAAATAACCATGATTATAGATTTTTATGAAGTGAATTGTATAAATTTGTCTTTTTATAATCGTTGAGGAAATAGTTTTTATAAAAAAAAGTTTCTAGTTTGCCTTAAATTTATTCATAACATTATTCTCTGCTTTTCTGAAAATTGATAGAACTAAAAAAGAATATACTTAAAAAGTATAGAAAAAAAGAAAGGCGGAAGTAAATAATAAAATATTAATATTCTAAAAGCCTGGTGAAAAAATGGTTTCAAATTCTCTGAAAGGCAAGGAGTTTTATTAATTAAGGTGGTTGCATAGAAATCGATAATATGAAAATTAATTTGTGAATGATAGTAATTAATTAGCAAAAAGAATAATTATAAAGGAGAGATAATTATGAAACAGCTAAAGGGAGTATTTGTCCCTGTTATGACCCCATTTAATAAAAATGAATCAATAAATGAAGGTAGTTTGAGGAATCTTGTTAAATTTTTAATAAAAAGTGGTGTTCACGGATTTATTCCTACGGGAAGCACTGGAGAATTTCCGCATCTAAATATTAACGAAAGAAAAAAAATATGGGAAATAATTTTTGACGAAAACAAAAATAAAATTCTTGTGATACCGTGTGTAACAGCGAACACAACCGCAGAAACTGTTGAGCTAGCAAAATTTGCAGAACAAAATGATGCAGCTGGAGTAATGGTTTGTTCGCCCTATTATTATATACCAACCGAAAGAGAGCTTTATGAACATTTGAAAACCCTTGCTAAAAGCGTAGAATTACCTATTATGCTCTATAATTCATCATTAACTAAGGTAGATTTGAAACCCGAACTTGTAGCATCTTTGGCAAAAATTGAAAATATCAGTTATATAAAAGAAGGTGCCAGCTTGGAGGGTATCCATAAAATAATACGCTTAACTAATGGCAAAATAACGGTGTTTTATGCTGGTGCAGGTTTTATTATTGAGGCTATTCGCGCGGGTGCAAAAGGTTGGGTTACAGCATTGCAAAATTTTGTACCAGCTGAATGCGTTAGATTATTCGAAGCTGCAGAGCAGGGGAATTTCGCTGAAGCTAAGAAAATTTTTGAGAGAAGCATAAGTCCTATTTGGAACTTAATTAGTAATTCTACACAAGGTGAACAATTAGCTAAGGCAGCTGCTAATTATATAGGTTTACAAGTAGGAGAAATGCGTAAACCTCTGCGCTATCCAGAAGAAGGCGAAATTGCAGCTATGGAAAAAATATTAGATTCACTTAAGCCAGATTATATTTAATTTACACCAAAATAATGTGTATTATATAAAAAAGTTTGGTAAATTTATAAGATATTATTTATTACTAACCCGAATGACAGAATACCTTAGGTATACCCTGGGCATCTACTCTTAATTAAATTTTTTTCTATCTTTAATTCTTTTACAGTATTTTGCTCAATATCCGAATCCGTCTTTCGATTAATGGTTTTCCTTTCATACTGGATAGAAAAATTATCTGGATCTTTGCGATATTTGACCAGTAATTCAAGGAATCTTCTTTTTTGATTTTAAGCATTTGCAAAATATAATCAATCTTGATTTTTTTATCCAGATAACTTTTTAAAAAAGTGATTTAACCTGACTATCGGTAAAGTTTTTGTGTAATTGCATTTAGTTAGGGGTTAGAACCTTTTTTCTTAAAATTTAGTTCTAAATCACATTTTTTTACTATTCCAGGGTAGTGCACTTTTGATTTTTAAATGAAAGGTAATTCGAAAATTTGACAAACTTCAAAGAAAGTAATATTACTCAAAACAAAATGAGAAATAATTAGTGTAAAGGAAGGTGATGAAAAATATTTGAGATTTAATTTTATCCTTTTAAAATAGAATATAAAAATATGAAAGTTCTGGTAAATTTATCTGTAAACACATCTTGAACTCAGGACAAATCATTGCAGAGTACAGTTTAGACATGTCTGTTAAAGAAAAAACGAGAATGATCAAATAATACTTTAAATTCTATTAAGGAGGCATATATTAATGTATTTTACATTTGATTCAAGAATAGAACCTGTTTACCGGATTAGACCTGGGGAATTATTTACAGTTAAAACTGAAGATGCAGCATGTGGAGAAATTGACGAAAATACAAAATTATCTGATATTCCAAATCTTCCAAGTTTACAATACGATCCAGTTAAAACAAATCCTATTAGCGGTCCAATATTTGTGGAAGGAGCAAAAAAAGGAGATTTATTAGTAGTACATATTGAAAAAATAGAAGTTGATGATGTTGGGCGAGCTTGTTTTTGGCCATCAGGGCAGTTGGGAGATTCGTATAGATGGTCAAAGTGTCGTGGGCCTTATTTGCAATGGATAAAACATAACAAAGAAGAAGGCATAGCTGAAATCAATGGACATAAAATGTGGAAGCTTGATCCTATGATTGGAACAATTGGCGTTGCTCCTGAATGGGAAGTTTTTGGTAGCGGTAACGGTCAAGGACCCTGGGGGGGTAATGTGGATTGTCGGGATATTCGGGAAGGTACTGATATTTTTTTTAATTGCTATAATGATGGTGGATTATTATCTCTTGGGGATGTTCATGGTTCTCAAGGAGATACTGAATTTTCTGGTTCAGCTGACGAGACTAAGGCTAAAGTAACTCTACGATGTGAAATTATTAAGAATAAGAAGATTCCTTTCTTTCGATTAGAAACAGAAGATAAGTTTATTTCAATATATTGTGAACGTCCTTTAGAATTTGCTGTAGAAAAAGCCATCCAAAACTTAATGAAGTGGATGATAGAAGAGTACGGGATCGATGAAAGAGTTGCCTATTTATACACTGGTGTGAATCCCGAATTTAGAATAAATATATATCAAATGCTTAGAACAGAAGGCCTAGATTATACTGTAGGAGCAGAATTACCTAAAAGATATTTTAAAACAAAATTAAAACTTAAATAAACAACAAGGTTTTGTTATTCCTGAAAATAATATATCACTCATCTTACCGTTATTGGTAAATATATCTGATGGTCCCGGTGAAATCAACTTTCCTGTTTCATGCGGAGGAGCAGTCATAAACCCAAGAGATATTATTACCGGAGATAGAGATGGAGTGGTAGTTATTTCACCGAGCGAAGCAGAAATGATTTATCAAGAAGCTAAAAAAGCGTTAGAAGAAGAAACTAAAGAATTAGAAGAAGTTAGAAAGAGGAAATGTGGGAGACAGAAGCTAGATAGATGTAAAATAAAAAAAGAAAGTAAAATCATTTAATATAGTTAATATTAAAATATAATTCACTTTTAAAGGAGGAAAATTATGAGATCTAACAAATTACGAAAATTATTAAAAGAGGGTAAACCTACTATTGGAACACGAGTTCTCTCTACATGGCCAGGTATAGCAGAAATGATCGGACACAGCGGAATTGCTGATTATATTGAATTTGTCGGAGAAAATGCTCCATGGGATTTAAATGATTTAGATAATTTTGCACGAGCAACTGAATTATTTGATATGTCTACAATGATTAAAATAGATCAAAGCGCAAAAGAATTTATTGCTCAAAGGGCGTTAGGTAGTGGGATACAAAATGTATTATTTACAGATATTAGAAGTGTTGAAGATGCTAAGGAATGTGTGAATATTGTTAAACCAGAGACTCCTGAATTTAAGGGAATTAATGGTTCGTACAATAGGAGAAATGTAGGTTATGGGATCGAAGGGGGTTCTTTAGATTATGTTAATGCCATGAATGATACCGTAATAGCTCTAATGATTGAAAAAAAAGGAGCCATGGATCAATTGGAAAAAATTGCATCATTAAAAGACATTGATATGTTACAATTTGGTTTTAGTGATTATTCATTAAGTACCGGTAGAGTAGGGCAAAAGAAACATCCAGATGCAAAAGAGGCAGAACTAAAAATGATAAAGACTGCTGTAAATTTAGGTATTCGTCCACGAGTAGAATTAGGTTCCTGCCATATCAACATGGATGAAATTAAAAAATATATTGACCTAGGGGTAAAAGATTTTAGTTTACCGGATGACATGGATATAATTTATAACTGGATCAAGGAAAATGGAGAAAAATTAAGAAAAGTATTATTCCAATAAAGATATTTTAAAACAAAATTAAAACTTAAATAAACAACAAGGTTTTGTTATTCCTGAAAATAATATATCACCCATCTTACTGTTATTGGTTAATATATCTAGGGGAAATTATTATACATAATATGGGAGGTATTGTATGAAGTTTCAAATAATTACTAATTTTAAAAGGAATATAAGAAGGAGATTTTATGAATTACATATTTAAAGGGTATGAATTATACTTACTAATAAAGGAGCGATTGTTATGAAAGAAAAAGATATCACAATGAGAGGTCTAGCAGAAGTATCATCAATGATTAAGAACAAACAGGTATCTCCAGTAGAACTAGTAGAAGAATGCACCAAACGCACCAAGCAATTACAACCAGAATTAAATGCCTACATTACTTTCTTGGAAGATGATGCAAAGAAAAAAGCGAAAATTGCTGAACAGGAAATAATGAAAAAAGGACCAAGGAGCCCCCTACATGGAATTCCCATTGCTTTGAAAGATGTATTTTATACCAAGGGAATCTTAACCACTGCTGCCTCAAAGTTACTTTCAGATTTCAAACCTGATTATGATAGTACCATTACTATGAGACTGAACCAATCTGGGGCTATCTTGATGGGTAAAAACAATCTTCATGAGTGGGCCTATGGTCCAACCAATGAGGACTCTTATTATGGCCCAAGTCGGAATCCTTGGGATCCATCCAGAATAACTGGTGGTTCTAGTGGTGGGTCTGCCATAGCTGTTGCTACGGGGATGGTATATATGGCAATGGGGACTGATGCTGGCGGATCAGTGCGAATCCCTTCTGCCTTATGTGGTACAGTTGGATTCAAACCAACTTATGGTTTAGCCAGCTGTTATGGTGTTATTCCTGTAAGTTTTACTTTAGATCATTCTGGCCCACTTACCAGAAGTGTCTACGATGCTGCTGTGACAATGGATATCATTACAGGCTATGACCCCAAGGATCCCTGTCCAGGGAGATATGAAGGAAAAAGCACAAATTTTACAGAACGTTTAAATGATATAGATAATGTGAAAGGTATGATCATCGGTGTTCCTTCTAACTTCTATTTTGATAAAGTGGACTATGAGGTTGAAAAGTTAGTAGAAAATGCAATATTACATTTAAAAGAATTAGGTGCTGAAATTAAAACGATTGAAATTCCTTATCTTGATATTGTACCTAATATTTCTACCATTATTATGTATCCCGAAACTGCTTTCTTTCACAGAGATAGGTTAGCAGCAAATCCAGACGAATATAACCCAGGTGTAAAAGCTAGACTTAACCAAGGAATGAATTATTTAGCTATTGAGTATATTTCAGCTCTACAGGAACGAGAAAAAATTCTGAATGCCTGGAAGAAAATCATTTCTGATGTTGATGTAGTTGTGACACCAACTGTACCTATTACGGCTTTCAAGATTGGTTCAAAGACAGTAGTTACACGAGGAAAAGAAGAGGCGGCAAGAGACATGTGTCTAAGGCATACCAGATTTGCTAACACCACAGGTTGCCCTGCTCTTACTGTACCTTGCGGCTTAACTCCTGAAGGACTTCCTGCCGGTATCATGATAATGGGCAGGAATTATGATGATCTCACTGTTTTAAAGATTGGATATGCTTATGAAAAACATTTTCCATATAAATTTATACAATTTTAATATATATAGAATTTGTTTTAACAACTTTATTCTATTGGAAAGACAACATGCATGACTAGTTTTTTAAGCTTATTTTAAGCTAAGCTGTTAACACGACTCGAAATTAGTAAAATTTAATCAATAATTCATTAAGTATATAATTCAAATTATCTTCTTTCGTAAGGAATTAATAACAAGAAGGAAGTTCATTAATTAATAGCGAAATAAAAGGGAAATTAAATAGAACTTTTAATGCAAAATCTATAGCTGTAGTTGGTGTATCTGCAAGTTCTGAAAAGACAGGTCACATTATAATGAAAAACATTCTTGATGGAGGTTTCAAAGGGCAAATTTACCCAATTAATCCAAAAAGTTCAGAGATTTTGGGTTTTAGCTGTTTTCCATCTTTACTAGATGTCCCTACTAATAAAATTGATTTGGTAATCATTGTAGTACTGGCAACATTTGTAACAAAGGTTATAGAAGATGCTGCAAAAAAACAGGTTACTTGCGCAGTGATCATTTCCGGAGGCTTCCGTGAGGCAGGGAATGAGGACCTGGAAAAAGCTGTAGTTGAAGCTGCTAGAAAGTATGAAGTCAGATTTGTTGGTCCAAACTGCCAGGGCATAACCTATACTCCGAACAACCTATGTGCAGCATGGCCATTAATGAAGACCAAAGGACCTATGACCATCATCTCACAAACTTGATGCAGTATTTTTCCATGGACCCTTATACTAAAGTGATTGGTATGTATCTTGAAGGAGTGAATGATGGGCGTGATTTTATGCATATCGGTATGAATATCATCAAACAAAAACCGATTGTTATCTTAAGACTTGGTCGTACGAAAAAAGGCAGTATAGCAGCCCAGTCGCATACCAAATCGATTGCCGGTGATTATAAAGTCTTTGATACAGCCTGTAAACAAGCTGGAATTATTAAAGCAGATACAGTGTATGAATTGTATGATTTCTGTAAAATTTTATCCTTATGTAACACTCCGAAGGGAAACCGTTGTTTGATCATCACCAGTTCGGGGAGAAGCGGAATCCTGGCAACTGATATTGCAGAACAGAATAATATTGATATTTCGCCATTGGAAACTGAAACAAAGAATCTTTTGCTTTACTCTTTACCTTCCTATTGCATCATTGGGAATCCCCTCGACCTTACAGGTGATACCAATGCAGAACGATATTATGAGACAGTCAAAAGAATGAAATCGGCTAGCAATATTGATATTTTGTTGCTTATCTTTGGAGATCCCATTCCAGACGCTTCCAATTTTGTTAACAAGATGGAGGTGGTTATAGCTAATGCCAAGAGGGTGCTAAAAGAAGCCTGGGCAAGAGTATAAAAGTAAATAGATTGTGGCACTATAGAAAGATATTGAGATTTATAAGAATATGCTATGTTTAGTTCTTTGAAATATAAGAAGTTGATAAAATTAAAGCTGTTCCTAAAATTTGGAATAATTCAGTTGACATCCGAAAATATAGAGATATTAAAATTTTATTCAATATGGTAGCTGGCTTTGAAGGGAAATTACATTTTAAAGATATTATCAATATTTTTAAAACCAAAGGGTAAAAAGTAGGTGGAGGTGAAATCAAATTTAGGTTACTCAATTATTTGCTTAAAATAGAAATGAGAGTTTCAGAAAACTCGAGAAGGTTAGAAAAGGCGGAAAAATTTATTTCCAACCCCATAAAAAATCAATAAAATGGATAGAAATTAATCGATAGCTTTTCTAAAACCCTTATCAGATAAGGGTTTCAAGGATGGAGGTGAAGAATAAAATAGAGGTG
>SDBS01002472.1_pt1 | contig 18426 bp, 14 predicted proteins | sample 2277091 | NCBI WGS metagenome assembly SDBS01 (sample SAMN10404972, study PRJNA504765) | marine sediment metagenome | isolation source: marine sediment core GS10_PC15, 163 cmbsf | place: Arctic Ocean: Southern Knipovich Ridge | collected 2010 | reverse complement strand
AACCTCGCCGCCGCCGAGCGCGCCAACGTAAAAGACGCCAACATCGCGCTGCTGATAGCTTCGATATATACCGCCAACGGGTACTCCGAAAAGGCCTTACCCCTTTACATCGAGTTCCTGCCCGCTTTGGAGCGATACAGCTACGACTCGCTAATGTTCCGTCGCGAGTACTCGGGCGTATTGAACGACATCGGGGCGGCGTACGTTAAGCTGGGCGACGCTGAAAGGGCGAGGCAATTTTGGGAGGAATCGCTGGCCGTTACGCCGGAACAACCCGGCCTTGCCGATTACTTATACCAGGAGGGACCAACGCCGGGAACCTCCCGGCCCGGCGACGCCGGGCGTTGACGCCGTTAACCGCCGTACGCGGAGGGCGGAAGATGTCAGGACGGGTCCGGCACTTGACTTTGACGCGGCTATACGATATGCTCAACGGGTAAGCGTGGCATCGGTTATTCAGGAAGTACAGGGGGCGGGCCCCGTGCGCGAAATAAACCGGATCGTCTTTGCAATAGGTGTACTATACGCGACGGCCGCTTTCGCCGGCGACTCGGGCGGCGGCCGTTTGCGAATTATCAAGCTCGAGCTGGACGAGCTGGGGAAGTACCGGGCGTGCGCGTGGGGCGACACGCGGTACGACGGTTATCCCAAATACCACTACGATACGCCCACCGGCAACTTTCGCGTTTGGTACGTACTGGAGGGACCAAACGCCCTCCAAGACCAGCGGGACCGCGACCGCAACGGCTTCCCGGACGTCGTGGAATGGACCGGGACCAACTTCGAGTGGTCGCTCTACAATACCCAGGCCGACAACTGGTTCTACCATCCGGACCCGCGCGAGGGGAAGTATTTGCCCATCCACGATTACTACCCGGCGTTGTACTGGCCCGGCGAAGACGAGGACTACGGCGGCAGCAATCGGTGGGACGCTTACTGCGGCAAGCTCGCCGGCGGATTGGAGGGGATAACGTACGCCTTCGGCCCGTTCCCCGCCTCGGCCCGGAGTTGTTACTCGGCCTATTTCAACGTCAGCAACGCTTACGACGAATACGATTCGCCCCGCATAGCGGCGAGTCTGTGGGGTGTGGCGGTAACGTACATGTTCGACGCCGCCGAAACCAGCGAAACGGTTATTCCGCGGTGGTTGGCGGCCGGCACCAAGTCGTGGCTAATGGACCACGTTTATAAACCCAAATCGCCCGAAGTCCCGGGCGGCGCTTTCTTCGAGAACCTATTTAAAGACCCGCTCGCGCCGCTGACGCAACACGGCACCCCGTTCATATATTTTCTGGAGGATTGGAGCAACCGGTACTGGGTCGCTCCAGGGTGGAAGCCGCGCCCCGCCGGCGACGAACCGCTAATCCGCAGCGTCTGGCGCGCCACCAGCAAGGGCGACGCCTGGTACACCGGCGAGCCGGGACTCGACCGTTCCAGCGAAGGAGCCGTAACGTACGTCGTCGATATCCACGACCGCTCGAGCGCCTTCGCCGAGGGGCGAGCGTTCAAAGAAGCTTTCGAATTGTTTACGGCGTGGAATTGGTTCACCGGCCAACGGGACGACGGCCGCCACTACCGATACGGCGCCAAATACCCCACCCTCCAACCTCAAAACGTGTGGACCGCCTACCCGGTCGTAAATTTCGAGCCGGGGCCGGGCGCGCTTATGAATTACCTCGGCGCCGGGTACTACCGCTTCGATTCGCCGCCCCCTTGGCGCGCCGCGGTGTTCAAGGTGAAAGCCGCGGCCGTTAATAAGACGGCGTCGAAAGACTGGGGCGGCTGGGCCACGGTTACCAAAAACGGCACGACCTGGACCGACCTCGACGGCTCCGCCGGCGCCGCGTCGCCCTTATTCAGCCCGGGCGATAAGTGCATAGTAAGAATAGAGAACCCCTCCCAATACCAATCCATCACGACCGTCGTCAATTGCCCCGGGTACGAGGGGACCGAATTGAGGTTCAAGTACAGCTTCCTCGCCACCAACGATTCCAGGCCGCCGGCGATCGCCGTAGCCGTAGCGCGCCCCCAGCCTAACCCCGCCGCGCTGAAAATACTGCTGGGGGCCGACGAGAAGCTCTTCGGCGCCGAGGCCGACGTCGTCTTCGAAAAGCGGGGGGAACCGGAAATCTCCAGGAAAAAGATAGAACTCGCCGTCGCCAAGCCCGGGTACGCGTACGTCGGCACCTACGACATTAACGGCGGCGCGGCCGGCGAGGGTTTCGTAGATTGGCGGGGCGCGGACGACGCCGGCAACGTCGTATCGGGCCAAAAGTACTTCGCCGCCGGTTTCCTGACGGCGCGCGGCGGCACGGTGGGCGGCGAACGGGCGTCCCTCAAGTTGTCCGCCGGCGCCGTAGCCGGGCCGACGCTGTTCTCTATCGTCCGAAACGAAGCCGAAAATACTTGCGCCTTAGCCGCCGCCGCCGCGGCGGACGACGAAAAACCCGCTTTCGCGACGCTCGGGCCGGCGTACGAGTACGGCCCCGAATGGGCGCGCCTGGCGGGGCCGCTCGAGGTCATGTTGTCGTACGAGGGTTTGGAAGTCTCGCGCGAGGACTACCTCTCCGTTTACCGCTGGACCGGCTCGAGCTGGGAAGACCTGGGCGGGACGATAGACAAGCGCAACCGCCGCGTAGTAGCTGTGGCGGACCGGCTCGGCGAGTTCGTGTTGGGATACGGCGAGAAGAAGAACACGACGCCGCCCTCGGGCAAGCCGATGGCGTTCGGTCTGTTCCAGAACTACCCGAACCCGGCGCGCGACGGCACGGTTATAAAGTTCGCGCTGCCGGCTCGAGCTGAGGTGGAGCTGGTGGTGTACGACCTGAGCGGCCGCCGCGTGGCGACGGTGGCGCGCGACGCGCGGGACGCGGGCGTATACGAGGAGCGGTACGGCCTGACGGACGACGGCGGCAAGCCGCTGCCGGCGGGCGTGTACCTGTACCGCCTGAGTGCGGGTTCCGACGTAGCCACCAAGAAAATGGTAGTGGTCCGCTGAAACCTAAATAATTTTAACGAGAACCCGTCGCAGAGGCGGGCTTTTTCGTATTTTAAGCCGGCCCTTTTGCAAAGGCATAAAAAATGTGGTAGATATTGATACGTGCGCCGTTTTGTGGTAATTTATTATATAAGGAAAGTGTATAAATACAGCACTCTGAAGTACCTGTTAATTTTAACGCTCCTGGTCGGCGCGGCCGGCGTCGCCGTCGCCGAGGACGACGAACTACGCCTCTTCGTCTTCCCTAACCCGTTCGTGGCCGGCTACGTCGACGCGCAGCTCGCGTATGACCTACCGGCGGACGCCGTCGTCTCGATCAACGTTTACGACCTGGACGGCGACCACGTGCGGACGCTGGCGGAACGCGTAGACCGCTCGAGGGGGAGCTATCGAGGCCAAGACCGGTGGGACGGCCGCGACGACGGCGGCGAACTCGTGCGGGCCGGACCGTATCTGGTAGTCCTCGACGTCCGGATGGGCGGCGAACCCTACCGGGACACTTTCATCGCTATCGCAAACAGATAGAATATGAACGGACGCTCACACGCCGCGAGAGATGTCGTCGAACCGAACACCTTGCTGGAAAACGTTGATGGCCTTATGCTGCCTTATAACCGCCGGCAACGCCCGGGCGGAGCGAGCGACCTTCGCTAACGCCCGGGCCGCGGCGTTGGGCCCCAACCCGGCGCTGGACTTGGGGTTCTATGCGCTCGAGACGAACCCCGCCGTCCTGGCCGAACTCCCGTGGCTGCAGTTCGCCTTCAACCACAAGATCTTCCCGGCGCCCCACGCGGCGTCGGAAGCCGTGGGCGGCGCGGTCCCGCTGGGCGCCTACGGGACCGTCGCCGGCGGTTTCGGGACCGTGCGTACCGGCGACGTGGAACTGTACTCCCCCCAGGGCCGGTACTTGGGGAGATACGTCTATCACGACGACCGCCTGGCGTGCGGCTACGGCGTCGCGGCGACGCCGTGGCTGGCGCTGGGCGGGGCCTTCAACTACGAACGTCATCTCACGGAGCCCGGCGTCGCGTACCAGAGCTTCGGCGCCGACGCCGGTATTTATTTCCGGCCGCTGGCCGGGAACCCTCCCGTAGAGTACGCCGCCGGTACCGTCGCCTTGGGCCTCGCGGCCCAAAACCTGGTCGCCTCGCAGCGGGACATTTTTACCGGAAAATCCCGCGAGCCTTTGGCCGTAAGTGCCGGCGCGTCGTGGGCGCGCGACGTGGGCCGCCACCGCCTGGCGCTGACGTTCTCGGTGCCCTTTTCGGAACCGTCGCGGGTCGCGATAGGCTGCGAGTTCGTCGTGGCCTCGATGCTGGCGGCGCGCGCGGGCGCGACCGGCACCCAACCCGCGGCGGGCCTCGCCGTCAATACCGACCTCCTCTCCTTCGATTACACTTTTGCCGCCCGCGACTTCGGTTCCTCGCACTACTTCTCGGTCACGGTCAACCCGGGTCGCGACATCCGCGGCCGCGGCGAACGCCGCCGCCAAACCGAAGAATGGTTGGCGGAAGGGCGTAGCTTTTTCGAGACCGGTAACTACGAGCTGGCCGCGAAGCGGTTCGCCGACGTTCTGGAATGGGACCCGCACAACGTCGCCGCGCGCCAGTACTGGGCCCGGGCGAAGTACCACCAATATTTGGACGAGGGCGCCGAAGCCGTCGAAAAAAACGATTGGGCCCGGGCGCGGCAGGCGTACCACAACGCGCTGGCGATAGTCCCGCAAGATTTCCTCGCCGTAGAATCGCTGGAGAGGGTCGACGAGCTGGAAGAGGACGAGGCGGCTCGCGAGGCGGAGGAAAGCCGCATCGCCGAACTCCTTGCCCGGGCTCAAGGCCACCGACGGCGCGGCGCCTACCGGGCCGCCCTGGGCATTTACCGCGAGATCCTGGCGGCGCACCCCGACCACGCCCGCGCCCGCGAGCTTATGGCCGAAACGCAGCGGTTCCTCGCCGCCTCCGCCAAACCGCTCGAGGAACCGCCGCCCGCGCCCGAGATACCGGAGGAAGTAATCGAAAAGTACCGCGAGGCGAGCGCCCTACTCCATCGGGGCGGCGTGGCGGAAGCCGTCCGAGAGCTCGACGGCATCGTACGGCAATACCCGGAATACGCCACCGCCCGGGCCAAACTCGTCGAGGCGTACCTCTACCAGGGTTTGGACTTTTACTCCAAGGGTTCGCTGTCGGCGGCGATCAGGGCATGGCGGCGAGCCCTGGCGCTCGAACCGGACAACGAAAAGTTACAGCGCTACATAAAGAAGGCCGAGACCGAAATCGACCGTATACGGTAAGGCGCTCCGCGGGCAGCACGGCGGACGTCGACGGATTGTCGTAAAGGTGGTTTGACTTAGCCGATGCGAAGGTTAATAAACATACTATCCTCGTTGCGGACCAAAGCCGCGATCGTAGCCGTCGCGTTCGTCCTGGTCCTCCTAACCGTCACGGGCTTCATCGTCGTCCGCCACGAGAAGGTAGCCCTCACGCGCGAGGTCGAGCTGAGGGTCCTGGCCCAAGCGCGTAGCATCGCGGCCTCCTCCGAACGGACCATGCTCGAGCCCGACCCGGAGCTGACTTTCCAAAAACTGCTCCGTGAAATGATGTCGCGGGACCCGGACATCGAAAGCATCGTGGTGGTCGACCGCAACGGTATCATCCTCGCCCATCCGGAAGTGACCAAAATAGGAAGCCGCTACGACCCGCCCCGGGGCCTGGACCCGGTACCCGACATCCCCTACCTCGACGCCGAGGAGATGGTAGCCGAGGGCGAGGACGTCTTCGTCGTAAACGCGCCCATCAAGCGGACGTACGAGGGTCAGGTCTCGAACATAGGCCGGGTCTTCATACGCTCGTCGAAAGGAAAAATCGAAAAGGCCATCGGCTCGGCGCGGTTGCAGATCATAGTCATCGCCGTTATCGTAAGCCTGCTGGGCAGCGTCGCGGCCGTCATTCTCTCGGGGTTCATCACCACGCCCGTCAAGAGGCTCGCCGAAGGAGCGAGGCGCATCGGCGAGGGGGACCTCAACGTCCGCGTGAAGGTATCGGGCCGCGACGAGATAAGCCAGCTGGCGACGACGCTCAACGAGATGACCACCCGCCTGGCCAAAGCCCGCGAGGAGCTGGTGGAAAAGGAGCGGATGTCGAAGGAGCTCGAGATCGCGCGCGGCATCCAGCAGAGCCTGCTGCCCACGGCCTTCCCCGAGGTAGAGGCCGTAGAGGTGGCCGCGGTATGCGAGAGCGCGACCGAAGTAGGAGGCGATTACTTCGACCTGCTGGCCATCGACAACAGGCGGGTGGGGGTCGTCATCGCGGACGTCTCGGGCAAAGGGGTCCCCGGCCTGATCGTTATGGGCGTTGCCCGCAGCGTCATCCGCGCCCAGGCGCGGCAGCACCTCTCGCCGCGCGAAGTCCTCATCCGCGCCAACGATATTATCGCTCCCGACATCCACAAGGGCATGTTCGTAACGGTATTATACGGCGTGCTGGACGTCGAGCGCCGCACCTTCAGCTTCGCCAACGCGGGTCACAACCCGCTGGTCATCGTCAAGAAGTTCGGGCCCGTCCCATACGAACTAATTAAAACCCAGGGAAGGCCGGTGGGTTTCATGGCAGGGGCGTTTTTCGACGACCGCCTGGAGGAGACGACGCTCCCGCTCGAGGAAGGCGACACGATCTTCACCTACACCGACGGTATCATGGACTCGTTGAACAAAAATGACCAAGAGTTCGGAATGGACCGCCTACTCGAGACGTTGGCCGATAAACGGACCGTGCCGGTGCAGGAGATCATCGAAACCATATTGCAACGGATTGCGAAGTTCGTGGGCGACCGCCCGCAACAAGACGACATGACCATGTTGGCCATTACGCTCAAACCCCCCGGCGCGTCGGCAGAGGAGCCGGCGGCCGCGGCGGCCGCGGCCTCGCCCGAAGGCGGCGAAACCGCGGCCTGACGCGCTCCAAATAACATGGCCGAAAGGGAATACCAGTTCCGTATTAAAAGCGCCGTTCCGCAACTCGAGAAAGTGCGGAAGTGGGCCTCGTATATCGCGCGAGCGTTGGGCTTCGGCGAGCGCGCCGTCTTCGAAATCGAGCTGTCGATATACGAGGCGTGCGCCAACGTCATCGAACACGCCTACGCCAACAACCCCAACAACTACATCGACGTTAAGCTGACGGTAGAGCTCGACAAACTCGTCGTCACCATTCGGGACGAGGGCGGCGCGTTCGAGCCCTCATCGCTGAAAGACAAAGATATCGCGAAAATAATCGAGACCGAACAAGACGGCGGCCTCGGCATGCATATCATAGAAGCTTGCATGGACGAGATCCTCTATCGACGCCACGGAAGGGAAAACATACTCGAGCTTATTAAATACCTGCCTCGCGCGCCGGCCTCCTCCTAGAGGACCCGATGGTCAAAGAACTCTCCATTAAAAGTAGTAGCAAAACGCCCGACGGCATTCGCGTATTCAGGGTCTCGGGCACTTTAGGCGTGGAGGGTTCGGCGGGTATACAGGGCCTACTGGACGCTTGCCTTAAACAAAAAGTTTACCGCATCGTACTCGACCTCCAGGGAGTGGACTTCATCTCCAGCGCCGGGATGGGAGCTTTCCTGTCCGCCGTCGGCGAGATGCGCAAACACGACGGCGACATCATCTTCGTCAAGATGCAGAATAAAATATTGACCGTCTTCAAAACGCTCGACGTCCTCGACTACTTCATCGTCGCCGACGACATCGACCAGGCGGTGGAAAGGTTCCGGGCCGGGAAGCTCCCCAAGCCCCCCAGCTTAGAAGAGCTCACCGCCGGCGCGGCCGAGGGATTTGCGGCGGCGCCCCGCGTCACCCAAGCGCTGTTCTCGCTGCTGGCGGCCTATTCCGACATCCTGGGGGGCGACCGCGAAATCAACCGCAAATTATCGCAAATAGTCGACGTGACCGGCAACTACCTGGCGCTGAACCAATGCGCGTTCGTGCCGCTGGCGGATGACGCCGGCCTCGCCGCCGCCGCGGCTCGGGACAACTACCCCGCCGTCGACGACGCCGTAAAATCGGCCCTGGGGGACAACCTGCCCGCCCAGGGAATAGTCGGCGCCGAAGAGCTCGCCTCGTACGGCAGGATGCTGGGCAAGTGGGCCGCTAAAAACCGCACCCAATTCGTGCTGCCGTTCAGCGCCGCCGACGAAGTCGTCGCCGTCCTGGTGGTAGGCGAAAAGAAAAACGGCGGCGCCGTCACCACCGAAGAGCGACGTCTCCTCCGGTACCTGGGGACGTCTCTCAACCTGGCCCTGGACAAACACCTGGCGGCAAGTCGCGCTCCCGGCCCCTCGCCGGGGGCGAAACGGGAAATAGGTCGCAAGGCCATGGAGATGGAGACGCTCTTCTCCATCTCCCAAAGTTTGGCCGAGGCCCTCGAGACCGAGAAGATGCTGGCCACCCTCCTCATGATGGCGACCGGGCAATTCAGCACCGACCGGGCGGTGGTCCTGCTATGCGCCGCCGACGGCAGCCTGGAGGTCGGCGCCGCCCGCGGCCTCGACGCCGAAGCGCTCCACGAACTGACCCTCCCGCCCCTGGGATTGGCCGACGTCGTCGACGGCCACGCCGGCCCCACCCTCGTGAGCGCGCTCGAGGAGGAGCTCGAGGAGCGCGACCGGCGTCAGCTCGAGCCCTTCTTGGAACAAGGCATCGCCGCCCTCGCGCCCATCCGCTTTAAAAACCGTTTGATCGGCATCGTGGGATTGGGGGCCAAGATAACGGGGCGCGAATTCGACGCCGACGAGCTCCGCCTGTTGGCGGCGCTGGTGAACCTCGCCGCCGTCAGCATCGAGACCGCTCGCCTCCTCGAGAAGACGAAGAAAAACTACAGCGGCCTGGTGCGCGCCCTCGTCTCCGCCATCGAGGCCAAAGATAAATTCACCCGCGGCCACACCGAACGCGTAACCCTCTACGCCTCCGCCCTCGCCGACGAGATCGGCCTTCGGGAAGACCAACGGCAGGACCTATTATTCGGCGCGGTGCTCCACGACGTGGGGTACCTCGGCGTCCCGGAGGAAGTCCTGCGTATGCCCGACGGCATCACCGAGGAGCAGCTGGCCGAGCTCCGACGCCACCCGGTGATAGGGGCCGACATCCTCCGCGGTATCCCACTGCTCCGCAACGCCCTCGACGGCGTCCGCTACCACCACGAGAGCTACGACGGCTCCGGCTACCCCGACGGCCTCGCCGGCGAGAATATTCCGCTCATCGCGCGCGTCATCGCCGTGGCGGACTCCTTCGACGCCATGACCTCCGACCGCCGCTACCGCGAAGCCAAATCGAAAGAGGACGCCGCCCAAGAGATAAACGCCGCTCGCGGGGCCCAATTCGACCCCGCCGTCGCCGACGCGTTCGTGCGGCTGCTCGAGAGCGGCCGCCTGGACGTCATCAAAACCAAACGCCCCAAGCAAGAGGTTTAGTTATGCCGAAGAAACTCGCGGTCGTAATCTCGATTATAGCCCTCCTGGTACTGGCCACCTTCTCCTTTCCGGGACGGCCCGTAGCCGACGAGGACAAGGACAAAATCGAGCGCCACCTGGAGCGCGGCAACGAGCTCGCCGAGAAAGGGGACTACGACGGCGCGATGACCGAATACGGAAAAGTATTGAAAATCGACGACGGCAACGCGCTGGCCCACAACAACCTGGGCATAGTCTACAAGCGCAAGGGTTTATACATCTCCGCGGTCGAGGAGTTCCAGGCCGCGCTCGACGGCCTCCCCAACTACTTCAAGGCCTACAACAACCTGGCCAACGTCTACTTCGAGCGCGAATACTATGACGACGCCGTCAAGTACTACAACAAGTGCCTGGCCATAAAACCCAACTTCGCCGACGCCCATTGGAACGTGGCGCTGGCGTACGAGAAGAAGGGCGAGAAGACGCGGGCCATAAGGCATTTCCGGAAGTTCATGGAGCTGTCGGACTCCCCGGCGTACGTCGGGCTGGCGCAACAACACGTCGACGACCTCTCGGCCAAGCCGGAGGAAACTGCGCCCGAAGCCGAGGTAACAACGTACGGAGAAGACGCCGTCAATGCGATCGAATAGGTCCCGCCGGCGCCGGCCGGCTCCCTTCCCCCGGGTAAATATCGTATTCGTCGCCGCCTCGCTCTGCGGGGCCGCGTTGTACGCGCCGGCCTGGGGCCAGGCGGACGAGCCCATCGACGCCTACGCCACCGCGGCCGAACGGGCTCCCGCCGTCGGCGACGCATCCCTACTCACGTTGGACAGCTTCGCCCTCGGCTCGGAATACATCCCGTTCCCCGCCGCCGACGTGGTCTTCGACGCCTGGGCCCGGGCGGGCGACAAATCGCTGTGGCTGCCGCTCGAACCTGAAGAACCGGGCGGCACGTTCGACGCGCTATCGGTGTCCGGCGACGAACTCGAGCGCTACGGCCGCGCGAGCCTGTTCGTCGGCGGCTACGGCCCGGGCGAAAAGCGCTGCGTCATTTTAATGTACCACCGCTTCCGGCTATCCCCGGCCAACAAGTACGAGGTATCCCACGCCGACTTCCGGGCGCAGCTCGAGTACATCGCGCGCAGCGGGTACGAGGTCATACCTATAGGCCAGCTCGTCGAGGCGCTCCAAACGCGGGAGCCGGACCTGCTGCCGCCCCGCTCGGTGGTGATAACGGTGGACGACGGCTACCGCTCGGTCTACGACTTCGCCTGGCCCGTGCTCGCCGAATACGGCTTCCCCTTCGCCGTCTATATTTATACCAACTACGTAGGGACCGGCGGCAAATCCATGACGTGGTACGAGCTGAGCGAACTGGCCGCGGACGACCTCGTGACCATCGGCGCTCATTCCATCAGCCACGCCAACCTCGCCAGCGCCAAGAAAACGGGCGCCGCCTACCCCTATTGGCTCGAGCGCGAAGTAACGTATCCCAAATATCGGCTGGAGGCCGCGACCGGCAGGCCGGTGCGAACCTTCGCCTGGCCGTACGGCTCGTTCAGCTCCTACGGCGTCAGCGCCGCCATCCACGCCGGTTACGACGGCCTATTGACCGTCCTCCCGGGCGCGAACTCGATAGAGACATCGCCCTATTACCTGCGCCGCTACGGCATCTATTGGCACACGTCCCTCTGGCTCTTCGCTCGCATATTGGAGGGGCGGCCCGTCACCGACGACATGTGGGATTACGAGCTCGCCGGCTCATATACGGAAGACGAGTTCCCCATCCCGTAGCGAACGCCTCCCGTACCGCGAAATATAAAGGGGAGCCGTCGCGGCTCCCGTTTTATTATAGGGCCAGCGCCCCCGCGTTTATAAATCGTCGTACGCCGCGGCCAGCGCCCGCGACGCCGCCTCGGCGGAATAGTTTTCGGCGACGTAGCGCGAGCCGTCGACGTTCGGCGGACAGGACGACGCCAGCCGGCCGACCGCGGCGACGAACTCCTCCGGCGCCGTCGCGCGGACGCAAAAAGGGAACTCCCGGCTCCACACCACTTGCCGGCCGCGCAGCAGCGCCTCGAGCACCATTTGCGAAAGGCCGTCGTGCGCGGTGGGGCGAACGAGCGCCGAAACCTCCCGATATAGGCGGCCCATCGCGTCGCCGTCCACCAGGCCGGTGAAGCGGACGTTGGGGGGCGCGTTCCCCTCCGCGCCGCCGCCCACCGCTATTACCTCCACGTCGGGAAACCGCTCGGCGACCAGTTTGACGACGGCCCACCCGTAGAAACGGCGCCGCCGGTCCGGTACGTACGCCATTACCTTGAAAAGTCCGGGCAAGGGCTCGAGCGCGCCGGTCATCTTCTCCGAGATAGTCGGCACCAGGTGAGCGTTGACGCCGGCCGCGGCCATGTCGTCCACCAGCCACGGCGCGTCGGCTATGTGGAGGTCGACGCCGCGCCGCACCGCGCCGAACAGCGCCCGCAGCGCCGGCCTGCGGCGGCATTCGTACCAATCGGAACCTATCCAGTGGAAGACGACCTTCTTGCCGGCGGCCTTCAGCGCCGGAACCCACTTAAAATAGTATACCGGGTACACGGCGTGAAAGACGTCGTACGGGCGGACGGCGCGCAGAAGGCCGAAGCCCCGCGCGCCCTTCAGCGCCCGCGCGCCGGCGTACCCGGCCTGGCGCAGACGGAGCGCCGTGAGCGCCGGCAGCTCCTCCATTCCCACCAGGGCGATCTTAAGCTCGGCGCGGTTCGTCATCGTTCCGGCCTGGGTATGAGCGCTTCCGCGGGGGCGGCCTCGATCCTTCGGCCCCCGCGCGTCCGGAGAACGTCCCACAATCCCAACAGCGTGCCGAGGAAAAGGCGCGGCTTGAGGCGCAGCGCCGCGGCCGCCGCCGCTCCCCACACGCTGTAGTAGTAGCATGCTACGTTCCAGATGTTCTGCGGGAGGTGGCGACGGTGGAGCAACCGCTGCTCGAGAACGCGACGCCGTACTTTGCGCATCGGCGCCGGGCGGGCCCCCTCGGCCAACCGGTGCTCGAGGCTGGCCGTCGGTACCTGGACCAGCCGCCACGTCCGCGCCGCCGTCAGCGAAATGTCGTCGTCGTCGAAATAATTTATCCGCTCGTCGAAACGCGCTACGGCCTCGCGTCGGAAGGCCATGTCGCAGCCGGTCAGGATTTTAACGTCGGACGATTCCTCCGGCTGGAAGAGGAAGGTCGGAAGGCCGGACCGTTGAAGAAAACAACGGCGCGCGTACCGCACTTGCCTAAAAAGCCACTGCAGCGCCCGGACGAACCGGCTCGGCAGGACCTGGTTCGCTATCACGCCGCAGGCACCGCCCACCGCGGCGTCGTCGAAAGCGGCGAGGACCTCGGCCAGGAACGCCGGCTCGAGCGTCACGTCGTCGTCCAGGAAGAGGATAATATCGCCGGTGGAGGCGTCGAGGCCGGCGTTCCGCTGCGCCGGAAGCCCGGGCGGCATGCGTATATAAACGAACTCGACGCGGCTGAAAGCCGAGGGCATTTGCGAGACGACGTACTCCGTACGCTCGTCGGCGCTGGCGTCGACGACGACGAATTCGTCGGGAGACGCGGTGCCGGCCATGGCCGACGCCACGGTAAGCGCGAGCTCGGCCGGCCGCGACATCGTGACGACGATCGCGGAAACGCGCGCGCCACCGCTCATCCGCGCACCGCCTCCGCCATCTTACGCACGTCGTCCTCGTCTACACCGGCGTGCAGCGGGAGGTTCACGACCGCGGCCGCGGCGCGCCAGGCCCCGCGCAGATATCGGCCCGTAGTTCGCGAAAGTTTATAGTACGGGAACATCCCCGAGAGCGGCCGCGGATATATGAACGGCCCGGCCTCGTATCCGGCGTTCGCCAACCTTTTAATAACTTCCGGCCGGCGGGCCCAATCCCGCACGAACAACGGGTAGCGTATGGGCCACGGCTCGTCGCCCGCGCCGCCCCAATTCGGGCTCCGGAAGGACGTGCTCCCGGCAAAGGCGTCGTCGAACAGCGCGGCGAGCTTCCGCCGCCGTTCACCGTCGCCGCGAGTCGCCGCCAGGTGACGTTTGCCCAGCGCGCCCAGCAACAGCTCGAGCCGCTTCACCGCCCCCAACGGCGGGACCGCGGAACTGGGGAAGAACCACCGAACCAACCTCCGGGACAAAGGCGGCTTGCGGGTCGGCATTAACCTACCCTTGGCGGCGGCGGCGTGGCGCGCCGCGACGGTTGCGCCCCTGGCGACGAGGTTGGCGAGGTCGTACGCGTCCCCCTCGGCGGCGGCGTACAGGTACCCCAGGTCCACCGAGACGAACGGCTCGTAACTTTCGGCGTCGAAGAGGTAATCCGAGACAACGAGCCCTTTCAATATCATCTCGGCCTCCGCCCTCGTCTGCGCCGGCAGCGAATCCACCAGCTTCTCCACCGTCGGCGCCAGCGCGGCGTCGTTGACCACCAGAACGCCGCCGCGGCCGGTGGTGTAGGGTTTGTCGAAGTTGGTGGAGAGTACGGCCAGCGGCGCCGTCGAGCCGGCGGGGCGGCCGCCCCGACTCGAGCCGAAGGCCTGCGCGACGTCCTCCACCCACGGGATGCCGCGCTCGGCGAGGAGTTCCCGTACTTCGTCCTGGGGCGGGACCGCGCCGAAGAGCGGCGCCACCACCGCGGCGCGGGTCCGGCCGCGGGCGAGGACCCGTCGCAGACTGCGGGGCTCCAGGCCGAAATGGCGCGGCGATATGTCGACCAGGTGGGGGATAGCGCCGAGGGAGAGCACGGCGTCGGCCACGGCGGGACAGGTGAAGGCCGGGATGGCGACGTCGTCGCCCCGGCCTATGCCCAGCGCCCGCAACGCCAGCGCTATGGCGCCCCGGCCGGAGGAGAGGGGGTAAACCGCCGCGGCGCCGAAGTACGACCGTAATTCCTCCTCGTACGCCACGGCCTCCCGCGCCAGGTCGACGCCGGCCGCGGCCGGAAGCTCGGCCAACGCGGCGTAATCGACGAACGGCTTGAGTCTCGGTACGAACAGGACGCTACCTCTCGCGGGTGAAAGCTACCGCCGCGGCGCGCACCCCGGCCGGGACGGCGAAGGCTCGCGGCGATAGCGCGCGGACGTCGCCCCGCGCCAACTTCCAACCTTCCGGGACGTCGAAGACGACGTCGCCGGGGACGCCGGCCGGTAGTACGATCTCGCACGAGCCGTCCGCGGCGGGCGCCTTTACCTTGAGGGCGGCGTTTAGCCGGTAACGGGCCGCTATCTGGCGGTGAGTTAAGGCGCGGCCCCCGGCTTCTACTATGTGCGAAACTACGTCCCGGAATACCGCGCCCCATTCCGGGAAGGTGCCGCCCGGGAAGGCGCGGTAGTGCCAGATGAGGGAGCACAGGCCGCCGCACGCCGCGGCCTCGTCGACGACCGCCAGCGCCGCCGCCAGCGCCCGCCGGGGGCCGAGCCGCTTGTATTGAAACAGCGCGCCGTCCATCACGGCCGGCGGTATCTCGACGAAGTCGTAGGGCCTATCTACGTCGCCGTCGAAAGGGCGGTACGGCAACGCGGCGCCGGCCCGCCAGCCCGCCTCGCTCGCGAATCCGAACGTGGCGTCGTACTCGAAACCGGCCGCCGCTACGGCAGGCCAACCCTGCTCGGGGCCCAGCTTTAAATAATGACCGCGTACGCCGGTTACCTCCCGCCTTACCGCGTCGGCGAGGAGCTTCCTCTCTCTGGCCATAGCCGCGCCCTCGGCGCAGGCGTAATAACCGCTGTGAAGGCCGATCTCGCGGCCGGTCCCTTTAATATCGTCTATAAGCTCGCCGGCTTCGCCGAGGTCGTACGCGAAGTCCATCGGGCCGCGGCGTACGGAGCCGACGAAGAACGTCGACGCGCCTCCCGCCGGCTCTTCCGCCTCCCAGATGGCCGGCAGCGGCTCGAGCGTAACGGACCCGCGAACGAAATCCCGCAGCTTATGGCGGGCCCGGGCGCCCCCGGTACCGGGGCGCAGCCACGACCTCAGCACTTCCCGGCGCGCCGGCGCCTGCAGCCGGTCGACGTCGTGGCTCAGCGCCGCGGCGAACGGCGCGCCGTCGGGCCAATACCGGAAGCGGAGCAACGGCGTTCCCGCCGCTTCGCAAGCGGCCTCGGCCGCCCGGGCGAGCAAGCCCGCGTAGCGGTTTACCACCGCCACCCCCACCGCCTCGCGGCGCCAGCGGGGCGCGCCGCGCAAGTCCGGCCGGCCGCACCGGTCCCGCGGCCAACCGACCTCGCCGCGGCCGTCGAGGTAGTAGTCCGCCGCGGCCGCGACGTCGAACGCTATGTGGACCTCCTCCCCTTTCCGCACTACCAGCGGCTCGCCCCCCACGGCCCGGGCGACGACCTCCCCCTTCGGCGCCGGCACCCGGTACAATATCGGCACCTCCACGTCGCCGTCGCGCCAAACGTCGGGCGGCGTCTCGCGCGCGACGTGCTCCGCCTCGCACGGTATCACGACCTTGGGGCCGGGAGGGAACTCGCCCCGGCCGTGCGCCAGCGTCACCGCCGGCGGGCCCTCCGCGCGCGGCAAGCCCGCCATAACAGCGAGCTCCGCCAGCACGTGGCGCGCCCGCGCCGAGCCCAACCCGCACTCGCCGACGTGGAAGCCTATCAACGCCGGAACCTCCGCCGGGCGGCGGCCAACAACCGAACCACCGGCGAGCGGTACGCCGCGAGCTGGTAATACGGCGTGAGCAGGCCGCCGAAAGATTCCTTGAAGCGCGCGATGGCCTCGACGTTAACGCCCACCATATCCAGCGGTAAGTCTCTGTCCCATACCACCCGGACCTCGCGCCACAGCAAGTACGCGCCCAGCGGGCCGCGCCCTTCCTCGTGCGAGGCGGCCAGCAGGTCGTACGCGGCCAGCCGGCCCCACAAGACGAGGCGCCCGGCTACCCGTTCCCCGTTTTCGTTCTTCAAATAAAAAATAGCCCCGGCCGAGCCGCAGAATTCGCTCGCTAGCGCGCGCAAGAAAGACGGGGTTACCGGCGGCGCCATCCCGCGCCGGCCGAAGGTCTCGGCGTACATCGCGACGAAGGGCTCCGCGTCCGCGCTCTCCTCGACGGCCAGCCCCTCGCCCTGCTTCAGCTTGTTTCGCAGCGACGACGAGAGCGACGCCAGGAACTCGTCCCCCGGCACAGGCGGTAATATGGACGTGTAGCGGGCGCCGCCGCGGAAGCCGGCCCACGTGAGCGGCCGTACGTCGGCGAGGGTAGGGTGGCAGGTCAAGCGGGCGTAGCGCCAGCGGCGCTTTATCTCGGCCGCGACGGCGACCAGAACGTCGTGGTCCCGCGCCTTCACGCGCTCGGCGCGAAGGTCGCCGGCGGGCGGCAGGCACGGCCCCCAGTACGGCGTGAGCGGCGGTATCTCGGCCGTCGGGCCCAACAGCGCCTCGCGCCGCTCCCATATCGGCACGAGCGCTCGCGTCTCGCCGCCGGCGGCGAAGGCCAGCGCGACGACGCGCCCGGGCAGCTGCCCCGCCAAAAGCGAAAGCCACGCCGCACCGGCGAACAGCGTCCCCTGCGGCGACGCGGCCAGAAAATCGTCGAACCGCGCGAGGCCGTCCGGCGGTACTTCCTCTACGTCGAAATCTTTGGGCATGTTTACGATGAGTAACGGCTCGAGCGATTATAATACAAAAAATATAGGCCAAAAAGGGAAAACGGGCCGACGCCTTTTCTTTGCGCCGATATAATTAGTATGATATATTAACGGCGCTAAAAGGAGACGGCATGAACGCCATAAACGTCAAGCGGGTCGTCGTGCGGCGGCTGGTACCGGGCGCGGACCTGCTCGAGGAATTGAATAAACTGGTCAAGGCCGAAGGTGTCGAACTCGGCGCGCTGTCGGGGATAGGGGCGCTCCGGAAGGCCGCGGTCGGCATCTTCGACCTAGAGAAGCGCGAATATATCGTCAACGAGTTCGACGAGGAGATGGAGATCTGCGCGCTCACCGGCAACGTCTCGCTCAAGGAGGGGGAGCCGTTCGTCCACGCGCACCTGTCGCTCTCGGACCGGGAGGGCCGCGGCTTCGGCGGCCACCTGATGCCCGGGTGCGAGGTCTTCGTCGCCGAGGTAATCCTGTGGGAATTCGAGGGCGCCCGGCTCGAGCGCTGCCCGCAGGCGGATTGCGGCGGCCTGGCCCTCTGGGCCGCGGAGAATATCGGGACGGAATAGATTTTTATCCGGACGGGAGGAGGTCCGATGTTAACAAGGGGAATCATAGGGTTATTGGCGTTCTCGGCCTGCGCGGCGGGCGCGGTTGACGTCGCCATAGGGCCGGCGGTGGCCTACGGCACGCCGGTGGAGGAACGAGCGCTCGCGAAGGTGACTTGGCACGGCCACGAGGTGTGGGTAGTCAACCGCGATTTCATATACGGCTTCAGCGGCGGGGCGGAGTTCGCTCCGTTCGAAGTCTCGGCCGGGGCCGGTTATTTTTCGGTCGCCGAAAGCCGGCACGACAAGTTATCGGTTGAGGACTTTAAAGAGACCGGATGGCGCGCTACGGCGAATTTTAAATATATCCACAGCGCGCCGCCCTTGAACGCGGCCTTGAGGGCGGAATACGGCCGGGCCGAAATTAACTACGATATGGGCCCCGCCCCCGGCGCGACGCCCTACAGCACCGCGACGACGCGTTACACGTGCGACCTTTACTCGCTGGCGGCGACGTTGGGGCCGAGACTTAACCCCTGGGATTGGTTGCAGGTAGACCTCGCCGTGGGCCCGGGGTTAAAAATCGTCCGGCGGAACGGCGAGTCTTTCGTACGCCAAACGTACGTGGGGCCGGCGGTGAACCCTATAGGTTATAAGGACCGCATCGTCGAGCTCCACTACATAGCCGAGTTTGCTTTACCCTTGGCAGGCCGCTTCGGCCTTCTTCTATCAGTGGCGGGGATAACTAAACTCGGCGAGTCCCGGGACCGGTACCCCTACGACGACAACAATCGCTTTTACGCCGCCGC
>SDBS01002470.1_pt1 | contig 18436 bp, 16 predicted proteins | sample 2277091 | NCBI WGS metagenome assembly SDBS01 (sample SAMN10404972, study PRJNA504765) | marine sediment metagenome | isolation source: marine sediment core GS10_PC15, 163 cmbsf | place: Arctic Ocean: Southern Knipovich Ridge | collected 2010 | reverse complement strand
CTTTAGCGATTAAATATTCTTTATCACCGACCTTTATTTCATTTGGACCGTATTTGGCAAATAAAACCTTGTCTCCTGGTTTTACTTCCATTGGAATAACTTTTCCAGAAGAAAGTTTTTTACCCGAACCAACAGCAATAACCCTGCCCTGCTCAGGCCTTTCTTTTTCAGCAGTATCAGGCAAGAGAATACCGCTTTTAGTTTTCTCTTCTGCCTTGATTTGTTCGATCAAAATATGATCAGATAATGGTTTTATATTCATAATTTGTTATCTATTAAGTTAATAATTGTGACCTTTTGTATTATAATGATATTTTACTTAAATACAAAAAAATGTCAATAGCAAAATAAAAAAGCCCAAAAATCAATTATTGATTTAGGGCTTTGTGTCAAGATTCAGCAAAAAGCTTTTAGTTCTCTTCCTGCTTTTGAAAAAACTCCTTGGCACCGGGCTTAAAGCCTGTAATGGCTTCTTCTCTGATTTCTTCAAATCTCTGGCACCAAACATCCCAACTTTCTTTCTCACTGTGGCTTTTGCTATTAGGAGAAAAAATCAGCGGGTCTTCTTCACCTAACGAACAAAGTCCTCCGTCCAGATCTCCGTCTAAATCAGAATCTGTGAATTGAACTAAATCATAACCCCATCGGTCTGGAACTTCATACAAGAGTCCTGCTGACATTGAAGCTCTCGGTTGCGCCTTTACAAGCGTTACGCTCACGTCCGTTCTGAGATTCAATAAAGGACGCTCTTTTTCTACTTGAGTGGCATTCCTTAACAGCAGCCGGCTTACAATCGCCGCTAAGGCCCCTATAACTATCACAGCAATCAGCACCTCAACTAATGACATACCTTTTCTTCTCATTTTTTAGTTCCTTTCAAAAAAGCTTTTTCTTCTTCTTATTTAGTTAACAAATTACTATCTGCATCATACACCAATCCCTTAGATTTGTCAACCCTAAATCTCTAAATATTGCCCTGTATATGATTTTTTATTCTTAGAAATATCCTTAGGAGTTCCTTCTGCTACAATATATCCACCCTCATCTCCCCCTTCAGGGCCCAAATCAATAACCCAGTCAGTGCACTTAACCACGTCTAAATTATGCTCAATAATAAGGACGGTGTTTCCTTTATTAACCAATTCTCTTAAAACCTTAACTAATTTTTTAATATCATCTGGATGAAGGCCGGTTGTTGGTTCATCCAAAATATATAAAGTTTTGCCAGTGGCTTTTCTGGAAAGCTCAGTGGCTAATTTTATTCTTTGGGCTTCTCCTCCGGAAAGCGAGGGAGCTGGCTGGCCGAGCTGAATATATGATAACCCAACCTCATTTAAGGTCTTTAATTTCTGATAAAGACCGGGGATATTTTTGAAAAATTCCATAGCTTCTTCAATTGTTGTCTCTAAAACCTCAGCAATATTTTTTCCTTTATACTCAATCTCAAGAGCTTCTTTATTATATCGCTTTCCCTTGCATTCTTTGCATTCAACATAAACATCTGGCAAGAAATACATTTCAACTTTAATCTGGCCCTGACCCTCGCAGGTTTCACATCTTCCTCCCTTAACATTAAAACTGAAACGACCGGGCAAATAACCTCTAATTCTGGCTTCTCGAGTTCTTGAAAAAAGGTCTCTGATAAAAGAAAAAGCGCCGGTATAAGTTGCCGGGTTAGAACGAGGCGTTCTGCCAATTGGGGATTGATCAACCAAAACAACCTTATTTAAAAATTCAGCGCCTAAGATTTCTTTATGCTTGCCAGGTTCCTTTTTTGCTGAATAAAATCTCTTGAGCAAAGCCCGGGCTAAAATGTCATTCATTAAAGAGCTTTTTCCCGACCCAGAAACCCCGGTTATGCAAACAAACTTGCCCAGAGGAATTTTTATATCAATGTTTTTTAAATTATGCTCTTTAGCACCCTTAATTACTAAATATTGTGCAAAATCCGACGTTGCGCATTTTAATTTTGTGCTTACTTTTTTTCGTCCTGATAAATATTCGCCTGTTAAAGTTTTCGATTTTAGCAATTGTTTTGGCGTTCCTTTAAAAACAACACGGCCTCCATGTTTACCAGCTCCAGGACCAATATCAATTACAAAATCAGCCGCGCGAATAGTTTGATTATCGTGCTCAACGATCACAATAGTATTGCCAAGATCTCGCAATTTCTTTAAGGTTTCAATCAATCTTCCCTGATCTCTGTAATGAAGACCTATTGATGGCTCGTCTAAAATATATAAAACTCCGGTTAATTTTGAACCAATTTGAGTCGCCAATCTAATTCTTTGCTCTTCTCCACCAGCTAAAGTTGCTGATTTCCTGTCTAAAGTTAAGTAATTCAAACCAACATCAATCAAAAACTGAAGGCGATTTAAAATCTCTTTAATTATGGGCTGGGTAATCTTAAACGATTGACCTTCAAAAGATTGTTTTCCAAAAAAATCTTTCACTTTATCTATGCTCATTTCAACAACTTGGTTAATTGAATGTCCTTTTATAGTTACCGCCAGAATTTCTGGTTTTAATCTTTTCCCCAAACATTCAGGGCATTTTCTAACCACCATATACTGTTCAATTTCTCGACGCGTCCATTCGGAGTCGGTTCCATGATATCTTCTTTCAAGGTTATGAACCACGCCCTCAAAATTTCCCTGCCTCGCTGAGTCAAGGCGGGCGTCTCCATAAAGAATGATATTTATAACTTTTTTGGGCAAATCTCCCACCGCTTTATCTAATGAAAAATTATATTTCTCAGCTAAATCAGAAAACTGCCGCCAGAAATAACCCTGCCTACCGATCTTATTGGAAGCCCACCTTGACTCGGCAAGGCAGGCCCTCGTCCATGGCCTAATTGCTCCTTCGGCAATAGTTAAATTTTGATTTGGAATAACTGATTTCGGGTCAACTTCTAATTTCTCACCCAGCCCCATACATTCTGGACAAGCTCCGTAAGGACTATTAAATGAAAAAAGACGCGGCTCCAGTTCGGGTAAAGAAATACCGCATTTTTCACAAGCAAAATGCTCTGAAAAAACTAAATCTGAAGATTTAGTTTTTGAATTTACAATGACGATACCTTCTCCCATCCGCAGGGCTATCTCTAAAGAATCTGCTAATCTAGACCTATCCAGCTCTTTGTCAATAACTAATCTGTCTACTACCACTTCAATGTTGTGTTTTCTCTTTCTGTCTAAGGTTTTTTCTAATGCTTCTTCAATCCTATAAATTATTCCATCAATTCTCACCCTAACAAATCCTCCTCTTTGAATTTCTTCTAAAGTTCCTTGGTGCTCTCCCTTTTTAGAACGAACCACTGGGCCTAAAATAGCAATTTCTGATTTATCTGACATTTTTAAAATTTGCTCTACGATTTGGTCAACTGTCTGGCAGGAAATTAACTTTCCGCATTTCGGACAATGTGGTTTTCCAGTTCTGGCAAATAAAAGACGGAGATAATCGTAAATCTCCGTAATTGTGCCAACAGTTGAGCGAGGATTATGAGCTGCTTTTCTCTGGTCAATAGAAATTGCCGGACTTATTCCTTCAATTATTTCTACCTCGGGCTTATCCATTACCCCTAAAAACTGTCTGGCATAGGCAGATAAACTTTCAACATATCTCCTTTGTCCTTCGGCATATAAAGTATCGAAAGCCAAAGAACTCTTGCCCGAGCCCGAAATCCCGGTAATCACCACTAATTTATTTCTGGGAATATCTACATCAATATTTTTTAAGTTATGCGCTTTAGCCCCCCGAATTTTAATAATATCGTCTTTCATAAGTAATTTATTATACCCGAAATTTTAAAACTTTTCAATCCTTTGCCACTGCATTGAAAAATCGAGGGTTTTGGTCTAAAATAGCAACGATGGAAAGGTTTAAATTTTTATCTAAAAATAAGATCTCTCAGCTTCCGAAAAGTCCAGGGGTCTATGCTTTCAAAGACAATAAGAGCTATCTTTATATTGGCAAAGCAATAAACATTAAAGATAGAGTAAAAAATCATTTTCAACAAAATAAGTTATTTTTAAATAAAATTGAAAAAATAGGTTTTCTGAAAACCGATTCGGAAATTGAAGCATTGCTCTTGGAGGCAAAATTAATTAAAAAATATCAGCCAAAATTTAATGTAATCTGGCGCGACGATAAGAATTACTTTTACGTCGGTGTTACCAAAGAAGATTTCCCAAGAATATTCATAACTCACCAAAAACAAAGAACAGAAAACAAAGAACAAAGAACAAAATACGTAGGCCCATTTACAGATGGAAAAGCCCTAAAGCAAACTTTAAAAGTTTTGCGAAAAGTTTTCCCTTATTGCTCCTGCAAAAATCTACCAAAGCGACCATGTCTCTGGTACCAGTTAGACCGCTGTCCAGCTCCCTGCTTGTCAAAATCAAATTTAGGCATTCAATTGAGTTCCTGGAGAATAAAAATGAAAAAAGAGTGCCAAAGAAACGTCAAAAACCTCATAAAGGTTCTCAAGGGAGAGAAAAAACAGGTTCTAAAAGATTTAAAAAAAGAAATGAAAAACACGGCCAAAGAAGAAAACTTTGAAACAGCTGTTAAAATTAGAAATCAAATTTTCTCTTTGGAAAGAATTCTGGCTCATTCAAAAATTCTTGATTCATGGTTTGTTTATCCAAAATGGACCGAAATTGAGAAAATCTTAAAAAAGATACTAGAAACAAAACATAAAATCTCTAAAATCGAAGCTTACGATATATCCAATATCCAAGGCCAGCTGGCTACAGGATCAATGGTTACTTTTATAAAAGGGAAGGCTGATAAAAACTTCTATCGCAAATTTAGACTAAAAATCGCAGGCAAACCAAATGATATTGCAATGATAAAAGAAATCCTCAAAAGAAGATTCTTGCATTCTGAATGGCCTTATCCAGATTTAGTTTTAATTGATGGCGGCAAAGCCCAATTAAATGCAGTTAAGTCAATCATTCAACTGAATAATCTTAAAATTCCAGTTTTAGCTATAGCTAAAAGAAAAAATGAGCTTTATGTGGAAGGAAGAAAAAGACCGATTTTGCTTAAAAAACTCCCAAGAGAAATCTTTAATTTAATTTTACAGCTTCGCGACGAAGCCCACCGATTTGCTATAAAATATCACAAGAATTTACGAAAGATTGACCTAATGCAAAAATCTTGATAGTATAAAAAAATGATAGGAAAGTTAATTTTTCATATCATCTCTGGGATTTTAGGACTTTTTTTAGCTATTAAATTAAGTGAAAGCGGAGCAGTAAAATTTATTTACGGAGTAGAATTTACAGGCCCCATTGAAACTTTATTAATAACAGGGGGAATTGTAGGTTTGTTCAATTTTTTTATCAAACCAGTTTTAAAAGCAATCTTTTTGCCTCTAAGAATACTAACTTTTGGCTTGGTTAGTTTAATAATAAATATGGCCTTGATCTGGATAGCGGTTGATATTCTTTCCCCGATAAAAATTATAGGTTTCTTACCTCTTTTTTGGACAACATTTATAATTTGGATTCTAAATTTTTTATTTGGAGTATATAATCCAAAGAAAAAGAAAACCACCTAAACAATGAAAGCAATTTTACCATTTATTCAAATAACAGTTGCTATTCTTTTAATTGTCTTTATCCTCCTCCAGCAAAGAGGAACAGCTTTGGGTTCTGCCTTTGGTGGAAGTGAAGGAGGCGGCTTTTATTCTACTCGGCGAGGTATTCAAAAAAAGATCTTTTGGGCTACTATAGTCTGCGGAGTTTTGTTTATCGGTTTAGCGCTATTAAATCTTATTGTCTAATATATGCTTCTTCGCAAAAGAATAAAAAAACGACCTACTAAGTCTCAATGGAGGCAGTTTTTTAAAGTCCTGACAAAAAAAGAAAAAATTACTTTCTCCATTTTTTTTCTATTAGCTCTCGGCTCTTTCGCTTTTCTCTCACTGAATTTCTATTTCAAAAACACTAAAATTGTACCTACCCAGGGAGGAACTCACATTGAGGGAGTAATCGGACAACCAAGGTTTATCAATCCAGTCTATGCTAATTCCGATACTGATAGAGATCTGGTTCAGCTTATTTTTTCCAGTTTAATGAAATATGACGAAAATTTACAAATAGTTCCCGGTTTAGCTAAAGAATATCCTATAATTGAAGAAGGCGGAAAGGTCTATGTATTCCACCTAAAAGAGAATTTAGTTTGGCAGGACAATACCCCTCTTACTGTTGATGACATAATTTTTACTATAAAGACGATTCAGAATCCGGACTTCAAAAGTCCTCTCCAGGCAAACTGGGTAGGAGTGAAAATCGAGAAGATTGATGATTTAGTAATAAAGTTTAGATTAAAAAAACCTTATAGCGCTTTTCTGGAAAACTGTACATTAAAAATTCTGCCAAAACATATCTGGGAAGGCATTTCGCCAGAAAGCTTCCCCTTTCAATCCCATAACTTAAAACCCATTGGTTCAGGACCCTACAAATTAAAAGAAATAAAACAGACAGCCAGCCAGATAAAATCTTTAACTTTAGTCCAAAATTCCCTTTATTTCGAAAAGAGACCAAACATTTCTGAAATTGAATTTTTATTTTTCAGCGAGGAAAAGGATTTAATTGAAGCAGCCCAACAGAGAAAGATCAAAGGGTTATCTTCTTTAAGCTCTTCTATCAATCTTGGTGAAAATTGGCAAAAGCATTTGCTCCCATTACCAAGATACTTTGCAATCTTTTTTAATCAAGAAGAATCAAAAGTTTTAGTTGAAAAAGAAGTAAGATTAGCTCTAAATTACGGAACCAATAAAAAAGAAATTGTTGAAAAAATATTGGAGCTCTCTGAAGAATCTTTGATTGAAGAAAAAATTGTCCATTCTCCTATTCTCCCAAAAATCTATGGGTTTAATCCTCCTTCAGAAATTTACGAATTTGATCCAGAAAGAGCCAAAAATATCTTAGAAGAAGCTGGTTTTAAAGATAATAACGGCATAAGAGAAAGAACCATTGAAAAAGAGCCTGCTTTTACGTTCAAAAGCGATTTAGAAAAGGGCTCGCGAGGAAAAGAAGTAACAGAGCTGCAAAAATGTTTGGCTAAATTCCCGGATATTTATCCGGAAGGTGAAGTAACTGGCTATTTTGGCCCAAAAACAAAAGAGGCAGTTATTAGATTTCAAGAAAAATACGCCGAAGATATTTTAGAGCCCTGGGGTTTTACCAAAGGAACCGGGGTAGTGCGTAAAACTACCCGGGCAAAATTAAATGAGGTTTGTTTCGGCGAGCCAAAAGAAACTTTAGCTCTTAAATTTTCTTTGGTAACAGTAGACCAGCCCCAATTAGTTGCGCTTTCCGAGCTTTTAAAACAGCAATGGAAGTCCATAGGCGTAGAAGTTGAAATTAAAAAAATCTCTACTTTAAAAATTGAGCAGGACTTTATTAAACCAAGAAATTATGAAAGCTTGCTCTTTGGAGAGGTCTTAGGGGCAATTCCTGATCCTCTTCCTTTCTGGCATTCTTCACAAAAAAAAGATCCGGGATTAAACTTAGCTTTGTATGAAAACGAAAAAGCCGATGAACTATTAGAAGAAGTTAGAGAATCTTCAGAACCCGAAGTACGGGCTGAAAAGCTAGCTCTTTTCCAGAATATTTTAATTGAAGACGCCCCCTGTGTATTTTTGTATAGTTCGGATTATATTTATCTGGTTTCAAAAGAAATTAAGGGAGTGAATATAAAGAAAATTATTGACCCTTCAAAACGTTTCGTAGGAATTGAGAATTGGTACATAAAAACTCGGAGAGTTTTTAAGTAATATGAGAATAAATTTAAAAAACAAAAAGCCGGATATTCGATATTTAAATGATATGAAAAATGTGCTTTATGACCAACAGTGGGCAAAAACAGCTTCTAATTTTGAACTTTATTATATGTATAGAGGACTTAAAGAAAAAGATGGTTTAAGGTATGATATCACTGTCATCCCAGCCAGAATGTTGGGTAAGGAGTTTACTAAAACCAAAGGCCATGAACATGTTGGAAATTACGGGGAAGTTTATATTGTCCTTGAGGGAGAAGCAATTTATCTAATGCAGAAAAGGCAAGGAAAAGAAATTATAGACGCTTTTGCCATAAAAGCTAAAAAAGGCGATGTTGCTATTATCCCTTCCGGATACGGCCACATCACCATTAACCCTTCCAAAAAAGACCTGAAAATGGCAAACTGGATGGCAGAAGGAGTAAAAAGCAACTACACTCCAATTCTAAAAATGAAGGGGGCCTGTTACTACTATACGAAAAAAGGATGGATCAAAAATAAAAATTATAAAAAGGTTCCTAAGCTCCGTTTTGAAAAACCCAAAAAATCACTGCCCAAAAACATGGACTTTTTGAAAGGTTAAGCCGAGGTGGTGAAATTGGCAAACACGTACGGTTCAGAGCCGTATGCCTTCACGGCTTGTGGGTTCAAATCCCACCCTCGGCACATATGACTAAAAATATAACAACTCAATGTACTGAATCTCAACGACAAATATTATCAACACCCATCATATATGGCCCCGTCGCCTCTAGAAGATTGGGTCGATCTTTGGGAATTAATCTTTTTGCTCCTCAAGATAAAGTCTGCAATTTTAACTGCGCCTATTGTCAATGCGGAAAGGCTAAAACCGTCAAAAAAGGTGCTTTACTTTTTGCAAAAATCAAAAAAGACACAATAGATAGTTTCAAAAAACTCATTCAACTTGGAACGCCTATAAATTACATTACCTTTGCTGGTAACGGTGAGCCGACCATCCATCCAGACTTCCCTAAAATTGTATATTTTGTTTTAGGACAACGTGATAAGTTTTTTCCTAAAATTCCAACAGCCATTTTCACCAATTGTACAATGCTAAATAAACCAGCAGTTAGAAAAGCAATCTCAAAATTAGATAGAAGATTATTAAAACTCGACGCCGGCGACCAGGAGACAATGCAAAGAGTTAATCAAAATGGAAATTTTGAAGATATCTTAACCGGTATATTGACAACTGCAAAAGAGATGCCTGTTGAAATCTCAACTGCAATAATAATCTCTCCTAAAAAATTCGCTAACTTTGATTCAATAAAAAACAAAAACTACATTGATATTATAAAAAAGATAAGTCCTCTTAAGGTTTATTTATACAGTATTGATAGACCGCCTGCCGAATCTGAGATAAAACAAGTACCGAGAGAACAGCTATTAGGGCTAGCAAACTATCTACGTGAGTATTTGAAAACACTTATTCAGACATTAAGATCGAGGCGAACAAGACCCTGGTCACAATGGATTTGGGAATGAAATTATCGAGGTTAAAGCTCGATAATAAGTAGCTGAGCTCTTTTAGGATCATATAATAAATTTATAAATTATGAAAAAAATATATACTCAGAAGCTCAAAGATTCCAATAATCTTAGGATTATCCCATTAGGCGGATGCGAAGAAGTTGGAAGAAATATGACTGTTTTTGAATACAAAAAAGATATTGTGATTTTAGATATGGGATTGCAGTTTCCCGAAGAAGACATGCCTGGCATAGATTACGTAATTCCGAATATTGAATACTTAAAGGGCAAAGAGCGGAATATTCAAGGAGTTGTTTTTTCTCACGGCCATTTAGACCATATTGGAGCAGCTCCCATATTGTTAAAAAAACTTGGCAATCCCCTCATTATAGGAAGACCCCTCACAATAGAAACGATTAAGCATCGGCAGGAAGATCTTGACAAAGGAAGCTCAAAGATACTTAAAACCATGTATATAAAAAACATCCAAGATAAAATACATCTTGGACCTTTTACTGTGTCTTTTTTCAGAGTAGACCATGCCATTATGGACGCTGTCGGCACAATAATAGAAACACCGGTAGCAACAATCATTCATCCCGGTGATTGGATGATTGAACATGGGCCGGTAGGAAAAGATAAAATAGAATATACCCATTTAGCGAAATTAAAAAGACCTACTATTTTAATGCTTGAAAGCTTAGGAGCTGTTAATCCTAAAGAATCCGTAACAGAAGAGCAAATGCTTAATAACCTTTATAGTTTAATCTCTTCTGCTCCCGGCAGAACGATTATCGCTACATTTTCATCTCAGCTTCAAAGAGTAAAACAAATTTTAGAATACGCTTCAAAAATCGGAAAAAAAGTAGCCCTTGACGGCTTTTCTATGAAACTAAATGTAGAAATTGCGAAAAAGTTAGGATACATCAAACCAGCAAAAGGAACTATAATCCCAATAAATAAAATAAATAATTATCCTGAGAACAAAGTGATTACAATATGTACCGGGTCCCAGGGAGAAGAAATGTCCGCTCTTTCAAGAATTGTCACTGGAAACCATCGCTTCATAACTCTTAAAAAAAGCGATACTGTTGTTTTCTCCTCATCGGTAATTCCCGGAAATGAAAGAACAATTCAACGACTCAAAGATAATATCTACCGTCTTTGCGACAATGTGTATCACAGCGATATAATGGCTGTCCATACTTCCGGACATAGCAATATATCCGGCATACAAGAGATTATAAAACAAATTCAGCCAACTTATTTTATTCCCGTTTATGCTAATTATTTCATGTTGAAAGAAGCTGCTAAAATAGCTTACGATATAGGGTTTCCAAGAGATAAAGTGTTCATCCCCGATAACGGTTCAATTATCCAATTCAATAAAAATGGTGCAAAAATACTTAAAGAAAAAGCGCCGACAAATTATATTTTCGTTGACGGACTGGGTATTGGAGATGTAGGAGAGATTGTTTTAAGAGATCGTCAAATGTTAGCTAAAGACGGGATGTTTGTTATAGTAGTAGTTGTGGATAGACAGACTGGTCAAGTTAAGGGTTCTCCTGATATAATATCAAGAGGGTTTATATATTTAAGAGGATCAAAAGATTTGCTTGCTCAAACCCGGAGAAAAGTGATTAATATTGTTAATAAAGCAGCTGGAAGCGGCGGAGCTGTTAACTGGGCTTATATTAAAGATGAAATTAGGAACAAGCTTGGTCAATTTCTTTTTTCAAAAACAGAACGGAGACCAATAATATTATCTGTAATAATTGAAGTATAAATAAAACAAACTATGCGAGTTTTAAGCGGTATTCAGCCAACTGGATCAATACATATAGGGAATTATTTGGGAGCTATCAAGCAATGGATTGAACTACAGAAAAAAAATGAGTGTGTTTTTTTTATTGCCGATTTACACTCTTTAACTATCCCTTACAAACCAGAAGATTTCAAAAAAAACATTTTAGAAGCAGCGACTGCCCACTTGGCAGCCGGTATTGATCCCCAAAAAAGCATTCTCTTTGTCCAGTCAGAAGTCAAAGAACACACTGAACTCTGCTGGCTCTTAAATACTGTTTGCCCTATTGGGGATTTAGAAAGAATGACTCAATTCAAAGAAAAAGCCAGGCAGTTTAAAAAGAATATTAACGCCGGCTTATTAGTTTATCCTGTTTTGCAGGCAGCTGATATTTTGCTTTACAAAACGGAAGCTGTGCCGGTAGGTAAAGATCAGGTACAGCATATTGAATTAGCCAGAACAATTGCCAGAAAATTCAACCAAAAATTCGGCAAAACCTTTATTGAACCCAAAGTTTTGCTTCCCAAACTGGGAGCGAAAATTATGTCTTTAAATAACCCGAAGCAAAAAATGTCAAAATCACTGGGGAGCGCGAGCTATATTTCGCTTTTTGAGGAACCCGAAGAAATTAAGAAAAAAGTAATGTCAGCTGTAACTGATACTGGAAAGCAAATAAAATATGATCTCGGAAGAAAACCTGGAATATCTAATCTTTTGACAATTTATAGTTTATTTAGCGAAAAACCAATAAAAGAATTAGAAAAAATGTTCAAGAATAAAGGTTACGCTAACTTCAAAAAATCTTTAGCTAAACTTTTAATAGATTCCTTGAAACCCCTCTACCAAAAAAGAAAAGAACTTCTTACACGAGAAATCTACGTTAGAGAAACTCTAAAGTTAGGCAAAAAAAGAGCGCAAACATCTGCTCAATTTACAATGTCTGAAGTTCGCCAAAAAATGGGACTTGTTTAAAAAAACCAATCCATCTATCTTCCTTTTTTAATAAGAGCTGTGAGCTCTTTTTTCTTTTCTTCTAATAATTCTGAGGTGTCAGCTTCAATTGTTAAACGCAAAAGAGGTTCTGTTTGGGAAGGCCTGACATTAAACCACCAATTGTCATATTCTACTGTAGCCCCGTCCAAATAATCTTGTTTTCCATCTGAATATTTTTCTTTAACTCTATCTAGTATTGCTTCTTTATCTTTAACTTCAAAATTAATTTCAGCTGCTTTAGCATAAGGAGATAACTCTTTTATAATCTCAGAAAGTTTTTTATTTGTTTCTGAGATTATTTGCAATAGAATTAAAAAAGTAATGAAACCAGAATCAAGGTAAAAATTATCTTTAAAAAGGTAATGTCCTGATAATTCGCCTCCCATTATTCCATCATTGCCCAACATCCCTTTTCTAACCTCAACAACGCCAACCGCAGTTCGAATGGGCTTTCCTCCCCATTTTTTTATAAACTCTGGTATTGCTTTGGAGCAAATCAAATTATATGCTATTCCTTTGCCTGGATTTTTTTCTAAAAGATATTTAGCTAAGAGCAAAAGAGTAATATCCCCTCTTATAAAATTGCCTAATTCGTCTATCAAATAAATCCTATCGGCATCACCATCAAAAATAACTCCAAAATCTGCTTTCTTCGCTAAAACATCCTTCTCAAGCTGGTCAGTCGCTCCTTTGAGCAAAGGATTTGACGGATGAGCAGGAAAATTTCCATCTAATTCAAAATTCAAAGGAATAATTTTAATAGGCAGTTTCTCTTCAATTAAAGGAATGGCTTTTCCTGCCATGCCGTTTCCCGCATCTATTACTACCTTAAAGGGCTTTATTTTATTAACATCAACAAAAGAAAAAATATGATTTAAATAATCCTGCCAGATATTTTTTTCTTTAATCTCACCCTTCTTCTCAGTTTTTGAAAAATCTCCTTTTTCAATTATCTCAACCATGTCTTTCCCCCGAACCATTTCTATCCCATCAACTGTTCTCTTAATTAATTTAAAGCCGTTATACTCTTTAGGATTATGGCTAGCTGTTATCATAATGCCTGAATCATAACCGTATTTGCCAACAGTAAAATATAAGGATTCACTGGGAACTTGGCCAATATTATAAACATCAGCTCCTTGAGCTACAATACCCTTAACAAGGGCTTCAAAAAGCGCTGGAGAAGAAAGACGCATATCTTGACCAACTACTACATTTTTTACACCAGTGTATTCAACAAAACCCTGACCAATTATATAAGCGACCCCTTCGCTTAAATCTTTAGGATAAATTCCTCTAATATCACGGGATTTAAAAATGGAGGTGTTGATTTTCATAAAAATATATTATATTATTATAGCATAAATCCTTCACCTTTTCACTAAAATATAAAGTGCTAAATCCTTTTAAAGATTGTATTCCAAAAAAGGTGAAGGATAAATTTATGAGTTTTTCAGTAGCCATAATTGGTCTTCCTAATGCCGGGAAATCAACTTTATTTAAGGCGATAACTAAAAAGGCGGTTGACATTGCAGCCCATCCCTTTACAACTATTCAGCCAAATGTTGGCATAGTTGCTGTTCCCGATGAAAGATTAAAGAAAATTGCTCAGGTCACCCAGCCAGAAAAAACCACAGAGACCTTTATTGAATTCACAGATATCGCAGGTTTGGTAAAAGGCGCTCATAAGGGCGAGGGGCTTGGAAACCAATTTTTATCTCATATTAGAAACTGCGACGCAATAGTGGAAGTTGTTAGGACTTTTGAAAATATCAACATTGAACATGTTGAAGGAGATATTAATCCAAAAAGAGATATTGAGACGATTAAAATTGAGCTTTTAATGAAAGATTTGGAAACGTTGGAGAAAATACTTTCAAAATTAGAAACAGAAGTAAAAACAGGAGACAAGAAAATTTTAAAAAAGCTTGAACTTTTTAGAAAAATTAAAGAATTGACCTCTCAGGGAAAACCAATTTCCGAGATTGATTTAACAGATGAAGAAAAATTAGACATTAAAGAATACCGACTTCTAACGGAAAAGCCCGTGATGTATCTTTTTAATATTAATCAAGAGAATGTTGATTCAAACTCTGAGTTTGAACACCTAACCATGAATTTAAAAGACGAAGAAGAGATATCAGATCTGACAGAATCTGAAATAAAAGAATTGGAAATGAAATCACAGCTTGACCAACTAATTCTTAATTGCTACAATATATTAGACCTAATTACTTTCTTCACGGTTACCGGAGAGAAAGAAACTAGGGCCTGGACCCTAGAAAATGGCTCTAATGCTCTCTTAGCCGCAGAGAAAGTCCATTCTGATTTTAAAGAAAGGTTTATCCGGGCAGAAGTAATTCCCTGGCAAAAATTAGTTGCCGCCAATTCTTGGAGCAAAGCAAAAGAGTCAGGATCAATAAAAACGGTCGGGAAAGAATATATTGTTCAAGACGGAGACGTTATTGAATTTAAAATTTAATGAAAAATTACGAATTAACTTGTTTAATTTCGCCAGATCTTTCTGATGAAGAACTAAAAAACATATCTGTAAAAATAAATAGTTTTATTCAGGAAGAAATCGGCGTTTTAGAAAAAATATCAGAGCCTTTAAGAAAAAGGCTGGGTTATCCAATAAAGGGGAAAACTAGAGCTTTTTCAGTTTCTTTGAACTTCTCTCTTGATCCTGAGAAATTAAAGAATTTAGAAAAGAAGCTTAAATCCGAAAATCAGATTCTCCGCTATATTATCTTAATAAAAATTGCGGCGAAAGAAGTTTTACCAAGAAAAAAAAGGCTTCTTAAAATACCTCAAAAAATAACAGAACCAAGCGAGCCTGCGGCTTACCAGCCCAAGGCCGGAAAAGTCGAGTTAAAAGAAATTGATAAAAAAATAGAAGAAATCCTCGGAGAATAATATGAATTTAAATAAAATTTTTGTTTTAGGAAATCTTACTGCAGATCCTATCTCCCGAGCTTTGCCTTCGGGTCAGCCCGTAGCTAATTTTGGCTTAGCTACCAATAGAATCTATTACAATAAAGACAGGGAAAAACAACAACAGACCGAGTTTCATAATATTGTTGCTTTTGGCAGAACTGCAGAAATTGCTCAACAATATTTAAAAAAGGGCTCAATGGTCTTGATAGAAGGAAGAATTCAAACTAGATCTTGGCAGGATTCTTCTGGGAATAAGCGCACTCGAACAGAAATTATTACTGAGAGATTGCAATTAGGACCAAGAACCGCCTCTTTTCGAACAACTCCTCCTGAATCTTCTTTTTCAGATCAAAATCAAGTTCAAAAAGAAACGCCCAAAGAAGAAATCCCAATTATTGAAGAAAATAAACCAACTTCTACTGAAACCATAGCCAAAGCTTCTGAAGATAAGGACGAAGAGATTGACGTAAAAAATATCCCTTTTTAAAAAACTATGGATTGTTATTTTTGTCAAAGAAATATAAAAGAAATTGATTTTAAAAATACAGATCTCCTCCTGAGATTTATTTCGGGGTTGGGCAAAATAAGAGCACGAAAAAGAACTGGAGTCTGTTCTAAACATCAACGCCGATTATCAAAAGCAATAAAGCGAGCAAGACATCTCGGGCTGCTTCCCTATACAATGAAATAGATATTGGATATTGGATATTGGATATTAGTTCAAGAACAAAAAACGCCCTATTCGAAATAGGCGTTTTTTTAATTAAAAATTGAAAATTGAAAATTGAAAATTATTAGTCAGGTCTGTTCCACTATCGCTTTTTTTAGCTTTTTTACCATTTCAGGATTCTCTCCTAAAAACTTTTTGGCGCCTTCCATTCCTTGTCCTAATTTTGTACCCTCATACTGAAACCAACTACCTGCTCTTTTAATAATTCCTGCGTTTAAACCAGTATTCAAAATATCAGCAAAATAAGAAATGCCTTCGTTATAATAAATATCAAACTCAGTTACTTTGAATGGAGCAGCCACTTTATTTTTAACTATTTTTGCCTTAATCCTGCTACCAATAATTTCATCTTTGTATTTTATCTGGGCTGTTCTTCTTAAATTAATCCTAACTGAAGAATAAAACTTTAAAGCCAGACCTCCTGGCGTAGTTTCTGGATTCCCCCACATCACTCCGATCTTCATTCTGGTTTGATTCAAAAATATAACAGATGTTTTAGTTTTAGCAATGATCCCAGCAAGTTTTCTTAACGCTTGACTCATTAAACGAGCCTGAAGACCAATCTGAAACTCTCCCATTTCCCCAGCAATCTCTGCTTTTGGGGTCAAAGCGGCCACTGAATCAATAACAATCACATCAACCTTGCCTGACCTAACCAAGGTTTCAACAATCTGAAGAGCTTGCTCTCCAGAATCTGGCTGAGAAATCAAAAGGTCATCAGTATTAACTCCGATTCTCTTAGCATAATCCGGATCCAAGGCATGTTCAGCATCAATAAAAGCGGCTACACCGCCTTTTTTTTGGGACTCAGAACAAACATGCAAAGCTAAAGTGCTTTTTCCGGTTGATTCAATCCCATAAATTTCAATTACTCTCCCTCTGGGAATTCCACCAACTCCTAAAGCCAAATCTAAGGAAATGGAACCAGTAGGAATAACATCAATGTCAACCCGCCTAACTTCTTTAAGCTTCATAATCGCCCCTTCGCCAAAGCGCTGCTTAATCTCATCTAATGTTTCTTGCAAATCTCCCCGTCCCTGGCGAGGCTCGCCTCCGGCGGCTTTTTCAATTTTTTTCTCGTGTTTCTTTATCATGGTCATAATTAAAGATAATATTTTTAATACAAAAAGTCAAATAATTTTATACTTTCTCCCAACCCTCTTCACTTTCAGGATGTTCTAATTCCTCGCTCTCTATCTCTCCATACACCTCTCTTGGTCTTGCCCCTTCTCCTGGCCCAACCACTCCTTTTCCTTCTAAGGTATCTATTAATCTGGCCGCCCTAGCGTAGCCAATCCGTAATCTTCTTTGAAGCAAAGAAGCAGAAGCTTTTCTTGCTTCAAATACTAATTTCTTTGCTTCTTCATAAAGAGGATCTTCTTCTTCGTCGTAAGTGCCACTAAGTCCTTTTTCTAGTTTTCCTGAAGTCTCCTCCAATCCCCGAAGCAGTTCTATTTGGGTTTCTGTCTCGCGCACTGGTTCTTCACTTTCTGAGCTTATATGCTTCATCACTTTTTTAACTTCTTTTTCTGAAACAAAAGCGCCTTGAATTCTTTTGGGCTTAGGGGTATGAGCTGAAATATAAAGCATATCTCCTAAACCCAGAAGTTTCTCAGCTCCGGATGTATCCAAAACTGTTCTTGAATCAACCTGAGAAGCAACCTGAAAAGTAACACGAGAGGTTATGTTTGCTTTAATTAGACCGGTAATCACTTCCACTGACGGCCTCTGGGTAGCTACTATTAAATGAATACCAACTGCCCTGGCCATCTGAGCCAATCTAACAATTCCAGCTTCAATATCCCTTCCCTTCGCTGCCATTAAATCAGCTAATTCATCAATTATAAAAACGATAAAGGGCAGAGGCTCTGTTTCGTTTTTTAAAGCTACTTCATTAAAACCTGCTATATTTCTTGCTTTAGCTTCTGCCAATAAATCAAACCTCCTCTCCATCTCGCCTGTGAGCCATCTTAAAGCAGTAATAGTTTGCCTGGCATTATAAATTACCGGACATAACAGATGAGGAAGAGCATTAAAAACTGGAAATTCAACTCTTTTGGGGTCAACTAAAATAAACCTTAAGATTCTCGGACTAGCACTTTTAATAGAAGTGCTAGGCTGGTAAAGAAGACTTGTTATTAAAGAGTTCAAGAATATTGTTTTACCAGTGCCGGTTGCACCTGCTACCAAGAGATGAGGCATTTTGGTTAAATCTGCATAAACAGGACTGCCTGAAACATCTCTTCCAAAAGCGAGTATTAAATTTGATGGTGATTTCTGAAAATTAGGATTTTCAATTAAATTTCTCAATCCAACCTGAGCCCGGACTTTATTTGGAATCTCAATTCCCACCAAAGATCTTCCCGGAATAGGAGCTTCAATTCTTATTGAATGGCTAGCCAAAGCCAGAGCCAAATCGCTGGAAAGACCTGTTATTTTAGATAACTTTACTCCTTCAGCCGGCTTTAAAGTATATTGGGCGACAGTCGGACCAATATTTATTTCTGACATCGCGACTTCAATGCCGAAGTTTTGTAATGTCTTTTTAATAATAGCTGAGTTTATTCTTGTGTCGCCGCTAGTGGGAGTTTCTCGGTCTGGCTCTAATAATTTTAAAGGGGGCGGCTGGTAAGAAAAAATCTTAGCTCCAGCTATTGGCTTGGTCTCTAATTTTATCCCACCAATCGGA
>SDBS01002468.1_pt1 | contig 18438 bp, 18 predicted proteins | sample 2277091 | NCBI WGS metagenome assembly SDBS01 (sample SAMN10404972, study PRJNA504765) | marine sediment metagenome | isolation source: marine sediment core GS10_PC15, 163 cmbsf | place: Arctic Ocean: Southern Knipovich Ridge | collected 2010 | reverse complement strand
TACGTTTTGTTTTTGAAGAAGGAAGCTTCCTTTGTGAAATCAGTTTCTTGTCTATCTTTTCAATAAACTCCAATCTATCGGGGTTATTATGTTGTGCTAGATCGTAAGCTTTGTCTAATATTTGCTGATCTGATCGGTAATTTTTAGTCAGAACAACAATTTTTACCTTTGGAAAATTTTTTCTGAATTGCAAAATGTTTGAAACCGCAGCGCCTCGGAAGCGATAAATTGATTGGTCATCGTCACCCGTTACTGTAATATTTTTATTTCTCCCTGCTAAAAGCATCGCCAGTTCATTTTGAGCATAATTGGTATCTTGAAATTCATCAACCAGTACATATTTGAATTTATTTCTATAATTTTTTAACACATTCGGTCGCTTTCTAAACAAAAGCAAGCTTTTAACAATTAAATCCCCGAAGTCAAAAACCCCCTCTTTTACTTTTAACTCATCATGTGTTTTGTAAGCATGGGATAGTTCTATCCATTTTTTGGATTCAGTTTTCTCGTCTAACGAATACTTTTTACCACTTGTCTTTTTTTCTTGTTTTTTCGCCCATCGTAGATATTCCTTAGGATTAATATCCTCATCTTGTAATCTAGAAAAATGCTTTAACATCCCGCCAACAAATTTAGTAGGGTTTCCTAGAGGTCGAAAATAGTTCAAGTCAAACTTAAACAAATTATTCCTGGCAAAATGAATAGATTCTGCCTGAGTCATTAATTTATATTTAGGATCGTAGCCAATGTGTAGTGCTTCAGCTCTTAATACTTGATCGCAAAAAGAATGAAATGTGGATATCCACATTTGTGTGTACCCATATGGCATGGCAATATCTACTCGTTCCTCCATTTCTCGCGCAGCTTTGTCGGTAAAAGTTAAGGCAAGAATTTCGGAAGGTTTGGCAAAGCCTTTTTTTATCAAGTATTTTATTCTTTCTGTCACAACAGTCGTTTTACCTGTACCTGCACCCGCAATAATCAAAAGAGGTCCTTTTTTATACTTAACTGCAGCCTTTTGTTCTTTATTGAGGTCTTTAAAGCCAATCAGATCCTTCGTCATGTAGAAAATTATACAGAAAGTGAGAACTTTAGTCTTCCAAATTATCTTGCTCTTCTTTTACTCCTTCTCCTAAGGTTTGAGTTGAGCTTATTTTTTGTCCAAGTTGGGCAAAAGAGGTAAAGACATTACTCATCATGTTGTAAGCGTTATTAAGGTGTTTTTGGAGTACTGATAGGTTATCCTCTACTTTTTCGTAATCCTTGCTTATCGCCCGAAGGGCAGACAAAATTGCCCTGGCTTCTTTTTCTATTTTTTGGCCTTCAAAACTCATTAATATTGCCCTCATGTAGGCATAAAAAGTAGTTGGCGAAACAGGTAATACCCTCTTGGTTCCTGAGTAATCAAAGAGCTTGGTATTGTTAACTATTTCGTAATAAACCGCCTCTGAGGGTACGTACATTAATGCATAATCAATCGTTCCCTCTTCAGTTAATATATATTTTCTACTAATATCGTTAATGTGTTTTTTAACATCATTCTCAAACTGTTTTTCAGAACTCTTTTTTTCACTATCTGACTTAGCCGAAATCATTCTTCTGAAATTCTCCATAGGAAATTTGGAGTCAATCGGCACAATTCCCGCTGAAGTTTTTATAGCTGCGTCAACTTTATCTCCAGATTTAAACGAATACTGCAGATGAAAAGATTGTTTTGGCAGCATTTGGCTTAAAAGCTCGTTTAAAACGTGCTCCCCAATGTTACCCCGCAACTTTGGACTTGTTAAGAATTCCTGCAACTCTTTCATCCCTCTGCCTATTTCACTCATTTCACCAACGTTTTTTTGCACATCTCCAATTACCTTAGCCGCGGTGTCAAGTCGTTGATTTAAAGCCTGCGTGTTTGAAGCGAGAGAATCTAGCAACACTTTTCTGTCTTCCTTGGAACTTTCTTGTAATAATTTTATTACTTCTAGAAGGTCGTCAGATGGTTTTTGGGCTTTTGACAATTCTGTCAGTTTTTTATTTATAAATAACCCCAATAAAACTAATCCACCAACAAGCACTGCTAATACTAATATTGGGTCCATGTGAGCTCCCATTCTAACACTGACATGGAGTAAAATAAAATGTGGCTAAAAGAAAGAGAATACTTAAACAAAACAACAAAGATAAAGTTGTATCTCGAACAAAAAAGCATCCTGCTAAACAACGACAGGATAAAATTAGAAGACGAAAAAACTTTTTCCCAATGCTTCTCGTTATTCTAATATCCTGGGGAGGGGTAATTTCAATTATCTATTTCGTAGAACCTTATTCTCTCGGAGCGGTAATCGCCTTATTCGTAACCACTTTTATAGCTCTATTTTTTACATCTTCAGTTCTTTTTGTGAACACAAGAAGGGCATTAATAGCCTCAGTTGGCCTTATATTGTTTATGCTTCTTATGTATCTAGGAATCGGCAATATCCTTAACCTTTTATTAATTGGCGGTGTTGCAATTAGTATAGATATCTATGCGTCTAGGGGTTGACGTAATGTCCTCTTAAGTTATACTGCAAATAAATATCCATGACTGAAAGTCCATGGTTTCAAAAGGAAGGTTTGTTCACTGCGCTCGCCTAAAGCGAGTTTGAATAATCTTCTCTCTTTCAATAATAAAAGTAGGTATTCAATGACATCCTCTACAAAAAAAATGAGGTTTCACTTAAAAGGAGGATGACATATCAGGTGAACAAACAACGCTGAGCGTTGTCAATTCATCCCAGAATTTTGGAACCTGTTATGAAAGAAACAAGGCATGAGAACATCAGAACATAAATTAAACCCCTCTCTAAAAAACCAAATACTTAAAATCTTCTCGCAAACAATAGCTGACCTAAAAGACATCAACAGTGCCGACATTTTTCTAAATGACTACCTTACTAAAAGTGAACACGAATCATTGGCAAAACGCCTTGCGATAGCTTACTGGCTGAGAAAGGGAAGAAGCTATTCCAATATTAAACGAAATCTCAAAGTATCAAGCGCGACAATAGCAAATGTGCAATCAATGATGGACAAGCCGGGTTTTAGATTGGCTATAAAAAACATTGAAGCTGAAGAATGGGCAAATGTATGGAGCAAACGAATACAAAAGCTTGTTGGTAAATAAATATTTTTATTCACTTACCCTTCTTAATTCCCCTTTTCAAGTAGTACAATATAGCCATGTCAGAGCAAAAGTTATACATAACCACAGCAATACCGTATGTAAACGGCAAACCCCACATTGGTCACGCCCTTGAATATGTAATTGCCGACGTTATTCACCGGTACAACGAACTTGAGGGTAAAAGCGTAAGAATCGTTTCAGGTGCAGACGAAAACGCACTAAAAAATGTACAAGCAGCCCAAGAAGCAAAGATTCCGGTGCAAAAATTTCTAGACAAAAATTCAAAGGTGTTTTCCGATTTTTACAAATTATTAGGGGTGGAACTTGATGAATTCAGAAGAGGTACGGATAAAAAATACCACTGGCCAGGTGTACAAGACTTGTGGAAGCTTTCGGAAAAAGCAGGGGACATTTATAAGAAAAAGTATAAAGGTCTCTATTGTGTTGGGTGTGCAAAATTTAAATTGGAAAAGGATCTTGTTAATGGTAAATGTCCGATACACGATACAAAGCCGGAATTGGTTGAGGAGGAAAACTACTTTTTCAAATTAAGTAAATACCAAGACAAACTCCAAGAGCTTGTCGAATCAGATAAATATAACGTTTATCCCCAAAAAAGAAAAAACGAAGTACTTTCGTTTATAAAATCCGGCCTCGTTGATTTCAGCATCTCTAGAAGCAACAAAAGGGCTCAAGGAGTAGGTGTTCCTATTCCGGAAGATGATTCCCAAAAGATGTACGTGTGGTTTGACGCTCTTACTATTTACATGACAGGCTCCGGTTGGGGTTACGACAAGGAGCTTTGGCTAAAGTGGTGGCCTGCAGATCTTCACATAATAGGGAAGGACATAATCCGCTTCCACGCAGTTTATTGGCCTGCAATGCTTCTTAGCGCAGGTCTACCTCTACCCAAAGGTCTTCTTGTACACGGGTTCATCATCTCCGGCGGGAGAAAGATGAGCAAATCACTCGGAAATGTAATTGACCCTTATGAGGTTATTAATAAATATTCGGTTGAGGCACTGCGATATTATCTCTTGGCAAAAATCCCCACACTCGACGATGGAGACTTTACAATCAAGGGTTTTGAGGCCGTGTATCAAGCAGATTTGGCAAATGGTATAGGAAACTTAATAGCCCGAGTTGCAAAATTATGTGAAAAATTAGATTTTGAGAGTTATAACCCATCATTGACTAAAGAGTATCGAAAGAAAGTGGAAGAATATCATCTAAACGAGGCCATTGGGCTGATTTGGGTAGAAATTAAATCGTTAGACAAATACCTAAACGACAGTAAACCTTGGGAAATTAAAGATAAAACAAAATTACAAAAAGTATTACAGCCTGCGGTAAACAGAATACGTCAAATAGGCTACGAGCTGAGACCTTTTCTACCAGATACTTCTGAAAAAATTGAAAAGCAATTTAGCAGTTCCAAAATCAATTCGACAAAACCTCTATTCCCCCGCCTGCAACGCTAATGCGTAGCAAGAGCGGGTAGGTCCGCTTTTAAGACTAATGGGGAACTATCTTAGAAAACAAATAATCGAACACGAAAAAGGATTTTTAAGAATGCTTGAAATCCTTCCTGGGTTCGTGTCTTGGAGTATTATTCTTTTTCCTTATTGGGGAATATTTGTTGTTCCAAACTTAGTCGCATATTTCATGTTGGCATACATAATTTATTGGTTCTACCAATCCCTAACTATTGCAGTCAGCGCCACTATGGCTCATTGGAGAATTCAAGCATCTATGGTTTTTGACTGGTTGGCGGATATAAAAACTTTTCCTGATTGGAAAAAAGTTCATCATATAATAATCATCCCCACGTACAAAGAACCTTTACATATATTAAAAAGAACTCTCGGTGCAATTAAATCCCAGACTCTTCCTAAAAACCAGATAACAGTCGTTTTGGCAATGGAGTTTAAGGAGCCGGAAAAAGACAGGTTAGAAAAGGTTAAAGAGCTTAAAAAAATACATAGTGAAACTTTTGCAAATTTTTTTGTAACAGTACACAAACTTGTCCCCGGAGAAATTTCAGGAAAGGCTTCGAATGAACGATTTGCCGCAATTTGGGTAAAAAAAGAATTAATAGATAAAAGAAAAATGGACATTAAATATATGATAGTAACTAGCTGCGACGCCGATCATAAATACCATCCCAAACACTTCGCCAGCCTTACCTTTAAATTTCTTGACGAACCGGAAAGATATAGGCGGTTTTGGCAACCAGCTGTAATGTTTTACAACAACATTTGGGAACTTCCGGCTATAACTCGCGTTCCTAATACCCTCGCTTCAATCTGGAATTTGTCACAACTCCCTCGCAAAGATCGTTTGATAAATCAACAAAATTATTCCCTTTCTCTTAAGCTGTTGCACGACGTCGACTACTGGGATCCTGATAAAATACCTGAGGATTGGGGAATCTTTTTTAAAGCATATTACAAGAAGAAGGGAAACATAGAAGTAGATCCAATTTATTTACCGCTTTTTGCAGACGCAGCACAATCCACTACCTTTTTCAAAACAGTCAAAAGCCAATATGAACAATACAAAAGGTGGGCATGGGGAGTATCAGACGATCCTTGGATCATCAGAGATTATTTAATAACCCCAGGAGTTCCTTTTTGGGATAAAACAATGAGACTATTTTGGGTAATCTGGGCTCATTTCACTTGGCCAATTAACTGGTTTATTATTACCATTGGACTTACTCTCCCGATATTAATTAATCCCGCTTTTGGTCGCACGACCTTAGGTTACACAGTTCCTAGATTATCTTCGTTTGTTTTAACTGTGGCGCTTGGTTTTTTGATCGTAATGATCATTTTTGATCATATTTATAAACCCAAAAGACCAAAGGAGTTCCCTCTTTGGAGAGCTATAATTATGCCCGTCGAATTTGTCTTAATGCCAGTAGCAGGCTTCTTCTTTTCTGCACTTCCTGGTATCGACGCACACACAAGGCTCATGCTTGGTAAATATATAGAGTATAGAACAACAGAGAAAGTGTAATGCTATTTTGTGGATAAGTAAGCCACTGGTATTAGTCCGAGAATTCCTCCGCCAACAAATGCCAGTAGGCCCGAAAGCAAGGCAACTAATATCAATCCAAAGTTGTCCGTTAACTTCTTTTTAGACAAAATCGCAAAGGAAAGACCAAGGGCTAGAAGAATTGCCATAATGTTTCCTATTCTCAATACTAGATCCAAATTACCACCTCCGGAAATTAAACCAAAAAGAGCTCCAACAACTGCCCCTACCAACACTATCAACACAAGATACCCCAGATAAAAGCCCAGAGCTTGCTTCCTGCTGCGCTTGAATGAAAAGTCAGTCATTTTGGTAAACATTAAATTAAGATTATCACTTATGATACACTGAATTCAAGTTAATAAGCTCGATTTTAGCCATGAATCAATTTACTGCCAGCATTTGGGGAGACGAAGGATTTTCAGCAATCCTCTCCATGAAGTCGCTTCCGGAAATTATCAAAATAATTGCCGACGACACCTCTCCTCCTCTTTGGAATATATGGGAATGGCTTTTTTTTAATATCTTTGGGACAAGCGAAATTGTAATCCGAAGCCTAGCTTTAATATTTTTTATATTGACTATCTTTTTTACCTACAAGACAGGCGAGCTTCTTTGGGACAAAAAAACCGGATTTTTAGCCGCTGTTTTGACTTTGCTTAATCCATTCTTTTTTATCTATGCATTCGAAGGGCGTATGTATTCGATCCTGGCTCTCGGAGTTGCGGGATCTATGTATTATTTCTTGCGCTTAAGTAAAAGCGTCGGAAATAAAAATATTAACTTTGCCGGTTATGTTTTATTCACGCTTTGGGCAATATATTCACACCACTTTGCAATTTTCGCTTTATTCATCCAAGGATTATGGTTTGTTTACGAATTTCTTAAGGGAAATCGAAAAACAGCAGTTACCATGTTCAAGGCTTTTATTGTTGTGGGGATCGGTTATTTGCCGTGGTTAGTCCCGCTTTATAATCAAACCAGTAAAGTTGGAGGGGGTTTTTGGTTAGCCACTCCAAGTGTTAGTGAACTTTTTGGTCTAATTGGCAAATATTTAGGAGCAGGAATCCCTCATCAACTACAATTCTTTGCTTTAGTGTTAATACTAGTTGGACTCAGCCTCAGGGTTTGGACAAAAAAGGTTAAGCTTGGCATCTTTTTACTAACTTGGTTTTTAGGTCCAATTTTACTAACTTTTTTAGTCTCACAAGTATTTCAATCAATCTTTTTTGACAGATATCTTCTATATACCATTCCGGCCGCGATGCTTCTTTTGGCAAGCCAGCGGAGATCTGCCTCCAAAACCGTTCTGGGCATATTGATAATAGTTTTACTTATTATTGATATCCATTACTTTACACACCCCACAAAGCGTCCTTTCCGTGAACTTGCTAGTTATGTTCAACAAACAAGGGGGGAGAAAGACTTTATTATTAACTGGAATGCCGGGTCACACCACCTTTGGGAAACAAAATATTATGGAATAGGAGGTCCTATATATATACCTGACGGTGGAGAACTGCCATTTTTCGTAGGCACAGCGTTAATGGAAGAAAACGACGTTATCAACGAGCTTCCGGAAGGAATTGAGCGTGTAGGTGTGGTTACTAGCGGGTCTATTGATGACGTAAATTTGCCAGGATATACTGAAGATGAAAGAAAAACCCTAACAAATATAAACTTTGTATGGTACAAACCAAACTAAACGAGTTAACCAATAAGCTTCATACCCCAAAATGGCTTTTTTATCTACTTGCTGGCGTTTTAGTACTAAGAATTCCTTCATTTTTTGAACCTTATTCATATGGTGACGAAATGATTTATCTAACTTTAGGGAACGCTGTCCGCCAAGGCGTTCCTCTATATAGTGGTATTCATGATAATAAACCACCACTCCTCTACTTAACCGCGGGTGTTTCAGGGAACCTTTTTTGGTTTAAGGCGATTCTTGCGCTTTGGAGTCTTATTACTGTTTTTCTTTTTTGGAAGTTAGCTGAAAAACTATTTCCTAACAACAAAAAGCTCCAAAAAATATCTACAGTAGTATTTGCCATTTTTACTACTATTCCGCTCCTTGAAGGAAACATCGTAAATGCAGAGCTTTTCATGATAGGACTTACCATTGGAGGTTTTCTATTACTTCTAAGTAAAAAGCTTAAACTTACAAAAATATTTCTAGCAGGTATTCTTTTTAGTTTGGCTGCTCTTTTTAAAGTTCCTTCTTTCTTTGATGTTTTTGCGATAATCATTCTTTGGTTAGTGATAGCAAAACCAACTAAAAAAGGGATTAAGAAGGTCGTGGTAAATTCATTTGTATTGGGGATGGGATTTCTTGTCCCAATTGCTTTAACTTTTGTTTGGTACACCGCTCGTGGAGCATTTAATGAATATTTAGTGGCTGCATTTCTTCAAAACGTTGGATATCTTTCTACCTGGAGACCAGGAGATGTTCAAGAACCTTTTTTAACCAGAAACGGTCCACTCTTGTTTAGAGGAGTTGTCGTTGGTGTAGCTCTCTTGATTCTTTACTGGAAAAGGAAAAGGCTATCATGGCAGTTTATTTTTATTACAAGCTGGCTTCTTTTAGCTCTTTTTGCAGTGACACTGTCTGAAAGACCTTACCCACACTATCTCGTCCAAGCAGTAGCTCCTGTCTCGCTTTTGGTTGGTATGTTATTTGCGCTAAAAAAACGTGAACAGTTTCTCACAATTATTCCTTTAGCTCTCGCCTTTTTGGTGCCGGTTTATCTTAACTTTTGGTATTATCCTACTGTCCCCTACTATCTTCGCTTTGTAAAATTTGCTGCTGGACAAATCCCAAGAGAGGAATATCTTGCAACATTTGGAGGAAATGTTAACAGAAACTATAAAATTGCAAATTATTTAACTGCTTCAACTAAACCAACAGACAAAGTATTTGTATGGGGTGATTCCTCAGCTATATATGCACTTTCCCGCCGCTTACCTCCTGGAAAATACGTTGCCGATTATCACATTAGAGATTTTTCTACCAGCGAGGAAACTTTACTGGAGCTCTCCAACAATATGCCTAAAATGATAGTGGTACTACCCGATTCACCAAGTTACCCTGAGCTCATTTTCTTTTTGCGTGATAACTACTTGCTTCTGGATACAATTGATGGTGCCCAAATCTGGAGCCTGTTAAACCCCAGTGTTCGTGCTCTAATTTCTAGATAATTCTTATTAGGTCAAACTTAACTACGTCAAGTTTGAGCGGGTCAAACTTAACTACGTCAAGTTTGATAAAATAGGATATTAAGCTAAACTACCCCAATTTCTAATATGGTAAAGATTACAAGCAAAAGATCAAAAAGTTCAAAAATCAAGCGTGGAAATCGTATATCAAGAATCCCATTTAAGAGACTTATTATTGCGGCAGTGCTAATAAATATTGTTGTAGTCGTCTTGGTTTTTTTAGCACAAAATATATTACCACCTGAAATTCCTCTTTTTTATGGTCTTCCTAGAGGGAATGAGCAATTATCAACAAGTATTGCTCTCGTTATTCCGAGTCTTGTGTCTTTGGCAATTATAATCGTTAACGTTTCAATATCAGTAGTTGTTGGGGATGAATTTTTGAAAAAAGTTCTCGTACTTTCAGGGGTTTTTGGGGTGTTTTTCTCAACAATTACGACTCTTAAAATAATTTTTCTGGTGGGGAGTATTTAGACAATGAATAATACCTTAAATTTATTGCTTCTACCCTTGCTTGCATCTGCTGTCTTTGCATATCTTGCTACTCCCATAGTTATAAAGTATGCTGCCAAACTCGGACTCATTGATGACCCAAAAAAGAAAAAACACCCGAAAGTAATACACACGTACCCCGTTCCGCGAGGGGGTGGAATAGCTATTTTTATAGCGGTTTTTTTAACTATTTCCATTTTCTTGCCAATAGACAAACATATACGTGGAATTCTAGCCGGAGCAACCGTGATAGCTGTTCTGGGGTACTTTGACGACAAACATGACCTAAATCCTTACTTAAGACTTTTGGTGGGTCTTTTTGCAGCCAGTATTCCAATTGCGGCTGGTATAGGAATCTCTTTTGCTAGCCTACCCCACTCTATCTTTTTAAATATTCCTGGTGTAGAAACCTTACTTGTTCCAGGCACTGCAGGCGGAATAATTGACCTTTCCTTTCCAAGATTTACTTTTGAATTTTTAAGCGAAACTAGGAGTATTTGGCTAATTTCTGATCTTTTTGCGCTATTTTGGATAGTAGCGTTAATGAATTTCGTAAACATTGGAGCCTCAGGTGTCGATGGACAACTTTCCGGCACTGCAGTAGTAGCTGCACTTACGATCGCTATCCTGTCTTTACAATTTTCTGCTGACATTACTCAGTGGCCGGTAATTATACTTGCCGGTATTACGGCAGGGGCGTTTCTAGGATTTCTTCCTTGGCATGTCTATCCTCAAAAAATTATGCCAGGATATGGCGGGGCAGCCTTGGCCGGATATTTACTTGCCGTGCTGTCTATTCTTTCGACAACGAAAGTTGGTACATTGCTTATCGTTTTAGCAATTCCCCTAGTTGATACAGGGTATTCAATAATACGAAGGGTGGCCTCAGGTAAATCTCCTGTTTGGGGTGACCGCGGACATCTTCACCATAAGCTTTTAGACGCAGGTCTCTCTAAAAAACAGGTCGCTTATTTCTACTGGTTGGTTACAGCCGCACTGGGTGTATTGGCTCTTAATTTGAACGCCGAAAGCAAATTATATACAATTGTGGGAATTGTTATTTTTATGGGGGGTTTACTTCTGTGGCTAACTTATCGACCAGGACGAAAAGTCCAAAAAAACCGAGGCTAGTGTCATTTGTCCTAGAAATTTTTAGGGTAGCAAGACCATTGCATTGGATTAAAAACTTTGCACTATTCGCTGCAATAGTTTTTAGTGGCTTACTTCTTGAGAAAAGTCTTTTTACCACTGTTGTAATCGCTTTTATTTCATTTAGTTTCGCAACTAGTGCTAGCTACATACTGAATGATATTTTAGACGCCAAGGTTGACAGGCTTCATCCTATTAAGCGAAATCGACCGATCGCAGCAAGAAGATTAGGAATCACTCCCGCAATAATTATCATGTTTATCTCTGCGGGAATCTCAATTTACATTGCAGCAACACTTAGTCCTCTTTTCCTTCTGGCCGTACTTGGATACCTTGTATTACAAGCGTCATATAGCTTCGGACTAAAAAACATTGCTATTATCGATATCTTTATTATCGCTGCCGGTTTTATAATCAGGGTTTATGCCGGCGCCTTTGTTATTAACGCGCATCTTTCTGTTTGGTTTCTTCTTTGTGTTGTTTCAATTGCACTCTTTTTGGCATCAGGCAAAAGACGAGCAGAGTTGGGTATTATTGATTCAGCATCAGGATCAACCAGAAAAAGTTTAACTCGGTATTCAAAACCTCTCTTAGATTCATACGTAACAATGTTTGGAAACGCTGCCTGGATGAGCTGGGCTCTTTTCACTTTCTTTGAATCCCCAAGGTCTTCGTTATCTGTTTGGTTATTCTTGGCCGAGCTATCCAGAACAACTACAGTCAACAAATTACTCATGATAACAATCCCTGTGGTTGTTTTTGGAATAATGAGATACGAATCCCTAATTTTTGAAAACAGAAGCGAATCTCCTGAAAAACTTTTTTTAACAGATAAAAAACTTATCTTTAGTGTAGTCCTTTGGATTATTTTAGTTATCTGGATCCTCTACGGTGGAGTAACTACTATTTAGCTAAGATTCCTCTTCTACTTGAGCGCTAGGTGTTGCTATCTCTTCTTCACTAAGTTCGGCGTACTGACTTGAAATCCAACCCTCTTCTCCCTGTGCAAAAACAATCTTAAACCATCCTGTTTTTTCGTCTTCTTCTATATAAACGTATTTTTCTCCTGGAGTTACCCTGCCAATTTCTTCACTAAGGGTTGAAGGCTCAACTCTTACCCTTAAAAAACCAACGCCCGTCTCTCCAACTACAACAAAAGTCTGCGGTTCAATTTCTTCTTCCTCAACCTCAGAATCAAGAGACTCGTCTAACCCGGCAACTTCTGGTTCACCACCCGGTGCGAGTTGAACTATAATTGTCAATTTGTAACCATTTTGAGTTCTTACTTTAATGACCCTATCTTGGTGTCCTTGTGCGCTGACAATCAGTTCGTGTTCTCCTTGGCTTATAGCAGAAGTTTTATAAGGAGCAAATGCCCTAACAACCCCGTCGATTGAAACCTGTGCTGAGTCAGGGATTGATACTACCGACAAACTTGTTTCATTTCTACCAACTTTTTCAAACGAAGCTGTCTCTCCAGCTGCGTCATCAGGCATTTCCCCAAAGTCCCTTCTAACTACTGTTTGTACACCGCTAACTAAATTTACTTTTGCTTCATAAGGAGCAAGCGGTTTATCAAATGAGTCAGGGACAAGCTTAAGAACAACCTCTCCCGGTTTGTGAATGTCTTCATACGGAGTTACTCCCACTTGAATACCATCAATAAAAACAGTCGAACTCGGATTAGTTTCTATTAATATCCCCGCTCCCTTTGGTTTAAAATAACCTACCAAAAAAAAGATGACGAGCATGATTACACCAATTCCTAGAAGTATTAATATAACAATTTTAGGTTTTTTCAACGTGCGTGAAGTGTAACAAAGTGACGGACGCCTGGTCAATCAAATTAGAGGAGGAAGAAATGTACACCTGGTGGAGTTTTGTTTTTTGAGAATTGAGCTTTAATGCGCTAAAATATGCCTCCAAGGCCACGTGGTGAAGTGGAAACACTGGTGTCTGCAAAACACCGATGCGGGGGTTCGATTCCCCCCGTGGCCTCCCTCTGTAATTACGCTTCCCTTTTTCCTATTGACTACCCATAGGTTCAGAGTATAGGATTGCTATAAGTTTATACTATATCGTATATCTAGGTTGCATCTAGAAGCTTGCCGCTCCGTAGCTCGGCGTAAAATGACCCTCCTTCGCCAAGGCTCGGAAAGGTTCGCCTACGACTAGTAAAATATCAAAAGGAGGGCGAAGGGCGGTGATATACTCTGGGACTTCAAATAGCAAATGTTATAGGTAACGCAACGAAAGACGCTGAGCTAAAGCTAAGCAAAGACGGTGTTTCCTACGTAACTTTCCGACTCGCTGTAAGTGGCAATCAAGAAAAGCCAACATTTTATAATGTGGTTATTTTTGGTAAATACGGGGAGGCAATACAACAACACATAACAAAAGGTAGAGAAATATTTGCAAGCGGAAGACTAGATGTTAATGATAAAGGCTACATCAGCCTCATTAGTGATCACATCGAGCTTTTGCGTAGACCAATGGACAAAACAGGAGAAAAAGAAAGCCAGGAAATGTCCGAGCCGAAAGAGAAAAAAAGCGCGGGCCAACCAAAAAAGAACGGCTAAATTTTATCATCTAAACTTCTCCAGATATACCAACTTGCAACGGTACGGTAAGGTTTCCAGCGCTGTGCTAGTGTTTCCATTTTCTCTTTTTTCATTTGTTTGCCTGTCAAATTTTTCAATCCATTTTGTATTCCCACGTCGTCAACCGGAAATATATCAGCTCTTGCAAGACTGAACATCAAAAACATCTCCGCTGTCCACCTCCCTATCCCCTTCACTGAAATTAGTTCATCCATTACTTCTTTATCTTGCAGTTTATCTAATTCATCAAGCTTTAACTTGCCGCTCTCAACGTATTTTGCCAAATCCTTCACATAAGATGCTTTGGCATAAGACAGGCCACATTTTCTAATAGAGGTAATCCTTAATTTTAATATATTTTTTGGAGTTACTTGCCCATTTACCTTTTCCTTCAAACGACCAAATATCGTTGCGGCAGCCTTAACTGACAGTTGTTGAGAAACTATGGAATCAACTAATTCTTCAAAGTATTTATTTTTGGGGCGAATCTTTAAAGTACACTTACCGTATTTTTTTATAAGCGGCTTCATATACTTATCTTTCACTAAGAACCTCTCTGCGCTTTTCCACATATGGAGATTATACCCTCTTACTTAAGTAATTCCTTGGAAGCATTTGCTTGGAGTCTTACGTCTTCATCTTCGTCTTCTGCAAGCTCATCTAGAAGGTCTCTTGTTCTTTCCGTAAGAAATGAAGGGATTGCTCTTGCGACGTATGCTCGCGTCTGTGGGTTGTCGTGTTGAGCATAATCTTCCAATGTAACATCTGTCATACGATCTCCTTTGTATACAGTGGCTTCATCAGCAACTTGAAGTTCGATCCCGCCTTCTTTTTCAAGTATTACTAGTGATCTTTCCGGTTTCATAATATTAGGTGAAGATTATAGTTCCAATAAGCTTTTTTTGCAAGAAAAAGTGCTTCTTATTCTTTATTTCGACTAGGCATAAGATATGTCCTCATGGCAGCTAGATGTAAAACATAGAACCACTCTGTACCTGCCGTTGGATGTCCATTCAAATAGAAGGGGAAATGCTCTTCGGCTTTCTTTTTATATTCATTCAATTCCTCGCTTGAGGGATAATTCCCTATTCTCTCGGCCACAACGTGCTTTATCTCTGACTGGAACCTGTCTTGTAAGCGGTCGAGTTCTTCTATTTCAGACATCCTCTCAACCATATTAGGAGTTATTATACGGCAAATTACATTCCCATTCCGCCACCCATACCACCCATTCCGCCTGGAGGCATTGGAGGCATTTCTTCCTTTTCAGGAATGTCTGTTATTAGTCCTTCTGTCGTAAGTACCATCATAGCAACCGACGCTGCGTTCTGAAGAGCTGAGCGTGTTACTTTAAGAGGGTCCAGTATTCCAAATTTTGTCATAGAACCAAACTCACCGGTCAATGCGTGATATCCAAAATCTGAACTTTTATTCTCTTTTATCTTTCTCAATACATATCCGTCGTCATCACCAGAGTTTTTAGCGAGCCAGCGAATAGGTTGTTCAAGCGCATCAGCCACAATATCTATTCCAATTTTTTCATCTTCGCTCTCACCCACTAGCTTACGCAAGGGTTTGTGGGCACGCAAAAGCGCAACTCCTCCACCTGGAAGTGTTCCCTCAGCTATAGCTGCTTTTGTGGCACCAACCGCATCTTTTACTCGTTCCATTTTCTCGTTAAGCTCAACTTCGGTTGCTGCACCTACATTAATTTGGGCAACTCCACCAGTTAATTTAGCTAATCGTTCCTCCAGTTTTTCCCTATCAAAATCTGAATCTGTACCTTCAATTTGACGTTTAAGAAGATTAATTCTACCTGTAATTGCAGACTTGGCACCCTTACCTCCAATTACTCTAGTGTTATCTTTGTCTGCCCAAACCTTGTCAGCTTGACCTAGGTCTGTTACTTCAATGTTTTCAAATGTTTTTCCTGTGTCTTCTGAAATAACGGTCCCTCCTGTAAGTATTGCAATGTCTTCTAGTATTTCCTTTCTGCTATCGCCAAATCCAGGTGCTTTAAGGGCTAGCACATTGAAAGTACCTTTAAGTTTATTTACTACCAAAGTGGCAAGAGCTTCTCCTTCAACTTCTTCTGCCAAAATTACTAAATTCTTTGAAACTTTTACAAATTTCTCAAGAAACGGAAGCATGTCTTGAACAGAAGATATTTTTTTGTCGGTTAGAAGCAAATAAGCGTCGTCGATTTCAGCCTCCATGCTCTCAGCGTCCGTCACAAAGTAAGGAGAAACATATCCTCTATCGAACTCCATACCTTCTTTATACTCAATATCTAGCGTTAAGCCCTTCCCTTCTTCTACTGTTACGACCGCCTCTCTTCCTACTTTTTCCAATGCTTCGGCAATTTTCGTGCCTATTTCTTCATCTCCAGCAGAAATAGTAGCAACCTGAGCAATTTCTTCCTGATCTTTTATTGGCTTTGCGTTTTTTTGCAACTCACCTACTACTGCCTCTACTGCTTTTTCAATTCCACGCTTCACAATCATTGGGTTCGCTCCTGCAGTAACACTTTTCATTCCTGAAGCTGTCATTTCTTTTGCTAGCAACGTTGCAGTGGTAGTACCATCCCCTGCTACATCGTTCGTTTTATCAGCAGCTTCTCTTACAAGTTGCGCCCCCATATTTTCAAAAGGGTCTTCTAGTTCAATTTCTTTGGCAACTGTTACTCCGTCGTGAACAATACTTGGAGCTCCAAACTTTTTATCGAGTGCGATGTTTCTCCCTTTTGGGCCAAGAGTAGTTACAACGGCTTTAGCTACAATTTCTATACCTTTCATCAGAGATTGTCTTGCGTCATCACTAAATTTAAGTTGTTTTGCCATGTTTTTGGAAGCGGTCTATTTTTTTACCGCTAAAATATCTTCAAACTTTACAAATAAAAATTCCTTAGACCCAAAGGTGACTTCATTCCCTCCCCATTTTTTGAAAATTACGTTATCGCCTTTTTTTACGGGAGCCTTTATTTTTGCGCCGGATTCAGAAACTTGATCCGGCCCTACTGCTAACACTTTTCCACTTTGAGGTTTATCCTTAGCACTATCAGGTAGATAAATTCCAGATTCTGTAACCGTTTCGGCTTCCAGCTGTTGTACTAAAACGTATCCAGCTGTTGGTTCGAAATCAGCTCCAGCCGTGTTTTTGGATGCCTTGTCGTTTTTTGCTCTTCTAGCCATAAAAAAATAACAAAACTGTTAGCAAATTCTAACAGCGAGTGCTATTTTAATAAATCAACTAGGACAATGTCAAGAACTACTTTGAAAATTGACTATGAATGGCATGAAGGTTCTATGTGTAGTTTATCTAATTCCGTACTGGGAAAAGATTATTACTACCTGATTTGCGGCTTCCTCCACTATTCTTGGAACCGGCCTCCCCTTATTCATCTCTCCCAGGGCTTCTTTGTAAACTTCGCTTAACTGGGTGTTTAAACCCGTTTGTCCATCATTTGTATCACTTGCTAAATACCAGCTTTCTGCATTCGGTGCCAATGAAATAATTGAACCTAGAACAGGATGATCTTTGACCAATAAACCCATATCGCGTCGTGGAAATGGTTTTCCAAAATTATTCAAGCTACTTTCATTTGCATAAATTCGCTCCAAAGATTCTCTTTCTGACAAGCAGCTCAATAACGTCCAAGCCGCTTCGTTTTCGGCACTTCTTCTCCATACACCTTGTGACCAATAAGTAGCGTAGCTTGTGTCCGGGGCACTTGGGTCGTCTTTTCTTAACTGAGGAAGAGGAACAGCTCTAAATCTCAAGTTAGGATTTTGTTTGATAATGTCTGCTGCCCGCCATGAGGGTGCAAATATCATAGCGACTTTACCGTTGGCAAAAGCTACAACGGACGGCGGAAGAGTTTCGTCCCAAACGTCGTCTGTTTTGGAAAAAACGGAATAAAATCTTAAAGCATCTTCTGCTAATGATCCGCTCGGATTAGATAAATTCACGCCGTTTTGAACCATCATAAGACCCAGGATTTCCTCCCAATGCTCTATGTTTTCAGTCGTTCCCAAAGCTACCCCTGACTGAATTATCAAACCTCGGTCGTCTCTTGTTGTGATTTCTGACGCAACAACCCTAAGCTCATCCCAAGTTTCAGGAGGTACTTTACCCGCGGCCGCAAAAATATCGTCATTTACGAAAAGGGTAAGCGCATCAAACCCAAGAGGGATACCAACAATACCATCTTTTGTCGATAAATCTGACACAATAACGGGATAGAAAGCTTGCGCAAACTCGGTAGAGCTCATAACACTTGAGGGTAAAACGTCGAGCTCGCTAACAAGCATGGGGACCCAAGTGTTGTGAAATTCAAAAATATCTGGGCCTTCTCCTCTGGCCTGAGCGTTTACCAACCTTTCTCTATAATCTTGCTCCGATTGCTTTATAACGTTCACCTTAATATTCGGCATTTTCTCTTGGCAAGCTTCTATTGAAGAGCTTAGAATACCTTCGTCTTGAGTTAAGCTCCACCAAGTAATTTCCCCTTTCGTCCCGAACAACTTAAGAGTAGAAGGTATAATTTTTACTGCAACAAAAACTAAAATAAATATACCGAGCACGAATACAGCGATAAGTAGTACAGTTTTTTTTGGAATTTTACGTTTAGGTTTGGGTGGAGCACCAGGAGGCTGAGTCGGAGCTAAGGTTTGTTGAGGAGGGGCTGCTTGTGCAGGCGCTATTGGATTTTGTGCTGAAGGCATCGGTTCCCCGGGTATTTGTGGAGCCGGTGGCGTATTGTCCACAGGGATGTCTGCATTCGCGTTC
>SDBS01002466.1_pt1 | contig 18439 bp, 19 predicted proteins | sample 2277091 | NCBI WGS metagenome assembly SDBS01 (sample SAMN10404972, study PRJNA504765) | marine sediment metagenome | isolation source: marine sediment core GS10_PC15, 163 cmbsf | place: Arctic Ocean: Southern Knipovich Ridge | collected 2010 | reverse complement strand
GCGTACCGACACGCTTCACTTAGCCGGTAGAGTAAGGCGGGAAGTTGTAGTGGTGCATGAAACGCTTGGTTTCTTCTATTCCCAGTCCGTCAAGCTGCTGTTCCTTTCTGGTAGAACCCAGGGTGGTAATGGTCAGTAGCTGTGTTCGTCCCCGGTTGAACAGAGCGGAGCCGTGGGTACGGGGCAAAAGCCCGGCTTCACAGCTGACCGGTCTGATTTCCGACAGGCTGCGTTTACTGACGCGCCGTCCCTTCTCCAGAATATTGGTTCTGATTGCTGTCCTGACTGCTTTGTCAAAGGCGGCAAGGATATCTTCTTTTGAGAATTGCTCCCCCAGCTTGCCAGTAATCTCTTTCTTGAGTTCGGAGAGCGCTTCTTCACGCTCTAATTTTTCCGTTTGGAATAGGGCCGTCTCAAGCTTACCGCTAATGACTGGCGAAATGGCTGATGCTATCTCAGGGTTCACCATATTAGTGGCGATCTGCTGCTTGGGTTTGCCGACGGCTTGCTGAAGCTGCTCCTGAAGCCTGATGATATTCTGATTAGCTTCGTGTCCGAATTCTATCGCCTTGACCACTATCTCCTCTGATATCTCCTGGGCACCAGCCTCTATCATCACTATCGCTTCCCTGGTGCTGGCCACGACCAGGTCCAGCCGGCTGTTTTCCAGCTGGAGCAGTGTTGGATTCAACACCAACTCATTGTCAATGAAACCGACACAAACGGCACTCACCGGACCGGCAAATGGCACCTCCGACATTGATAACACGGCTGAGCTGCCAATGACCGACAGGATTTGAGGGTCATTCTCCTGGTCGGCGGAGAGAACCGTGATGATGAGCTGAATCTCGTTGCGCCACTCCTTGGGCAGGAGGGGTCGCAGAGGACGGTCAGTAAGCCGACTGGTCAGGGTCGCTTCCTGGCTGGGGCGCCCCTCTCTTCTGATGAAGCCACCTGGAATTTTGCCGGCGGCATATAGTCTTTCTTCGTAGTCAACGGTGAGTGGCAGGAAATCTATACCCTCTCTGGGTTCATCGGTGACGCAGCCGGTAACCAGGACCACGGTGTCGCCATAGTGGACTGTTACCGCGCCGCTTGCCTGCGCGGCAAGCTTGCCGGTTTCGATAATGAGGTTTCTACCACCAACCTCGGATTCAAAAGTTTGTGAGTTTGTCAATAATTTCTCCTTGATAGGCCGCTACTTCCGCAGACCGAGGCTCTTGATTAGTTTGTGGTATCGGTCAGTATCTTCCTTGCTCAGATAGGATAGTAACCTTCTTCTCTGTACTACCAGCTTGAGCAGGCCACGCTGTGTAGCAAAATCGTGCCGGTTAGCTACCATGTGCCCGGTCAACTCGTTTATCCTTTCGGTAAGCATGGCTACCTGCACCTCGGTTGAGCCGGTATCACCCTTGTGAAGTGCGTATTTCTCTATGATGCCTGTCTTCTTCTCTTTGTCCAAATTATGCTCCTGTATTACTTTATCTTACAGCAGAAAGTAGCCGAAAGATACTGAATTATAGCATACCTCAGCACAAACTGTAAATGTCCACAAAACCTTGACACGATACACGGTTACGTGTATCATTGGCATGGGCATTACAGTATCGGGAGGACTGATGGTTAAGATTGAAGTCTGTCAGGGCGATATTACCCGGCCGGAACTTGATGCCCTGGTGAATGCGGCCAATAACCGGTTATGGATGGGTGGTGGGGTGGCCGGTGCCCTGAAGAGAGCCGGCGGACAGGAGATAGAGGATGAGGCGCTGCAAAAGGGCCCGATTCCTGTCGGGGAAGCGGTGGTTACCGGAGCCGGCAAACTGAAAGCGAAGTATATCATCCACGCTGCCGTAATGGGGCAAGACCTCCAGACTGATGCCGAGAAAATCAAGCAGGCGACCAGAAACAGTCTGGCAAAGGGTGATGAGCTTGCCATCAAAAGTATTGCCTTTCCCGCCCTGGGTACCGGCGTTGGCGGTTTTTCCCTGAGTGAGTGCGCCCGGATAATGATTGACGAGGTGCGTCAGTATTCAGCCGGGGATACATTGCTGGAAAGGGTGGTCTTTGTCCTTTATGATGAACCGGCCTACCAGGTATTCAGGCGGGAGCTGGCAAAGCAGACAGGTCAAGACGCGGGCTAGAATAACGACAGGGCATGCGGTCTGGCTCAGGCAGCCCGGTCTTTATTTGGTGAAAGATGCACGGTATCGTCTGAATCAGAGAGGATTGAAGGGGGGTAAAGACCCTTTTGCCTGACTGGTGTATTGTCTCTGCCGAGAGGGAGGGATAACGGTGGCGTTGGGAGAGATTGATGGTGCTCGCGGGGACGTAAGGAAGTGAAGTCAATGGGTAGTCCCTCAGAAAGCGAAGTTGTTGGAATCTGGCAGTGCCAGCTGCTGAAGAAGACGGAGTTGACCACGGAAGCAGGCGAACCGATAGAGATAGTCTACCCGGGAAGGGTCAATGATGGCCAGGGCGCTGATTTCCGGGATGCGGTTATTGCCAGCGGGGGCAAATTGGCTAAAGGAGATATCGAGGTTCACGTCCGGTCCAGCGATTGGCAGGCTCACCGGCACCACCGGGACGCGGTTTACAATCGGGTAATCCTGCACGTGGTGATGTGGCAAAACAGCGGGCGGACTACTCGTCTCCAGAATGGAAACAGTATTCCGATTCTTGCCCTGCACAAATATCTGGAAATGCCAGCTGACGGGGAGTCCAATCTGCCTGATTTCCCGGACACGTCACGAACTCCCTGTCTCAAGATTGCCGGGCAACTGACGGCGGACAGCATGACAGAAGTCCTGGACGGGGCCGGGGATGAACGCTTTTTCATCAAGGCAGCCAGTTTTCAGACAGACATGGTTCAAATGGAGGCTGGCCAATCGCTTTATCGGGGGATAATGGGTGCTCTGGGGTACTCTCAAAATAAGCTGCCGTTCATGGAACTGGCTGAGCGGGTGCCGCTCAAAACTCTGGAGTCGGTGGTTTGTAGTGGGATTTTGGATGAAGAGTGTCTTGCCCGGCAGCAGGCTCTACTGCTGGGGACTGCCGGACTGCTCCCTTCACAACAGGGGGATAGGCAGCAAATGAGTGAGTTCGGTGGGCAGTGGCTGGAGAAGCTGGTGGGGCTGTGGGGTTATTGTCGCGGCACCGATGCGATGTTCGCGGGTGCCTGGCACCTGTTCCGGGTCAGACCGAACAACTCCCCGATTCGCCGCCTGGTAGCGATGAGCTATCTCGTTCTCCGTTGCCGGGAAAAGGGGTTGCTTGCCGGGTTGGTTGATATGATACGTGATGCGCCGCTGAATCAGAGTTGCCAGGGATTGGAAAGGGGGTTGCTGGTTAGTACTGGCGGTGATTGGGCAGGCTACTCTGGTTTCGGTTCAGCAGGTAGAACCGGCAGTACCACACTGATCGGTTGCGGGCGGGCGGCTGATATTGTTGTCAACGTGCTCCTTCCTTTCACCTTTGCCTGGGGCCAGTTCGGCTCCCAGACGGAACTGGCGCAAAAGGCTCTTGCCCTTTATGAGCACTACCCCAGGCTCGCGGCGAACTCTATTGAAAGGCACATGAAAGACCAGCTTGGTCTGCGCGGCAGACTGGTAAATTCTGCCCGGCGTCAGCAGGGGTTAATCCACGTCTACCGGACTCTGTGCACTCAGGGCAGGTGCGGTTGTTGTTCCTTAAGTCAGCCTCAGGTTCGGGACCACATCTACGTCTAAACCGTCTGTTTTACCGGCTTGAAACTGGTAGTAACCGCAGGCAGCAATCATGGCGGCATTATCGGTGCACAGTACCGGCTCGGGAACCAGAACTGGAATCGGTGAGTTTTTTATCAGGGTCTGACGGAGCAGTTTGTTTGCTGCCACGCCACCGGCCAGCAGGATTTGCTTCACCCGGTGCTCTTTCGCGACTGCCACCGTCTTTGTTGCCAGGACATCAACCACTGCCTCCTGGAAGCCGGCGGCAGCATCGGCCGTAGATGAAATCCTGCCCTCCTCCACCAGCCGTAGCAGGGCTGTCTTGACGCCGCTGAAGCTGAAGTCATTGGTCCCTCTGAGCCAGGCCCTGGGTAACTGCATGGCATTCGTGCCTGACCTGGCTTCCTTCTCAATGGCGGGACCGCCCGGGTAGCCCAACCCCAGTGTCCGGGCGGCTTTATCAAAGGCTTCGCCGGCGGCATCGTCCCGTGTTTGCCCCAGTAGTGAGTATTGATGGTGTCCCTTCATCAGCACCAGGTCGCTGTGCCCCCCGGAAACAATGAGGCATATTAACGGGAAGTCAAGACTGTCTCCCGTCAACCAGTTAGCGTAGATGTGCCCTTCAAGGTGATTAACTGCGGAGAGGGGTAGTCCGCGAGCCAGAGCAATAGCTTTGGCCACATTTACCCCGGTCAGTAATGAACCAGCCAGGCCGGGACCGACGGTAACCGCAATACCATCCAAATCGTCCCAGGTGATATTAGCCTCGGTCATTGCCTGCTCAACAATGGGGATGATACTAAGAATGTGCTGTCTGGAGGCTACCTCAGGGACGATTCCTCCGTAGCGGGAGTGGATTTCTACCTGTGAGGCAATCTTATTGGACAGGATTCTGCTGCCATCCTCAACCACGGCGGCGGCGGTCTCATCACAGGACGTCTCAATACCCAGGATTTTCATACATCTGGATTATAGCACAGCAGGTGTGATAATATAATTATCTCCTTTGACATGCTGACTGACCAGTGCTATCATTGGAACAGTGGTACAACTGAATATGTGTAACCAAGAGGTGATGCTGTCTGTCTAGCACCGAAACGCTTTATTTAGCGCTTCTTGTTCTCTGTCTTTTATTATCAGCATTCTTTTCCAGTTCAGAAACTGCCTTTATTTCTCTGCAGAAACTAAGGTTAGAATACCTGGTTAATGCCAAAGTCAGGGGAGCAGCAAGAGTCGCCAGGATGATTCAACGCCCCGAGAAGCTGCTCTCCATCGTCCTGCTGGGAAATACCTTCGTCAACACCGCGGCGGCTGCTCTGGCGACGGCTCTGGCTATGGAACAGTGGCCGAATCATGGTGTCCTTATTGCTACTGTGGGCTTGACCGTCATCCTGCTGATATTCTGTGAAACCACCCCCAAAACAATCGCTACTTTGCATGGTGAGCGCTTATCTGTGCTATTTGTTCGACCATTGGAGGTGTTCTCATTAATGGTCACCCCCTTCGTGGTAGTGCTCAGCTGGATAGCCTCCGGGTTTACCAAGCTGGTAGGAGTCAGACCGGCGCCCGGGTCTCTGGTGAGTGATGAAGAAATCCGTACCATGATATCAGTGGGGCACAAGGAAGGCGAAGTGGAGAAGGCTGAGGCTGAAATGCTGGACAAAGTCTTTGAGTTTGGTGACCGTCCGGTTCGCGAGGTTATGGTGCCCCGTCCCGAGGTTATCGCTATTGAGCTGGGTTCCAGGGTGGTCGACTTTCTTGCTCTCTATGCCGAGCACCCGTTATCGCGTTTTCCGGTATTTAAGGAAAATATGGATAACGTGGCCGGTATCCTGGCGATAAAGGATGTGCTTATGGCTGAGGCGAAGGGTACGGTTAATCGACAGAGCACCGTCGATGACCTTATCCGTCCGGCCCACTTCACCCCCGAGACCAATCGTATTAACGAGCTCTTTACCGAAATGCGGGACCAGAACTACCGCATGGCAGTGGTGGTAGACGAGTTCGGTGGCACCGCGGGAATCGTCAGTCTCACCCGACTTGTCGAGGAGATTGTTGGTCCGGTGGGAGATGAGCTGGCTGTTGTTGAGAAAGACTATGAAGTAATCAATGCTTACACCTTTCAGGTGGACGGCGGTATGCGTATCGAGGAGGCTAATGAGGAAATGAAATTGGAGTTGCCCGAAGGCGATTATGAAACTGTAGCTGGTTTTATCCTTGACCTTCTCGGGCGGATACCCAGACCGAATGAGCAGATACGGTACAAAGACCTGAAGCTGGTGATAACGGAGATGCGCGGCGTCAAGATTGAGAAGATTCTCTTAACCAGGGAAAACCACGCCCCTTCTGCCGAGTAAGGTTCGGTGAAAGGATTGGCCCAGAAAGGTTGTATGAAGACTAGGAATAGAGTTACGTCTTATGTTTGGTGTTGAAGAAACGTTATACTTAATAATTCTGATGGTCTGTCTTCTTCTGTCGGCTTTCTTCTCCGGCTCGGAAATAGTCTTCTTTTCCCTGCAGCGGGTCAGGGTGGAGCACCTGGTTAGCACCAGGGTCAGGGGCGCTGAGCGAGTCGCCAAGCTGCTTGGCCGCCCGGATAGGCTTCTCTCAATCATCTTGCTGGGCAATAACTTGGTCAACACTGCTGCGGTGGCTCTGGCTACTGCTCTGGTCGTCTCGATTTGGCAGGAGCAGGGTTGGCAGGAGCAGGGAGGTATCCTCGTTGCTATCATAGGACTGACTATCATTCTGCTGATATTCTGTGAAACTATTCCCAAGACGATGGCTACGCGGTACGCCGAGCGATTATCCCTGCTATTTGCTCGGCCGATAGAAGTACTGCTCTGGGTGTTTTTCCCCTTCGTAGTGGTGCTGAGCTGGATAGCTTCGGGGTTGAGTAAATTGGTAGGTGGGACACCTGTGCCCCGGTCTCTGGCCAGTGAAGAGGAAATCCGTCATATGATATCGGTGGGACATAAGGAAGGGACAGTGGAGGAAGATGAAGCCAAGTTGCTGCATAAGGTCTTTGATTTTGGTGACCGCAGGGCGAGTGAGGTCATGGTTCCGCGTCCTGAGGTTGTCTCTATCGAATTCGGCTCCAAGGTGGCTGACTTCCTTGAGCTTTATGCTCAATTCCCGCGGTCACGGTTCCCGGTATTTAAGGAGAACATGGATAATGTGGTCGGCATTCTGGCTATTAAAGATGTGCTTATGGCTCAGGCAACGAATGCTATCAACAAGCAGAGCATCATTGATGAGCTCCTCCGCCCTGCTTACTTCACACCTGAAACGAAGCTTATCAGTGAGCTCTTCAACGAGATGCGGGACAATAGCTACCGAATGACAGTGGTGGTAGACGAGTTCGGTGGTACTGCTGGTATAGTTATGCTCAGCCGTCTCGTCGAGGAGATTGTCGGTGAGGTAGGTGATGAACTCGCCGATGTAGAAAAAGAGTATGAGGCAATTAATGCCTACACCTTCGAAATCGATGGTGGTATGCGTATTGAAGAAGCTAATGAAGAGATGGCACTGGACTTACCCGAAGGCGACTACGAAACTGTATCTGGCTTCGTACTGAATCTTCTGAGACGCATACCTGAACCGAATGAGCAGATACGGTATAAAGACCTGAAGCTGGTGATAACTGAGATGCGCGGCGTCAAGATTGAGAAGATTCTCCTGACCAAGGAGGGGCATGCAGCGTCTGCGGAGTAGATTCCGCCGGGGAGAGGAGATAAAGTTTATCTCCCACCTGGATATAATGCGGCTGTGGGAAAGGGCGTTTCGCCGGGCTAATATACCGCTGGCTTATTCGGAAGGATTTAACCCTCGTCCGCGGATATCACTGGCAGCGCCCCTGGCAGTGGGGGTAACCGGTGATGCCGAATTGATGGATGTCTCCGTCACCAGAAGGATATCACCACATTGGTTTGTTGCTTCAGTAAGCCAGCAGCTACCGTCTGGCATTGAGATACTGGAGGTCTACCCCATAGCTCCTGGTGTGCCCTCTCTTCAATCACAGGTGCGCTATGCTCAGTATCAAGTTGCAGGGGCTACGGAAAGGGGATTAGAATATATAGAGTCAGCCATTCCCAGATTACTCTCAGTAGAGCGTTTACCGTGGCACCATGAGAGAGATACGGGCAGACGGAGCTATGACCTGCGGGCTTTAATTGATGCCCTCTGGCTGGTTGATTGGAGTGATTCACGTTATACTATAGGTATGCGGCTGCGTTGTGATAATACGGGGTCAGGAAGACCGGAACAGGTTATCTTGGCACTGGGTCTTACCGAATACCCGCAATCAATACAGCGCACCAAACTTATCATGGGAGCCCGTAAGTAATATTCTGTGATGAAAGTCGCATACGTGCGGCTCATTATTAGATTAAACTTATCTTGGTTGAAGGCTAATGAGAGGACTAATCAAAGCTACTATCATAGTCATCGTACTTATTGCTATTGGCTTTGGTGCCAGTGTTGCTGTCACCACTGACATTGATGGTAGAGTCGCGGCTATTGCTGAGCGCGGTCTTGACGAGGGACTTGTTCAGGGTTCTGAGGCAGGCTGGCAGGAGGGAACCAGAGACGGCTATCAGGAAGGTGGTAAAATCGGCTACGAAGCGACTGCGGGGGAAGACCCTGATAGCGCCGATGAAGCTGGCTTCTATTTTCTTTACAATCCTACCTATGCTGAAGTACAGGAAATCCTGGTTGGGGACACCAGTGGTTTAGCCAGGTCTATTAACAACTATGCCGAGACCCACGGTATCCGTGCGGCGTATGTGCGCTGTCGGGTAGTTCCTACGGATGGCGAGGGGAAGACATACATCTTGGGACTGGTCGGTTTTGAGACTGTAGATGAGGGGTTTATTTTCATCGAGCCATCATCACATCAAGCAGTTAAACTGGAAATTGGCAGACGTTACTCTGAGCTGAACAAATTCTCGGTACTGGAGCATGACGGTATAATCAGTAACATAAGGATTATCTGGTAGGTAGACAAGAGCAGCTAAATGTATGAAACGCAAGGAATAAGCATTTTCGAGGCATTAGGTAGGATTCTTATAGGAATCTGCATAACAATAGGGTGTCTCATAATCCTTGACCTTGTCATTTACATAGGTGTCATGAATTCAATGGTTAGCCGGAGTATTACCACTGCCTATGAGGATAACTACGACGATGGTTATACCCGGAACTATTATGGTGCTTACCAGCTGGCCTATAGTGACGCGTACGATAAGGGGTATGAGAAGGGATATCAGGTTGGACTGGGGACTGAATCTGGAGGAGAAGTAGCTCCCCGGGTCGAACTCCACAATCCTACCTATCAGGAACTCAGACAATTTTTGGATAGTGATCCCACAGAGAACAATCCCTACATCAAGGGCGTCTACATGTGTGCCGATTTTGCCGCCCAGCTCAATAATAATGCTGAGTTCAAGGGTATTCGGACGGCATACGTGATCATCCATGCTAGAGAATGGAGTCATGCTGTCGTTGCCTTTGAGACAGTAGATAGAGGGACTGTTTTTGTTGAGCCGATGTTGGATACCGAGGTGGAAGTGGTTGTTGGTAAACCCTACCGCTGGATGGCCGGGAGAGAGGGCTCAACACCTTATGAAAACACAGTAGTCGACCTCGAGTTTATCTGGTAAACTATTAAAAACACCCTGAATACACCCTGTTAAAGCATAAATAAATGGTGAAAGAGCGAGACTACCAACACCCGCTGGATGAGTGGGTGTTACACTTCATGAAGCAACATCATCTGGCACCAGGTCTATACCCTCTGCTGGTGGCGGTGTCGGGTGGTCAGGATTCGGTCTGTCTCCTCCACGTCCTGGTCAAACTGCAACGAGAGCTGGGAGTAGAGCTACATGTGGCTCATCTTGACCATCAACTGCGTGGTGCTGAGGCTGAGGCCGATGCTCAATATGTTGCTGACCTGGCTCGCCAGCTTGGCGTGTCGGCTACTATCGAACGACGTGATGTAAAAGCCTATCAGGCTCAGCGACGTGTTTCACTGGAAGAGGCAGCCCGTGAAGTGCGCTATACCTTCCTGGCGGAGGTGGCAGAGTCCATCACAGCTAAACAGGTAGCGGTGGGGCACACTACTGATGACCACGTAGAGACGTTACTGATGCACCTGGTCAGAGGAACCGGTACCAGAGGACTCCGTGGGTTGCAGCCGACTGGTCAGTGGCAGTCTTCAGCCAGTAGCCTTACTATTGTCAGACCTTTGCTGCAGGTGAGCCGTCAGGAGACAGCAGACTATTGTCGTCATCACCAGCTTGTGCCTCGGATTGACGCCTCTAACTTCTCACTATCACCACTCAGAAATAGAATTCGTCAACAGCTCCTGCCCTTATTGCAGAGCTATAACCCACGGGTGGTTGAAGCTTTACTGCGCACGGCCCGCATTGCCACTGATGACCTTGCCTTCCTGGAAAAAGAGGTCGCTCGAGTGTCGGGCAAAATTGTCCAGAAGCGTGGAAATACAATTGTCCTGGACAGGAAAGGATTTCTGAAGTTGCCTTCTAGCCTACAGCGTCATCTGCTCCGGGGAGCGATAGAAGACCTGTTGGGCAGTCTCAAAGACATCGAGGCGCGTCATATTGAGGAGGTAATGGATGCCTTAACCAAGCCGGCGGGAAGGAGACTAAACCTGCCCGGAGGTTTGTTTTTCTCCATAGAATATGGTCAGTATCTGCTCGGTCCGGACCCGGGGGCTCTGTCTCCGTTTCCCAGCCTGGATAATGAATTTGTCCTGAAGATACCCGGGGAAACTCTGCTTCCCGGCTGGCGTGTGGTAGCGACCATCTTGGACCGAAGACAGATGACGGACGAAGATGACAATTTTTCTGCCTGTTTCGACCTTGATAAAACCGGCGACAGGATAGTAGTGCGCAGTCGCCGGTCCGGTGACAGGTTTCAGCCACTGGGTATGAGTCAAACCAAGAAGTTGGGCGAATTTATGATTGATGCCAAGATTCCCCGTGCTTGGCGTCAGCAAGTTCCTGTTGTCTGTTCACCCCATCACATCCTGTGGGTTGTCGGCTGGCGTATCGATGACAGGGTCAAGGTTACCGGAAACACTACTCGTGTGCTGTGTCTGAAATTTGAGAACGTCTCTGATACTTAGGAGCGAAGGGCGTGTTTAGTTATCGGGGATTGTGGTGAGCCGGATTGCAGTCATTTGGCAAAGGGTGGTAATATCTGCTAAACTAGATTAGTCTAAATTGGTTGAATTCTAGTTGGAGGATAGTTTTGATGACTGGGCAGCAGATAATAAAGAAGGCCAGGAGTGAAGGCAGGAGCCTGCTGACGGAGATAGAAGCTAAGGAGCTTCTTAAAGGGGCCGGGATAAACGTTGTGGATACCCGGCTGGCAACTTCTAAAGAAAAGGCAGTCTCAATAAGTAAAGAGTTAGGCTTTCCTGTGGTGTTGAAGATAGCCTCGGCAGATGTCGTGCACAAGAGCGATGCCGGTGGCGTTAAGCTTGGTCTGGGGACGGCGGCGCAGGTCGGCAAAGCCTATGGCGATATTATGAAGGCTATCAAGAAAGAATACCCCCAGGCAAAGATAGAGGGGGTATCCGTGCAGAAGATGGCTCGCGCCGGGGTGGAGGTGATTGTCGGTATGTCAAAGGATGCCCAGTTCGGTCCGGTACTTATGTTTGGCCTTGGTGGTGTGCTGGTGGAAATCCTGAAAGATGTCTCCTTCAGGATTGTTCCGTTGGTCAAAAGAGATGCCCGCGAGATGATTCACGAGATTAAGGGCTATCCACTGCTGGAGGGCTATCGGGGTTCGGAGAAGGTAGATGTATCCAATCTCGAAGAGCTGGTACTCAAGGTCTCTGATTTTGTGGACAAGACCCCTGATATCAAGGAACTTGACCTCAATCCTATTTTTGCCTATAGCGATGGTGCGGTAGCTGTGGATGCCAGGGTGGTACTGGAAGACGCATCTTAGGCTTGTGCTGAGTAAGGAGTAGTAATGAAAGTCCTTGGTATTTCCTGTAGCCCCCGGGCTAATGGTAACACGGATACCATGGTGAAAGCGGCGCTGGTTCAAGCCCAGGAAGCTGGTGCTGATACGGAGTTCATTGGCCTGGCCAAAAAGACCATATCTCCCTGTGATGGCTGTTATGCTTGCCATAAGAACAACGGGGAATGCCATATCAAGGATGATATGCAGGATATCTATCCCAGGCTTTTTGCCGCCGATGGTATTATCGTCGGCACCCCTGTTTACTTCTGGAGTGTGTCTGCTCAGGCGAAGGCGTTAATCGACCGTACCTTTGTAGTTACTTCGGAACGCAATCTGAAGAATAAAGTGGCTGGTGCTGTGGTTGTTCAGGGGCGGGATGGTAGCAGAGGTGCTCTGTCTGACCTTAATAGCTTTTTCACCGGTCACCGTATGATAATAGTCGGCAGTGCCGTTGGCTTTGGCAACGAGAAAGGTGCCGTCAAGGAAGATAAGTCGGGGATGGCCGATGCTGAATCACTGGGCAGGGCGATAGTCAGATACCTGAAAACTGGCAAGATTTAATGCTGGGTGGTTTAGATACGCGACTATCGTTAAGGTAGACAGGAACGTTCAAGGGGATTCAGGTTACTGAATCCCCTTAATTATTCTCTTGAATAGCTGCAAAATCTGCGTTCCTATTGCTATTGACAGGGGGGCAAACCTGTGTTAGATTATACCTAGTTATTCTAGGTATTACGGTAAGCGAGGTGACTTAAATGGCGCCCAGGCGTGAATTAATGAAAGGTAGTATTGACTATTTACTGCTAAGTTTGATTGGTCAGCAACCGATGTATGGTTACCAGATTCTGAAGGAGCTTGAGGGAAGGAGCCAGGGCTACTTTAAATTCAAAGAAGGTACCCTATACCCGGCGCTTCATCGTTTGGAGAGGGCAGGTTTACTACTGGGTAGATGGCAGGTATTGGCTGGTGGACGACAGCGGCGATATTACCATATTACAGACAATGGGCGCTCTATTCTTGTTGAACAAAGAGCCCAGTGGCAGGAATATTTTGCGGCTATGAACCTCATTATTCAACCGGTGAAGGCATAATCTGAGGTGGATAAATGGTAACAGAGTGGTATCGTTATCTGGTTGACCTCAAGGACAGGCTCAGGCTTGACCCCTCGTCGGAGAGGGAGATTGTTCATGAGCTGGAGATGCACGTTGAAGACAGGTTTCAGGAGTTGAGAGAAGACGGTCTATCTGATGAAGAGGCGGCCAGGCAGAGTGTGGGTTTGCTGGGTTCGGCTAAGCTCCTAGCTCGTCAGATATATGAGGCCCATAGCCAGGGAACGTGGCGGCAGGCGCTATTGGCTTCGATGCCTCACCTGTTTTTCGCCTCGCTTTTTGCCCTGAAATGGTTGGTAGGTATTGGCTGGTTACCGGTTATGCTCGTCGCAGTCTTCGGAATTGTTTTATACGGCTGGTTTCATGGTAAACCCACCTGGCTTTTCCCCTGGTTGGGCTACTCGCTGTTTCCCGTAGTGGTAGCAGGCTTGTTGTTACTCTATTTGCCCAAGGGTCTGGCCTGGGTGACAATACTTCTTTATATCCCGCTGGTCCTGTGGTTGTTATGCTACATTACTATCAAATCGATTAACCGGGATTGGCTTTACAGTGCTCTAACCCTGCTGCCGGTGCCAACATTCATCGGCTGGTTCTTAGCCGTAGAGCAAGAAGTCAGGTTCTCCGGGTTCAGTCTTGAGTATCTTCATCATTTTGCTCCCTGGACCGGGTTGAGCTTTCTTATATTAGCGATAACGGTGGCTGCATTCATTCGCTTGAGAAAACGGTCGTTGAAGATAATGGTGCTGGTTGCATCAGGGCTTCTGACCTTAACCATGGTCACTTTCGCCAGTAGTCGGCTGGGTCTGTTTGCCTTCCTGGGTCTGGCTTTACTGATGTTGAGTTTTCTGTTAGTGCCGGCCTTGATGGACCGCCAGATAAGGCATAGTGGCCAGCACGTGATAACCTGAGCTAGCGGAGGTTCGCCCTGGAAAAGGTAACCGTTGTCACTGATAGTATCGCCTGCCTTACCAAGGAATTGGTTAAACAGTACGGGATTGAGATTATCCCTTTGAATTTCTATGCCAATGGTAAGGTCTACAAGGACTGGGTAGATGTAACCCCATCCCAGGCTTACGAGTTGTTTTTGAAAGACCCTGAGTCTTTTAAGACATCTGCTGCCTCGCTTGGGGATTGCCTTAGTATTTACCGTAAAGTCAGTATGCGTACCAGCAGCATCCTCTGCGTTACGCTGTCGTCAAAACTCAGTGCCGTCTGTGATGTAGTTCGGACCGCCGCGGAACAGTTTAAGTCTGAGTTTCCACAAATTTCCGTAGAGATACTGGATTCTCAGTCGGCTACTGCTGCGGAGGGTTTTATTGCCCTGGCTGCGGCTCGGGCAGCAGAGGAAGGAAAAAGCCTGGCTGAGGTGACCAGAGTTGCCAAGGAGATGAGAGACAGGGTTAGACTCGTTGCCTTTCTGGATACGGTTCGCTATGTTTATCGCTCGGGACGAATACCCAAAGTGGCTGCTCAGGCGGGCTCCATGCTTAAAATCAGACCGCTATTTACTTTCTCTTCAGGGGCGCCTCATTTTATCGGTGCCGTCAGAAGTAGAGAGCGCGGGATGGAGCGATTGCTTGAATTAATGAGGGAAGAGGTAGGACTGGCTCCGGTGCACGTTGCCGTGATGCATGTTTATGCCCGGGATGAAGCCGAAACACTCAAGGAGAGAGTATCCTCTGAATTCGATTGTGCTGAGTTATGGCTTACCGAGTTCAGTCCGTTGATGGGCTACGTTTGTGGTACCGGAACCCTGGGACTTGCTTTTTACCCTGAAGATTAGCTGGAAGGATTGCCTGGCCCCGCTTAGCACTATCACTAGAGTAGTCCTGCGTAGTTGGCAAATCTGGGAGGGGGTAGATTTCTATGACTGGCAATAAGAAGGTATCCGTTGTTACTGATAGTATCGCCTGCCTTACCAATGAATTGGTGGAGCAGTATGCGATTACGATTGTGCCTATTATGCTTTTGGTTCAAGGCAAAATGTACAGGGATATGTTGGATATAACTCCCTCTGAGGCCTATCGGCTATTCTTGGAGGACCCCGAAAGTTTCAATACATCGCCAGCCTCGCCCGGGCACTATCTTGAAGCCTACCGTGAGGCAAGTAAACAGGCCGGGAATATTCTTTGTGTTACTCTTTCCTCCAGGTTGAGTACAGGGTACGACATGGCTAGTGTTGCCAAAGAACAAGCTAAGGATGAGCTTCCTGAGACCTCAATAGAAGTGCTGGATTCTCAAAATGTTACTGCCGCTGAAGGCTTTGTTGCTTTAGCGGCAGCTCGGGTAGCCGCCGAGGGTAAGGACTTGGCTGAGGTAGTCAAGGTAGCTGAAGAGGTAAGAGACAAAGTCACCTTTCTCATTCTTCTGGATACCATTCGTCATGTTTACCGCACCGGCCGCATACCCAAAGTGGCATCCCGGGTAGGCTCTATACTTAATATTAGGCCGATACTTACCACTTCTTCCGGCTTGGTTCGCTTTAAGGGAATAGTCAGAAACAGGGAACAAGGCATAAATCGCATCCTTAAACTAATGAGGGAGAAGGTGGGACAGAGTCCAGTACATGTTGCTGTGATGCACGCCTATGCCCCGGATGAAGCCGAAGAGCTAAAGGGGCGGATTGCATCTGAGTTTAATTGTGCCGAGTTATGGGTTACCGGGTTTAGTCTGGTAATGGGCTATGCCACGGGCACCGGAACATTAGGCTTTGCTTTTTATGGCGGAGACTAGGGGGAATTCCCAGTGAAGTGGTGGCTGAAGCTAGGATTGCTCCTTGTTCTGGTAATAGTCATTGCCTTTCTGGGGATATCGGTCTATCTCGGTTACTCCATGACCAAAGTAGAACGAACACCCGTTGATGAAGACCCTGCACTCCTGGGACTCACCTGCGAAGAGGTTTCTTTTTCAAGTAAGGACGAAGAGTTAACTCTACGTGGCTGGTATCTCCCGGCAGAAAACAGTGAGCGGGTTATTATTATGGTGCACGGCGCCGATGGGCATAGGGCTGACCCCAGCATCGGCATGCTGGACATCGCTTCACAGCTGGTGGCGCACGGATACAATGTCCTGACATTTGATCTGCGCGGCCACGGAGAATCTGATGGAAATCGGATATCGGCAGGTTATTTCGAGAGAAAGGACGTGCTGGGTGCGGTTCATTATCTCCAGAGCCGTGGTTTCGAGTACATTGGGGTGATGGGCTTCTCGCTGGGCGCTGTTGCCACCCTCCTGGCGACCGCAGAGAGCGATGACATCGACGCCGTAGTATCCGACAGCAGTTTTGCTGATTTGAAGGACATGATGGAGCCCGAGTTTTCCAGGCGCACTAAGTTTCCCAAGTTCTTCCTCCCTCCCTTGCTATTCATGGTTAAAATCATGTACGGTGTTGACTTTACTGCCGTCAAACCTGTTGACGTGGTGTCTGAGATTGCCCCCCGCCTCATCCTCTTCATTCATGGGGAACTGGACGAAACCGTCCCTCTTCAGCACGCATATCGCTTACAGGAAGCCTCTCAAAATCCTGAAAATCAGCTCTGGGTGGTTCCTCAGACTGGTCACGTCAGGTCCTACCAGACACACCCGCATGAATACATCAGCAGGGTAACCACCTTCTTTGATGAGGCTCTTAAGTAAAACCATTTTCTTACCATAAAATTATCAAATTATTTTCCATAACCCTCTAGCCAAATGACGAAAATCATTGTATAATTGGTGGTGTGGAAAGTACCCAGCTTGTTTCCGATGTGGAGCGGCTGAGTGACAGCTTGGGACAGCTTCCCGAGCCGGCAGCAGAGCCTGCCTGTATTATCGTCAGCGGTCTGCCTGGCACGGGAAAATCTTATTTTTGTAGCCGGCTGGCCGAAAGGCTGCCGGTAGTTGTTCTGGAAAGTGATGCCTTGCGTAAGACTCTTTTCCCATCACCAACTTATAGCGCCAAGGAAAGTTTCCTACTTTTTCGAGCCGTGTACCTCCTCGTGGAAAAACTGCTGAAAAGAGGAATCCCTCTTATCTTGGATGCCACCAATCTATCAGAGCGAAGCCGTGAGTATCTCTACAGTATTACTGACCGCTCAAATGCCAGGTTGGTCCTGGTGTGGGTTGAGGCACCACCCCAGGTAGTGCGCGAACGACTTGAGAGGCGCCTGGGCGATTCGGGGAATAAGTCGGATGCTGACTGGGCAATATACCAGAAAATGAAGGCATCAGTGCAGAAAATTCGCCGTAATCACTATGTCGTCGATACTTCTCATGATATTACGCCGGCCCTGGACAAAATTGTGAAGGAGGTGACACATTAGGCTTAGCACTCGACTCTTCATTACGAGGAAATTGAAGCATACTGGAGGTTATAATAATGGCTAATGGATACAATGGGAAAATACTGCGAGTTGATTTGTCGCGCGGTACAACATCCGTGGACGAACCCGATGAGAACTTCTACCGACAGTACCTTGGTGGCAGTGGCTTCATCAATTATTTCTTACTTAAAGAGCTAAAGGGTGGCGAGGATGCGCTTGGTCCGGAAAACAAGCTTATCTTTGCTACCGGGCCGGTTACCGGGGTTCCCATATCTGGTGCTGGTCGCAACAATGCTGCTGCCAAATCACCCCTCACTAATGGTCATGGCAGTGCCGATGTTGGCGGTTACTGGGGAGCCGAGCTCAAACATGCTGGCTATGATGCCGTTATTGTTGAGGGTAAAGCAGCCAGTCCGGTATACCTCTGGATTGAGGACGGTAATGTAGAGATAAAGGATGCTGGGCACCTCTGGGGTAAAACCACCCTTGAGTGCCAGAAGGCTATCCAGAAGGAGTTAGGTGGCGGTCGCGTTCGTGTTTGCCAGATAGGAATGGGTGGCGAAAACCAGGTTCGCTATGCTTGCGTTATTAATGACATTAATCATGCCGCCGGTCGCAGTGGTATCGGGGCGGTGATGGGTTCCAAGAACCTGAGGGCTATCGCTGCCAGGGGAAGTCACAAGGTTGAGTTGGCTGATGCCAAATCGGTGAGCTCTATCGCCAGAACACTCAGAGACTTCCTTAAGGCGAGAAGTGATACTGGCATGAGTAAGAATGGCACTGCCGGCGGCCTTATGGGGTTCAATGCCATTGGTAATCTGCCCACCCGGAACTTTAAGTACGGTCAGTTTGAGGGAGCCGAAAAAATATCCGGTGATGCCATAAATGAACAGGTTCTTATTAAGAGAGGGACCTGTTTTGCCTGCGCGTTAGCCTGCAAGCCTGAGGTGAAAGTCGGTAAGCCCTATGATGTTGAGCCCATCTATGGTGGCCCTGAATATGAAACCCTGGGTGCCTTGGGTTCTAATTGTGGAATTGATAATCTGGAGGCAATCTGCAAGGCTAATCAGCAATGCGGTGCCTACGGAATAGATACCATCGCTACCGGGGACACCATTGCTTTTGCTATGGAATGTTTTGAGAATGGCATCCTCACTGAGAAGGATACCGGTGGTATCAAGCTCAACTTTGGTAACGTTGAAGCAATGTTACAGCTGGTGGAGATGATTGCTCGCAAGGAAGGCATTGGTGAGCTGCTGGCTGAAGGTACAGCCAGGGCAGCCAAGGAGATTGGTAAGGGCGCAGAGGAATTTGCCATGCAGGTTAAGGG
>SDBS01002465.1_pt1 | contig 18447 bp, 13 predicted proteins | sample 2277091 | NCBI WGS metagenome assembly SDBS01 (sample SAMN10404972, study PRJNA504765) | marine sediment metagenome | isolation source: marine sediment core GS10_PC15, 163 cmbsf | place: Arctic Ocean: Southern Knipovich Ridge | collected 2010 | reverse complement strand
ATCTGGATAATCCTTCCTCACCCGTGCAAGGAAGTCGACGCCCGAAATGCCCGGCATGCTGACGTCCAGCAGCAGCAGCTCATATGTGCCGAGCTCTAGCGCCGCCGATGCCTGCTCCGCATCCGCAGCGGTGTGGCTCTCGTATCCCTCTTCAGATAACCATCGATTCAGCACATCGCAGACGTAGGGCTCATCGTCGACGATAAGAACTCTTGCGGGCGACTTGGTAGTCATTTTTCGGGCCGTGCGGTGAAGTTGCCTATTCAGCACTCAGTGACTGCAGTTTGGAGACGAGGGTCGTCTCGAGATACTCGAGGTCGAATGGCTTGAGGATGAAATTTTCCGCACCCAGCCTGAGGCTGTCGGGCCCCAAGAGCTCCTCGGCCACCGGGTGGCCGGAAATCGTGATCACCGGAACGTCGATGCGTTCCATCTTCATTCTGCGGAGCACCTCCAGGCCACTGAGCTTGGGCATCTCGAGGTCCATAAGCAGCACGTCTGGAGGCTTCAGGCGCATCGCCTCGAGTCCCTCCTCGCCATCAGCAGCCGTCTCGACCTCGTAGCCACGCTCGGACAAGAAGCGGTCGAGAACGTTACGGATCTCGGGATCGTCATCCACCACCAAGACTCGGATCGGCTTCGCCATCATTTGAGACTCCTATCCCTCGTCTACCTCAGCCCTCACTCTTTGTCCAGGGCCTCCCGGACCTTCCGGGCCAACTCTGTGTGAGTGAAGGGCTTCTGTATGAAGCTCGCCTCTGGCTCTACTAGCTTATTCCGTAATACTGCCCCTCCGGCATAGCCGGACATATAAAGAACCTTCAACGAGCCAGCCTGCTCGCTAATTCTGGCGAACAGGCTCGGCCCATCCATTTCAGGCAGCACGACATCCGTCAGCAGAAGATCGATCTTCTTCCCATGTTTCGAGTACAGCGCCTCGGCCTCACTAGGAGTAGCTGCTGTATAGACCCGGTAGCCTTGCTCCTTGAGCTCACGCTCGGTGATAACCCGAACATCTTCCTCATCCTCGACAACCAGGATGGTCTCCGATCCGGTGGGGGCAGCGCCCGGATCTTTCTCAGAACCGATCTCCTCGGCCTCTGCCTCAACGCGAGGCAAATAGACCTTGAAAGTGGTGCCCCTCCCTGGCTCGCTGTAGGCCCAAATGTTTCCTTCATGCTGCTTGACGATCCCGTAGACCACCGCCAACCCGAGGCCCGTTCCCTTTCCCTGCTCCTTGGTGGTGAAGAAGGGCTCGAAGATCTGCTCCCGCGTCTCGGCATCCATGCCGCATCCCGTGTCGGTCACGGCCAGCATCACGTATCTGCCCGGGACGACGGCGATGTGCCGGTCGCAATACTCCTCATCCAGCTTTACTTCAGTCGTCTCGAGGGTCAGCTTGCCGCCTTCGGGCATCGCGTCGCGAGCGTTGATTACCAGGTTGAACAGAATCTGCTCGATTTGGCCGGGGTCCGCGTACACGTTGCCGGCATCCGGAGCGAGACTGAGCTCGACCTCGATGTTCTCGCCAATCAGCCGTGTGAGCACCTTGCTCGAATCTTCGATGAGAGTACCTAGAGCGAAGACTCTGGGCTCCAGCGTCTGTCTGCGACTGAAGGCCAGAAGCTGCCGGGTAAGGCTGGCGGCTCGGTTTGACATCTGGAGCACCTTGCGGAGATCAGTAGCCTGAAGGCTCTCCGAGTCGATCTTCCCGAGCACGAGCTGGGCGTAACCAGTGATCCCTGTCAGCAGGTTGTTGAAGTCATGCGCCACGCCCCCGGCAAGCTGTCCTACGGCTTCCAACTTCTGCGACTGGCGGAGCTGTTCCTCGAGAAGCTTCTTCTCGGATATGTCACGAAAGACAGCTTGGCATCCGAGACTTTCGCCGCTTGGGCCACGACGAACCGTTGCACTTACCAGGCCCTCAATTTCCGTCCCGTCCTTCTTGCGGAGCTTGGCTGCGTTCTCTCTGACGAGGCCCTCTTCTTCGATAACTCGCTGGAACTCGGCTAGATCAGCGGGATCGGCATAGATATCGAGCATTGTGAGTGGCTCCAGATCATCCCAGTCATGGCCGAACATCGTGAGGAAGGCGGGATTGACATCCACAAATCTGCCGTCCTGGACAGTGATGGCGACAGCGTCTAGATCCATCTCGAAAAGCTCTCGGTACCGGCGCGAGCTCTCGCTCAAGGCTGCGGTTCGCAACTCCACAAGCTTCTCCAGGTTTTGCTGGTACTGCCGGTTCTCCTCGATCAGGCGCCGGCGTTCAGCCTCGACGCTCTTGAGTTTGGCCGCGTTCGCGACGGTTCGGAGGAGTCGTTCCTTGCCGATCGGCTTGGACAGGTAGTCGAACGCGCCCGAGCGCACGGCCTCAGACGCCGTCTCGACGGTGGGTTCGCCTGTCATCAGAATTACCTGCACATGCGGCGATATCTCCTTGATGGATTTGAGGAGACTCACCCCCGTGATCCGCGGCAGGATGATGTCGGTGACCACCACGTCGAAATCCTCCGCCGCCAGCATTTCCATCGCCTCGTCGGCCTGCTCGGCTGTGTCGACCTCGTGGCCCGCGTCCCTGAGGAACTCTCGCAGGGACACGCGAATGCTGTGCTCGTCATCGACAACCAGTATGCGCGCCACTATTCGGCTCCTATCGTCTCAGTTCCTATCGTCAATCCGCTACTCTTCGGACGCCTCGGACGCCTCGGACGCCTCGGGCGCTTCAGCCACCTCAGACGCCTCGTCCAGAACAGGGTGCTGAGTCCAGCCGTTATCCACCGGCAGGTCGAGATGGAAACGGGTGTATCGGCCCGCCTCACACTCGACCGACAGCTCGCCGTGATGCTCCTGGATGATCCCATGGCTGACCGACAGGCCCAGGCCGGTGCCCTCAGCCCTGTCCTTGGTCGTAAAGAACGGGTCGAATATGCGGTCGCGGATCTCGTCCGGGATGCCGACGCCATGATCCTCGATCGTGGTGCGGATCCACGGCCGGTCTTCCTTCTCGAACGGCCGCACGGTCACCCTCATGATCTTGTTGGGGTCGTGCTCGGGGTATCGTCTATTCAGCGCGTCGCGGGCGTTGATGAGCAGATTCATGAGCACCTGCTGGATCTGCTGGCTGCGGCATTTGATCTCGGGCAGATCGTCGGGCACGTCTACCTCCAGCGTAATCTGATCCCGCCGGATGATCGTGCCGATCAGAGAGACCGTGTCGTTGACGATGTCTTCGATGCGCGCCGGACTGTGCGACTGCCTCTCCTGCCGGGCGAAGGCCAGCAGATTGCTCACGATTGAGGCCACACGCTTGGTCTCGCGGCCGATTCCCACGGCGAACTCGCGCAACGGGCTCTCCGGGTCGAGCCGCTCGTCGATGAGCTGGGCGTAGTTCATGATGCCGGTGATCGGATTGTTGATCTCGTGGGCAACACCGCCGGCCAGCGTGCCGATCGACTCGAGCTTCTGCTGCTGGCGGAGATGAGCTTCGAGCTTCAGTTTTTCTTCCTCTACCTGCTTGCGCCGGGTGATGTCTCGCGCGGCGACGACGTACCCCTGGATCTCGGCGCCCGATCCGAGGTATGGCTCGTATGCGATGTCCATGTACCTTCGCCCAGTGATCGGAAACTCAAACCAGTCTTGGTAGCGGATCGACTCCCCAGTCAGGCAGCGTTCAGCCCTCGGCCTGATAACGGTGCTGAAGAACTCTTCGCCAAACACCTCAGCCACTGTTCGACCAATCACCTCGTCCGGCGCCTTGCCGAACGCCTGCAGATACGCCGGATTGGTGGCCAGGTATACGTAGCGTTCATCGAGCAGGGCCAGCATGTCGTGGGTATTCGAGACGATGTACTCATACTGACGCAGTTCTTCCTCCGCCCTCCTGCGCTCGGCGACCTCTCCCTGGAGCTCGACCGTGCGCTGGGCCAGCCCTCGGACCGTCGGGTCGAGGGTGATCAGGAGAGCAAGCACACCCATCCCTACGAGGACAAGCGCGAAACCTCCGGCTAGTACGGAACTCCTCGTGAATGGCGCCCCGATCTCCGCGAGGTCGACCTTGCCCACCAGACCCCAACCATATTGCCCAACGGGCTCGTACGCGGCCAGGACCAACTCACCGTGATAGTCGAGCCCGATGAGCGTTCCCGACTCTCCTCTGAGCGCCCGGCGCATGGGCTCGGCCCAACCAACGTCAATGGGAATGACCTGAGCACTCTCGATGTCCGGATTCTGCTGTCGCGCAATGAGGAACGCTATCTGCTCGCCCTCGCGCCGCGCCAGGACGAGCTCGCCGCTCTCGCCAAACACGCCCAGCTCCTCATAATCCGCAGCAACTTGTCGCAATGTCGCCACTGCAATGCTCTCGAGGCCATCCTGTTGCCTGCGAGCGCTATCCAACTGATCCCCACCCACGGCGGCGGTGATCAGCTCATTCCAGCTCTTGACGAGCATTGATAGATGCATTCTGCTCTGCTCGGTCGACGTCTCCTGGAGCTCTCGAATGACAACCATCGCCACTCCAAGTGAGACCACAGCCATGATAATGATCGAGTGAGAGACGATCTTTCTTCGCTGGCTGGTCGGATCGCTGACCACTTCAGGGTCGGCCACGATCTTGCGCCTGAAGGCGAGCGACAAAATGCCTACGCCGACTGCGATGAATCCGGCGGAGGTGTGGGCCGCCATTCGAGTCATCTGCCCCCAGCCATAGGCTGTCGATGCCCCGCTCACGTAGCCCATGAAAGCCATTGAGGCCAGGACGAGCACGAGTGCACCCAATCCACTCAGGAGCAGGAAACGTTTCCTGAATCGTGCCGCGGTCAAAAGGGCGATGCCGGTCAGCGAGAAGCAGAGAGCGGTGTTGGGAGCCATGCGGCCGGGGTGAGAGACCTCGACCAAGATGTAGTGTTCCATCAGGAGTTGGTCGATCCCTAGACTGAGGCCGGAGATGTACTCGATCAGGGTCAGCGCACCGATTGCCCCGGCGATGCCGCCGCAAATGGTCCCCACGCGAACCCTGCGGAAGACGAGGCTCAGCATGCCGGCGCCGCACAGAAGGAAACAGAGGGCGGTGTTGTACTGCATCGGCACGAAGGCCGGGTGCACCTGGATCAGCGTTGCGTTGTGCGTGTACCAACCCGTCAGTACGACGGTCCCGAGCAGTATCGACACTCCGCCCATCGCCATCACAACGATTTCCGACACGCGGCGGCCGATGGCTCTGCTCCCGGAGGCTGTTACCTCACCGTCGGTAGTCTCCATCGTCAATTCGCTATTCCTCGGACGCTTCGGACGCTTCGGACGCCTCGGACGCCGCATCTAGAGCCCAGTCGTTGTCCACGGGAAGATCGAGATGAAAGAGGGTGTATCGACCCGCCTCATACTCGACCAACAGCTCGCCATGATGATCCTGGACGATCCCATGGCTGATCGACATGCCCAGGCCGGTGCCCTCGGCCCTGTCTTTGGTCGTGAAGAACGGGTCGAATATGCGGTCGCGGATTTCGTCCGGGATGCCGATGCCGTGATCCTCGATCGTGGTGCGGATCCACGGCCGGTCTCCCTTCTCGAACGGCCGCACCGTCACCCTCATGATTTTGTCGGGATCATGCTCGGGGTACCGTTCATTCAGCGCGTCGCGGGCGTTGGTGAGCAGATTCATGAGCACCTGCTGGATCTGCTGGCTGCGGCACTTGATCTCGGGCAGATCATCGGGCACGTTTACCTCCAGCGTAATCTGATCCCGCCGGATGATCGTGCCGATCAGAGAGACCGTAGCGCTGACGATGTCTTCGATGCGCGCCGGACTGTGCGACTGCCTGTCCTGCCGGGCGAAGGCGAGCAGATTGCTCACGATTGAGGCCACACGCTCGGTCTCGCGGCCGATTCCCACGGCGAACTCGCGCAACGGACTCTCCGCGTCGAGCCGTTCATCGATGAGCTGGGCGTAGTTCATGATGCCGGTGATCGGGTTGTTGATCTCGTGGGCAATGCCGCCGGCCAGCGTACCGATCGACTCGAGCTTCTGCTGCTGCCGGAGATGAGCCTCCAGACGAAGCCGTTCTTCCTCCGCCCGCTTGAGCTCGGTGATGTCTCGCGCGGCGACGACGTACCCCTGGACCTCGGGGCCCGACCCGAGGTATGGCTCGTATGCGATGTCCATGTATCTCCGCCCAGTGATCGGAAACTCAAACCAGTCTTGGTAGCGGATCGTCTGCCCCGTCAGACAGAGCTCAGCCCTCGGTCTGATAACGGTGCTGAAGAACTCTTCGCCAAACACTTGAGCCACTGTTCGACCAATTATCTCGTCCGGCGCTTTGCCGAATGCGTGCAGATACGCCGGATTGGTGGCCAGGTACACGTAGCGTTGATCGATCAGGGCCAGCATGTCGCAAGTACTCGAGACGATGTGCCTATACTGGTGTAGTTTCTCCTGCGCCTGCTCGTGCTCGGTGATCTCGAGCCGCAGACGCTCGGTCACCTCCTCGAGCTCCCTGGTGCGCGCGAAGACCAATTCGTCGAGCTTCTCGGTGTGCCGCTGTAGCTGCGCTTTGAGCCTGAAAACCTCTAGCGCCCTGGCGATCGCCCCAGGAATGAGCTCCACGTAGGTCCGTTCATCGTCCTTTTGGATGAAATCTAACGCGCCAGCTTTCATGGCTCGGACCGCGAGGGAGATCTCCTCCGTGCCTGTGATGAAGATGCACGGGGTGCCTTCCAGCAGGGCCTGCAGCTTGAGTCCGGAACCGTCGGGGAGGCCGTGATCGATGAGCAGGAGCTCGGGTGGATGCTCGCCATGGATTTCCACGGCCTCGGTCATGGTGCCGGCGCACAGGAGCTCGTAGGGGAGCGCTTCCCGCTCGAACAGGCGCTCGACCGCCATCCGGTCGATGGGATCGTCCTCGACGAGGAGGATTATCGGTTCTCTCTTCTCCGGGCTATTCATCGTCGCGCTGCTCCTGAGGGCTGCCCTCCGGAGTTTCGTCAAAGTATCGGTATTCCTCGAGCCGGTACAGGCCGGCATTCCTGATCACTTCCGTGATCATGGAGAAATCGAACGCACCGAGAAGCCCGTCCCATGCGAGGTCGGTCTCGATCCAAGAATGTTCCCTGAGGAACCCGAATTCAATGGACAGTCGTCTGGAGGGCGCCAATTCCGTCGCGGAAAGAAATGGCATCGAGCTCACCCCCAGCAACTCCCTCTCCGCCACGTCCATGGCGCGGTCTAGGCTGAGCGCGAAGCTCGCACCGCTGAGACGCTCCGCGGCCTCAATCGACCACGCCGTGGCCCGACGGAGATTCTGCCTCGATTCCAGGACCCATCGGGTAGCGCGGACTTGACTGGCGAGGAGGAGCCGGGCGGCCGCTCGCCGCTCATGAACCAGCCAATTGCTGAAGTACAGAAACCCAGTGCTCATCATCCTGGAGGTAACGATCGTTCCCGGGGACGCCAGCAAGGTCGCCTCCACCGCTGGTTCCCAAGCCGAGAATGCTTCGATCCGCCCTGCTTGGAGTGCCGCGGGCATCTCCGTCGTCTCAATTTGGATCAGCTCGACGTCATCCGCTGAGAGGCCTTCGTCTTCCAGCACTTTCAACAGGGTGTAGTGCGCGTTGGAGCCGACGGCGTATCCGATCCTCTGACCTTCCAGGTCGGCAACGAAGCGCGCTCGCCGCGACAGGATGCTGGTGTAACCGCGGTGGATGACCGAGGCGATGGTTACGCCCCCGGACGCCGCCGCCCGGAGGGCAGGCATGTCTCCGCCGACCGCGGCGTCCAGGTCACCGCGCAGCAGGAAGTGGTTTACGTCGTCACCCTTGTAGAACGCGAACAGCTCCAACCGGACCCCAAGATCCTGTAAGCCCTCTCGGAGAACGACGTCTCGCCGCATGCATTCCGTAATGACCCCCGCCGGGTAGTAGAGCGGTTGCACTCCCACGCTCAGGACGCGGTCGTCCTCACTGAAATCATAGGTCTGGTAGAGAGGGTGCAGCGCGAGATCCGGGGACGTGACCGGCGAGTACTCTTGTGACGGGGGGTTCTGTATCCGTCCCACGAGGAACAACATCGCCCCCGCGACGACCGCCAGACCCGCTGCCACTGTGAACACCTTTCGACTCATGCTCGAGAGTGGTCTCCTCGCTGCCCCCTGTCTTCAGAGTGCAATCGCTCGTGCTAGGGCAACTCGCTCAGGGTCCAATAGAGATCGAAGGTCGCGATTGCCTCCATAAGCCCTTCGAACGTGATCGGCTTGACGATGTACGAAGCTGCTCCGTTTCGATAACTGCGGAGTACGTCGATTTCGTCGCTCGATGAGGTGAAGATCACGACAGGGATGATGCAGAGGTCGGCATCGGCCTTCAACTCCTGCAGGCACTCCAACCCGTCCATTCGGGGCATTTTCAGGTCCATCAGGATCAGGCTGGGCCGGGGAGCGGATTCCGGATCCGTGAATGCTCCCTCGTGGCGCAGGTATTCCAGAGCCTCGATCCCATCTCCGACGACGTGCAGCGGGTTGCGCACGTTACGTCCGCTCAACGCCCTCTTCACGGCCTTGACATCGACGGGGTCGTCTTCCACCAGGAGGATCACGTCGGGCTTTCTCACATCTATCTCCCCTCGTTCTTGGGCCAAGTGAAGTGGAATGTCGAGCCCGCACCGGCGACACCCTCGGACTGCACCCAAATGGTGCCGCCGACGTTCTCGACGATCTTCTTTGTCACCGCGAGCCCGACACCGGTGCTTTCCACGTCGGGCTGTTCCCGCAGGCTCTCGAAGATCTCGAATATCTTCTGGTGGTAACGTGGCTCGATCCCGGCACCATCGTCGCGCACGGAGAACTCCCACAGCCCCTGCGCATCGGTACACGAGATCTCGACGCTCCCTGTCGGACCCGGATGGTGCTTCACCGCGTTGTCGATGAGGTTCTGGAAGACCTGCCGCAGAAGCGTCTCAGATCCGAACACGACCGGGAGCGAGGCGACGGTCTTCACGCTCACGCCGTCCAGCGGCCCCAGGTCCGCCACGACCGTCGCCACCAGGCGCTCGATGTCCACATTGATGGGCCTGCCGCCCGCCTGTCCCGCACGCGCGAAGTCCAGGAGTGCGTCGATGAGCGCATTCATCCGCCCGACACGCTCCTGTATCAGATTCAGGTTGGCTCTATTCTCCTCATCCAACCGCTCGCCAAGATCCTCTCCGAGCCACTGCGCCAAGTTGGCCACTCCTCGCAGCGGCGCCTTGAGATCGTGTGAGACCACGCGGGCGAACGAGTCGAGCTCCGCGTTTCGCCTCTGCAGGTCGGCTCGGGAATCCCGAACGCGCTGAATCATCACGTTGAAGCCGTTCGTGACGGTGCCGATCTCCTCATCGGTCGGTACCTGAACCTGAACATCGAGGTCCCCCTCGACCACCTGCTCCATGGCCTCACCGAGCCTGCGCAGAGGTCGAGTGAACTTGAGCAGGACTGGAATCCCGACAGCCGCGGAGAAAAAGACCAGCCCCAGCACGAGGAGGCTCAGCGATGTACGAAGGTTCCTCGCGGCCGCGAAAATCTCGGCCTCGTCCTGCTTCGCCACCACCCCCCACTCCGTCCCTGCGATGGGCCGAAACGCGGCGATGACGGGCACGCCGCGATAGTCCACGGATCGGGTGACCCCCGCCTGGCCGGCCGTGGCACGGATCATCGGGACCGCCAGCCCCTCCCCAATCAGGACACTTCTCATCGCGGATGGGTCGGGCGCGAAGCGGAGGGGCACCAGAAAGCGAATCTCGTCTCCTCGACGCTCGCCGAGGACGGTCTCCCCCGTCTCCCCCAGGCCGGCGTAGTCTCCTGTGATGCTCAGGAGGTGGTAGGCGGATTTTCGCAGGACGAGCACGGCGATGGTGTTCCCCCGGCTGTTCGTGAGCGGCACTGCAATGTCTACATAGAAGCCGCCGTCATTGTATTGGGGTGCTGACAGGGCAGACCTGAGCAGCGATTCGCGGAGGAGGAGCGATCCAGCGCCGAGAAACGGCTCGAGGCCCGGCTCGGTCTGGATGATGACGCGGTTCTCGGGGTCCACGATCTGCGCTTGATCGAGGAGTTCGATGGCCCTGAGCTTGCGGCGCATGCTCAGGCGAAGAGCCTCTCGCAGGATCTCCGCTTCGGCACCCTCTGCCGCCTGCAGTTGCTCGATTTCGTAGCCAAGGTCCGGCGCGACGAAAGCGGCGCCCACGTCGAGATAACGATTGACCTGTCCCTCGATGGCAGCCTGCCGGGCCGCGGCCAATGCGAGGAGAGACTCCAGAGCCGCTTCAGCCTGCCATACGGTCACCGAGTAGTAGACGCTGGCCCCGAGCACCGTGGACATGATGATGATGGTTGCCATCATCAGGGTCATCACACGGGAGGTGAGTGTCCGGAAGAGCGGGAGCCCGGCCATTAGCGGGTCTCGCTCGATACTTGGCCTCCGGTGGCTAGCTGGCGACTGACACCGGAGAGCAGTCGACGATTAATCCCCATCGGCGTCTCCAAGAATCGACCTGCAGCTATACATCAGATACTGATCGATCCCCATAATATCCAAATATGGTGACTGAAGCCATTGAATCGGTAATTGAATCGGTACCAGTCGGAAGTCCGCGATCGGGGTTTGGCTCAGTTCTCATCCGTCCATCCAGGGGCCCCCGACCGCGGCTCCGCCGCCGGCATTCCCACCGCCCTGCCTGCTGCCGATGACGAACCCTTCCGTTGCCGCACGCATGCGGTGATCAGAATGTTTATTCACCGCACATCGCGCGGTGAATACTTGCCTCCCCGGTGCATACGAGGCTACAATCACCGCAAGAGGTGCGGTGAAAATGGTCTTCCTTCACGATAGATCCGAGTGGCCCCAGTTCTCGTGGGATACCGAGGCCCTAGCGGCGGTCCTGGCCGAGGTGCGCCACAAGCAAGGGAAACACCTCGGGAAGATGGAGGCATTGGGTTTCGACCTCCGCCAAGAGGCGCGTCTCACCGTATTGACGAGCGAAGTGGTGAAGTCCTCGGCGATCGAAGGAGAACACCTCGACCCGGACGAGGTCCGCTCGTCGATCGCCCAGAAACTCGGGCTTGATGTAGCGGGTCTTCCTGAGCCGGGACGAGAAGTCGAGGGCATCGTAGAGATGATGCTCGATGCCACTCAGAACTTCGACGTGCCGCTCACCAGTGATCGCCTCCTCGGTTGGCACGCAGCCCTGTTCCCTGCCGGGCGAAGCGGCATGAGCCGTATCAGCGTCGGGGCATGGCGTTCCAAGGAGGCTGGCCCGATGCAGGTGGTCTCTGGCCCGATCGGTCGCAAGACGGTGCACTTCGAGGCGCCCGACGCCGGTCGGATCGAGTCTGAGATGGCAACGTTTTTCGAGTGGTTCAACTCGCCGCCGCCGATCGACCCTGTTTTCAAGGCCGCCGTTGCGCATTTGTGGTTCGTCACGATCCACCCCTTCGAAGACGGCAATGGCCGAATCGCTCGGGCCATCGCCGACATGACGCTCTCGCAAGCAGACGGCACCAAGGACCGCTTCTACAGCATGTCTTCGGGAATAGAGGCCGAACGGAAAGATTACTACCTGCAGTTGGAGGCGGCGCAGCGGGGCGACCTCGATATCACGAATTGGCTCGCGTGGTTTCTTGGCTGCCTGGATCGGACCATCGATGACGCAGACAAGATGCTCGCCTCTGTGCTGCACAAGGCAAGGCTATGGCAACGCATCAACCTTCGCCCGGTCAACGACCGCCAGCGCAAAGTGATCAATCGGATGTTGGATGAATTCAAGGGTCACCTGAACACATCGAAGTACGCAAAGATCGCCAAGTGCTCAACGGACACCGCGCTGCGTGATATCCGCGAACTGCTGGAGCGGGGCATCCTGGTCAAGAACCCTGGCGGTGGCCGCAGTACGAGCTATCGCTTGGTTGATCCCGACAACATGTCGGGGTGACTCGCGAGACACGCCGACGCCGTTGAGACCGGGGAAGATCACGGCCGCGAGGAACGCGATGCGCTTGTTGCCGTCTCGGAGGGGATAGTTCGGGCTGATTCTGAAGGCGTAGTCCACTCCTCCACGGTCTGCTCCAGGCTCTCCCAACATCGCCGGTTCCTCTCGTCAATTCGCTATTCCTCGGACGCCTCGGACGCCTCATTCAAAGTCCAGCCGTTGTCCACCAGCAGATCGACATGGAAGCGGGTGTGTCGGCCCGCCTCACACTCGACCCACAGCTTGCCATGATGCTCCTGGACGATCCCATGGCTGATCGACAGGCCCAGACCGGTGCCCTCGGTCCTGTCCTTGGTCGTAAAGAACGGGTCGAATATGCGGTCGCGGATTTCGTCCTGGATGCCGGCGCCGTGGTCCTCGACGGTAACGCGAACCCAGGGCCGGTCGTCTTTCTCGAACGGCCGCGCGGTCACCCTCATGAGCTTGTCGGGGTGGTGCTCGGGGTATCGTTCATTCAGCGCGTCGCGGGCGTTGGTGAGCAGATTCATGAGCACCTGCTGAATCTGCTGGCTGCGGCATTTGATCTCGGGCAGATCGTCGGACACGTCCACCTCCAGCGTAATCTGATCCCGCCGGATAATCGTGGCGATCAGAGAGACCGTGTCGTTAACGATGTCTTCGATGCGCGCCGGACTGTGGGACTGCTTGTCCAGCCGGGCGAAGGCGAGCAGATTGCTTACGATTGAGGCCACACGCTCGGTCTCGCGGCCGATTCCCACGGCGAACTGGCGTAGCGGGCTCTCCGCGTCGAGCCGCTCGTCGATGAGCTGGGCGTAGTTCATGATGCCGGTGATCGGATTGTTGATCTCGTGGGCAATGCCGCCGGCCAGCGTGCCGATCGACTCGAGCTTCTGCTGCTGGCGGAGATGGACTTCGAGCCTCAGCCTCTCTTCCTCCGCCTGCTTGTGCTCGGTGATGTCTCGCGCGGCGACGACGAACCCCCGGACCTCGGTGCCCGACCCGAGGTATGGCTCGCATGCGATGTCCATATACGTCCGCCCAGAGAACGGAAACTCGAACCAGTCTTGGTAGCGGATCCTATCCCCCGCCAGACAGCGATCAGTCTTCGGTCTGATAACGGTGCTGAAGAACTCTTCACCAAATACATCAGCCATTGTATGGCCAATCACCTCGTCCCGCGCTTTGCCGAATGCGTCCAGATACGCCGGATTGACGGCCAGATATACGTAGTGTTGATCGATCAGCGCCACCATGTCGCGGGCAGTCGAGAAGATGTGCCCATACTGGCGCAGTTCCTCCTCCGCGCGGTCGCGCTCGGTGTTGTGCTGCCTCATGCGCACAGCACCGATACCGATCCCGCCCAGCCCCAGTAGCCAGATGAGGCCGTAGCCCATTGTGAGGGCGGGGATGCGGCCATACATCGGCGTCCACAGCGGCGCCATCGGCACCGACACGCTGATCCCGCCGCGCAAGTCGCCAACCTGGTAGCCTTGGGCCGCGTGGCACTTCAGGCAGGACGCCTCGGTGAACATCGGTCGCATCAAGCGCAGGTATTCGGTGTCCTCGATCATCGCGAGCTCGACCACCTCGATCTCGCCGCGCTCGAACGCCCGGAGAGCCTCGGCCTCCCACGCGTCCGCGGCGTTCTCAGGGCGAATGGGGTTGAGGCTGGTGATGTGGCCCTGGAGGCCGTATCGCTCGAGCCCGAGCTCATGCACCTGGCGGGTCATATAGGCGGGATTGATCAGCGTCAGATTGAGCCCGGAGTCGGTCGTAATGTCGCGGTTTCCGGTGTTCGACAGATAGGGGTTGGGCGGCGTGTCCTCGGTCACAGGGACGTAGACGCCCCCGTGGCTGGAGACCCAGCGGCGGTAGACCAGGTCCTTCTCAAATGAGTGCCCCGCCTGGATACGTGCCCCCTCCAGCACCCGCTCCCGAAGGCCGAGGAAGTGCCAACCCGCCCCCAGGACGACGGCAACCGTCCACGCCACCGCGAAGATGAAGGCGGTGCGCTTCAGGTTGAGGGTCTCGGCACTCACTACGCCCTCCTCTCATTGTTCCCGGAGGCTGTTACATCACTGTCGGTAGTCTCCATCGTCGGCTCCGTTCTTGAAATCCAAGTCATTCTCCATCGCCCCGTCCAGGTAGCACGACCGTAAACGTGCTGCCCTGACCGACCTCACTTTCGACCTCGATGCTGCCGCCGTTGACCTCCGCCAGGTTCCTGGACACCGACAGGCCGAGCCCGATACCGCGGGCCTTGGTCGTGAACAACGGTTCGAAGAGCTTTTCCATGTCCTCTTCGGAGATCCCGCAGCCGGTGTCGGAGAAGGAGACCCGGGCCCCATCGTCCGCGGCCTCGGCTTTGATCGTGAGGGTGCCACCGCATATGTTCCGGTGCTCCGGTGAAGGCGCCGCCCGGCTCAACAAAAGGTCGTATATAGCCAGTGTTGTAAAGGTACTTCAAAGTAACCGTACCGCTGGCGGACCAGATCACACCCAACCGAGGCAAGAAAATCGTGCGCCCTTCACGAAAATCATTGTAGTCAAGTCTTCCTCCAAAGACGGCTATCCAGTTATCAGCAATACGCCAGGTGTCTTCTGCAAAGAGAGCAAGGGTATTGTCAATTCCGCTTTTCGCTAGTTCGGTTGCGCGGACAAGCTCATCGTCGAAATAATTCCGTTCATCGAGACGCCGCACATCTACACGGGCGTACCGTGCGCCGAGCTTGATCGCATGACCAGCGTAGCGGTTTGTTGAGAATATCAACTCGGCGTTGAATCCATCTTCCTCCGAGCGTAGGTATCGAGTTGGGATTCCGCCGCCGACATCACCAATGGCGTGATCTCGAATAGAGTCATAGGACACATTCAGGACGATGTCGGAGGCATTTCCTGTCGGAGAGCTGTATTTGGCCTCAATGAAATGATTCCTGTAGTCAAAATGCCCCCTTCTCTCCGGGAGACCTGTATTGGTCAAAAAGGGAGCCATACTTACAAAGCGGGTACCTCTCGCGGATAACTGGAAAGAACCGAGTCTGAGCTTCGCATGCACTTCCCAGGAGTCGGCTTCAAAATCTCTGAGCACTAATGGTTGGCCTCTTCTGACGATAAAGCTGTCCTTTAGCTTCCCCCCTGCCGAAAACCTGCTGAGCCAATCTGGCTCAGAGCCAAACCAGTTTCCTGTCAGCATAAAGCCGTTATTGTCGCCCAGTCTTCTAGCGTAGGACAACTTCGCTATATGCCGCTTGATATTATCGGCATAATCGTAGTTGGCGGTGACTGTGCCATAGGGTGAAGCAATATCTTCCCAGTCATTTTTGGTGATGATGTTAATAACACCCAAGGCCGCTTCCGATCCCCAGAGCGTTGATCTGGGACCGCGGACTACCTCAATCGTCTCAATGCTGTCGAAAAGTGGAAATATGTGTTGTTGAAAGAAGCCGTTCTTGACAATTGAATTAACCGAATGGCCATCGATAAGTAGCAAGAAGTTGTTTGTGAGAATGCCCCGATTGCCAACTATGGCTCGTGTACCTGCTTCTGAAGCGAAGAAGCCCGGAACACGTTGCAGGACTTCTTCTAGAGTCTTCAGTCCTTGTCGAGATATATCCTCTGCAGTGATGACGGATACGACAGATGGCGCTTCGGCAATGCGTATAAGGGATCTCGATGCAGAAAGAACCCTCATGTCCATCAGCTTTTCAAAGGAAATGTCGAACAGGCTCGTCTCCTCGGGGCGCTCCTGTGCGACTGCCGTTGGAGGTAACGCAAGGAAGGTGGCGCAGACAAGCACGACCATGGGCAGCCAATTCTTTCTGCGTGCGGGGTCTCGATCGTGCACGATCATCCTCCTCACCTTCCTTTCGCTCTCGGCCCCCTCCCAAGCATCCTGCCCAGCTCCTGGTGGCGCACCTCGGTCAGGACCTGAAGCAACTCCTCGATCTCGAACGGTTTGTAGAGGCAGGTGTACGCATTAATCCGCAGGCCGTCTTCGATGGCCTGTGTCATCTCCTCCCTGTAGCCTGTCAGCAGAACAACGGGGAGGTCAGGAGCCTGGCTCCGGATGTCCTTGAGCACGTCGACACCGTTGACGCCATTGAGCTTGAGGTCGAGGAGCACGACCTGGACGTCGGTAGTCAGAGCCTCGAGCACCTCTGTCGGCTCGCCAATCTCGAAGACCGAGAAGCCGCGTGCACGCAGGATGTCGCGCAGTGTGCTACTGAACGCCGGGTCGTCGTCGACGATGACGACGGAGCGCTCCTTCTTCAAGGAGGAGAAGAAGTTAATCAGGAGGTTGATGTCGAGCGGCTTGGCCAGGCAGGCGATCGCGCCCTCCTCGAGAGCTTTCCTCACCAGATGCTCCGTCGCATAGGCTGTCATGAACACAACCGGCATCTCGGGCCTGATCTCGCTGATCATCCCGTAGAGCTCGGCACCGTTGATCTGCGGCATCTTGATGTCGGTGAGCACGCAGTCGTACGCCCTCTCGTTTACCCTCTCGAGTGCCTCGGCGCCCGAGTAGACCGCCTCGGCTTGATAGCCCTTGACCTTCAGGATGTCGGACAGCGTGTTGGCCATGGACCGGTCGTCATCGACCACGAGAATCCGTGCTTCGTCACTCACGACCACCCCCTTTTCTCTTCCTCTCGGCGTCACTCATCCAGCAGGCCCCGCACCGCTTGAAGAAGTGTGTCCAAATCGTATGGTTTCTGCAGGATCCGCACGCTTTGGTCAACTCGAAATAGGTCTGGATACACATCCGGATCGTAGCCGCTGTTGTACAGGATCCGCACGTCCGGCCGCAGCGCTCTTATTTGGGTGCGAACCTCGTGCCCGCCCAGCTTGGGCATGACCGCGTCGAGCAGTGCCAAGGAAATCTCGTCGGCGTGGGCCTTGAAGACGTCGACGGCCTCCTGCCCGTCAGCGGCAACGTAAACCGTGTAGCCGACGCTCTCGAGAACATTCTGGGCGATCTCGCGAATGGCGTCGTCGTCCTCAGCGACAAGGATGGTTTCCGCACCGCCCCGTGAAGGACGCTTCTCGCGAGTCTTGACCCCTTCCGGACGCTGACTGGAACCAGGGAGGTAGACCCTGAACTGCGTCCCCCGGCCGGGTTCACTGTCAAGCTCGATCAGCCCGTCGTGCTGCTTGATGATCCCGTGGACAGTCGCCAGGCCCAGGCCCGTGCCCCTGCCCATCTCCTTCGTGGTGAAGAAGGGCTCGAAAGCCTTGCTTCTCACCTCCTTGTTCATGCCGCTGCCGGTGTCAGTAACGCTGAACATCCGCCAGCCTTCCGCAGGTCGATCTTGATCCGCGTCGAACACGTCGTCACCACCATTCGGACAGGTTTCGATGGTGATCGTTCCTCCCGAGGGCATGGAGTCACGGGCGTTGACACACAGGTTCATGAGAACCTGCTCGACCTGCCCAGGGTCAGCGATGATGACTGCCGGGTCGTGGCACGGAGCGAAGCGGAGGTCGACGTGCTCGCCAATGACCCGACGGAGCATCTTGAGCAGGTTATTGATCAAGGCGTTGAGGTCGATGATCTTGTAGTCGATGACTTGACGACGGCTGAAGGCCAGCAGCTGCCCGATGAGCGCGGCAGCCTTCTCTGCGGCCGTCCTGACCGCCTTCAGGGCCTCGACCCGCTCTCCGTGACCGCAGGCCAGGTCAAGGCCGGCGTCGGTATGACCGTAGATCGCCTGCAAGATGTTGTTCAGGTCAGCCGTTTCATATGCCAAGTTGCCGTTGAAATACAGGAGCCTCCACTTATTTTCTCCCTTGTCATAGAAATGATTGTGCGTCACCTGCACGTCCCACCTGCCCGGCGCGGCGCTGACCAGGGCCAGCGTGCATTCGATGCTAGTGGGGCTCACCCAAGCCACGTCGCTGCCGGCGATGTCCGGCTGTCCGGAGCGGCTCAGGGCGACGGTCATCCCCCCGGGGAACGGGAAGCTGCCGTTGATGGTGAACTCCTGCACCCCGTTCAGCGGCGGCTCGACGCCCCAACCACTGTCCGGCGTCACTCCGCTGATGGAGATCTGCGCATAGGCGGGGCTTGCTATCAGCAGGAGCGCCAACACCGGCAGGAGAACACGCCGGACGATGTGGGACCCACCAGTGGGACTTGTCCCCGGATGTCGGATGTCGGAACGACGGCAGGCATTGGGCATTAGGCACCGCCCGATTTCGGATTTCGGATTGCGGATTTCGGACCCACCAGTGCCCACACGTGGGACGGGTCCCCTTGTCCCCGGATTTCGGATTGCCGAAAAGGCCCCGGGGGCCGCCGTGGCTGCTGTTTGCCGATTCATGGTCTTGCTCCTCAAAAGATTCCTCTACATCCCGGCAGCCGCGTTATACGGACCCGCCCGGGGCTCATTCTCATGGCTTACCGTTGTTGCCGCCCACTAAGCGGCTTACTCGGTCCCGATACCCGGCTTACTGGGTGCCGATACCTGCCGTAC